>JAEEGJ010002295.1_pt1 | contig 109757 bp, 96 predicted proteins | sample 8958761 | NCBI WGS metagenome assembly JAEEGJ01 (sample SAMN16246546, study PRJNA631951) | gut metagenome | biome: gut microbiome; feature: rumen; material: RS-attached | host: Bos | place: Iran: Karaj | collected 2018-10 | reverse complement strand
CACCGCACTGCCGGAGTTTTCCTCCTCGTTGTACGAAAACGACACATCCTTGTATTCCACCTTGTCGGCGAAAGAGTCTATCACCACAGCGTTTTCCTGTTCGGTGATGCCCTCGTCGGCATCGATAACCTCGAAGATGCGTCGTGCCGCCGCCGAGCCTTTCTGCAAGTTGTAGTAAGCCGTTATCACCGCTTTTATCGGGGGCAGAATTCGTGCAAACACAATTATGAAAAACACCAGCACCGACACCCGCAGACCGCCGTCGATGACGAGGCTGCTGCCGAAAATAAGCACTCCGGCAAGCACCACGGTGCCGAGTATCTCAACCAGCGGCGACCCCAGTTCGCGACGGTACACCACTTTCCTCATCCGGTTGGTGTATTCCTCGTTGCTTTGCGCAAAACGCTCTCGCATACGGCTCTCGCTGCCGAACGATTTTATCACGCGGATGCCCGATACCGTCTCCTCCAAAATGGAAAACACGTCGCCCAACTTGGACTGCCCTTTGGTGGAGTTTCGTTTCAGGCTCTTGCCTATTTTACCTATCAACCACATCGTTACAGGCAGCACCAGCACGGCAAAAAGCACCATCTTGGGACTGACAAAAACCAGCGTTACACCGAACACCAGCACGTTGATGGGGTCTTTCACCAGCATCTGCAACGACGACACCACCGACCACTCCACATCGGCCAGGTCGTTGGACATGCGGCTGAGCAGGTCGCCGCGACGACGTTTGTGGAAAAACGATACCGGAAGGATGGTGATTTTGTGGTACATATCGTTGCGGATACGTTGCACAAGCCCGTTGCGGATGGGCGACAGGAAATACATGCCCATGTACCGGCTTACGTTGCTAAGCAGCGAGCAGCCCACATATCCCACCGACACCACCAAGAGGCATTTCATCACCCCGTAGGTAGTTTTGAACTGGAACAATGTCCACGTAAGCCATTCGGTGATGCCTTTCTGCGAAAACTCAAACACCGGCTCCGACGTCGGCGGGTCGGTAACGCCGAACAGCAGCTCGATAAACGGCACTATCATGCCGAACGAGAAGAGTGCGAAAAACACGTACAGGATATTGAAAAAGATATTCAGCACTATCTCCTTGGGGAAAAAGCGCAGGTATCGGAATATCCTGAAAACGTCTTTCATCGCACAACGTCTGTTACAGTGGCTTTGCCGTTATTTCTGTTTGGCGATGCGGTACATCTCCCATGTGCCGAACACAAGATATATGATGAACAGCACGGCGAAACAACCCAGAAACGCTTTCGCGGAAAGCCCGTCGTGACGGCAGGAATAGAAATAGACGCTGGCCGCCAGAACTATGATGTGCAGGAACAGTTTGCCGAACTCCACAAGCATAAACGACTGCGGGAATTTCTTCGGATTTTTGGCAAGGGTGCGGCAGATGATGTGCTGCGAAATGTATGCTATGGCCGAGAAATAAACCACAAGCGCAAAGTCGATGGGCAGCACGTATTTCACTTTTATAAGCACAAGCACGGCCACGATGGCTGTAAGACAGGCCATCAGTAAAATCAGACGTTTTAAAAAGTCTTTCATTTTCAACGTGTTATAAAAGCGGAGGGCTTTGGCGAAAGTCGTCGTAACCCTCCGCTATGGTTTGAGTTTATTTTTCTTCCGGAGTTTCTTCGCCACCGGCAATGGCTGTGCGGATTTTGTTTTCCAGCTCTTCGGCCAGTTCGGGGTTGTCGTTGAGCAGCTGTTTCACTGCCTCGCGTCCCTGTGCCAGCTTGGTGTCGCCGTAGCTGAACCACGAGCCGCTCTTCTTGATGACGTTGTAATCCACGCCGAGGTCGATGATTTCGCCCACTTTGGAGATGCCTTCGCCGAAGATAAGGTCGAACTCGCACACGCGGAACGGGGGAGCCACTTTGTTTTTCACAATCTTCACCTTAACACGGTTGCCCACGTTACTGTCACCGTCCTTGATGGCCTGTATGCGACGTATGTCGATACGTACCGAGGCATAGAACTTAAGGGCGTTGCCGCCGGTGGTCGTTTCGGGGTTGCCGAACATAACTCCTATCTTTTCGCGCAGCTGGTTGATAAAGATGCAGCAGCATTTGGTCTTGCTGATATTGGCTGTAAGTTTGCGCAGTGCCTGCGACATCAGTCGTGCCTGCAAGCCCATCTTGGAGTCGCCCATCTCGCCCTCGATCTCGCTCTTGGGGGTGAGGGCTGCCACAGAGTCTATCACAATTATGTCGATGGCGCCGGAGCGGATGAGGTTGTCGGCAATTTCGAGGGCCTGTTCGCCGTTGTCAGGCTGCGACACCAGCAGGTTGTCGATGTCAACGCCCAGCTGTTTGGCGTAGCTGCTGTCGAAAGCGTGCTCGGCGTCGATGAAAGCGGCGATGCCGCCTTTTTTCTGCGCTTCGGCGATGGCGTGGATGGCGAGGGTGGTCTTACCCGACGACTCGGGTCCGTAAATCTCTATTATCCTACCTTTGGGATAGCCGCCTATGCCAAGGGCCATATCAAGGTTGATGGAACCCGAAGGGATGCTTTCTATCTCTTCAACAGGGGCGTCGCCCAGTTTCATTATCGAGCCTTTACCATAACTTTTCTCAATCTTGTCGAGGGTGCTCTGAAGTATTTTCAGTTTTTCCAATTTTGATGCATTAGCATCCTGTTGTGCGTCTTTTGCCATAAATATTTTTGTTTTTTAATTATTATTCAATCTGTTAAAGTATTATCACCCGTAAACTTCCTGCGGAACGGCACCTTGATGGCGTAGTAAACCACAAAGAGCAGGGTTAACATTATGTCGCCTATAGCGACGTGCGAGCTGCCAAGGAACACTATCGGCAATAAAAGCAGTATCAGCTGTGCAAGGGTATAGCAGTGGAATCCCGTGGTCCTGTATTTCCACATGGCGAGGGCGCCGTAGAACGACAGTGCCCAGAAAAGCGATACGATGAAGAAGTAATACCGCGGTGTTTCGAGCAACGATTCTAATGCCACGTCGTACATCTCGGGGAGCGGCATTTTTCCGCTGTCGTACACCTCCTGGAAGACGGGCAGAAAAGCCCCGAAAAGAATCAGCGTAATGAAGTTCGAGGCGGCGTTGACCATACTCAGCACCAGCATGACACGGAAAAAAATGTCGCGGCGCGGGGCTTCACCGACGTTCTGAGTATCGGGGTTTTGTATTTCGTTGTCGTCGCTCATTGTCATATGATGTTGTGGTTTTTCAGTTCGTCGGCCATCTGCTGTTGCAGTTTTTTGGCCTCTTCGGCGGCACGTTGTGCGAAATCCTCGCCCTGCGAGGCGTAAATTATTCCACGCGAGGAGTTTACCAGCAGTCCGCACTCCTTGTTAAGACCGTATTTGCACACTTCGGCCAGACTTCCGCCCTGAGCGCCGACGCCGGGCACAAGCAGGAAACTGTCGGGCACAATGCCGCGTATGGTTGTGAGCATGTCGGCTTTGGTGGCACCCACCACGTACATCATATTGTCGGGATTGCCCCATTTTTTGGAGGTCTCGAGCACGGTCTCGAACAGCTGGCGGCCGTTTTCGCTGTTGCGGATAAACTGAAAATCGAACGCTCCTTTGTTGGAAGTCAACGCCAAGAGTATCACCCACTTGCCTTCGTAGGTGATGAAAGGCACCACGGAGTCCTCGCCCATGTAGGGGGCTATGGTCATGGAGTCGAAATCGAAATCGCCGTCGGGCGAGAGAAAAGCCTTGGCGTACTGCTGCGAGGTGTTGCCGATGTCACCGCGTTTGGCGTCGGCAATGGTGAACACCTTTTCGGGAAGTGTGCGCAGGTATTCCATAGTCTTTTTCAGCGACACAAGTCCCGCAATGCCCATACTTTCGTAGAAAGCCAGATTGGGTTTGTAAGCCACGGCATAATCCTTTGTGGCGTCGATAATTGCCTTGTTGAAGGCAAAAACGGGGTCGGGCTCGGAAAGCAGGTGCTGCGGTATCTTTTTAAGGTCGGTGTCGAGTCCCACGCAGAGGAACGACTGTTTCCGGCGTATCTGTTCTATAAGCTGTTGGCGTGTCATAATATATTGTCTGTTAGAATTTTACTTTGAATTGAATTTTGAATTCCTGTTTGGTGTTGCCGTCAATCTCGTCGTTGCCCGAGCTTATTTTTTCCTTGTCGGGATAGTACCAGATGGAATAGCGGGCTATGAGGTTGATTTTGTCGGACATTTTCCAATTGACAAAGAGGTAGAACCGCGAGCCTCTGCCGTTGTAGGCTGGCACCGAGAACTCGTAGGTGAGGTCGCGCTCGTAGGCGTAGATGCGTGCGTCGTAGGCCGTCTCGAAAAGGGCGTAACGCATTGCAAATGTGAAGGGTACTTTCTTCGGTGTATAAACAACATCCTGCGAAATGAGGAATCCCGTGGTGTCGTATTTGCTTTCGGCGCTGAACCAGCAGTGCTCCACACGTGTGTTGAAGGTCCATTGCGACGACGGGGCGAATTTGAGGTTCAGCTGCAGGTTCTGGCGTTTGTTGGGTTCCACCACAGTGGAGTACAAACTGTCGATGTTGTTGGTATTCTTGGCTTTGTTTTTGTAACGATAGGTTAGCGATAGCGTGGCGCGGCGGGTGAGGTCTTTGGAGAGTTTCACACGGTAGTCGCTGCCCTCTGAGGGGGAATAGACCTGATAGCGGAGCCACGGGAAACGGAAGATGTCGGCGGAGGCCACCATCGAAATCTGCCACGGCAGCACGGTGCGCAGGGCGGCTCCGAAGCCCTCTTCGTTCTGCACACTGCTGTTCTGTCCCAGCGCAGTGGCGTAGAGGTTCTGGTATTCAACGCCGTAGTTACGGTAGTAGGCGCTTATAAGAGTGTTTTCGGTGGCGTTGAACTGTAGTCCGGCAAGACCGGCAATATTGAAGTTGCGGTCCATGGCCATCTCGCCGAAGAAAAGGATGCGGCGCAGCAGGTAGGTGGCGTCGAGGCCGAAGTTGGTGTTTTGGGTGCCGGAGAAGGCGCTGTAGTTATCGGGGCGCGGCTTGGGCTGCAACGGACTGCTGAGGGTCATGTGGTAGCCGGTGGCGCCGATGGAGAGGTTGGTGCTTTTGTATTGCAGGTGCGCTCCATAGAGGTCCTCGGTGATGTTGCCTTTCTTGGCCAGCTCGCTCTGGGTGCGGTGGTAGCCCGTCTCGTAGTAGCTTTGCAGATAGTCCTCCTCGGTGTCGAAGTTTTCGGAGGTTACAAGGGTGCCGTCGCGTTTTACATGCGAGTAGAAAGCGGTGGCGGATATGTGTTTGCTGATGCCGATGGTGGTGGCAACGCCATTCATAAAGCCGTATTCGGTGAAAGCGCCGGAGGGACGCATGTTCTGCGGGTATTTCTTCACCGTTCCGTCGCCGGCAAGGTTGAATCCCGCGCCCGTCCACAGCGTGAGTCCCTGACCGAACTGAAGCTGGTAGTTGCCCACGATAAACTGTTTCAGAAAACCGAAATCGTTGAGCATCAGGCTGAAGCCGTAGAAATCGTAGCCCTGCGGCTGACTGCCTTTGAAGAAATCCTCGCCCGCATCCTTGTCACCCGAAAGGGAGAGCGACACCTTGTTCTTGTATTTGAAAGTGTATCGGAAATAGGTGCGGAAGGGGTCGCCGAGGTAGTTGCCGTTTTCGTAGCCTTTCTGTTTTTCAAGGGTGGTCTTGTAGCCGAGGGTTATCTGGTTTTTGCCGTAGCGCAACATGTTTTTGAAGCTGAACTTCTCGGGCGGCGGCACAAGCTCCACCTTTACGAAAGGCATAAGCAGATGACGTGTTTCTTCGTCGAAGCCGTTGACAAACTCAAGCTCGTGTATGGTAAGCATCTGTCCGTTCTGACGGATGTACGATTTCAGTGCGGCGGTCTGGAACTCGCTGATAAAGAATAGTTTCTGCAGGTCGTGGGAGGTGGTGTCGTTGAGGTTGATCGGGTTGTCGAGGAAATGTTCGAGCACCTCCATTATCTCGCCGCTCACACTCTCGTCGTCGTTCTGTTCGGCGATAAGCTCCATATACTCCTGCCAGAAGTCCTGATTGTCGTTTTGCGCCAATGCCGCGGACAACGGGAGAAGTATCAATGCCAGATATGCCCAGATTTTCCTCATTTCGACGTGTTGGAGTGTTTAGAATTTGTATATAGCTGATATTTGGGGTGTTACACCAAGGGTGGGATGCACCTGCATAGCGAGGTCCACGCCCCACGACTCGCGGTCGATGCCCACGCCGAAAGAGTAGGCCAGCTGATGTGTGGCAAAGCCGATGCGGGCATTCACAAAGTCGAAGAAAGTGTATTCCAGACCGAAACGCAGGTCGCTGTCGTGGTTCATATCCTTGACAAACTCTATCGTTCCGGTGGCGTTTTTGATGAAATTGTAGGCCACTCCCGCACGGAACAGTGCCGGCACGTCCATCTTGACTTCAGTCTGGTAATGTGTGGAGATGGGGTTGAAGATATGCACCCCTACGGTGAGGGTGTTGGTGGGATAGAACTGCAGTCCCACCCCGAAAGTGAAGAGGTTGGCCGATTCGTAGCCCGCTTCGGAGACACCCGAGTGCAGGTAGTCGAATTCGGCGCCGAGGGCGAACAGATGTCCGAACTGCTGTGCGTACATCAGGTTCACACGTTGTTCGTTATAATCGGCGTTGCCGAAATGGGTGTAGCTGGTGCCGAGGGTTCCGAATTTGGTAACCGGAATGGCAAAGGCGACGCTTTTGTAGCTCAGTTCCGACATCAGGAAATTGTTGCGGAACGAGAGTCCCACCGTAGGTCTGTCCAAACGTGCTATTCCGGCCACACTGCCGACACGCGACCAGAAGTCGTTGAGCGCCACCGAGCACCCGCCCATAGCACCGCCGACGGCACTCTGCGTCGGGAAGGCAAATTGCGCGGAAGCCGTTTCTACACAAAACGCCAAAGCAATAAGCAGTAGGTATTTTTTCATATCTTGATGGTGAAAAATAATGTGCAAAGATATACTTTTTTTGCCGATTAAACAAGTATTTTGGGCAAAAGTTTTCCAACACTTCGCGTATGCCTGATTTTGTGTGTGTAACGTGCCTGACCTTGAGGCGAAAAAAAAGGGACAGCCGAAAAGCCGTCCCTTATTCTTTGTCTTGCCAAAGTTTTATTTCTTAGGCACTTTTATAACAGAGCCGTGGTTTTCGATTATGTAACGGTACCACCATTCGGGATATTGGGGCTGGTCGGGGAACACTGCCTGTCCCGGACGTGTGCCGGTGGTCTCGAAGTTGAAATCGTTTCCTTTTTTGATGTTGCCGTCAATGTATTTCACAAGAAGCTGGTGGCTGAGGTCTCTCCAACGGGTGAACATATTGTTGGCCATCTCTGCCGAGAAGTTGTTGAGACGGGCTTCAAGATTGTCGCCGTTCTGGGCGAAATCCTCCGACACATCACGAACGCGGTCGATGAAATTCATCTCAAGCTCGGTCTGAACTCTTTGTATGTCTTTAATCATGTCGTCGTAGCGCAAGTAGGCGAAATTGCTCACTTGGTTGAAGAGCCAGAAAGCGGCTGTTTCGGAATATTCGAGCATGTTGCCGTTGCCTTCGCGGAAGCATTCAGGTATTTCGGTGATACCGCAGAACATCGGGCAGTAAACGGTGGTGTATGTGTCGTCGACGCCGAACCACAGCACACCGCCCACCTTTCTCGGGTATTTGCCGCGGCACTGTGCCACAAACGAGAAACCAGTCTGTTGTGTCGAGGTGGCACGTTCGTGGATGTATTCGTTGCCGTCAACCGAGAACGACATAGGACGCCAACGGTAGGGGCATTTGAAAGGACCAGCTCCCACGTCTTTGGTCATATCCATAGGAGTGCCTTCGTAGTGGTCGCGCATAAGCATCATCATATCGTGCACGTCGAGCTGACGGTCGGGTTTAATCCACAGGGGCATACGGTTTTTCAGGTCGTAACCCATGGCATATTGCTCGTATTTCTCCATTCCGCTTGCTACGCGGTTGAAGAAAGCGTACACACGGGCTTCGCAAGCGCGGGCGCCGCTGAAGGTTACAGGGTTGTAGGTGTCGGAGAAGCTGAAATTCTCGTCGGTGCCTTTGTAGAGGCCTTTCATACGGGCGAATTCCACCACATCCTCTGCATAAACCACATCGACATCCTTGTCGAATATTTTTTTCAGGTTCTTGCTGCTGATGCTGTTTTTGGAGGCTTTCTCCATGGGGAAGGTGGTGATACGAGCCTGGTTGGCGTGAGCGCATACATATCCGTCGGGGATGCGGCGTGCCACCCACACAGCTCCGTTGTTCCATTTTTTGTTGAGCACGGGTTTGCCTTTGATGGTGTCGTAGTGGGGTTTGCCCTTGCCTATCATCTCCATAATCCACACCTCGTCGGGGTCGGCGATGGAAAACGACTCGCCCTCGCTGGCGTAGCCGTATTCTTCCACGAGTTCGGCCATCACTTTTATGGCTTCGCGGGCGTTTTTGGCACGCTGCAGGGTAATGTAGATAAGGCTGCCGTAGTCGATGATGCCGTCGCAGTGCTGCAGGCAGTCGACACCGCCGTAGGTGGTCTCGCCGATAACGAGCTGGTACTCGTTCATATTACCCACCACTGAGTAGGTAACCTCGGCCTGTTTTATTTTTCCGAGCGGACGGCCGGAGTCCCAGTCGATGACCTCGAACTCAGTTCCTTTGGGGAACGAGGCGGCGGCACGGTAGTACAGCTCGCCGTAAAGCACGTGCGAGTCGGCGGCGTAGGTTACAAATGTGGAGCCGTCGGTGGTGGCTCCTTTGGTTACCAGAAAATTGGTGCAGGCGTTGGCCGCTGTTGCTATGGCCAACAAGCTGGCTGTCATACAGACACACAGCGTTTTAAATAACGTTTTTTTCATTGTTTATATGGGTGTTTTATTTTTTTCGCAATTTGCAAAGTTACGCTTTTTTTTGCAATTTTCGGAAAGAAATTTGGTTTTTTGCCGAAAAAACCAATTCTGTCACCGATTTCACGCCTTTCTATTTGAACCTCGGATGGTATTTGGTAATTGTCTCGCGCAGATATTTATGGTCGAGGTGGGTGTATATCTCGGTGGTGGTGATGGACTCGTGTCCGAGCATCTCCTGCACTGCCCTCAGGTCGGCGCCGTTGCGCACAAGCTCGGTGGCGAAGGAATGGCGGAAACTGTGCGGACTCACGGTCTTGTGTATCCCCGCTTTCTCCACTGCCGCCTGAATGAACAGAAACACACTCTGCCGCGACAGCTTGCGTCCGAGCCGCGAGAGGAACACGTAGTTCTCGTTGCCGGGTTTAATCTTCAGCTCGTTGCGCGGGCCGGTGATATAGAGTTCCAACAGTTTTATGGCACGACTGTTTATCGGCACCCAGCGCTGTTTGTCGCCCTTGCCCTGGATAAGCAGGCACTCCTCGTCGAGGTAGAGCTGCGACAGACGCAGGTTTACCAGCTCCGACACCCGCAGTCCGCATCCGTACAGCACCTCTATTATCACGCTGTTGCGGAAACCGTCGTCGCGCGACTTGTCGAAAGTGGCGAGAATCTGCTCTATCTCCTCGTTGGAGAGCACGTCGGGCAGATGACGGGTGATACGCGGCGTGTCGAGCATGTCGGTGGGATTTTCGGAAATCACATCCTCGATGGCGAGATAATGGAAAAACATCCGCAAACCGGAGACGATACGGCTCTGCGTGGTAACGGCAATGCCGGTGTCGCTCAAATCTTTGACAAAAGTCTGCAGGTGGCTAAGGGTTATATCCTCTGGCTTGAGTCCCAAAGGAACAGCATAGTCTTCTCTAAGTAGTTTCACATCGTGCAGATAGGCATCCACGCTGTTTTTCGACATATTTTTCTCAAGGTTGAGAAAGGTCTTGAAGCCGCGTTTGTAGCGTTCCCACGTTTTGTCGATGTGGTCGGGGGTTTCCATAGGTGGCTGTTTATCGCAGTTCAAAATCGTCGCCGAGGTACAGCTTGCGGGCGATGGGGTCGTTGGCAAGCTCTTCGGGAGTGCCCGATTTCAGCACACTGCCTTCGAAAAGCAGGTAGGCGCGGTCGGTGATGTTGAGGGTCTCGTGCACGTTGTGGTCGGTAATGAGGATGCCTATATTCTTGTCTTTCAGCTTGGAGACGATGCTTTGGATGTCCTGCACAGCAATGGGGTCCACACCGGCGAACGGCTCGTCGAGGAGCAGGAACTTGGGGTCGGCGGCGAGGGCGCGGGCTATCTCGGTACGGCGGCGTTCGCCTCCGGAGAGCTGTATGCCTTTGCTCTTGCGTATGTGCTGCAGGCCGAACTCGTCGAGCAGCGACTCCAGTTTTTCCTGACGCTGTTCTTTGTTTAGGTCGGTGAACTCCAGAATTCCCATTATGTTGTCCTCCACCGACAGGTTGCGGAACACCGAGGCTTCCTGCGCAAGGTATCCCACACCGTGCTTGGCGCGCTGGTACTGGGCCATCTTGGTTATGTCGGTGTCGTCGAGGAACACACGTCCGGAGTAGGGTTTTATAATGCCCACAATCATATAGAAAGTGGTGGTTTTTCCGGCTCCGTTGGGACCGAGCAACCCCACAATTTCGCCTTGTTGCACATTAACGCTGACGCCCTTCACAACGGTGCGTTTGCGGTATTTCTTTACTACGTCTTCAGTTCTTAGTATCATATATATATGTATAATGTCGTTAGAAAATCATACTATGCCTTCGCGCAGAAGGTCGTGCAGATGTATGATGCCGAGGTAACGGCCTTCGGCGTCGGTAACCACGAGCTGGGTTATGGAGTTGTTGCGCATTATGGCGAGGGCTGTGGCGGCAAATTCAGTGTCGCACACTGTTTTAGGCTTTTTTGTCATAATGTCGGCGGCTTTGAGGCTCTCCACGGTGGCGTTGGATTTAAGCATACGACGCAGGTCGCCGTCGGTGATGATGCCCTCCACGTTGTCGGAGCCGCTCACCACGGTGCAGCCCAAGCGTTTGCCAGTCATTTCGAGTATGGTGTCGCGGATGCTTGCATCGGGGGCCACCAGCGGTCGCTCGTTGTTTTTGTAGATGTCGGAAACACGCATATACAGCCGTTTTCCCAAGGCTCCGCCCGGGTGGTATTTGGCAAAGTCGGTGGCCGAAAAACGGCGGCACTCTATCAGAGCCACGGCAAGGGCGTCGCCCATTACGAGCTGAGCCGTGGTGCTCGCCGTGGGGGCGAGGTCGTTGGGGTCGGCCTCGCGCTCAACGGTGGTGTTGAGCACAATGTCGGCCTGCGAAGCGAGATACGACTCGGTGTTGCCAACAATGGCTATCAATGTGTTGCCGGTGTTTTTGATAAGCGGCACAAGGACTTTGATTTCGGGGGTGTTGCCACTTTTCGAGATACAAATCACCACGTCGTCGGGCTGTATGATGCCGAGGTCGCCGTGGATGGCGTCGGCGGCGTGCATAAATATGGCAGGGGTGCCTGTCGAGTTAAGGGTGGAGACAATTTTGTTGGCGATGTTGGCACTCTTGCCGATACCCGTGATAATAACCCTACCTTTGGCCAAAAAAAGTGTTTTTACAGCCTCCGGAAAGTTGTTATCCAACAAATTCCCCATATTTTCGATAGCTTTTTTTTCACAGCTAAAAACCTGATTAGCAATATCTTTGAGCTCTTTATCGGTTTTCATCACAAAAAATATTTTGTTATTTGAAAAAAAAATGATAACTTTACAAAACAAAATTATAACGCAAAAGTACGAAAATATTTATACTTTGAGCGAAAAAATTTGACAAAAACAAGGCAGTTTTTATCTAATGGCAACAGTATCAGGAAAAAAGAAAAAAGTAGAAGACATCGACTTGGACGGTGCGTTGAAGGAATATTTCGGTTTTGACAGCTTCAAAGGCGACCAAAAAGAGATAATCCGCAACGTGCTTATGGGCAACGACACCTTCGTCATCATGCCCACCGGCGGTGGCAAATCGCTTTGCTACCAGCTGCCCGCTGTTATATCGGAAGGCACCGCCATAGTGGTGTCGCCGCTGATAGCCCTGATGAAAAACCAGGTGGACGCCATGCGCTACAACTCAGGCAAGAACTGCGTGGCGCACTTCCTCAACTCCACCCTCAACCGCCAGCAGACCAAAGAGGTGAAGGACGACCTTGTGTCCAAAAACACCAAACTCCTGTACATCGCCCCCGAAACCCTCTCCAAGCCCGAAACTATCGATTTTCTGAAAAAACTGCCCATCTCGTTCTTCGCCATCGACGAGGCCCACTGCATATCGGAATGGGGACACGATTTCCGCCCCGAATACCGCCGTCTGCGCGAAGCCATCAACGCCATCAACAAAAAAGTGGCAATACTGACCCTCACCGCCTCCGCCACCCCCAAGGTGCAACACGACATCATAGTGAACCTCGGCATGGAAAACGCCAAGGTCTTCATCTCGTCGTTCAACCGCCCCAACCTCTACTACGAAGTGCGTCCCAAACCCAGCGACGCCATGACACTCAACAAAGAGATTATTCGTTTTATAAAAGAAAACCCCAACAAATCGGGAATTATATACTGCCTCACACGTAAAAAAGTGGAGGAAATCTCCGAACTGCTGCGGGTTAACAACATACGCTCACTACCCTACCACGCCGGCCTCGACACCAAAACCCGCAACGAAAACCAGGACAAATTCCTGATGGAAGAGGTGGAGGTAATAGTGGCCACCATCGCTTTCGGAATGGGCATCGACAAACCCGACGTGCGTTTCGTCATCCACTACGACATACCCAAAAGCCTCGAAGGCTACTATCAGGAGACGGGACGTGCCGGCCGCGACGGTGGCGAAGGCAAGTGCATAGCCTTCTACTCCGACCACGACGTGGAGAAACTTTACAAATTCTTCAACGAAAAAACCGCCGAGGAGCAGGAGCAGGCCAACCAGCTGATACAAGAGATGGTGTCGTACGCCGAATCGTCGGTGTGCCGCCGCCTGAACATACTCAAATACTTCGGCGAGGACTACAACGTAGAAAACTGCGGCAACTGCGACAACTGCCTGCACCCCAAGGAACGTATCGAAGCCGAAGAGGATATGGTTTACGCCCTGAAGACTATCGTGGCCACACGCCAGATGTTCAAAACCAAGGTGATAATTGACGTCATTATGGGACGCACCAACGGTTTCACCAAAACCCACATGCACCACAAACTGGAGGTGTACGGCAAAGGCAAAGACAAAGACGAACTGTACTGGAAAGCCGTTATCCGCCAAGCCATTTTCGAAGGCTTCGTAACCAAAGAGATAGAACAATTCGGTGTGCTGAAGATGACTCCCGTGGGAGTGAAATTCATCATCCACAGCTACCCCGTATATGTAACCCCCGACCACGACTACTCCGAGGTGTCCACCGACGACACCATAACGATGAACGGCACCGGCGCCACATCGGCCTCGGGCGACGACAAACTGCTGCCGCAGCTGAAACGTCTCCGCAAAGAGATTGCCGAAAAAGCCAACCCGCCCGTGCCACCTTACGTGGTGTTCGAAGACCGCTCCCTCGACGACATGACGATACACTACCCCATCACCCTCGAGGAGATGAGCGGCATCATCGGCGTGGGCGCGGGCAAAGCCGAGAAATACGGTCAGCCGTTCATCGAGCTCATCAAAGCCTACGTGGAGGAAAACAACATCGAGCGTCCGCAGGATTTCAAGATACGCTCGGTGGGCAAACGCAGCGTGAAAATAAGCGTGCTGCAGGCCCTCGACCGCAAAGTGCCTTTCGAAGACATCATGGACCAGCAGAAAATCGACATGGACGAACTGCTATCCAATATGGAAAGCATTGTGTCGGCAGGCAACAAGCTGAGCAATATGGACTACTACATCCAAACCTACGTCGACGAGGATGTGTACGACGACCTGATGGACTATTTCCTCAACTCTGAAACCGACTCGGTGAAAGCTGCTATGGAAGAGTACGCCGACGACGATGACGTTACCGAGGACGACATCCGCCTTGTGCGACTGAAATTCCTTTCCGATTACGGACATTAAAAGATAGAGCAACAAAAAAAACGGCGGAGGTTGGTACTTCCGCCGTTTTTCTTTTCAGTCCAATCCAATCGCTAATCTTTCAAGATTTCGTAAAGCTCTATCTCGTAAACCACAATGGCGTCGCCGGGGATGTTGAGCTGAGGGCTGCCATTGGCGCCGAAAGCCAGATGAGATGGGATGTAGAAAATGTAACGTGAACCGGCGTTCATCAAAGTCAGTGAATATCCTACGCCCTGCATAAGGTTAACTGGAAGATTTATTATGCCATTGGTTCCGAAAGAGTTGTCGAACACAGTACCGTCGAGCAATCGTCCCTCGTAGTTGAAACGCACGCGCATTTTTTCAGGGGCTTTGGGGCCTTTGCCCTCTTTTACCACCTTATAATATATGCCGCTACGTTCGTCGAGTTTCAACTGTGGATCGTTAACGGCAAGCTGTTGCAGCTGTTGCTGTTGCTGAGCAAATGTTGCTTTGGCCTTCTCCTGCTGAGCCATGTGCAGAGCAAGGGCGAAATTATCCAGCCCCTCCTGGTAGGTAATATTGTCCACCAAAGATGGCTTTCCGTCGAGGGTGGCTTCAACTGCTTTTAAAATCACGGCTTTATTAAGTTCCACGTTTGACTCTTTGAGTCCGCGTGCGAAATTCTCACCTAAAATCCAACTCATAGTGTCGCTGGCGGTTTTCAGTTCAACTTTGGACTCCTGCGAATTGCACGACGTTGCCGAAAGCAAGAGCGTTACGGCAAGCGAAAGACCTAAAAATACTTTATTTCTTCTCATTTTTATGTGTTTTTGTAAATGTTAGTATCCTAAAATTTTAAGCATCGACTTGTGACTCTGTTCCTTGGCAAAGAGCTTGGTGTAGTAGTCGCCGTTTTCGTCGAGACCTATTATAATATGTTTTGGTGCGGGGATGAGGCAGTGCTGTATGCCGCCATAGCCGCCTATGCTCTCCTGATATGCCCCTGTATGGAAGAAACCGATGTACAGCGGCTCGTCCTTCTGCAGTTTGGGCAGGAATATGGCGTTGGCGTGCGCCTCGTTGTTGTAGTAGTCCTGACTGTCGCAGGTGAGGCCGCCGAGGAACACCCTCTGGTACTCCTTGTCCCAGTTGTTGATGGGCAGCATAATCCAACGTTGGTTGATGCCCCACGAGTCGGGCAGGGTGGTGATGAACGAACTGTCGATCATATACCACAGCTCGCGGTCGTTCTGCTGTTTCTGGTCGATGATGCTGTAAAGAGTTGCACCGCTTTCGCCCACGGTGAACGATCCGAATTCAGTGAATATGTTGGGTTCATCCACACCTCGGTTGGTGCAGATATTCTTAATCTGGGCCAGAATCTCTTCCGACATATAGTCGTACTCGTAGTTGCTGACAAGCGAGTTTTTGATTGGGAAACCGCCGCCTATGTTGAGCGAATCGAGTTCGGGACAGATCTTTTTCAAGTCGCAATACACGTTCACGCACTTGGCCAACTCGTTCCAATAGTAAGCCGAATCCTTGATTCCGGTGTTGATGAAAAAGTGCAGCATTTTGAAAGTGAACTTGCTGTTGTCCTTTATTTTGTCCTCGTAGAACGACACTATGTCGTTGTAGCGGATGCCGAGGCGCGAGGTGTAGAAATCGAATTTCGGTTCCTCCTCCGATGCAATGCGTATGCCCAGCTTGACGGGTTCAGCAGGGTTTTGGATGGCTTCGTCGAGCAGGTTGATTTCGTTTTTGTTATCGATGACGGGAATCATATTGTGGAAACCGTCGCTAAGCATCATGGCTATGTTTTCAATGTACTGCGGACGCTTGAAGCCGTTGCAGATGATGAAAATGTCCTTGGTTATCAGCTCTTGGTTATAGAGTTCTTGAATAAGGTTTATGTCGAACGCCGATGAGGTTTCGAGGTTCACATCGTTTTTCAGAACCTCCTCCAAAACGAAGGAGAAATGTGAGCTTTTGGTGCAGTAGCAGTAGTTATATGTGCCTTTGTAGTCCACCTTGGCGATGGCCACATTGAAAAGACGTTTGGCGCGCTGTATCTGCGAGCTTATCTTTGGCAGATAGGTTATTTTCAACGGCGTGCCGTACTGCTTTATGATCTCCATCAGCGGTATGTCGTGGAAATACAGTTCGTTGTCGATGGTTTTGAATTCGTCCTGCGGATATTCGAACGACTGGTCAATCAAATCGATGTACTTGTTTTTCATTTCTTTAAATGTAATTTAATCGGATTGCCTGTTTTTTTTCAATTTAAGTGAGACGGTTTGTCCGTTTTTCACACAACAAAATTACATAAATTTTGCGAAAGTGGGGAGTTTTTCTTCAATTAAATTGTGTTCAAAGCCATAAAACACACTTATACAGATTGTTGCACAAAAGGTAATTTTCTTAAAATGCTCCGTTTAGGACTGTTTTTATCGCTTGTCGGTGCCAAAACAGACGTTTTTTACATTGACAAAAGTCGTTTTGAACGAGATATGGTTTTATATTAGACTGATTTTTAAAGTAATAAATATTTTTTTGAAAAACTGATGAAAAAAACGTATATTTGCAATCGTAAAATAAGGTATAATATAGTTTTACTAAAACAATAAAAGATATGAAAGTTATTCGCATTTTACTGGCTGCAGCCCTGCTGCTCACAAGTATCAGTGCCAACGCACAACGCCACCACCGCGGCAGCGACCGTCTTGGCGAGTTCTATTTCGGTTTCGAAGCTGTGGCTCCGACAGGAAATTTCAACAAAACCGCTGAAAACCTGATGGAGACCGGAAAACCTGATATGGTTATGAGATGGGAGGATGTAGGCACAAGCGCATCCATGGGAATTGGACTCTCTTTCAAATATAGTTTCGAATTCAGCATAATCGACGACCAATGCTCTGCAGGTCCCTTTGTAGGCATCGACCTCACATGGAACAACCTTGACAAAAGTGTTCGCAAAGTTTTCAACGACAAAAAATGCGACATGCCCAACTATATCAACATGCCCATAATGCTTGGTGCCAACGGACGTTACTATTTCAACGACGTTTTCGGCGTTTCCGCTGAGTTCGGTATCGGAGCCGACATGCTTTACATCACCCCTCAGGGCTGGAGCGGAGCTCAAGAAAAATACGGAACCGATTTCGCAATGGCTTGGCAGGTGGGTGCCGGCGTATATTTCGGCAGACACGTTAACGTTGGTGTTCACTACTACAGCCTCGGCAATCACACCACTGTAGAAACCAAAGACAAAGACTACACCCAATATTTGGGTGCCCTGATGTTCAAACTCGGTTTCTGCTGGTAAAAACCATTATTTAAGACATGAAAACGACCTTGGGCAAGATTATTCTGTCATTGGCTGTGGCCATAGTATGTCTCAACTGCGCTGTCGCACAGAATTATCATGAGATAAAGCTGAAGGGGACTTTCCCTATTGGTGACTTCGACCGTGTAGGAGAGACAGCCGAAATGGCTGAAAATGGTCTTATCGGCAGCGGCGCCGCAGAAGGTGCAGGATTAGGCTACCGGTACAACTTCGACCTGGCTAACGGAATAGCTTTCTTTGTGGGTGGCGATATTTATTGGAATATGACAAATGCCAGATATCGCGAGATATGCAAAAACCCACATCCTAAAGACGAAAACGAACCCCAAAACCAAACCCCTCCACAATATTTCAATTTCCCTTTGTGGGTAGGCGTTAGCTACAGAACTCCTTTTGGCAATTCAAACTATTGGTCTGCCTATTTTGGAGCCGGTGCGGGTTTGAACGTTCATTACACGACATCTACCGGATGGAAAAACTTTGAAGTAAGGTGCAATCCTGTATTTTCAGCCGCTTTGGCCATCGATGCAGGCATTACTTTCCGCCAGTTTTCATTGGGTGGAGAACTTGTAAGCCTTGGTAGTCCTACAATAAAGGGCTCGGGCGAGGAAACCCACCACAAATTCAAAACCCTTGACAAACAACGCAAAATGCTTATGTTTAATGTTGTGTTTTCGTACAAATTAAGCAAGCACAAAAAAGAGTGGAAACCCACCCGCAAAACCATTCTTGATATGTAATTCTTATGGAAGAAAACATTGTCCCACAAAACCTTGACACGGTTCCTGCACAACAAGAACCGGACAAAGAACTTTTGGCCACGTCCAAGACCTCGATGGTGCTGGGAATAGTGTCGGTTGGAGCCTGCACCGTCGGCGACCCTGCTGCCATTGTGGTTTCCATAATAGGACTTGTAAAAGCTAAAAAAGCGAAAAAACTTGCAGCGACTAGCAACGACCGCTCATGCGACAAATACATTTCTGTCGGACGGACAACCTCCACCATCGGGTTGATTCTCGGCATTGTACTTGCGGTAGTTCTGTTTTTATATTTCTTGTTCTTTTTCCTTTTGGGGTTTTATATGGCGAAGTACGATTGATATACCATTTTAAACATGGTGAATCTTTCAAAAGACAATTGCTTTCATACTGTTTTGGCATAAGGCATAACCATTCTGAACATACTTTGCCACAAAAAACAGTATCAAAAAAGCATTCTGAATAATGGGTCGAAGAGTTTGTCCATCCAACCGGTAAAAACAAAGAAGAACAGGATAATTATCACAAAACCTATTATTCCACAAACATTTACAAAACGTGGAGACATTTTTTTGCCGGTAATCATCTCATAACTCTCAAAGAGAATATTTCCCCCGTCGAGAGGATAAACAGGCAAAATGTTCAACACCGCCACAACCAGCGATATTATCATTATTTCAATCAAAATACTGTCAGACCAAAACAAATAATACTGGTTGGGTGAAATAATAGAAGATATAAAAATGGAAAGGTAGATGATTAAGAATGTGGCAAAATTGAAAAGAACGCCTCCGGCAGAGATAATTAACCGTTGCCAAGCAGGTTTGTCTACGACATAAGGCGACTTTGCTGCTTTTTCCTTTTCATCGATTTGGTCTTCTTCATTGTCATATATCATATAATTTGGCCGTTCCTTAAAATATGTTATTCCGCCCAAAGGCAGTGAGCCAATACTCCATTTGATATTTCTCCACCAACTGCACTTGGCATCAGGCTTGGGCTTAGGCTTGTAACTAATAAACGACAGAAAAAAAACTTGCACCTCCTTTATCATGCAACCAAACTTCTTGCTTATTATAATATGCCCCATTTCGTGAATGATAATAACAATTAATAATGATATCACAAAGGCCCATCTCTCGGAGAACCAAAAATAGCAGATAACGGCTCCGATAATCAAATTCCACCAGTTGAAAGTGAAACCTAAATCTTCTGTATTCTGTGGTACATTTTCTTCAGATAAATCATTCGTTTCTATCTCGTTCATCTTGTTTGTTTTTTAATTGTTTATTTTTTTATTAAATTTTTGTCTTTTCTATTCTTTCCCCCAGTTCTCCCTGTCAAGGCTGCGGAAGTTGATGGCTTCGCTGAGGTGGTCGACGGAGATGTTCTCGGCACCTTCGAGGTCGGCGATGGTGCGCGACACTTTCAGAATGCGGTCGTAGGCACGTGCCGAGAGTCCGAGGCGGTCCATGGCGGCCTTGAGTATCTCCTGCCCTTCGGCGTCTATCACGCACACTTTGTGGAACAGCTTGGATCCTATCTGTGCGTTGCAGTGTATGCCGGGGTAGTCCTTGTAACGCTCCTCCTGAATGGCACGTGCTTTTATCACCCGCTCGCGTATCTGCGCGCTAGTCTCGGTGCTCTGCTTGTTTATCAGCTCCTTGAACGGAACCGGAACCACCTCCACATGCAGGTCGATGCGGTCGAGCAGCGGGCCGGAGATTTTGTTCAGATATTTGTTCACTGCTCCCGGAGGACAGGTGCAGGGTATTTCGGGATGGTTGTAATAGCCGCAGGGACAAGGGTTCATGGCTGCCACCAGCATAAAACTGGCGGGGTATTCGGTGGTCATGCGGGCACGCGAGATGGTAACCTTGCGTTCCTCCATCGGCTGACGCAGCACTTCTAGCACCTGACGTTTGAACTCGGGCAGCTCGTCGAGGAAAAGCACCCCGTTGTGTGCCAACGAAATCTCGCCCGGCTGCGGATTGCTGCCGCCGCCCACCAGTGCCACGTCGGAGATGGTGTGGTGCGGACTGCGGAAAGGACGCACGGCGATAAGGGCATCCTCGCTGCGCATCTTGCCAGCCACGGAGTGTATCTTGGTGGTTTCCAACGACTCGTACAGATTAAGCGGAGGAAGTATAGAGGGCATACGCTTGGCAAGCATTGTCTTACCGCTGCCCGGAGGACCGATCAGAATCACATTATGTCCGCCTGCGGCGGCAATCTCGAGGGCGCGTTTTATATTCTCCTGCCCTTTCACGTCGGCAAAATCGAACTCGTATTCGTTGAGACTTTTGTAGAACTCCTTGCGGGTGTCGAACTGGGTCTGCTCTATCGTTCCTTCGCCGTTGAAGAAATCGATGACCTCCTTGATATTCTCGGCGCCGTACACTTCGAGGTCATTCACAATGGCGGCCTCGCGGGCGTTTTTCTTGGGCAGGATAATGCCTTTGAAGCCTTTGTTGCGTGCCTCGATGGCAATGGGCAGAACGCCTTTGATGGGCTGCAGTCCGCCATCGAGCGAAAGCTCTCCCATAATGATATAGTCGCTCACCAAGTCGGCTTTTATCTGTTCCGAAGCGGCAAGTATGCCGATGGCAAGGGTGAGGTCGTAGGCCGAGCCTTCCTTGCGGATGTCGGCGGGAGCCATGTTTATCACCACTTTCTTGCCTGGGATGCGGAAGCCGTACTGGTGCAGGGCCGAGTCGATGCGCTGCTGACTCTCCTTAACAGCGTTGTCGGGCAGTCCCACCAAAGTGAAATTCACTCCCTGATCCACACTAACCTCGACGGTTATCGTCAAGGCGTTTACTCCATAAATAGCACTTCCGTAAGTCTTTACTAACATATCTCTTATTTTTTATTCAGTTTAAGGACCACTTTCTCGTACATCTCGCGGAATTTCTTGGGGTTTTGTGAGTAATAGTCCATACTCCTTTCGAACTCCTCCTTGTTTGTACCGTATTTTTTGAAAATCTGGTTATAGGTGTAGTATATCTCGCCTATCATAGTGTCGCACTCGTAGTCGTTGATGTTGTTGAAATAGGCGTCGGCGGTGTGCATCTCCGTAAGTAGCTCAATCATTGTCTTTTCCTTGATAACACCTTCCGGCACTTTGTTTTTGTTGCAGGCGGACATCAACAGTGCGGAAACCAAAAGAATAGCAGTGGCGAAATGTCGTAATGTGGTCATAGTCATAATATTAAGGGTGTTCTAAAAGTGGCGCATTGCGGGATTGAAAAATGGGTTGAACGCTTTTTCGTCGGCGATTGTTGACTTGGGCCCGTGGCCGGGATACACCTTATAGTCTTCGGGCAGGGTAAGCACTTTAGTCCTGAGGTTTTCCATCAGCAGCCCCTGATCGCCGGTGGGCAGGTCGGTGCGGCCTATGCTGCCACAGAAAAGTGCGTCGCCGGTAAACACCGCCTTGTCGGAATGTATGCAGAAACAGAGACTTCCTGCGGCGTGGCCGGGAACAAAAAGCACCTCCACGCGGCTTTCGCCGAAGTCGATAGTTTCGCCCTCGTTGATGGTGGTCACCGGAATATCACCCAAAGCACCGGTGTCGAATCCCAGCACTGAGGCGTAAATCTCCGCCTGACGCATTATTTTCTGCGAGTCGGCGTGCAGATACACCGGAACTTGGTACTTGTCGTACATCCATTTCAGTCCAGCGATATGGTCGAAATGCGTGTGGGTTAGCAGTATCGCCTCTACTTTTAGACGATGGTCGGCGATGAAACCCTCCAAATATTCGTTCTCTCTCTGGTTTTCCATGCCAGGGTCTATCACCACGCACGAAAGGGTTTCGTCGTAAACAAGGTAGGTGTTCACCTCAATATGGTTGAATACAAATTGCTCAATTTTTACCATAGTTTGTTGGTTTTCGGGTAGTTGTGATGTGTTATCGGCTATTCGTTACAATATTCGCAATCAATGCAAAGGTACGTTTTTATTTTGAAAAAACGAAACTTCATTGGGTACGGCGGCGGAATTCGGCGCAGAAAATGCCGGTGGCCACCGAGGCGTTCAGCGACTCGCAGGTGCCTCCCCAGTTGGGAATCGACAGTTTCTCCAATTTCCCGGCCAGCTCTGGCGAGATTCCTTTCGACTCGTTTCCGATAACGAGCACCGCATTGTCGCTCAACGTGGTTTCAAACACATTTTTACCTCCGAGGACGGCTCCGTACGTGGCTTTGCCGTTCTTTTGGCATTGCGCGATGAAGTCCTCCAAATCGGCATAATGCACCTGCGTGCGGAACACGCTGCCCATCGAAGCCTGCACCACCTTGGGGTTGAGGTAGTCCACCGTGTCGGGGGTGCAAACGATATGCCGCACTCCGCACCAGTCGGCGATACGTAGAATCGTGCCCATATTGCCGGGGTCCTGAATGCGGTCGAGGGCAAGGACAAGGCCTTCCGTTGTGGCATCGGCGGGCGTGGGCTGCGGCTGACGGGCCAGAAGCCACACTTTGTTGGGAGTTTTCTGCATACTTATTCGCGAAAGCTCGTCGTCCGACACCTCGTAAAGCACTTCGGAATTCACCCTTTGGCTGACCGTATGCCGGTTGCTATCGAGCCATTCGGCGGTGGCACAAAGGGCTTCCACTTCGAGGTCCGAAAGCAACGCCTCGCGGACAATCTTGTCGCCTTCAACAACAAAGACATTGCTCTCGGCCCGGTTCTTGGCTTGTTTGAAACTTGCCAGAAATTTCAGCTTGGCGTTGGAAATCATTGTTCGGTAAGGGTTTTACGCAGTTCCTCGAAACCAGGTTTTCCAAGCAGTGCGAACATATTCTTTTTGTAAGCCTCCACACCGGGTTGGTCGAAAGGATTCACGCCAAGCATATATCCGCTTACGCCGCAGGCGAATTCGAACATATATATCAACTGTCCGAGCGTGTATTCCGTAACTTCGGGGATGTGGATTTCCACGATGGGCACTCCGCCGTTGCGGTGGGCAATCATCGTTCCGGTTTCGGCGCAGTGGTTTATCTCGGTAAGGGTTTTGGAGGTGAGGTAGTTGAGCTTGTCGAGGTTTTTCTCGTCGGTGGGGATGTCCACATGGCAGTGGCTGCCGTCAACGCTGACAAGGGTTTCGAACAGCAGTCGTTCGCCCTCCTGCACATACTGTCCCATCGAGTGCAGGTCGGTTGTGAAACTGAGGCTGTGGGGCAAAATGCCTTTGTTCTCCTTGCCTTCACTTTCGCCGTAGAGCTGTTTCCACCATTCGCTGATATATTTCAAGTTGGGCAGGAAGTTGATAAGCACCTCCACTTTTTTTCCTTTGGAATACAGTAGGTTACGTATTGCCGCATATTGCAGTGCGGGATTTTCGGCAAACGGTGCTTCTACACACACCTTGCGCATATCCCTTGCTCCAGCAAGCAGCTGGTCGATGTCCAGTCCCGCAGCGGCGATGGGGAGCAGTCCCACAGGAGTAAGCACCGAAAAACGACCTCCCACATTGTCGGGAATTACATAACGTTTGTACCCTTCGATGATGGCAATCTCGTGCAAAGCGCCTTTTTCGGCATCGGTGATGGCGTAGATGCGCTCGCGTGCCTGCTCCTTGCCGTATTTGTTTTCTATGTGTTTCTTTATCAGACGGAAAGCGATGGCGGGCTCGGTGGTGGTGCCCGATTTGGAAATCACCGCCACGGAATAGTCGTAGTTGTCGAGCACCGAAAGGAGCTGTGCGCAATAGTCCTCGCTTAGGGTGTGTCCGGCATAGACCACAAGCGGGGTGTTGCGGTTTTTGTCGAGACTTTGCAGCTCCGACTGCAGTGCCTCTATGACGGCTCTGGCACCGAGATACGAACCACCAATTCCCACAACTACAAACAGTTGCGAGCTAGCTTTGATACGTTTGGCATCTTCTTTTATCGACGACACAATGGCTGGGTCGAGGGTTTCGGGCAAAGATGTCCAACCAAGGAAATCGTTGCCTTTGCCGCTGCCTTGGAGCAGGATGTCACGTGCTTGGAGGGCTTTCTTGCCATATTCGTCAACCTCTTCGGCTTTGAAGAAAAGGTCTGTTTTCGGGAGTTTTATAGCTATTTTATTCATTATATAAATTATTTTTCGTTATTACTATCTTTTATAAATATCTATGTTACAACCTTTTGTCGATACCCCACATCAGTTTGTCGCGCAGGGCGCTGTAGAAATTCTGTTTGTCCATACGCACCAACTTGATGCCGAAATCCTCCTTGCGGATATTCAGCACAGTGTTTGATGGCACTATGATGGAGTCGGAGTCGAGACCGAGACACATGGTATCGGTCTTGCTGTGGGTGACAAGGCGTATGTTCGAAGTGTCGGGCACTATGATGGGACGGAAGGTGAGCGTGTGGACGGCTATCGGCGTAAGCACAAAGCAGTTGGAGTTGGGGGTGAGTATAGGTCCGCCGCAGCTGAGGGAGTAGGCCGTGGAGCCGGTGGGAGTGGCCACTATCAGACCATCGCCGGAGTAGGTGGCAAGAAACTCGCCATCGACAAAAACGTCGGTGGAAAGGAGTGTGAGCGGTTTGTCGCGGTGCAGGTCCACCTCGTTGAGCACAAAACGTTCCTCGCCGTTGTACTCCACATGCAGCATCCCGCGCTCCTCTATGGTGTAGTTGCCGTTCATCAGCTCCGACACAAAACCCTCCACATTGCCGCTGCTTATGGTGGTGAGGAATCCCAGATGCCCCATATTTACACCGACAATGGGAATTTTGTAGTTTCCCAACAGGGCCACGGTCTTCAGCAGGGTGCCGTCGCCACCGATGGAGAGCAGAAAATCAAGCTGCAGGTCTTTGTCGATACAGCGTCCGAACAGCTTCGGCTCGGCCGAGAATTTTATCTTCTCGCGTATCAGCGTATAAAAATCTTCAAAAACGTAAATGTCCGTTCCGTGGTGTTCCAGCGACTGCACAAGGCTTTGCAGCGAGCCGCCCATGTTTGCTTCCAGTTTCTTGCCAAAAAGTCCGATTTTCAATCCCATCTTTCAAAATATTTTATTAACTTATTCTATTTCAACACAGTAACCGTTCCAGTCAGTATTTGTGAGTAGTTGTCGTCGCCGATGTAATGAATCATATAGACGTAACATCCCGAAGGCACGAGCTTGCCTTTGTATTTGCCGTCCCACGACTGGTTTATGTCGGTGGTTTCGAACACCAGAAGTCCGAAACGGTTGTAGATGCGCATTGCGTAGCCTTCCGTTTTTACAAACATCGTCTTGGGCAGAAAACGGTTGTTGTTGTCGCGTTTCGGGGTGAAAACATTGGGGAGCCACACCGTAGGCTGGCCGTGGTATTCCACAATCTGCGACAAAGCGGTGCAGCGGCGGCCGTTCTCCGGATTGGTGTATTCGGCCTCCACACGGTACCACACCCTGCCGTATTGCGCGGTGTTGTCTGTTACCGAACACGACTGTGTGTTGGCTATAGACTGCCACGAAGGCTCGCTTTCGGTTTTTTGTAATAGATTATATCCCAATAGATTACCTTCACCGTCGTAAGGATTCCACGAAATGGTGTTCACTCCGTTGTCGCTGCTCAGCGTGGCATAAATCTGGGACACCCGCTTCGACATCTTTTCCAGCAGCTCGCATTCGTCCCACACACTTACAAAATATGAATAGCGGTGCGCGGAGAGGTCCACGTCGTTGTCCACAATGTCGATAACCGGATTGGCGGAGGGCGGTATCTGTCGCACCCGCTGGAACGAGCCCACATCCGAACGACGGTATAGGTTGTAGCCTGTGGCGGCGAAATGGGTGTCGGTGAGGATTTTGAGCTCCAGCGCCTCGCCCGGCTCGTCAACCGAAACGCCGAGGGTGTAGATAAAATCGGCGGTATCCACCGTCATCATGTCGAAAATCTTGACGTTCGACTGTGCACGTTTGGCGTTGCCTGGGTTGCTTGCCTCGATGTAAGCCTTCACCTGCCGCACTCCCGCCGGTATGGTGTATGTAAGCCCGCGACTGGTGGCGGGTTCGTTGGCCACGGCACGGAATGGGGCGTTGTCGTATTTCAGATACAGGGTATATTGTGCCACATTGCCGGGCATGTTTATGTATTCGTTCCACGAAAAGTCGATGTCGCGAGTGCAGTGGCGGGCGTTCATGCCAAGCACGATGTTGTTGTATGGGTCGGTGAGTGCGCTGGCCGAGAAACAGGAGTCGAAGGCATAGATGCGGAACGAGTTGATGCTGTCGCTGCTGCGTGTGGTACAGGTGTAGGTGGTGTTGTTCTGCCCCCATACGGTGTCCAAGGCCATGCACGGCGAGCCTTGGCAGATGAAATAGCCCATTATGTCGGGGTCGGGACTGGCCTGCCACGAGAGGACTATGTCCTGCGTGGCGATATCCACCGTTACCACATCCAACGTGCAGGGCGTGGTGGGGTTGGGGTCGGTGAACCAAGCCCCCGATGGTGCCGACAACGAATGCATCATCAAAGTAAGATTGGGATACGAATGGAGAACACGTATTTTATAGTAAATTGTGTCGCTGCAGATGGAACTTCTGATAGTGTCTTGATAGTTAGTTTGTTGCGTGGTTCCAATCTGTGTCCAGATAGTGTTTGGCATTTTGCGGAATACCTCATACGTTACACCTGTCAGGTACGGTGCGTTCCAGCTTATGTATGCGTACTGGCTCTGGTTTTGGACATTGTACACTGTTGGAAGCATGGTGATTGCGGAATCCACAATATAATATGTGTCTGATGAAGTTCTTACGGTGGCCAGCAAACGGTATTTCACACTGTCGTTCAAAGCATTGGCGTTAGAGTCCACAATATGCCATGTGGTCTGGGAGGCGTTTTGTGCTGTGAAAACAGTGTCGTACTGCCCTGTTGTGGCATTCTTTCGCTCCAGAACATTGTCAACGGAAACGATTTGCTGTGGGTTGTTATACGCCCAGCCAACTCCGACATTGCCATACATATCTACGGCTGTTTCGGTAAATCTGACCCATTGTTGTTGTGCCGAACAAAAACCTAAGCAGCCAAGCAAAATCCCTATATATATGACAATTTTACGCATAATACCTATATATAACGTATTACATCGGGTTTTGGTATGTTTTCGGTTGGCTGCATCGCAGAAATCCTTTTGAAGTTGTGGCAATAAAAAAGGAAGCGTCGTTGGAGGGCGCTTCCTTTTATATCAGATTGTTTTTACTGTACTATCAGTTTCTGTACTATGCTCGTTTTGTCGTTGGACACATGCACAAAGTAAGCGCCTTTGGCCATTGTGCTCACGTCGACGGTCTTTTCGAGCGTGCCGTCGCATTTCACCTTGTCGGAAATGATGGTCTTGCCGCTGATGTCGGTGATGGTGACGGTGGTAAGTCCCGAAATACCTTTAACCGACAGCACTGTGATGCTGGTGGCGGGGTTAGGTATGATGTCGAGCACAAGGCCGTCCTTCTCCACCTCGCTAATTCCCGACTGTCCGGTGGTGGTGAATGTCACCCTTTGCGACCACACGCTGAAATAGTTGGTGCCGCAGTACGAACGTACATACACGTCGTAGGTGGTGCCAGGCTCGAGGCCTTCAATGTTATAGGTGGGCGAAGTAGTCTGACGTGTGGTGCCGTAGTTCACCGGGAATCCGCGTCTGCCGTAATCCACATCCCACAACTGAAGCGAGTGGCCTCTTGTCCACGAAACAGTGGCCGAGGTGTTGGTGATATTGGTTACTGTAACACCGCTCACGGTGTCACATACATCGGTGACAAAATCAACAGTGTCGGACCATATGCTGAAGGCCGAATCGCGGCACAATCCCATCACCGACACATAATACCTCACTCCCGACTGCAAACCGGTAATGCTCAAACTCCTGTTAGTGGTATAAATAATAGTATCGAAATTATACGATGGTGAAAAACAACGCACTCCCCAAGACAGGTTATTGGCAAACGACTCCCATTGAACATTGCAACTATTGTTGGTTATCGACAACGGAGTGATTGCTGTATTAACGGGAACTACACATATATTGTCGGCTATCTTGAACCTGCCCACCTGCCAGCTGGAGATGCTGTCGGTGTAGCACAGCTTGCGCACCATCCAAGCGTAGGCGGTGTCGGGATGCAGTGAGTCGATACGGTAGGTGTTCACGTAGTTTGCGGTGGTGATGGTATCCTTCCACAGCATCTGTTGCGTACCCACTATCTTACATGCAATTTCAAAAGTGCCTGTGCCGTACCATCCGGCTTCAACTGTTTGGTAATCGATTACTGTGGTTGTGAGGTTCACCGGTATCGGACAGGCTGTGTCACTGCCGCAAGTGGTGGTGTAGAACAGGCCTGGTGTCGGTGTGCCGGAAGAGGCGTACAGAGTGTCATCGCCATTTAGAATAACAAAATGGCAATAGCTGTCGTACTGTCCAGACAGCCAGCTGAACGCCACTATCTCGCCCGGACAAGCATAGATGTACTCCGTTCCCGAACGACCATTGATGGAGTAATTATAAGTTGTATTCTCGTCGTATCTCACTTCCACCGAGGCTCCGTACCATCCTGAGGTGGATGATGTCATAGCAAGCGTATATAGGCAGCTCTCATCACAACGGGGCAACAAGAATTCCGCAGGAATGTTAGACCATTCGCTGGTGTCGGTGCAGATAGAGCGGACATATACATTATACGCTCTGTTGGAATCGAGGCCGGTAAGCAGATACGGATTGGTGTTCACCGTAATCTGTGTGCCGGTGCCGGGAGTGTAGCCCACTGTGTCGTATTCGATAATCCAGCTGGTGGCCGTTCCGCGCTCAGTCCAAGCCACGCGGGCGGTGTGTGCTGTGATGTCGGAAACTGTTATATTCGACGGACGCAGGCAATTATCCATCGGTCGCACCATAAGGCTGTCAATAAGCACTCTGGTTTGGTTGTCAATATTGCCGATGACCTTGCGGAAAGCTATGTGGCTGCCGTTGCCGCTGTAGTGATTGAAAGCAACAGTGTGTTTCTGATAAACATCGGCGGCAGTGTTGAACACTGTGTCGATGGCCACAAATGTGGAAATGTCGGTCGGGTCGGTTACAACGCCCACAACCATATAATCGGCAATATCATCGACTCGCATAAAGAAATCCGCCTCCACGGTGTCGAGACTTGCGTCGATAACGGGTGATGTCAATGTGCCGGGCGCACGGAACACCAGTGTGCTGGTACCGTTGAGAGCTAAAGTATCTGTGTACAGCTGCGGACGGTACTCCGATTTCTTACCTTCGCTGCTTGTCAGAGTCCAGCAAGTAGGTATGGCGCGTGTGTATTCCGAATACGGCGAGCCGTAATAGCCTTCGAAATTCTCCACATACGGCAGCTGACGTTCCTCGCAGGTGGTATGGAAACGTATCGGGTTGAGACTCCATTCGCTCGTGTCGTTAGGTCCGCATATCGTACGCAGATACACATCGTATTCGCTGTTGGGATTGAGACCTCCGAGAGTAGCGTATGGCGCTCTCAGCATATACACCGTGGAAGTGCCGGGTGTGAAACCTTTGTGTCCGTATTCCAGCATCCAACTCGTAGCTCCCAGCGATTGCCAAATAATGGTGGCACCAGTGCGGGAAGCTATTATGGTGTCCGGAACGGGAGGCAGGCAATGGGCAGCTGTGTCCACCATAAGATTGTCGAAATAAAGTTCGGTGGTGGCATTGGGGGTTGTGGACATAAAGGCTATGTAGCCGGTACCACCGTTGTACGACGACAGAGGTATTTCGTAGTTGTACCAGTCGTAATCGTCGCGCACATTGAAAGTGGTTACAGGTACAAAAGTGCTGAAATCGTTCGGGTTGGACATCACACCAACCGAGAAACGGGTGCTGGTGTCGGTTCCGAAAAGACTGAATTTCGTGCGTAGACCGCTAACTGGCACATTGTCGATTTTTTGTATCGACATACCGTTTCGCACTCCATTCCTGTCGTATAAATAGTAAGCCTTATTGTTTGTGGAGGAGTGCCACTTGCGTGTTAGCGGGTAATTGTTGGTGCTCGTCCAGCAGTCGCGACGGGCGTTTATCTGCAATGTGTTGAAATCCTCGGTATATGGAAGCACCGAAGCGGGATCGCAAGGGGTGCTGAACGAAAAACGGTACGACCACTGGCTAGTGTCGCCACCGCCGCAATCGGTACGTATGTATGCATAATAGGTGCGTTGAGGCTGCAGACCGTTGACTGTGAAGTTGGAAGTACCGCGCACTATGGTGGTTCCCTGATTACGACCTGGTGTAAAGTTCTGTGATGTGGAGAATTCCATTATCCAGTTGTTGGCAGGCGAGGAAACCACATCTATCGTTACCCTGCGACTTTCCACAGAAAGCACCGAAGGCAGAGGACGACGGCAGGGCGGAGGAGCCACACAACGAGCGTGCAATGCAAACCCGCTCATTGTCACCCCCACATCGGATGTGAACACTATTGTGAGTGGGCCTGTTGTTGACGAACACGAAAGTGTTCCCGAACCGCTGACACGCGCCAGCTGGGTGGCCGAAGTGTTTGCGCCGTCAAAAACCGATATATAATCATAGTTTAACTCTGTACTGTAAGTACCGCTAATCGACATAACCGAGTCGTTGCTGATCGGATAGAGGATAAGGGTGCTGCTGTTATTGTCGGAGTAGTCGCCCGAAGGACCGCCGTTGTCGTACACCATAGCATCGCAGATGTAGTAAGTCTGGCTGGAGGTGCGTGGCATGATAATGGAGCCTGGAGTTACACTTCCTGGCTGGAGGCTCCACACGCTGGAGTCGTTGGGACCACAGTGCGAACGGACATAAATCTCGTAAGTGGTGTCATAGCTCAAGCCCGTCAGCACATAAAATGTGTCGGTAACACCGTCAATGCGCTGGCCGCCCCTGTACGGACTGAAACCTCTTGGACCGTAGGCGATGTCCCACGAGTCGGCAGTTGATGATCCCGACGTCCACGACACCAAAATATCGTTGGGGTCGTAAGAAGTCAACACCTCCACATTTGTCGGCGGATGACAAGTTACCACATGTTCTATTAAAATGTCGTCGATGTATGGGTAAGTATAATATTGTGAACCGTAAACTGATGTCTTGAAAGCTATAAACCGAGCATCGCCACGATAGTTCTCCAAGCTGTATGTAAATTCGGTCCAGATGCCGGAGCTGTTCAAATGTATCAACTGCAGGGTGTCGAAAGTCTCAATATCCGACGAATCGGTCATCACACCAAAGGCCAACTCGTGCATATAGCTTGTGTTGGGACGCAGCATCTTGAACGACACCTGCAGTGTGCGCAGAGGCAAAACGTTGGTATCTATAGGTGGCGTAGCTATGTAAGTGTACATATCTCTTACGGATGAAGAACTACGGTACACATTCATATACAAAGCATTGGAACCGCCTTGTCCCTGTACCGATGGATATGAGGTGCTGTAAAGGTTGGCGGCTTTCCAGCAGGGCAGTTTGCTGTAAATGGAACCTGTTCCCATATTCTCAAAATTCTCGGCATAAGGCACGGAGGTTATCTTGCTGTTGCCACAAGTGGTACGGAATGTGAACGGTTGCGAAACCGAAGTTTCCCCATTAATACAATAAGTGGTAACATATACCTCATATGCTGTGGCGGGATTAAGTCCGGTGATATACTGTCTTGTACTCGGACACTGTACCCTTGTGCCGGTACCGGGTGTGAATCCCGGATGGCCGTATTCCAGCTCCCACGACTGGCCGGTTCCCTGCCACGAAATTGTAGCACCTGTTGAGCTGATGCCCGATGCAGCCAAATTCCTTGCCCTGGGGCAACTTGGAATGCGATCTATGGTGACATCGTCAATTATAACACCGTATGAATAGTTTGTCTTAAAAGCTATATACCTTCCCTGACCACTATAAGAACTCAAAGGCACTTCCATAAGATTCCAAGAATAATATGAGGGGGCGGTGCAGGTTGTAACCGGTGTAAAAGTAGTCGGGTCGTCGGGGTTTGTCATTACACCAACCACTATGTTGTACGACGAGGAGTTGGGATACATCCAGAACGACACTTGAAGATTTTGAATAGTGTCGGCAAAAGTGGGCATCACAAGCATAGTGTTATAGTCGGTATTTCCGCTGGAGTAACCATAAAAGTATATAGCCCTTGAGCCTGAATGGGTGGGGCTTGTAGTAACGTATGGGTACCAACTTCCTGTGGTGTAGTTGTTGTGCCTTGTCCAACAAGGGTCGATAGTGGTTGAGAGTGAGGATCCAGAAGTCCAGCCTTCGAAATCCTGAGTGTAAGGCAACGCTATAGGAGCACAAGCGGTGCGGAAACTGAGTGGCTCCCAAACGCTGGTGTCACCATTGGGACAAACGCACTGCACCCAAACAGTGTAGTAGGTGTTGGGTTGCAGCCCGTAGATAGTGTAGAAGGTGTCGGTAACATAGTCGGCAAAACCCTGGCCGCGCAAAAATCCCTGCGGGCCATATTCGATATTGGCCTCAGGCTGGCCGCTCCAAGTGATATATGCCGAAGTGTCTGTTGTGGTTACAAGCAACATATTGGCGGGACGCGGACACCAACCTATCGAAAAACGCACGTTAGAAACAAAAGCGGCGTCCTCGCCGGTGTTGGTGCTGGCGTTTTTGCTGTAGTACCATTCAATATCATGTCTTCCGGGGGTGAGGGATACAACAACATCCGTTTCGGGAATGGTGCCGCTTTTACCTGTAGTAAACCCATCAACAGCCACACCGTCCACAGTAACATAAAAGGCGTCGTACGAGGCCTGCGACGACACGCGGTAGGTAAAGCTTATGCTACCCTCGGCGCCCTGCGGCACTATAACCGTGGCGTACATCGACGACATAGAGCTAGGAATACCCCTATTGCCCGACGAAGCCACCCATTTGTTGTTAGTTTGCGTGGCCGTCCAACCGTATGGGTTCATAGTGGTGAAAGTAACACTATGGTCGGGCGAAATCGAGTCCAGATTGTTCTGTGCCTGAACCGCAAAAAAGGTGTTTAAAATGAGCATTGAGAGCAAACTCAACACCATTTTTTTATTTTTGTATTTTGTCATCTTTTTACAAAATATTGATTCATAACTATATACAACACCCTATACCCAAAAAAGGTATGGGATATGCAAAGAAGCAAATTTACTATTTTTTTGGCAAATGAACAAATTTTTTTGTCATAGCCGCAAAAAATAATGTAAAAAGGGTCCGAAAAACCTCTCCTCCAAACCGCCAAAAAATAAAAAAAACGCCCAAAACCGCCAAGCAACCAAATATATTTCGTATCTTTGCAGTTTGGTGTGTAAAAGCCTGTGTGCCACAAAACGTTGGTTTATAGGCTGTTTAACATTGTTTTGATATAAAAAACGTATGTCCGCATTAGAAGTAATAATAAAGGGTGTGCTGATGGGCCTCGGTCTGTCGTGTATCATCGGGCCTGCTTTGTTCGCCCTGATACAGACAAGCCTCACTTCGGGTTTCAAAGCCGGAGTGCGTTTCGCTATGGGCATATCGTTGAGCGACATAGTGATTGTGTCGCTGGTCACCTTCGGAGTTTCTCAATTTATGGACAACCCGCGGTCGAAGATGATTTTCTCCATCATCGGCGGCATAGTGATGATAATTTTCGGCGTTTTCACCTTTTTACAGAAAGAGCCACAGAAAGAGCCTAAGACAAAAGGCAAGTTGGACAACCACACCCAGTCGCTCGGCATGTCGTACCTCAAAACCATGGGCAAGGGATTTCTGTTCAACATAGCAAATCCGGGCGTATGGCTCTATTGGGTGATGCCCGTGGGCGTGGCCACCGCACTGGAGCAGGTATCCATTGGCAGTTCCACACTCACCACCCGCCAGACCAGCCTTATGTTCCTTGCCGCAATATTGGCCACCGTGCTCACCTGCGACATTCTCAAATGCACCATAGCCTATACGCTGAAAACCGTGCTACTGCCCAAAGTGATACATGTCATAAACAAGATATTGGGAATAATACTTATCGGGTTCGGCATCTACCTTGTGCTGAACGAGTTTTTCCAGATAACTCCTAATTTGAGCAATCTATGACCCAGCCACAGAAAAAACGACTGCTCCTAGCCATTGCCATCATCGTGGCCATACTTGTGATAGACCAGGTGATAAAGATCCTTGTAAAGACCAATATGCACATCGGCGAGAGCATATCGGTGTTCGGGTCGTGGTTCCAGATACTGTTCATCGAAAACGAGGGCATGGCTTTCGGCATGCATTTCGGCGGCAGCTGGGGCAAGATACTGCTCTCGGTGTTCCGTCTCCTCGCATCGGTGGGCATAGCGTGGGGCATTGTGTATATGGTTAAGAAAAACGTGCGCAAGTTCCTGCTGGTGAGCATGTCGCTGATTTTCGCAGGCGCCGTTGGCAACATTATCGACAGCTGTTTCTACGGACTTATCTTCAGCGAAAGCACCTTCGAGGTGGCCAAAGCCTTCCCCGAAGAGGGCGGCTACGCTCCTTTCCTTTACGGCAAGGTGGTGGACATGTTCTATTTCCCGCTCTTTACCATCACATGGCCCGAGTGGATGCCTTTTGTGGGAGGACAGAATTTCACCTTCTTCAACGCCATTTTCAACTTCGCCGACGCAGCCATCACCATCGGTATCTTTATGCTGATTTTCGACCAACTTTTTGCATCGAAAAAAGAGAAAAAAGCGAAAGAAAATGCCGAAAAAACAGCCTCCGAAACAGCGGAACCTACAGTTTGAAACGGTTTTATTTAACATCACAACTTTTTAATTATCAACAAATTAAAACAAACACAGCTTTGCGGCATTAAAAAAAATTTGCCCAATACAAAAAAAAGTCGTACCTTTGCAGTCGCAAAAATGATGGCGTCGTAGCTCAGTTGGTAGAGCAGAGGACTGAAAATCCTTGTGTCACTGGTTCAATTCCAGTCGATGCCACAAGACAAAAACGGAAAGCATACAAGCGATTGTGTGCTTTTTTTGTATCAACAAGCCAAAACAATCCAAAGCAATGAGTTTAGAAGAAAAAATCAACGCCGACATCAAGACGGCTATGCTCAACAAAGACCGCGGCACATTGGAATCGCTGCGTGCCATCAAATCGGCCATACTTCTGGAGAAGACCTCCAAAGCCGGCGGCGAGCTCAACGAAGCCGCTGAAACCGCCATGCTGCAACGACTGATAAAACAACGCCGCGAAGCCGCCGACATATACAAACAGCAGAACCGCGACGACCTCTACGCCGCCGAGATGGAACAGGCCGCCGTTATCGAACGCTACCTGCCCGAACAGATGCCCGCCGAAGAGGTGGAGAAAGCACTGCGCGAGATAATAGCCCAAACCGGTGCCTCGAGCATGAAAGACATGGGCAAGGTGATGGGCATGGCCACCAAACAGTTCGCCGGCAAGGCCGACAACAAAACCGTGTCCGAAATGGTGAAAAAACTGCTGTCGTAACCATATGAAGATGGTTTCTGATATTATATATGTAATCATGTTTACATGATAATTCACAAAACCAATCTGTAAAATCTGTGCAATCCGTGGTCAACAACAATTAGAATTTCCATGAAAATCACCGCCACACACGAAACCTCGCTGCTCGAGCTGCTGCAGGAGACCTTCCCCGACGCATCCACCAACAAAATAAAAAAGGTGATACGTTGCGGCTGCGTGCGCCACAACAACGCAGTGGTGAAACACCCCGAGCTGGTGCTCAAGCGCGGCGAAACCATAGAATATACCAAATACGAGGCCAAACGCACCTACCGCGAACGCACCTCGGCACCTATATTATATGAGGACGGCACCGTGGTGGCATCGTTCAAGTCATCGGGCGTACCCCTTGCGGGAAAAACCGTGGGCGGACTGCGCTCGCTCAACAACACCCTCAACGCCGACCTCACCCGGCTCAACCGCCGGAGCATAGCGGTAACCCCCGTCATGTTCCTGCGCAACGACGAAAACGGCATCTGCCTGTTCTGCAAACGCAACGAGCTGCGCGAGGCACTGCGCGAGGCCTGCGCCAAAGCCACCAAACATTTCCGTGTGTGGGTGTGCGGCACTTTCGAACAAGAAAAAGGCACCCTGCGGGCATGGGCGGAGCTCAACCAAAGGGGCTTTCTGCGCCAATGGCACGAAACCGCCGCCGAAGGTCTGGTGGAATGCACGCTGAAATATACCGTAATACGCACCGAAGAGGAGATCGCACTGCTCGACGTGGCGATGGTGCAGCATTTCGAAAACCAGCTGTGCATGCAGCTGATGCAGAGCGGACACCCCGTGCTGGGCGACAAGGCCAACACACACTACCGTGTGGACTACCCCTATCCCTATACATATAACTATAGGCTGGACATACCCCATCCCGCCAACGGCAAAACCCTCACCCTCGCCACTACCCTGCCCTCGCTTTTCACCGACCAAAAAACGGACAAAAACAGACCAAAAAACGACGAAAACACGACTGAAACCGACGAATTTTCAACGCATAACGGTTAATTTCGCAAAAAATATTCAATTTTTAATGAATTGATATACAGCGCGTTGGTGTTTTAAAGAAAAGAAAATCGACAAAAAAAGGCCGCAATATAAAAAAAAGTCGTATCTTTGCAATCCCAAAAAAATAAAGTAAAATTAAAAAACAACAAGTAAAATTATGGTAAAACAGTACGAAACCGTTTTCATTATGACTCCCGTTTTGTCTGATGAACAGATGAAGGAAACGGTAAAAAAGTACCAGGATTTGCTTACGAGCAACGGTGCTGAAATTATCTATACCAATAATTGGGGTTTGAGAAAACTCGCCTACCCTATTCAAAAGAAAACCACAGGCTTCTACTATCTGATTGAATTCAAAGCCGAAGGCAGTCTGATAGCCACCTTGGAGACAACCTACAAACGCGACGAGCGCCTGCTGCGTTTCCTCACCGTGTCGCTGGACAAACACGCCATCGCCTACAACGAGAAAAAACGCAACAACAAGAAAGAGAAAGAACAGGCACCCGCTGAAGAAGCCAATTAAGTCTAACCCTGTAAATTTTTGAATAAGATATGGCAAACGAAACCGAAATAAAATATCTGACACCGATAGCCGTTGACACACAACGCAAAAAATACTGCCGTTTCAAAAAACTCGGCATAAAATATATCGATTACAAAGACGCTGATTTCCTTCTGAAATTCGTTAACGAGCAAGGCAAGATACTGCCCCGCCGCATCACCGGAACCTCGAACAAATATCAGAAAAAAGTGTCGCAAGCAATAAAAAGAGCTCGTCACCTGGCTTTGATGCCCTACGTAGCCGATTGTTTAAAATAAAATAGGAGGAGATAACGATGGAAGTAATATTGACACAAGACGTTGCCAAATTAGGCTACAAGGACGACATAGTTAACGTTAAGAACGGCTACGCCAACAATTACCTCTTCCCCCAGGGAATGGCAATTATGGCCACCGCCACAAACCGCAAAATCCACGCTGAGAACATGCGTCAGCGCGCTTTCAAAGAAGAACGCATCCGCAAAGACGCCGAAACGCTGAAAGAAGCTCTGGAAGGCAAGACCATCCGTGTGGCCGCCAAAGCCAGCGCCAACGGCCAGATCTTCGGCTCGGTGAACAACATTCAGGTTGCCGAAGCTTTGAAAGAACAGTACAGCTACGATATCGACCGCAAGAAAATTGTTGTTGATGGAAACAGAGTGAAAGAAGTTGGCTCCTACCCCATCACCATCAATATCCACAAAGATATCAAAGCCGAAATCACTTTGGAAGTATATGCTGAGTAAGCCCTTACTTAGCTACTTCATTGATATTTTCTTTTTCATAGTACAATTTTAGGTTTGTCCCCCCTCTAATCCCTTGAGGGGGGCTTTTTTTATGCGCTTTCTGGCCGAAAAAAGAAAATATCAATAACTCGGAGAGCGGAACGAGATGGGTCTAAGGTCAAAAGTCTAAAGTCAAAGGACTAATGACTAACGACCTGCGACCATTCCAGTTCACAGTTCACTGATTTCCGTAAAAAAAGAGCAGCAACGCTTTGCGGCTCTTAACTCAAAACTCCACACTACAAACTGCAAACTATTCTACAACGATTTTCTGCGTTGCGGTGCCGTCTTTGCCGGAGAGTATGCAGGAGTATATGCCTGCGGGCAGGCCTTTCAGTTGCAGGGTGTGCTGTGGCTCTTGGCCAGTGAGGGATGTCTCCAGCACCGTGGCGCCGGCGGCGTTCACCAGTCGCAGGGTGCTGAAACGCGCCTCGCCGAACTCCAGCGTTACGCGGTCTTTCGTGGGGTTGGGGTAGGCGCTGATGCGGGGCGGAGCGTCGGTGGTGATGAGGGATGACGTGGGGAAACAATCAAAAGGACCAAAGTTAAAGCTAGAAGAATCGTCATGAAAATTACATAGCACACGCAATTCATCCAAATAACCAGTATCCATAACATACGGATAAACCAATCCGCCGCAACTTCCGATACCCTCTATCCAAATTTTTTCAGGAGAATCATCGGAATATGGAGTATAATCCACCAATGTATCCCATCTATCATTTGACCTGTATCTATGAACTGTTAATTAGGCAAAAGTGATTTTTTTTCTCAATTTGCCTGCGATTTGAAGTGTGTCCACAGCGTGAACCAGTTCTGCTACATAACTACCTTCACCCCTGTTTTCTTTCCATGTTGTATCACCTTTTTGCAGTGTAAAATCATATAATTTCCTGTCACTTTGTTGGTATCGCCACATAAACACACGACCCAACGAATCCTCCCTAATTCCAACTGTAGATGAATCTCCAGTCCTTGAATACTTGTAAACAAGTATTTTATATGTGGTGGAATCTAATGTAATACTATCTCCAGAAAGATATACATCGGAATAATACACGTCCCCTGTATCAATATTATAACCATAGGGAAACAACTCCGCATAGGCTTCTCTCCAATGGTTTTCTTTTGAAAGCATTGGCACCGGCTGATATGTCTGCTGTGCGAAAGATGTGGCGGTTATTGCCAGCACTGCCAAGGTTAGTAGAAATCTTTTCATAATATTTTGGTTTTTAAATTTTTAAACTCAAAACTCCCAACTTTTAACTCTTAATTCTTAACTATTCTACAACGATTTTCTGCGTTGCCGTGCCGTCTTTGCCGGAGAGTATGCAGGAGTAGATGCCGGCGGGCAGGCCTTTCAGTTGCAGGATGTGCTGTGGCTCGTAGCCTATGAGGGTTTTCTCCAGCACCGTGGCGCCGGCGGCGTTCACCAGCCGCAGCTTGCTGAAACGCGCCTCGCCGAACTCCAGCGTTATGCGGTCTTTCGTGGGGTTAGGGTAGGCGGTGATTTTTTGTTCTAATTTAGGTCGATACAATGAAGAATAAGTTTGAACACAGTCGTCGGCACCATCAAGAAACCATATCAAAGTATCCATATAAACGTGCAAGCCATCTTTAAAGCAACAAAACAGGAAACTTATATCCGGTATATAACTGGGATAATACCAATAGTACCCAATAGGAAAAAACAAATGACTGGAGCTGCCTATTCCTTCGATAAAAATATTGATACTCAAATAATATTCGTCAACTCTTTTATCGCTCATAAATATGTGTTTTCTACCGTCAAGGTATAATACACTATCAACAGTATAAACCAAAGTGTCAATGTACGGATCCCCGAAGTCCAACGGCAAGCAGAATGTGTCCCCAACTTCAAGCGACATGTCCACAAGCAATTTTTTAGTGAAATGTGTAGTGTCGTTAGCGTTGCATGTATACATCCATAATTTTCCAGAAACAGTGTCTTCGCTCAAGTAATTTCTCGTGTTTGTGGTGTATGGAATGTAAGAATAGTGTCCATCATTGTGTCTAACCACGTAAGAACAAGACAATTTTCTGCAAAAAACGCTGTCAATGAAAAAAGAGCCAGTTGCAGCGAATTCGTAGCTATTATAGGGTTCATCATAATAAGTATCATGATTCATATACCATAGTGTCGTGTCCGCATTCAAGAACGACTGGTAGCCTGTCTGTGCAACAGCATTCATGGCCGTTGCAAGCAAGGTAAACAATAAAATTTTTCTTATTTTTTTCATGACTATATTTTTTTATTCGCGTATTTCTAATTTACCATTAAGTTCCACTTCTGTGCCATTGTCAATAAGGGTTTCTTTTTCCGCATCAAAAATAACATGTGCACCTTGTTTTATCACAACATTGCCATAGGGCTTCAGATTTGTAATATGGTGACCTGCTTTTATTACTTTGCCGGAAAAATATGCCTTGGATTGAAAAATGCTGTCTTGGATATAAATTGTATCATTATACAATCTAATACCCCCATCCCCCTCAACATCAAATGCTACCGGAGTAAGTAAACAACGATTATTATTAACGACTTCGCTGTTTGGATTTATGCCGATACTATATCCGTTTTCCAAACATAAAGAACTGAGAGTATCCAGTAATTTGATTTTGGCTTTCCTATCACGGAATAATCCCGCACAAATATATGCACCATTCTTAACAATAAGTCTCCCGCTTCCTTTGATTCTTAAAACAGACCCGGCTTTTAGCAATATGCTTGCGGCACTGTCTATAACCAAGGTTGCTCCATCGCCTATTTCGTATGTGGAAAATGCGGACAGTATTAAAGTGGATTTGTCCTTTACCTCAACTGTAGAATTAGGCTCTTGCTTGAAAAAAGAAAAACTGTCGCAAGTAAAGACTGTTGGTGCAACAAAAGAATCCAAATATGAGTTGTAGCTGATTTGCGAGTTTGAGGGTGGTACATGCCTATTGGGAGTGGCGCTTTTACAAATTGTAAGAGTTGTATTTGGCAAAATTCTTAAATCGGGATTGCTGTCGTTGGTAATATTAGACAATACAATATTTGCTGCAGAATATGTTGTACTTTTACTAATATCAACATCGTCCAACCTAATTTTTACAGATATATCACCATTGGAATATTTACGAAGCACTTCCACAGAAACGCCATTCAAATAAAAAGCCTCAACTTTTTTTTCTGAAAGATTATATTCAGGAATATTAATTATTGTTGGGTTTGTTGAGCGGTTGATTTTTGGACCGACATCGAAAAGTAATCCTTTGCCGAACATATAATCTGCGGTAGAATCTCCTGCCATAACTATTACAGGCGTATTTTCATTATAAGTGGCATCACAGCTACCCCAACCATATTCAATTTTACCATCATTGTTGAAATCGTGCCTTATATATTCCCCGACATTTTGTCCGCCAATTGGATTGGGGCTATTCTTGTGCATATTATATGTTGGATTATTGCAAAAGCCAGCATGAGGATATATAGGAGTTTTATTGAAAACAAAATTGTAATTACCGTCGGCATGTATATATCTTATTCTGTTGCAAGGTCTAAACCAGCTAGACGAAGACAATCTTTCGGATTCAATTGCTTCCACATACATTCCTATCCCTTTTTTATTAGTTATTGGGCTATAACAGAATTGGCCATTATATGAATCTGCATCGAAGACGGAGAAACCCTGATGGTTTTCAATCCAAAGATGTTGCTCATCCCCATAGCCATTGGGTATTTTTATGCGTATGGCATCCCCGGTGGTAATATAATCGCGTAATATAAATGTGTCTTGTAATGCAAGGTCGGCTGGTGAAGAAATGTCAGAATTAATGCCACTGGCTGTTATCTCGCTCCAACCCAACAGCCACCTCTCCCAAGACAATGGGCAAGTGAAAATTTTGGGTGTCATCATACCCCAGCCTGTGGATGGCTGGTAAAAATAGTTGCCAGCTACCCCGTTAGCACCATTGTAATGTGGAGCTTTGTACAAGTTATGTCCTAATTCATGGATAAATATCCCTATAGGTTTTAAACTTCCGCTATAGTATGTAAAGCCTTTATTTACTCGATAGCTCGGATTCTGAGTCGCCACTGCTATTCCTATACTGGCTTGTGCATCAGCATTGCCAGTATTGGGGAAGGGCTTGATTGCCCATTTGCTTGAATATCTATAACAAAAAATAATATAGTCTATTATGCTGTCAGGCTGAGAAATTGAGTTGTCGAATTGAAATGACGGATTATTTTTTCTATTGTCGTATTTACTCCAATTAAAATTTGCTGGTATTTGAGAGAGTACATATTTATTTATCGAATCCCATCTATTAAATTGTAAACACAAGCTGTCTGGTACCACAATTTTTTGTGGGTAGTAATCCGCCATTAGTCTGAATTTCCCTTTCGACATCTGATAATAGTAATTTGATACGGAGAATCGGTTAGTGTCACCATATATATTGTTCGTCCAAAACTCCGTTGTGTCGTTATAAAACGCTTTGTAGTTCGGATTTATTGCCCAGTTTGGAAAATTTGAATTTGCTGGCCAATCACCAAGAGACATGGTGTCGAATATTCCTCCGAAACTGGCAAACACAATCAACACCCTTATATCACCTTTAGGTGTAAACACTCCACCGTAAGGAAAATAACGGGTGATGGTATCGTTACTTTTAAGAAAGGGGTCATCACAACCGTAACAAGAGTCATTACTATAATCACCACAAACAAAAGATTGAGAAAAACCTCGTTGGCATAAAGCAACAAGAAACAACGTCAGTAAAAAAATTGTTTTTTTCATCACAACCTCCTTTCTAGTGTACAATCATCATACGTTTGCTGTCGGCAATGTTGCCGTCAACCACAAGGGTGTAAACATACATGCCTTCGGGCAGCAGCGTGCCGTCGAAATCGATGCTTCCAGTGCCGAACTGCGTGATATTCAGTGCGTCGATAAGGATGCCCGACATATTAAATATGTACAATGTGGCCATTGTGGCGTCGGTGGATATGTAATATCCTATATTGGTGCCTTCGTCGAAGGGATTGGGGATGTTCTGGTCGAGGTGCGAGTTGGTGGCAGTGGCGAGGCTGTCGCGGCGCAGCACGAGCTGGTGCAGGGTGTCCTGCATTTTGTACATCTGTGTGCGTATGTCCTCGATTATGGCGTTCTGGCTTTCGATAATCTGCTGCTGTTCCTGTATGGAGGCCACAAGTACAGGCACCAGCGACACGTAGTCGATATATTTGTTGCCCTCGCCGTCGGTGCTCACCAAGGTGGGGAACTGCTCCTCAAAACCACCCAAGTCGAGACCGTAGCTGAATCTATCGCCTGTTAACTGGGCCTGTAACTCGGTGGCCTTCAGTATGTCGTCGGCAGTTTTGTCGGTAATTTGTTCGCTGGGGATATCAGAGATGTCGGCCACCGGTGTCAAGTCATCACCAAAGCGGCTGGCAGTCACTGTGTATGTGTAAGTTACCGGCGAGAGCTGCATTATCTGCGTCAGAGCGTCGTACATAGCATTGGAGCCCGACATTGTGCCGTTGCCATAGAACACAGAAAAACTGCTGGCTGTAATTGGTGTGGTGAAATCCATCCCAGCCACCTGTGCCGTTTCAGTGGCCCATGGGGATAGGTAGCTGTTGCGGGCTCCGAACGAGGTTACAACACTCCCGTTTCCTGTAGAGAGTACAATGCCGTTTTTTCCGTGCAGCCACAGCTGGTCGGTATCGAATAATTTATATTCTCCCACAAACACATTCCATCCGTTGTGGTCTTTACGACCGAAATCGCCGAAAGTGAGTTTGGAGCCAGCTTTGTATGTCCCATATTTGCCAAAAATCGACATAGTTGTTACTTCATTTTGGTCGTGCGGCATATAGGGCGTGCCTACAAGCGCCCTGCCAAGGGAGTCTATTTTCATCTGTGCGAAACCGGTTGCCGCAAATAAAATTGCGATTGTACTTAATATTAATATTTTTTTTGTCATTTTGTCTATGTTTTTATCGTTGTTTATGTTATTTACTTTACCGCACCCCCTTTATTATCCTGAGCTGGTGCCGCCTCAGCGGAAGCCTTAAGCCGCGTTTTGCTCAAGTTCGCCTCTTGTGCCTCTGCCGCACAGCTTCCCTTCGGGCAGAGGCCTGCGTCAACCGAAAGGCGGAGAGATGTTACGATATGGGGTTACAAAGTACGGTTTGTTATTCCACAAAATCATAGTACAAACATTAAAATGTCTTGGCGAAGAAAAAATTTGAACACTCGTCGAAAAAAAAGCAACATTTCTATAACACAACAATATGTTCAAAATTTGAGACAAGCCCTTGTCACAATTCTTGGAAAAAGCCTTTTTCCGCAATTTCTGCCATTTTATGTACTTGCTAAATAACATATTTATAATTAGTGTTTTATAAGAAAATTTGTCAAATTGAAACGATTTCAAATTTCCCTATACAAAGATACAACTATTTTGCCTGTAAAAATATGTTCAATTTTTGTATTTTATGTTCAATATTTAAATTTTAAAGATTTTTAACTATCAAAATATGAACATATCATTTTTTATCTGTACCTTTGCAATTCAAAAAAACACTATTTTATGGGCAGACACATAAATCCAAAGCTGATAGACAAAGAGATTCAGCAGGAAATAATCGGGAAGAAAAAAAGCAGCGAAGACTTTTTCGGCGACAACCTTGTGATAATCATCGGCAAAGAAACGATGCGCGAGTATATGCTGCAAAATATTGGCAAGGCGTTTCTGTCGCAGGAAGTCCGTGTGATGCTTGTCAAGAAGGGGTTCTCTGTGGAACTGGCCAACTTAAAGCAGTTCAGGGCGGCGGAGGACATGCTTATGATTACGCCGAGCAACTGCGTGCTAACGCCAGTGGAACTGTCGGACAATTTCGAGCCGAAAATCATCGCCTTCGGTTTCGGGGTGCAGAGCATACTTAACAGGATTGTGCAAAATCCGGTGTGTTTCAAACTGTCGAAAGACGAGGTGTCGATACTCGACCTTTATTTCAACCTTATTGCCGAGTGCCTCCACCACAATATGAAAGAGTATTCGGTGCTGGAGCCAATAGTGCTTTCGTTCACCAATATGATTGGCACTATAATGGAGCGTCATTCGGTGCGTGCCGACGAGTCCGAGGGCGCGTCGCTTATGCAGTCGTTTGCCAACCTGCTATCCACGCACGGCGACAGGCGTAGGGACAAAAAGTATTTCTGCAAGATGTTGGATGTCTCGTCGGTTCGCCTGTGTTCAGCGGTGAAGCGTCAGACAGGTCTCTCGGTGCAGCAGTGGCTCAACGACAGGGTTATACAGGAGGCCAAAAGCAAGCTAAAGAACATGGAAACTCCCGTGGCGCACATAGGCAAGGCTTTAGGGTTCAAAAACGCTTCGCAGTTCGGCACTTTCTTCAAAAAACATACAGGCCAAACCCCAGCGGAATACAGGAAAAGCGTGAATAATTAGGGGGCAGTTGTCAGGATTCAGGGGGCAGAGGGCAGTTTGCAGTTTTTTAACTCAAAAAAAAATTCCGAAATCCTAAATCCGAATTCCGAACTAAAAAAAATCGTATCTTTGCAGAAACTAAAATCAGAGACACAATGAAGAAACTCGCTCTAATGCTGGCACTTGCGGTTTCGTGTACCGCTTTTGCCCAAATCACTCCCGACGAAGAAATCGCCGGAATGGAATGTACCTCGATAACCGTGGGACGTCTGGCCTCCAAGGACGGCTCGGTGATGACCTCCCACACCGACGACAGCCACCGCTCGCGCACCAATATCTGGGTGGAACCTGCCAAAGACCACCAGAAAGGCGAGATGCAGAAACTCTACCTCCGCCGCTGGGCTCCCAAGGTGGAGGGCAAGATGCCGCGCTACGAAAATATCGAGATAGGCGAGATACCTCAGGTGGCGCACACCTACCAGTTTTTCAACACCGCATACCCCTGCATGAACGAAAAACAGCTGGCCATAGGCGAATCCACCTTCGGCGGACGTGCGGAACTGAAGTCGGACAAAGGCCTTATCGACTGCCAACGTCTGTGCATGCTGCTGCTGCAACGCTGCTCCACAGCACGCGAGGCCATCAAGACTGCCGGAGAGCTGCTCAAGAAATACGGATGGAACGACGCCGGCGAGTGTCTTACCATTGCCGACAAAAACGAGGTGTGGCACCTTGAGATAATGGGTCCCGGCAAGGACAAAATAGGTGCCGTGTGGGCTGCCCAGCGTGTCCCCGACGACCATATCTCGGTCAACGCCAACGCTTCGCGCATCTGCGAGATAGACCTCAAAAACAAGGACTATTTTATGGCCTCCGACAATGTTTATTCCCTTGCCGAAGAAAACGGCTGGTGGGACAAGAAGAAAGAGCCTTTCCGTTTTGCCTACGCCTACGCTCCCGAAACCCGCACCATGCTGGCCTGCCGCCGCAGGGAGTGGCGTGTGTTCGACCTTCTGGCCCCGAGCCTGAAACTCGACCCCAATGCCGAGAACTACCCCTTCTCCGTAAAACCCGACTCGCTGGTGAGCGTCGAGGATATGATGCGGGTGTTCAAAGATTATTACGAAGGCACCGAGTACGACATGCGTAAAACCCTCACCGTTACCGACAAGGAGGGCAAGACGGTGATGTCGCCCCTTGCCAACCCATTTATGAAAGCCGACGAACTGGCTCTGCACAAGATCAACGGCGGATGGCACGCCCGTGGCGAACGTAGCATTGCCGTGCATTTCACCGTTTACGCCACCATACTGCAGTGCCGCAACTGGCTGCCCGACGAAGTGGGGGCTCTCTGCTGGTTCGACCTCGACAACGTGGCTTCGTCGATATACGTGCCGTTCTACGCCAACGTCACCGACCTGCCTACGACCTACAAGACCTGCGGTCGTGAGACGGGTTTCAGCCGCAAGGCCGCTTGGTGGGCCTTCAACCGACTGGGGACCATCGCCGCTAAACGCTGGGGCGATATGCGACATGTGGTGGACGCTTTCTGGGTTCCGCTGCAAAAAGGTTTTATCGACGAACATTACGACATAGAGAAACGTGCCCTGCAACTGCTCAAAGAGGGCAAACGCGACGAGGCGATAAAGATGCTCACCGATTTCAGCAACAGCTGCGGCAACCAGGCTGTGAACAAAGCGTGGGAAGCCGGCGACTACATCTGGACCAACTTCGACGGACAGTGGTAGTGCTTTTCTGACAAAAGAAAAATAACAAAAAACGAACAACCATAACGGCTACGCTGTTGTGGTTGTTTTTTTGCGGATTTCTGCTCGAAAAAAGCGTTTTCTGTTCCGAAATTTGTCGGTTTTTTGATAATTCCGGCAGACTATCACGCACATACGTGTGTATTTTGGCGTTGGTGTATTATTTTGTTTTTCAACAAATTACAATAAGTGTGTTTTGGTGGCAAAAAAATATTTGGGTTATAATTTTTTATTTCGGAAAAAAAAGTGTAACTTTGCAAACTCAAAATGATGGGGTATTAGCTCAGTTGGCTAGAGCGTTTGACTGGCAGTCAAGAGGTCATCGGTTCGATTCCGTTATACTCCACGCACCAATAAAAACAAAACACAAAGCGACCACTCGAAAGAGGGTCGCTTTTCTTTTTATCCTGTTTATCAGTGTCGCTTTATGCCAGTCCCAGCGAGGCTTTGATGGCTTCGATTTTCTGCGCAAGCATCTTGTTTGTATTGTCGTAGTCGGCAGCGCTGGCGAGGGGGGCCTTCACGCCGAAATAGAATTTAATCTTCGGCTCGGTGCCGGAGGGACGCACAGTTACCTTGCTTCCGTCGGCGGTGAAGAACTGCAGCACGTCGCTCTTGGGCAGGTCGATGGGTTCGGCTTTGCCCGTAGCTTTGTCGGTGCTGAGAAGTGTGGAGTAGTCCTTTACGCAAACCACGTCGGAGCCGGCAATTTTGGTCGGGGTGTTGTTGCGGAAATCGCACATCATCTGCTTAATCTCCTCGCTGCCCGATTTGCCTTTCTTGGTTATCGAAAGCAGGTCTTCTTTGTAGAAACCATATTCCACATAGAGGTCGCACAGTATGTCGAAGAAAGTCTTGCCTTGGTCTTTGGCCCATGCCGCAATTTCGGCAATCATGGTGCAGGCACTCACGGCGTCCTTGTCGCGAACGAAGTCGCCGATAAGGTATCCGTAGCTTTCCTCGCCGCCGCCGATGAATTTCTCACGGCCTTCGAGTTCGAGGATTTTGTTGCCGATGTATTTGAAACCTGTCAGCACGTCGTAGCTTTTAACGCCGTTTTTGCGGGCGATGTCGGCAAGGAGTTCTGAGGTTACTATTGTTTTCACGATATAGTCGTTGGGCTGCTGCAGGCCGAGACGTTTGCGCTGCATAAGCAGGTAATAGATTAATATCGAGGCTGTTTGGTTGCCGTTGAGGAGCATCCACTGTCCGTCGTTGCGTTTCACCGCCACTCCCACGCGGTCGGCGTCGGGGTCGGTGGCCATAACGATGTCGGCGTCGATGTCCTGCGCCAGTTTCATGGAGAGTTCCATGGCGGCTTTCTCCTCGGGGTTGGGCGATTTGGTAGTGGGGAAATTGCCGTCGGCAACAGCCTGTGGCTCAACGATATTCACGTTGGTGAAACCCATTTTGGCAAGGGCTTTGGGCACTAGGGTGATGCCGGTGCCGTGCAGTGGGGAATAAACAATCTTGAGGTCGTGTTGACGTTTCACCACATCGGGCATGATGCTGTTTTTCATCACTTTGTCGAGGTAGATATCGTCGGTCTCCTTGCCGATGATCTGTATGTTTCTCTCGCCTCCTTCGGTTTTGATGTCTTCCAAAGCGGTGATTTTCAGTACTTCGTCGATAACGTTGGTGTCGTGCGGTGCCACGAGCTGACAGCCGTCGCTCCAGTAGGCTTTGTAGCCGTTGTATTCCTTGGGATTGTGGCTGGCGGTAACCATCACACCGATGTTGCAACCGTAGTGCCTTACGGCAAACGAGAGTTCGGGGGTGGGACGCAGGTCTTCGAACAGATACACCTTGAAACCGTTGGCGGCCAGCACCTTGGCGGTGATTTCGGCAAACTGGCGGCTATTGTTGCGACTGTCGTGCGAAACGGCGGCCTTGGGTTGGGGAGTTCTGGTGCCGAGGTTTTTTAGCACGTAGTTGGCCAGACCCTGGGTGGCCATAGCCACGGTGTAGCGGTTCATGCGGTTGGTGCCGATGCCCATGATTCCACGCAGTCCGCCGGTGCCGAATTCGAGGTTTTTGTAGAAACTCTCGTTCAGCTCTTCGGGGTTTTCGGCCATCATTTTACGGATTGCCGATTTTGTATCTTCGTCGTAATTGCCGTTAAGCCAAGTATTTACGTTTTGTTCTGCGGTTTTGTCGAGTGCCATAGTGATATGTGTTTGTTTGTTTAAACTTCTTGATTTTGAAACAGCAAAGGTCGCATTTTTTTACGAAAAAAGCAAATGTTTTTGAGATTTCTTGATTTTCATATACAAATGGCGGGAAAAAGGGCATCAATTTGCGTAATGAAAAACAGATTTCGCAAAGCGCTTTTTTTTTCGTATCTTTGTTGTTTGAACAAAACCTAGTCGTTTTTAGGCAATACATTTATATTCAATTGTTTATATTATGGAAAGCGAACTTATTATATACAACACTCTTTCGCGACAGAAAGAGCTTTTCCGTCCGCTGAACGCTCCGCACGTGGGAATGTACGTATGCGGACCCACCGTTTACGGCGACGCCCATCTGGGACATGCACGTCCCGCCATCACTTTCGACGTGGTGTTCCGTTACCTGCGGCACCTCGGCTACAAAGTGCGTTACGTGCGCAACATCACCGACGTGGGACATCTTGAACACGATGCCGACGAAGGCGAGGACAAGATTGCCAAGAAAGCCCGTCTCGAGGACCTCGAACCTATGGAGGTGGCACAGCTCTACACCGACCGCTACCACGCCGCCATGGACCGTCTCAACGTGCTGCACCCCAGCATAGAGCCACGAGCCTCGGGCCACATCATCGAGCAGATAGAGCTGGTGCAGAAGATCCTCGAGGCAGGTCTCGCCTACGAAAGCAACGGCTCCATCTATTTCGACATACGCAAATATCAGGAAAAGACCAAGAAATACGGCTGCCTTTCGGGTCGCGCCATCGAAGACCAGCTCTCCACCACCCGCGAGCTCGACGGACAGGACGACAAACACGCCTCCGCCGACTTCGCCCTATGGAAAAAAGCGGCACCCGAACACATCATGCGCTGGAACTCGCCTTGGAGCGTGGGATTCCCCGGATGGCACACCGAATGTACCGCCATGGGAACCAAATACTTGGGCGAGACTTTCGACATACACGGTGGCGGAATGGACCTCATCTTTCCGCACCACGAGTCGGAGATAGCACAGCAGACCGCCGTAACCGGTCACGGCCCGTGCAGATACTGGATGCACAACAATATGATTACCATCGACGGCAAGAAGATGGGCAAATCGCTAGGCAATTTCATCACCCTCGACGAGTTTTTCAACGGCACCTCGCACAAGGATAAAGACGGCAAGGAGCTGATAGAACAGGCCTACAGCCCGATGACCATACGTTTCTTCATACTGCAGGCTCACTACCGCAGCACCGTGGATTTCAGCAATGAGGCACTGCAGGCCGCCGAAAAAGGCTACCAACGTCTGATGCAGGCCTACAAGACCCTCGGCTCGCTGCAGCCCTCCAAAACCTCGTCGGTGGACATCAGCAAATACAAACAGAACTGCTACGACGCCATCAACGACGACTTCAACACCCCCATTGTGATAGCCCACCTGTTCGAAGCGGTGAAGACCATCAACAGCGTTCACGACCGCAAGGAGACGCTGACACAGGCCGACATCGACGAGTTGAAAAGCCTCTTCGATGTGTTCGCTTTCGAGATACTCGGCCTCACCGACGAAAGCTCGTCGGACAACGCCGCTGTGCTCAACGGACTGATGGACGTCATCCTCGACATACGCGCCAAAGCCAAAGCCAACAAGGACTGGGCCACCAGCGACGCCATACGCGACAAGCTGAAAGAGATAGGAATTACAGTAAAGGACGGCAAAGACGGTGCCACTTGGAATTTAGAATAATACTGTTATGATACCTCCCGACACAGTTCAGAAGATACTCGACGCCACTCGCATAGAGGAGGTGGTATCCGAATTTGTGTCGCTGCACCGACGCGGAGCAAGCTATTGGGGCTGCTGCCCGTTCCACAACGAGAAAACCCCCTCTTTCTCCGTATCCCCGTCGCGAGGCATTTTCAAATGCTTCGGCTGCGGCGAGGGCGGCAACGCCGTGCATTTCCTGATGAAACACGAGCATTTCTCCTACCCCGACGCGCTGCGCTTCCTGGCAAACAAATACGGCATCGAGATAAAGGAGAAGGAGCTCACCGACGAAGAGCGTCAGGCGCAGACCGAACGCGACACCCTTTTCCACGTCAGCGAGTTCGCACAGAAACACTTCGCCGACCTGCTTTACAACAACGAGGACGGCCGTAACATCGGCCTGGCTTATTTCTACGAGCGCCAGCTGAGCGACGACATCATTAAGAAATTCGGCCTCGGCTACTGTCTCGACGAGTGGGAGGCCTTTACCAAGTACGCCATCTCGCAAGGCTACAGCGAGGACGCCCTTGTGAAATCGGGACTGAGCATAATGAAGGAAGGAAGCGAGAAACGTATATACGACCGTTTCCGCGGAAGGGTGATGTTCCCCATCTTCAACGCCAGCGGAAGGGTGCTGGGCTTCAGCGGAAGGGTGCTCACCTCCGAAAAAACGTCAGCGAAATACGTCAACTCGCCCGACTCCGAAATCTACAACAAGAGCAACACACTGTACGGCATTTACCAAGCCAAGAGCGCCATCTCCCGACAGGACCTCTGCTATCTTGTGGAAGGTAACATCGACGTTATTTCGATGCACCAGGCGGGGCTGGAGAACACCATTGCCTCGTGCGGCACCTCGCTCACCAAAGAGCAGATACGCATGATAAAACGCTACACCCGCAACGTCACCCTGATGTACGACGGCGACCCGCCCGGCGTCAAGGCGGCGATACGCGCCATCGACCTGCTGCTGGGCGAAGGAATGAGGGTGCGTGTGGTGCTTTTCCCCGACAACGACGACCCCGACAGCTACGCCAAGAAATACGGCTCCGAGGCCATACAGAATTTTGTCAAGGACAACGCCATCGACTTTGTGCGTTTCAAAACCGGAATACTGCTGAAAGACGCCGGCAACGACCCGTTGAAAATTTCGCAAGCCGCTAGCGAGATGGTGAACACGATTGCCCTTGTGGGCGACCTGATGGAACGCACTGAGAGCGTCCACGAATGCGCCTCGATGATGCGGATTTCCGAAGATACCATCGCGCAAAGCGTGGCAAAAGCCATTCTCCGAAACAAACAAAAGGCCTACGACGAAGAACACAAAAACGCCGAAACGGCTCCGCAAGAAACTACCCCTCCGCCCGCCGACGAAACCGACAGCGGAACCACAACACCTATTACTTCCCAATCCGGCAACCAGTTTCTGCAAAGTTTCTTCCCCTGCGAGGAACAGGAGAAAAAAATAATAGAGATACTGCTGAGTCACGGCAACGACACGATTACACAACCCGCCAAGGACGAGGATGGTAAAGATATTTTTGAGGAATATTACGTGGCAACCCTTGTGATAAGCGACATACTGAACGACAATATCAAATTCGACAACCCGCTGTACCAAAGCATTTTCGATGAATATGAGGCGTTTCTAAAACAGGGCAGCCTGCCGCCGGACCAGCATTTTGTTAACCACCCCAAAGAAGATATCCGTCTGCTCGCCGCCACACTGCTGTCGCAACCCTATTCCATAAGCGAAAAATGGTATGAGATGTACAATATCTCCACCCCCTCGCCCGACGACCCCAATGTGATAGCCAACGACTTGCACGACTCCATGCTCAACCTTAAAATGAAAAAGCTTGAGCAAAAAATAACCCAAGCTAAAGAAGAACTGAAAACCGCCCCCAACGACGATGAAATGATGATGCTTCTCGCCAGGATAAAACAATACGAGGCCGTGCGTATGGCCATAGGCAAGGAACTGAACCGCGTTATCACATAATAAATTGACAATCACCCTATTATATCATAATGAAAAAAGTATTTAACGTCATAAAGAACATCTGGCTGCACCTGCTGCTGCTTGCGTATGCGCTGATGCTTGTATTTTTGCCCACCAACAACGGTTTGATATGGTTCGGAGTGGCCATAGTAGTGTTTATAGCTGCTTGGTTTATAACAAAATACCACAACCAGCCTGCCAAATTCGCCATCGACCAGACCCTTGCCAAAGGCATCTGGGGACAGCTCGGACTGTCGGTGGGGGTGTTTCTGCTGGTATTCGACATCGCAGCGTCGTACTATGTTTGTCGTAACGGCACCGGAAGTATGGCTTTCGCCGATTTCGTAAGTCCCGTGACAATGCAAAAAAGCGCCTACAACAGCGAAACGGCTGTAATTCCGATTTTGATGTATCTACTTGGAATAGTGGTGTTTACTGGTTTGGTGGTGGCCACCATTAACCGTATCGCGGCCACGCGCGCCGACAACTACAAACTCGGTCACAGCACCTACCGCAAACTGAAAAACCATTACATCATAATTGGTTACGGCGACACCTGTGTGCCTCTTATCAGCAACCTGAAAAAACGCCACAAAGAGGGCAAGATGCCCTACGTCATCATCCTCACAAGCCAGAATGTGCCCGACATACGCCGCGACATCCAGACACAGCTGCCCGATGTGGAGAAAGCCACCATCATCTATTCAGGAAACCTCAACTCCGAAAGCCAGCTGCGCCGCCTCAACATCGACACCGCACGCGAGGTGTTCGTGCTCGGCGAGGGCTACGGCAGCGGCCGCGACTCCATGAACCTCGAATGCGCCAAGAAGATAAAGGCCATCCGTCAGGAGCACAACTCCGATATACTGCGTGTAAACGTGCAGTTCGACAAAGCCATGTCGTACTCCACCATCAAACAGATCACCATACCGAAGGAATACTACGCCCACGACAGCCGCGAAGTTACTTACCTGCGTCCGTTCAATTTCTACGAAAACTGGGCACGTATGCTGTGGGGCACCTATGCATTGCCCAACTACCGCACCCTCGACCGCGGTCAGATGACCGAACCCGACAAACACGTTCACCTCGTTATCGTTGGATTGGACAATATGGGTGTTGCGTTGTTCCTCGAAGCTCTGCGTCTGTGCCACTACCCCAACTACGACGAACGCACTGGATGCAACAAAACCATCATCACCGTGGTGGACAACCGTATGGACGAACTCTATCCCCTACTCCGTTCGCGCTACCGCTACATAAACCAGATTTCCGACATAGAGATGCGGTTCCTGAACAACAGCGTGGAGGACCACGAAATACGCAAGATGCTCAAAGAGTCCGCCACCGACCCCAACACCATTCTCACCGTGGCCATCTGCCTCAGCGACCCCGACTTGAGCCTCTCCACCGCCCTCAGCCTACCCGACTCGCTGTATTACAACTTTGTCCGCAACAGTCAAGGCTACGACGAGGTGGTACACAACGAAAATGTGGAAATTCTCGTCCGTCAGGAGATGCAGACCGGTTTGGCCGAACTGCTTAGCAGCGAAAACGACAAATACCGCAACATAAAAGTGTTCGGCACCCTCGACAAAGGTATGGACGACGCCCTCGTCGACGACATTATGCCGATGATTATCAACGCTTTCTACAACTACAGCTACAGCGGCGGTTTCTCCATCGACACAAAGAAATACCCCACCTACTTCGAATACGCCAACGCCGAACCCGAACGCGCCCTCAACGACGCCTACCACCTTTGGATTCCTCTCAACGAGGATATGCGCTTTGCAAACCGCTATCAGATAGAGATTTACCGCACCTATATGGTTTACCGCGACACTCTTGAGCAGAATCCTTCCATCCTTTACCAGATGGAGCACTTGCGCTGGGCCGCCGACCGCTGCATTATCGGCTACCGCGACTCGCATGAGCTTGTAAACGCCGACGGCTCGCACGGAGTAAAGGACAAGAAACTGAAACTGCATTTCGACATCATCCCCTACTATGACCTCACCGAAGGCGAGAAGGACAAGGACAAAAACGTGGTGAAGAATATGGACAAGGTGATGGACTTGGCCAAAATTTACCGCGAAAAATACGGTGACACACTGCTTTCGGCAATAAGATAGAAAGCACGGAAAGACTTTGAATACTTAATTTATGATGATTTAAGCAATATTGGGACAAAAATGTCGTTATAAACACTGAAATGATATATATTCAAGAAATATATGATATAATTTCTGCAGCAGGATTTACCGAGCAAACTCTGCAAATTATTGATGAATATGTAAATGATATAGAAAATGGACTCACAGACTTTCCTAGATTTAATCAACAAGAGCATTCTGGACTCTGTAAAGCAGGTTCGGCTCTCATTGGGGCGTCCATCATCGCAGGCTACGCTACAAGAAGCCTTGCAGCAAGTGGCAATGCTTCAAGCGGCCAAGGACTCCCAGCAAATTGGCAAATAGACGAATCACAGGAACAACTAATTGAACAATGGGCAAAAGCATCCCGTTTGTGGGTTGAATCTTCCGACAAATTGGTTAGTGAGGGCTTTGGCCCTATGATTGCAAAAGGTGCTGAAGCCAAAGTATATTATCGTGAAAATTCTCCGGCGGTAGTAAAAGAGCGTGCTTCTATATATTCCACCACACAAAAAGCTCTCGACGCAATTGTATTGCACAATTATCTTTTTCCTGAAACAGCAATGTATGTTATAGGTTTCACTCGTGATAATGATGGTATTTTTCGAATTATTCTAACACAACCTTACGTACGCTGTCTCCGTCTTGCTACAAAAGAAGAAATAGATGCTCTGGCGGAGAAAAAAGGTTTCAAGGACAATTGGGATGGAAAGGGAATAAACTACATTTCAAACCGCATTGCTCTTGAAGACATGCACCCCGCCAATGTTTTCATAGACGAAGTTACAAATCATCCCATTTGTATCGACTGTATAGTAAAATTTGTGAAAGAAAACAAAGAAAACGGTTCGGCAATAAGATAGAAAGCACGGAAAAACTAAAAACCCCGTCACCTTTACGATGACGGGGATTTTTATTTTCAACTTTTGTAAAATCTTACTGTTTGTCGTTGCCCTGCCAGTTGATCTTGCGCGAGGCGAACATTATCACGGCAAGTATCACAAACAGTCCGATGCTTCCTACAAGCAGCGACATTGTCTCGAGGCTGAGCAGCACGTAGATAAAGGCGTAAAGGAAGGCAAGAATAGCGCCTACCAAATAAGCCGTTTTGTGCACTTTCAGTATTCCGGCCATATATGCGGTTATCAGCCCTATTGTCATTGCCGAAGCTATGAGGTACGACCAGCAGAAAGTCAGATACTCGCTGAACGAAAGCAACAGGGTGTAGAACACCATTATGGCGAAGCCGATAAGCAGGTACTGAACCCAGTGTATGGGAGTGCGTTTGCGGTTTTCGACAACAAACACGGTGATAAACGTCAGCACCACAATAAGGAAGGAGTATTTTATTGCGCGGTCGTTTTGGGTGTACTGGTCAACCGGCATGTTCATCTCCACGTGAATGCCATTGATATTGTTGGTTGTTTCATCGTCATAATAATAAACTTCTCTCAAGTCTTCGTAATCATAGTACTTGGTCATTGTTGGTTTCGACGAAAAATCGAGTGGGATGTTGCGCACAACTTTCCAGTCGGCGGTGAATCCGTCGGAAGTGACCTCGCGGGTGTCGGGCAGACAAGCACCCTTGAAACTCGGCGACGGGTAGTCGGACTCCATGTGTATTGTGCTGGTATTGCCCACAGGCACAACGGAAAACGACGATGCGCCTTTCATAGAAATCTGTGTGGAGAAATCCAGCTTTTTACCCTCTTTCACAAACGATGTGGCATCATAGTTGCAGGCCATCGCCACCAGTTTGGAGTTGTATTTCATGGCATACGTCGTGTCGCCAATGTTTATTGAAATCTTATCCGTCAGATTGGGATTGGGTTTTCTTCCAAAATCTACATATAACTTACTGTTTGTCAGATTGTAATTATCCCAGTTGATATCGTTCAGATCTTCGGGCATCTCAAAACTTCCTTTGAGGTCGGCAGTGGTTTTATATACAACAACGTCGTAGATACCGCGGTGCAGTTTTTCAGAACTGAGTTTTCCCGAAAAGTTGTAATCTTCGGGAACAATGTATATTGCTCCTGTCTCTTCTTCGTCAGCATCAGCATCTTTAACTTCTGCAACTGATGAATTATTTTCCGACTTAATTTCTGTTTTCTTTACATTTTTCTTTTGTGGAATGTACAGAACAGGGCCGTTGATTGTCTGCTCACCACCCCAGCTTGCAAACACTTCGTTGCTGGATGACTTGGCAGCTCTCTCGCGGCCGTCGATCAGAAGTCCGATAAAGATGCGGGGAATTAGCATACCCAAGCTAAGTCCGGCGATAAGGAGGATTTTCAGTCCGATATTGGGCTTTTTTTCCTTGGGTTTGGGAGGCATCGGCGGAGTGATACGTCCGGGAACGGGCTGTGGCTGCGGATTTTGCTCAACAGGCTGGTTTTCTACTTGTGGATTTTCATTCTGCTCCATAAATAAAGAATTTAAAATTAGTGAAAAAATGATTTTAGTTGCATTCAATAACGGAAACTTATTTTGTAAATTGTGTGGCTTGGAAAAATTATTTTCAGAAAATCTAAAAGTCTGAAAATCCGTCAAAAAATCGTATCTTTGCAATCGCAAATCAACAGAAAAAATGGACATTCTGACAGACTTTTCGTGGATCGGTGTGGCAGTGTGCGTCGCTCTTGGGGCGGTGTATGCCGTAGTGCTTTATTTTATTGGGAAAAAGCACGAAATGTCGGCAAAAACCCGTGCAGTGCTGGCGGTTTTGAGGTTTCTGGCTGTGTTTTTCATCAGCTTTCTGCTGCTCTCGCCCATGCTCAAAAACCACGTGGTGGAGACCGAAAAGCCTGTGGTGGTGCTTCTGCACGACAACTCGCAGTCCATCGTCCTCGGCAAGGACTCCGCCTACTACCGCAACGAGTACCTGCAAAGTTTCGAGCAACTGAAAAAGGAGCTTTCCGACGACTATCAGGTGGAAGTGTTCTCGTTCGGCGGCGCCCTGCAGCAAGGCTTCGACGGACGTTTCGACCAACCGTCAAGCGATATCTCCCTCGCTTTGGACGAAATTTCGGACATATACAAAGGCCGCAACGTGGGGGCGGTGGTCCTCGCCTCCGACGGCATATACAACGCGGGCCACACCCCGCATGTGTCGGGCGGCAACGCCCCCTACCCCATCTATACCATTGCCTTGGGCGACACCGCCATCCGCAAGGATGCCACACTCAACAACTTGAAATACAACCGAATAACTTATCTCAACAGCCGTTTTCCGGTGGAAATTTCGGTGAAAGCCGACAAACTACAGGGCCAGACCAAGCGACTGACTGTGGAAAATAATGGCAAAACACTGTTCTCCAAAGAGATACGTTACACCTCCGACCATTTTTTCACCACGGAGAACATACTGCTCAACGCCGACAAGGCGGGGGTTCAGCTCTACACCGTGCGTCTGCAGACCTGCGAGGGCGAGGCTTCGGTGTCGAACAACGTTCTTACCTTTGCCGTGGAGGTGCTCGACAGCCGTCGCCGCGTGGCCATTGTGGCTCAGGCTCCCCATCCCGACCTCGGGGCCATGAAAAGGTATTTCGACGCTCGGGAGAGCTACGAGGCGGAGACTTTCATGGCCGACAAATTCAATGGTAACCCGTTGGATTACAGCCTGTTCGTCCTCCACCAGCTGCCCGACAACAACGCCGCACACAACGCCTTGGTCGACAAGGTTTTAAAATCGCAAGTCCCCGCCCTGTTCGTGTTGGGACAGCAAACGGCCAACGAGCGTTTCGACCGTCTACAGATGGGACTTACGCTTAACGCCAAAGGCTCCCGCATGGACGAGGCTACAGCATCGGTCAACGGCAGTTTCGGCAGTTTCTCCACCGACGACGGCATCCGCCAAGTGGAGAGCTTTCCGCCGCTGAGCGTGCCTTTCGGCAACATCGCAACTACAACATCCACACAGACACTGCTTTACGCAAAAATCGGCAATATCGTCACCAACCGTCCGCTTGTGGCTTTCGGCCAGAAAAACGGCATCCGCTACGGCTTTGTGGTGGGCGACGGACTGTGGCGCTGGCCTTTGGCCGACTACCAGCAAAACGGCTCCAGCGAGGCGTTCGGCACCTTTTTGGACAAAACATGCACCTACCTCGCCCAGCAGTCAGCAAAAGAGAAATTCGTGGTACGGGCCGAGGCCGCTTTCGCCGAGAACGAGGTGATAACCCTCGACGCAGAGCTGTACAACGACAATTTCGAGCTGGTGAACAGTCCCGAAGTGTCACTCTCCGTGGCCGACGAGAAAGGCACAAGTCGCAACTTTGCTTTCGCGCGCACGCAAAACGCCTACACCGCCGCCATCGGCATATTGCCGCAAGGCCGCTACACATACAACGCAAAAACCTTTTTCAACGGAAAAAACTACCATAAAAACGGCACTTTCGCCGTTCAGAAAAACGACATCGAGGAACACAACCTCACCGCCGACCACAGCCTTTTGAATACCATTGCGCAAAACAGCGGCGGACAAAAGCTCTATCCGCGACAGCTTTCGCAGCTGCCCGAACTGCTCAAAAAACGCGACGATATACGAAATGTGATGTTCAGCCGTTATAAGTATTCCGAGCTGATAAAACTGCCGTGGCTTTTCGTGGCCATTGTTCTGCTTCTGGCTATCGAATGGACGGCACGACGCTACAAAAACGATATATAACACACCGCACAAAGCAATGAAAAACAATCCGTTATCGCTACTAAAATCGGAGTTTGCCAAAAATTCGCTTACTCTGGTCTCCAGCAGTTTTATCGGACAGGCCATTGCGTTGCTCATCTACCCTCTTATAACACGTCTTTTCTCCCAGTCCGACTTAGGGTTATATGCCACCTGGCTCAGCATTGTGGATGTGCTAACCATTTTATCCACAGGAAAATACGAGGAGTCGGTGATGCTTGGCAGAGATAAAAGGGAGGCTGCGGCCACGGCTCGTCTGGCAATGCGTGTAAACACGGTGTTTTCGCTTGCTGCGGTGGCGGTGGTGGCGGTAATTTTCGCCCTCGGCAAAGCCGACTACACAGTGTTCCTCATACCCCCGATGATTTTCTTCTGCGGCACTACTCGGGTTTATGAGGCATTGTTCAACTACGCCAAAGCCTTCGGACAGATGGCTTTTTCCAATATCGCCAACAGTGTGGCGGCGGCGGTGGCAAAGCTGGCTGCCGGTTTCGCACATCTCACCAACGGCACCCTGCCTGCAGGTAGTCTTGTGGGACAGATGGTCGGCAACATCAACTACCGCATTGCCCTGCACCGTCTGCAACTGCCCAAAACCACATGGGCCGAGGCAAAAGAGATGGCCTCGCTGCGGCGCAATTTCCCGTTGTTCTCGATGCCTAAAGGCTTTGTCAACAGCTTTTCGTACAACCTGCCGTTCATACTCCTCGCCTTTTATTTCGACAACGCATATATCGGACTTTTCTCGCTGGCGATGACCTGCACCTTCCGCCCGGTGAGTTTCTTCTCGGGAGCTTTCCACAGCGTGCTTTACAAGAATTTCTCGGTACGTTACCGCGAAAACCAGCCTCTTATCCCGAAAACCAACAAATTTATCGCCCTCAACGCCCTTGTTTTCATTCCCGTTTTCGTGTTGGGAGGCGTTTTTGCCAACAATATCATCGCTCTGCTTTTCGGCAGCCAATGGACGGCCTGCACGCCGTATCTGCTTATGGTCCTGCCGTGGATTTTCATCAGCCACCTCACCTCTTCGCTGTCGTTTCTGCCAAGCATTTTCTCCACTCAGCGTACCGATATGATACTCAATATCGTGCTTTTCGTGCTGCGACTTACGGCTTTGATAATCGGTATTGTGTACGCCGATTTTGCTTTGGCAATAGCCCTTTTCGCAATAGTGAGCGCGGCAATGAGTCTGATCACCCTCGGCTGGTACTACAGCCTGGCACGACGTTTCGACAAAACTCTATGAGCTAGTTTGCAGTTTTGAGTTTTGAGTTTGCAGTTAAACGATGCGTGGGTTCGTCACTTCGACAAGCTCAGTGACCGCACCCTCCGCTTTTGATTTCTCGGTGGCTGAGCCTGTCGAAGCCACAATTTTCAATTCTCAACTTTCAACTTTCAATTTCAAATTTGTATGGTTTTAGTTCAGTTGATGTGTTGAATTTCACCGACTTACAGCGTTGTAGGAGCATTTTCTTGTTTTTGGCGTGATGTCCCACAGCTGCGTTGAGCTGCTGTTCCGGCACGGTGATAACAACTTCTCCGCCATGTATTTCGGTTTTGGCAAAAATGTCGTGCCATATCTCGGTCTGCACCAACTCCTTGAAAGCCACATGGAAAGGTCCGGCCAGATAGTCGGTGTGGCTGATGAAACCTTCGGTGGGGTGCAGGCCCACGCGCAGCACGGTTATATTGTTGGTTTCGAAGAGATAAAGTATATCTTTGCACTGATTTACAGCCTCTTGCAGAGTGAGCGGAGTGTAGAGTCCCTGATCGTACCATCGTGCCAGCAGGGTGCGGGCCACCACAAGGGTGGGATAGATGCGGGTGTTGGTGGCGCCCAACTCGATGATACGGCGGGCGGTGCGCTGGGCTTTCTCGGCAGTGTCGCCGGGCAGGCCCAACATCATCTGCATACCCACTTCGATGTCGCGTTTCTGGATAATCGCCGCCGCCCGCTCCACAGTCTCGGCGGTGTAGCCGCGACGTATGCGGGCAAGCACTTCGTCGTCCAACGACTGCACGCCCAATTCCACGGTGGTGACGCCGTTGGCTTTCAGGAAATCCACTTTTTCGTCGCTTATGTAGTCGGGACGGGTGGATAGGCGTATGCCCTGCACTCCTATGCGCTGGCAGTAGGGCCGCACAAGGTCGAACAGGCGTTGCTGCTCCGACATCGGTATGCCGGTGAAATTGCCCCCGAAAAACGCCAGCTCCACATGGGTGCCCTCCTCGAAAGTGGAGGAGTAACGCTCGATGGTGGCCGTAATCTCCTCGTCGGTGGGCATGTGCTGCTGACCGGAGATAACCCGCTGGTTGCAGTATATGCACTGGTTGGGACACGACACTTCGGGTACGAAGATGGGGATGGTGCGGTGCTTGAGTGGGGGCATGGGGGATTAGTTTTGTCGGTTTCTTTAAACGTAATGTTTTTTAAGCAAAGTGCTTGCCTTTTACAGCTATGTTAAGTCGTTTTAAATTTGAAAGATACGTTGAGTCCTCGGCACCTTTGACCATACGGAGATAGTTGAGTTTCCCACGTGCTACATTGATTTCGTGTTTTGTGGGTATCTCTTTCAGTTTAATATTGTGTATAAGTGCCCTGAGGTTTTTTATATATTTGCGGCTAACGTTGGTTTTCTCGCACACCGTCAATCCTGTAACCTCTTGTTTTTCACCTTTTTTAAAAAGCCGAGTCTTTCGCGGATTAATCTTAAAATGACTCTCTGAAATAATAGGTTGTAGTTCCAGCATAAAATCGCCATTTTGTTGATATACATTATGATTGCTGCTGAAAGTAATATCATCGGCGTAGCGGGAATAATTGAGATGGAATCTCCTAGCCAATCCCGACAAACGGTTATCTAAAGTCATAGCGCAAATGTTGGAAATAACCGGTGATGTGGGTGCGCCTTGAGGTACTATGTTAACAACATTGTGGTTTTTAAAAGAAGGATAGGTACATAGAGTGGCAACATTCCTTGCAACCAAGGGAGCAAAACCAAGTTTCACTATTCCTCTCTCAACCATATCGGCAGTAATGCTGGTGAAAAAATCGGAAAGGTCTATATTTAAAACATAGTTGTGTCCAATATGGCAAAATGCATTGTCAACAATAGATCTGCCACGAATAAATGACATCGCTTCCGATGTAGAAACATACAATTCGTCAAGGATAAAAGCCAATACGTACATTATTTCTTTCAGTTCGCCATATGGAGCAGTAATTGTTCTCTTACCGCCCGATTTTTTCGGAATATGAAATTGGCGATAAGAGTCTCTGCGAACTTTCACATCGGTATAATACCTAAGACGCGAAACCGACAGCTGATTTTCAACCGACAGACGTGATACATACGGACCCACCTTGTTTATGGTGTTGCATAAACTCTCCAGTGTGTCGGTGTCAATGCTGTTACGCAATTCAATCCTTAAATCGTCGGTCATTATCTTGGTATTAATCAGAAAAACACTCCGTGAGCGCCAGTACTACTTCTAAAAATGGATTCGAGTACGCGAGTATGGACGCAGTGCCTTTGCAAAAGCAAACGCAGTTTGCTAAAGCAAAGGACAAGGGAATACGAGCGAGACGAAGAATCCAGTAACAAACATTGTTGTTGGACGGTAAAATACCGCCAACATCTGCCGATAACAGCATACGTAGCAAGTTTTTGTCCTTGCAGTTCAAGTGTACTGGCTGACTCACAGTGTGTATGCATATATCTTTGATTACTCAAATATTTTCGTTCGGTTTATCTTTGAAGAACGTATAAACTTCTGCAAATATACTACAAATTATTGGATGTACCAAAATATTTTTCATACTTTATTCTTAACAGCTAAAAAGTTGCGGTCACTGAGCCTGTCGAAGTGCCGCACCAACTACAAACTCCAAACTAAAAACTCCAAACTAAAAATCATTGTCCATTGTAAATTACTAATTACACATTCAGGTACACCATCAGGTTGTTGTAGTTGCGCTGCAGGTCCGACTCCTCTTTCTGGCTGTGGAAACGGCTGTACTCCACGCTGTAGCCGTGGCGTTCGAGGCTCTGCACCACGGGTGCCACGTTGGCGGTGTCGAGTTTCACCATCACCGTGAGGTTGGTGGAGTTTTCCTCGGGTATCACGCTGAGACTGACGATATGCGCGCCGTTCTCCTCCACAATGTAGGCCATCTGACTCAGGTGCAGGTCGTTGCTACTCACCTGATACCAAATGATGCCGTTCTGCTGGTTTTCGCCGAACACCGTAACGGCCTGCAGCAGACTGCGTTCGGTAAGCACCCCGAGGTAATTGCGTTCCTCGTCGATAACCGGCACTATGTCGATACCCTGTTCGAAAAGCACGTTGCAGGCGTCGAAGAGCGACTGTCCGGGCTGCACGCTGTAGTTTTTGGCGTAATTGCGCACGTCGAAAGGGGTATCGGCGTCGGTCTGCAGCTCGAAAATGTCTATCTCCTTCACAAGTCCGAGATATTTTCCATTTTCAACAACGGGCACCGAGCTGTAATCGCAGCCGTAGAAAATGTCCAATATTTTGAAAATATCGAACTCGGGTTGGATAGTTATAAATTCTTTGTCTATATATTTTTCTATCAGCATTTTAACTTCAATTTTCCAAGGTTTTTCCTATCAAAAATGTTTCACGTGAAACATCACTACAACATATTATGTATCAACTATTTAATATTTTTGAATCGTGGCTTCAAAATTTTACGGTTTTCAACAATTTCTTTCGGTTTTTCAACAGTGTTTTTGGCGGTTTTCAGTAAAGTTCCAGAAATTCGGTATGATTTCCACATAATTCGATGGTTTTCAACATGTCTGCCACCGAAATCACCAGCGAGGCACGGTTGTCGTTGGGGTGGAAACTCACCTTTTCGCAATCGAGCAGGGTTTTGTCCATAAACAGAATCACCTCGTGGTTTACGTCGTTGAGCAGGGTGAACAGCGACACCGAGCCGGGACGCACGCCGAGGTAGCGCTGCATCCGCTCTTCGGAGGCGAAACTGAGTTTGCCCTGGTGCAGACGGTGTTCCAAGTCGTGGATGTCGAGCTGGTAGCGGGAGTTGAGGATCACAAGGTAGTGCTTGTTGCCTTTGTGGTTACGGAAAAAGAGGTTTTTGCACAGCGTGGTGCCCTCGCCGCGGTAGTACTGCGCCGCAATCTCGATGGTCGGAGCCTCGGGATGCTCGTAGTAGTCGAAAGGTATTTCGTTGTCTTTCAGAAATTTATATACTATCTCCTGCCCTATCATTGCTCCGAAGTTTTATGATAAACTAAACATCCCGCTTCCGACGGATGGTCGTACACCAAGGTGTCGGCGGACTCTTTGCGCAAGGCCCACACTATCATGATATCGCCAGCGGCGCCGGAAATCAGCGCAACGCCGACCAAAGTCCACAACAAACTGCCCACACAAATGCCAACTATCGTCGGGATTATCCCCAACAAAATCAGCGGCATCATCGCGCCAATCAAATAATGGCGTTTTTTCATCGGCACGTCGATATGGCAATAAACCGCGCCGGTCATCATACCGAATTTCAGATGCCGGAAACCCTTGCGGGTGAGACCAATCCACGTTAGTCCATGTATAAGTTCGTGAATTACAATGCCTATCAAGAAACACAACAGGAACCAAAACATCAGTGTGCTGCTAAACCGCACATTTTCTCCGCCCCAAAGCAGGAACAGAGCCAGCACGTCCAACGCTCCGAAAACCACAAACAAAACTATGGCCAACATATTGGCCCACAGTATGCTTATGGTCTTTTTCTGTGGCTCGTAGCCCTCCACAACAGGCAGTTCCTCAGGCTGTTTCATAACAACAATTTCAACTTCCAATTTTCAATTTTCAACTCTCAATTATTTCAATTTTCAACTCTCAATTATTTCAATTTTCAACTCTCAATTTTCAACTTCCTAAATTATTCCCAGCTGTTTCGACATGTCGAGCATACGGATGATAGGCTTTTTGGCCTTTTCTATCATCTCGTCGCTCATCAAAATTTCGGGAGTCTCGTCTTTCAGACAGTTGTAGAGTTTCTCCAACGTATTCAGTTTCATGTAACTGCAGTCGGAGCAGGCGCAGCTGCCACCGTCGCCGAGGGTGATAAACTCATTGTCGGGATTGTTTTTCTTCATTTCGTACAAAATACCTGTCTCGGTGGCGACGATAAACTGTTTGCTGTCTGATTTTTTGATGTATTTCAGCATTGCCTTGGTGGATCCGATGAAATCGGCCACTTTCAGCAGTGCGCCGTTGCATTCGGGATGGGCTATCACCTTGGCCTGCGGGTATTTAACTTTCAGTTTGATAATCTCTTCGGCCTGCATTGCGTCGTGCACCATACACACACCGTTCCAGAGCACCATCTCGCGGCCGGTTACGCTGTTGATGTATCCGCCGAGGTTTTTGTCGGGGGCGAAGATTATTTTCTGGTCTTTTGGCAAAGAGTTCACCAGTTTTTCGGCGTTGCCGGAGGTGCAGATAAGGTCGGACAGTGCTTTTATTTCCGCCGAGCAGTTGACATACGAAATCACCATGTGGTCGGGGTACTGGGCTTTGAACTTGGCAAAATCCTCGCCTTTGCACGACTCCGCCAACGAGCAGCTGGCCTCCATGTCGGGCAGCAGCACTTTTTTCAAGGGGTTGAGGATTTTGGCGGTCTCGGCCATAAAATGAACACCGCAGAAAACGATGATGTCGCAGTCCACGTTAAGGGCCTTTTCGGCCAACGCCAAGCTGTCGCCAACATAGTCGGAAAGTTCCTGTATGTCGTCAATTTGGTAGTAATGACCTAAAATTACTGCTTTTTTTTCTTTTTTAAGCCGAAGGATTTCTTTTTTTATTTCTTTCGTATTCATTTAATTTTCAGTTTTTTACTTTATGTATAAATTGTATTTATACATAAAGTGCGATGATATTTTTATTGTCGTTTTCGTTTGCAAAAGTACGAAATATTTTCGTTACCCGAACAATCAAAAGTTTTGAACAGACATTTTTTTAATTTATTCAATAAAAATAAAAATATTCTTTTTTAAAAAAGGTTTTCTTTTATTTTAGCTTGTTAGTTTGTTTAAAAAAAAATTGCCGAAAATTTTTTATTCTCAAAAAGTGTAAGTTTTCAATTTTTATTATCGTTCAATTTTTTCTTTTTCAAAAAGTTGACACTTTATAAACACTCTGTTAATTTCCAAATAAACCGATTTTTGTTAAAAAAAAATGGAGTCGTTTTGGTTTAAAATCGACCTCTTTTTTTGTTGAAAAACCACCACTTTTTAAATCGCGGCAGTCGCGTTTGAAAAATGAACTATTTATAAACAAATTATCTGTTACTAACTCTTAAAATACTTTAAAACAATAAAATACAAGTATTAACTTTGAAGCGTTGAAATATAATATTTTTTGATTATTAGGAAATTATGCTTTTTCGTATTTTTGTAGATTGAAAAAAATTATCAACAATGGAAAAAACAGATAAAAATATCGCCATCGCTTGCGACCACGCAGGCTTTGAATTGAAAGAGGCTGTAAAGGTTTTTCTTACTGAAAACCAATATATAGTAAAGGACTACGGAACCAATTCCGCCGACAGCGTAGATTATCCCGACATGGTTCATCCGCTGGGCCGCGACATCAACAACGGTGTTTTCGAACGTGGAATTGTGATTTGCGGAACAGGAAACGGAGTGCAGATGACGGTGAACAAATACCCCAACGTGCGCTGCGCCCTCTGCTGGATTCCCGAAATTGCCAAACTCGCCCGCCAGCACAACAACGCCAACATTCTTTCGATGCCGGCACGTTTTATCGACAAAGATACTGCCATCGAGATAGTTAAGGAATACCTGAACACCGATTTCGAAGGTGGCCGTCACGAACGCCGTGTGGAAAAAATTAACCAGACTTTGAAATAATATAAACCATTGAAATTTAATGAGTTCGTACTACGAAAATTTTATAGCCGAAACCGAGAATAACATTTCCGCCAAGGCGAATGATATGTCAAAAGGCGGTTTGTCAACTGCTTACGACAACTCTATCTACGCCGACCAACGTCTGTCGAAGAAACATCTCGGCTTTGCGCTGAAACAGAATGTGGAGGAGCTGGACCACCTGCTAACCTCGTTCGACAACAAATGGCAGCCTTTGAACGGAAAGAAATACTGGTTCACCAACTACGACGACCTTCTGCGCGGACTTAGGACCATTGTCTGGGACAAAAACGTAAAAAGTTACTTCATCGACGACAAAAACAGCTACCTCTGGAGCGAGATAGGCCTTCTGTCGTTCCTCAAACGCGAAAAAGTGAAGGAAAACGAGGAGTGGCCCAACATACAGTTTTTCGAAGTAAACAAAATCATCGCCGACACAAACCAGTTTCTGATTTTAGGTAACGAAAACACTATCAAGCGTTTGAACAACAACGTTATCAATGTTTTCGTGGTCGGTATCGAGCAGGTGCTGAAAAACATCGACGTTGCCGAACTGTATATCAAGATTAAAAAAGAACAACGTGATGCTGAGGGCGGCCGTCTTTTCCCGATTTTTTACACACCCTCGTCGCAAAACAGGGACATCCTTTTCATCCTCGACAATATGCGCAGTAACGTGATGCAGTACCCCAAACAGCGAAAAGCCCTTGCCTGCCTGCATTGCGGACGATGCAACGAGGTCTGCCCTGTGTTCCAGTGCACCGGCGACAAAGCCTACGACAACATCTTCTCCGGCCCCATTGCCAACATACTCCTCCCCCACCTCGAAACCATCGACGACTACAAGTTCGTATCCTACGCCTGCACCATGTGCGGCAACTGCGAGAAAGTGTGCCCCGTGTCGCTGTCGTTGCGCGATATGATAATGGAAAACCGCAAGTTCTTCCTCGAAAAAGGACACCTCTCCTTTGGGGAGAAACAACGTGTAAAAAAACTGCACAAAACCCTGCAGAACCGCAAGAAACTGAACAAAGTGGCCATCCTCAAAAGTTTGAAAATGAGGAAAATGACGACCAAGGAGCTGCGCCACAGTCGCAAACTGACCAAGTTCGAAAAACAGTCGTTCAACCAGCAATATATTAAGAAACTTAAAGAAACCAACTGATATATGGAACAATACAAAAACGCAACCTTTCCGTTGCAACCCGCCGAAATCGACAAAGAAATAGAAAAAATTGTCGCCGAACAGCCCGCCGACCGCGGTGCCGTGCTTCGTCAGCTGCTCCACAGCATCGACAACACCACCCTCGAGGGCAGCGACACCGACGAGCGCGTCATCGAGCTGTGCAACAAGTCGAAACGTTTCTGCAACCCAGAAAAAAACATACTCCCCGTGGCTGCAGTGTGTGTCTATCCCACTTTCGTAAGTCTTGTAAAACAGCAACTTAAAGGCACGGGCATCCACACCGCCTCCGTGGCAGGTGCCTTCCCTTCGGGACAGAGTCCGCTGCATGTGAAACTGGCCGAAATCGACTTCGCCATCGAGCAGGGCGCCGACGAGATAGATATGGTTATCAGTCGCGGAGCCATGCTGCAGGGCGACTACCAGCAGGTGTACGACGAAATCTGCGCCATCCGCGAGCTCTGCTGCGACGTGCATCTTAAAGTCATACTCGAAACCGGTGAGCTGCAAACCCCCGACCTCATCTACCGTGCCTCCAAAATGGCCATCGACGCCGGCGCCGACTTCATCAAAACCTCCACGGGCAAAATCTCCGTGGGTGCCACCTATCAGGCAGCCTATGTAATGCTTACCGCCATCGCCGAAAATATCAAAGAAACAAAAAAAATGGTCGGTTTCAAGGCCGCCGGAGGTGTTTCTACCGTCGAACAGGCTATAGCTTACGCCCAATTGTTCAAAAAAATTGTAGGCGAAAAATATTTTTCAAACCAATGGTTTAGGATTGGCACAAGCCGTCTGACAGAGAAAATTTACAACGAAATTTTGGCTATTTGATAATTTTTTCGTATTTTTGCACTTCATTATGGATATGAGTTTTAACAAATAGTGAGTACAAAAGCAGACGCACAGATGATAAAACCATTACGAAAAAAACTGTCACGGTACACGGCTCCGCAGGAAGCCAAAGCAATGGGAGTGTACCCCTATTTTCGCGAGATTTCCAGCGATCAGGACGCCGAAGTTACCATGAACGGCAAAAAAGTGCTGATGCTTGGCTCCAACAGCTATCTTGGACTTACCAACCACCCCAAAATCAAGGAGGCCGCCAAAGCCGCCATCGACAAATACGGCACAGGCTGCGCCGGCTCCCCTTTCCTCAACGGAACTCTCGACATTCATATTGAGCTGGAAAACACCCTCGCCGAGTTTTTCGGCAAAGACGGTGTGATGCTCTTCTCCGCTGGTTTTCAGGCCAATAGCGGCACCATTCCCTGCATCCTCGGACGTAACGATTTTCTTATCTACGACGCCACCGACCACGCCTCCATCATCGAAGGACGCCGCATGACCATCGCCGACGCCAAGAAATACCGCCACAACGACGTGGCCGACCTCGAACGCATACTGCAACGCTGCCCCATCGACACACCAAAACTGGTGGTTACCGACGGAGTGTTCAGCATGGAAGGCGAAGTGGCCAAACTGCCCGAAATATCAGCCCTTTGCGAGAAATACCAAGCCACCCTGATGGTGGACGAAGCCCACGGCCTCGGCGTTTTCGGCAAAGAAGGACGCGGCACCTGCGACCATTTCGGTCTGCTCGACAAAACCGACATCATTATGGGAACCTTCAGCAAGTCGCTAGCCTCCATAGGCGGTTTCATTGCCGCCGATGCCGACACCATCAACTATATGAAACACGACGTGCGGCCCTATATCTTCACCGCAAGCATAGCCCCCGCCGCCACTGCCGCAGTGTTGGCAGCCCTTAAGATAATGCGCTCCGAACCCGAAAGGCAGGAAAACCTGTGGCGTGTTACCAACCGCGCCCTCGAAGGTTTCCGTAGCCTCGGCTTCGAAATTGGCAACACCGAAACACCTATCATTCCGCTTTATGTGCGCGACAACGAAAAGACTTTCCGCGTTACCAAAATGCTTCTCGACGAAGGCGTTTTTGTAAACCCCGTAGTGTCGCCCGCCGTGGCTCCCCACGACACCCTCATACGTATCTCGTGGATGGCCACACATACTGTGGAACAGGTGGACTACGCCCTCGACAAGGTGTACAAATGTTTCAAAAAACTCGAACTTTTGTAATCAATGATTACTTTCCTTGTAAAAATGTGTCGGAGACACATAATCTTAATAACCCCACACAAGGAACGCAGTGTGGGGACTAAGGAAATATGCTGATACTCAGCATCTCGGAGAGATGCGACATGTGAATAGGTAAAAAATAGTCAATAATAAAATATCACTCAGATGGAAATAAAGGTAAAAGAGGTTACAAACCGCCGCGATCTGAAGAAATTCATTGTCTTCCCGAACAAACTTTTCAAAAACGTTCCCACCTACATACCCCCTCTCATACGCGACGAAGTGGCCCTGCTTACCGATAAAAACCCATCTCTGGAGCACTGCAGTCTAAAGATGTGGCTCGCCTACCGCGGCGACGAGATTGTGGGACGTGTGGCAGCCATCATCAACCGCACCGTAAACGAACATTGGAACAAAAAAGCCGTGCGTTTCGGCTGGTTCGACTTCATCGAAGATTTCGACGTGTGCAACACCTTGTTGGACAAGGTTATAGAATACGGCCGCGAACAAGGGATGACCAAAATCGAAGGTCCTTTCGGTTTCACCGACATGGACAAGGAGTGCTGGGTTATCGATGGTTTTGAGAACTATCAGAATATCAGCACTTTGTACAACCCAAAATATTATATCGACTATATCGAACGTCTGGGCTACAAGATAGAATGCCGCTGGCAGCAGTTCAAGATGCCGGCCTCGCAGCCCATCCCCGAAAAGGTGGGACGTATCAACGAGCTGATTCTCAAGCGCTACAACCTCAAACTCCTCAAGTTCAAGAAACGTAGCGAGATAATGCCTTACGCACGTAAGTTCTTCCTTACCATCAACGCCTCGTTCAAGGACCTCTACGACTTTGTCCCCCTCACCGACAAGGAGATAGACTGCTATATCAAAGAATATTTCCCCTTTATCAACCTGCAGTTCGCCAATTTTGTGGTGGATCAGGATGACAACCTTGTGGCTTTCGGCCTCAGCATACCCAGTCTTACCAAGGCCTACCAGAAAGCCGGCGGCAAGCTGTTTCCCTTCGGTTGGTACCACATACTCAAGGCTTTGCGCAAGTTCGACGAGATAGACCTGCTCCTCAACGGCGTGCATCCCGACTGGCAGAAACGAGGCGTACACTCCATCTACTACGCCGAGATGAACCGCAACGCACAGCTCAACAAGGTGAAATGGGCCTACACCAACCCCCAGATTCTCGGCAACGAAGCCGAACGCGTGTGGGAAACCACCTACGACACCACCCCGCTGATGACACGAGCCATTTTCTCAAAAAATATTTAGTGAACTGTGACCTGTGAGCTGTGAACTGAAATGGTCGCAGGTCGTTAGTCATTGGTCCTTTGACTTTAGACCTTTGACCTATAAAGTTCCGAACTCCGCTCTCCGAATTCCGAACTAATTGTCAATTGTTAATTGTTAATTGTCAATTACTTCCTAACTGTAAACTCCACATTCCACACTCCAAACTGCAAACTAATTACTGCCCACTAATTTTTAATTCTTTCCTAAATTCCGCCGGGGTTTGGCCTGTCTGTTTTTTGAAATAGCGTACCAGCGTAGATGCCGAGGAATAACCGAGTTTTACGGCAATCTGGTCCAACGGTAGGTTTTCGGCCGACTCCAGATGTTTTTTGATAAGCATTACATTTCTGTAATCAATCCAGTATTTGACGGTGTTTCCCGTAATATCCTTCACGGCAACGCTTAGATAGTTCTCCGTAACTTTCAGTTCTGAGGCGAACTCCTTGATTTTTTGGTAGTTAATATCTGGGTCTGTAATCATCTGCATAAACAGAGTGGCGCATTTCTGTTTTTCGTTTCTGAAAGTAATGGGGCGGCCGCCGTTTTGCTGGTTGTTTATGCTTACAATTCGCGACAACATCGAAAGCACAAGAAAATCGAAATCCCTTTTTGAGCCACAAGGCGACTGAAGCACCTGATACATAAGCAGGAAATAGCTGTCCATCCTTTTCTCCTCGCTCGGTCCTAGAATCAGGTGAATATGGCTGAAACCTATAGGCGAAAGCATGTCGAAAGCTTCCGAAAAATTGAACGTAAGCACACGGGCTTTTAAATCCTTCGAAAAATCCTTCACGCAGATAATGAAATTTGCGGGAATAAATAGTAAATCCTTTTTTCGCGACGTACATTCGTTGTAATTGAGCGAGTGTTTTACCCAACCCTCCTTTACAAGCATTATACGGTGCTCCTTGGAACGCATGGGGTATTTGGGTATTAAGTTCTTGACAACAGGGGTGTTGTCCATTATCAAAGCGTAATCGTCCTCGACAATGTTCAAACCCATATTGTCGAATAGTTTCAATTCCTTTCTAATAGATTCGTCGATGTCCCTTACGTCGGGTTGTTTGGTTTTTGCCATAATGTAGAGCTATTTTATACTGCAAAAATACGAAAAATAATTCAAATTCGATATTTTTTTTGCTTTTTTTGCAAAAAAATGAAGAAATTTCATCACCAAAATGTGCCGTTTCTTGTCGCTCGATTTGCCTGTGTAAAATTAAGACAATCAATTGCTTATAAAGCTCAAAAAGTGTAAAAATGGGCAATTGTGTGCCGTTGCTTGTGAGTGCTCCAAGAAGGTGCAAATTTTTTCTAAGGATTGGCACATTTTAAGGATTTTTTATTCCGTAATTTTGCATTGTAACAAAAAACAACGACATGAACCGTAAAAACAATATAAACAACTGCAAATCAACTATAACCACCATTCTCATGTGGTTTAGTAGCTTGTTTGTTTATTTTTATGTAGTTCTGTACTGTGAAAGAATCGCTTTTATTGAGAACAATGTTTTTGTGAAATTGACTAACCCCACACCTTCAACCCACAAAAAGTTTTTGCCGCCAGGCTGAGCAGGCCTTAGTCCGTGTTTTAAGGTGTTTTTCGTCGGACAAAGGCCCCCAACCCATAAAAATAACAAACTAAAAAACGAAAAACTCCCGTGATTATTGCCCTAACACGTAGAAAAATGGGAAATTTTTTCAAAAAAATTCATATACGTATGATAAATACAAATGTTAGTAAACAATATAATAACACTTTAAAACACAACACAATGAAAAAACGTATCATATTAGCAACCATAGCTGTTGCCATTATCGCCGGCGTAAGCATTTTCGCCGCCTGCACAAAGGAAGAAAACAAGGAGAACAAACATTCACAACCTTTCGTCCAAAACAAGGATTATGTGGATTATTTCAATAACGGAACAGTGGTTGTCGCCACTTACCAAATTGGAAGCACCGCAGACCCAGTTTTCAACTTCAACTACGATGACTTCGTATCTCAGCTTGAAGACACAGCATCTTTAAAAGCTGGTTACGATGTTATCCTGGAAGACATCCAAATAATTGACGATTCTTTGAGAAAAGAATATTGTCAGGGACTTTTCAAGATGTCTTTCTATTGTCCTACACTTGAGCAAGGAGCATCCTACTATTTCGCTTTGGACAAGACTTTTGGCATAACAGGCTCCGAAGATGAGGGTTGGGACACAATAGTTTATTACGCAGCACCAAATAGCACAAACAATACCGTTTGGGTATGCGACAAAGGCACTTGTAAATCATCTTGTAGACTTCATCTTATAACCCAAAATGGACAAATTATCGGTGCTTACTGTACATGCAAAGAAAACAATGGCTCTTGTGAAGCTGTACAAGGTGGTTGGCTTCATGACCTGGCAGTGGCAGTAGAAAGAATTGCTAATTCATTGAGCCAATTTTTTAATTAACAAACAATAAAAGGGTGAGCTTGCGGGTTATCCAAAAGCTCATCCTTTTTTATCTAACGAACAAAAACACCAAACAAAATGAAAACAAAAAAAATACTGCTCATAGCATTAGGAGTATTGATATTGGCTGCAATATCGATAATTTTGATAGGAGTGTTCAGGGTGAAGAACACCGACAAAAAATACTCCGAATACCAGCAGGCAATTCTCGGGCACGAATGGCTGTCGTTCAATTACGGTGACACATATATTTTCAACAACAAAAACGGGGAAAGTGTTCAGTTAATATATTTTAATGAAGCCGCGGCTTACAAAATCACAAAAGATAGCTTGTATATGTTAAATTTTCTTTCGGAGGATTTTGAAAGCTATTCGCGGGGCAACGAAATGGTTGAAAATCAAGTTCTGTCTCTATCCCAGCTTGTTCCGTTCGATGTGTTTTCAACATTTTCTTGGCAATTGAAGCCGTATGCGGTAGAGTCGGTAACCATAAACGGAAAAGAGTATGACAAGTTTTATAAAAAAGATTATTTATTCCAAGACGACAGCGGTTCGAAAAATTTGTCAAACAAAATAAAAGAGCAAAACGATATCTATCTGTTTTTCAACAAAGAAACAAAGCTATTGGATTCCGGCTGCGTTGCAAACGGAGGAAAAACCCTATGGGAATTCAACTTGTCCAAAACATTCTCTTTCGACGACCGCAGCGCATTTGTCAATTCAATGTTCGACGAAAACAACCCCAGATATTCCAATTACACCCACTGTCACGATATAAACAAATCATCGAGTTTTATTACTGTTGATGACAATTGCGATTCCACAAGGTTATCGCAGGAGATTCTCGAACATCCGATGCTTACCCTTTCGGGCGATACCACCAATATAGGCAAATTGCTCAAAGGCTGGACGTTGATGGATTTCTGCATGACGGGTTGCCGTCCTTGTTTTCAACAGCTTGAGCGTTTCAAAAACGAAAAAGATTCGTTCGGAAGCTATATTGTTGAAAGCCAAGGCATAAATCCTTTGTTTATAAATTCAACCACATGGCGTTTGGATTTGGTGCGTCAGGTGGCCGAAAAATACTACCTTCCCAACTCTTTTGCAGCCAAAGGCCTTTTGCAGCACTCCGATCTCCCGCGAAACCCCGGCTATGTTCTCGTTTCCCCTTCGGGTGATGTGGTTTACAAATCCAGTGCCCTCGGCGATTACAGTGAGCTGTTCAAAGCCAAACAGGAGTACGAACAAAAACACCAATCAAAATGAAAAAGACACTTATAATAAGCCTGTTGTCCTGCCTTTTGTTGGCAGGGACATCCTTGGCGCAAGGCAATAAAAGCGGTGCCAGAATAAAGTTTATCAAAACGGAGTACAATTTTGGCTCGGTAAAGCAGAACAACCCTGCAGAGTGCCGCTTTGTGTTCCAAAATACTGGTAATGAGCCGCTTGTGTTGGCAAGCGTGGGCACCACTTGCGGCTGCACCGTACCGGAATGGAGCAAAAAACCGGTGATGCCGGGCAAATACGGCATTGTGAAGGTGAGTTATAACACTTCGCACAAAGGCAGTTTCCGCAAAGTTGTGTCGGTTAAGAGCAACGCCGCCAACCAAAGTCCATACATACTGCGTATCAGCGGTAAAGTGGAGTAAATGCCTTGCCCGTTGTGAAATAACAGTGTTGTGATAATTGAAGTCAAACCGAAAAATCCCTCAATCAAGGACGTGTTTCAGATTTTCTGATTATCCGATTGTCTGAAAATCAGTGAACTGTGACCTGTGATCAGTGAACTGAAATGGTCGCAGCCGTTAGTCATTGGTCCTTTGACTTTAGACCTTTGACCTATAAAGTTCCGAACTCCGCTCTCCGAATTCCGAACTAATTGTCAATTGTTAATTGTCAATTACTTCCTAACTGCACACTGCACACTCCAAACTGCAAACTAATTAAAAATCAGTGAACTGTGAACAGTGATAAGTGAACTAAAATGGCCGCAGGCCGTTAGTCATTGGTCCTTTGACTTTAGACCTTTGACCTTTCTAGTTCCGCATTCCGAATTCCGCACTCCGAACTAAACTTTGTAGTAGTCCCTTAGAATTCCAACGAAGAAATTTCCGGGCACTATCCTCTTGAGCAGGACCGACAGTTTTTGCTCGAAATTAGCCACCACGTAGCGCATACGGGGTTTCTTGGCATCAACTATCTTCCAGATTTTTTTCGCGAGCACAGAGGGCTGTAAACCGCCGTTTTCCTCCTTTTCTATGATGGCCAGCGAGCGTGCGTAGCTCTCGCGGTAGTCCTCGTTCTGCATTGTGGCCTCGGAGTTGCGGCGGCTGGCGGTGAAATTGGTGGCGAAGTCGCCCGGCTCCACCATCGACACGCTGATGCCGAACTGTTTCACCTCAGCGGCGAGGGCCTCGCTGTAGCCTTCTATGGCGAATTTGGAAGCCGAGTACCAGCCTTGGTACGGCAGTCCCATCACCCCGCCTATCGAGCTGATATTTATTATCTTGCCGCTGCGTTGCTTGCGCATCACGGGCAGCACCTCGCGACACACGTTGGCCATGCCACGGAAATTGGTGCCCATCTGCAGCTGTATCTCCTCTTCGGTGGCCAGCTCTATGGCACCGCCTATGCCCATGCCGGCGTTGTTTATCAGCACGTCGATACGGCCCTCTTTGGCCATTATTTCTGCCACGGCCTGTTTTATGGTCTCGGGCTTGGTAACGTCCATCACAAGGTTGTTTATATTGTTGTTTCGCAACATGTTACGACTTGTGCCGTAGATAATGTGTCCCTTCGAGCGCAGCATCTCGGCGGTAGCCTTGCCAAACCCCGACGAAACACCGGTTATAAGAATTACTTTCTGCATTTTGTTCAATATTGATTTTGCAAAGATAAGATTTTTTTTAATTCAGAATTCGGATTTCGGATTTCGGAATTATTGTTTTTTGATAAACACAGACGTTTGTTCAATCTTTCTTGCTGATTATAAACATTTTACACTATTAGTTCCACCAACTAAATAATCTAACCTATTATATAATTACACGCACGTTCTTTTTCACAGTTCACTGATCACAGTTCACTATTCGTAAAAAATTCGTATCTTTGCATCTGCAATCACAAAAAGTATCAACAATGAACGAGCGTCATCGCAAAAAACGGCTTACGGCTTGGCGGTTTTTCCTCGCCCTGCCACGCAGTCTGTGGTACAACCTGCGTCTGTTGCCTTTCCGGCAGGCCATACGTATGCCAATACTTATCTCGCATCGTACTGTGGTTCAGAATTTTTCGGGGAAAATCTGTATCCATACGCAAAAGCCTAAGATGGGTTTGGTGAAAATCGGTTTCGGCACCTGCCAATGTACCGATTTCAGGCACAACCGTACTATTTTGAACATCCGCGGCACGTTCGATATCCTTGGCGAGTGCACCCTCGGCGCGGGCAGCGCGGTGGAGGTGGCCGAGAACGCCATCCTTACCGTTGGCAACAAGTTCAACCTTGGTCCCAAGTCGCTGATAATCTGCCACAAGGCTATGACTTTCGGCAACGACTTCCTCACTTCGTGGAACTGCACTTTGATGGACACCGACCAGCACAGCCTTGTCGATAGCGACGGCCAAATCACCAATCCCGACCGCGAAATCAGCGTTGGCAACAACGTGTGGCTCGGCTGTAACTGTTTGGTTACCAAAGGCACAACCCTTGCCGACAGCATCACCGTCGCCGCCGGAACAACCCTCCACGGCTCCTACCCCGAACCCCGCACCGTCTTGGCCGGCAACCCCGCCACTATTGTCAAAAGAGGAGTGGAGAGGGGTAATTAGTAATTAGTAATGAGCAATGAGTAATGAGTAATGAGTAATTAATTGCTAATCAACAATTAAACAACTAAACAATTAAACAAATCAACATCTTCACACCTTAACGCCTTCACATATCCCATTTCACTAATCTAATCACTCATCACCAATCACTATTCACTAAAATTCCGTATCTTTGTATTTTGCACCGAAAAACATAACATCGTGTCCGACAACGATTTAATAATAACCAAGATAGACGCTTTCATCCGAAAATACTACAAAAGCCGGATGATAAAGGGCATAATTTGTGTTTCGGCGCTGTTGTTTGCGTTTTTTCTTGTGGCAGTTTTGTCGGAAAATTTCGGCTATTTTTCAACCACGGTGCGCACCGTCATCTTTTGGTTGTATATCGTCGCAGCTGTCACGTTGATAGCCGTTTACATCATCGTCCCTCTTGCCAAGATGCACCGCATAGGCAAGGTGCTGGACCGCGAGCAGGCTGCGGTGATAATAGGGGAGCATTTCCCCGAAATTGGCGACAAGCTTCTTAACCTCCTGCAACTCAAAACTTTGTCCGAGACACAGGATTCCGACCTGCTCCTTGCCAGCATAGAGCAGAAAACCGCAGCCCTCTCCCCTCTCCCCTTCCGTTCGGCGGTGGACTTGAAACAAAACCGCAAGTATCTCAAATACCTGATTATCCCGCTGTTAGCCATTGTCGTGCTGCTTATCGCCGCCCCCACGCTCATCACTTCGCCGTCGGATAGGATTCTGCACCACGGCACTTTCTACGAAAAGCCCGCACCCTTCGCCTTCGAGCTCCTCTCCCACCCCTTGCAGGCGGTGAAACAGGAGGACTTCCCTTTGCAGGTTGAGATTGTCGGCAATTCCTTGCCCCACGAGGTTTTTGTGGTTGTCGGCAAGCAGTCGTACAAGATGCGTAAGGATGGCAAAACCACCTTCTCCTATCTTTTCAAGAACGTGCAGAAAACCGTGCAGTTCCATTTCGAGGCGGTGGGAGTGCAGTCGCAAACCTTTGAGCTTGAGGTGTTTCCCAAGCCGCTGCTTCTGAATTTCGACGCCAAACTCGTCTATCCCGCCTACACCGGCCGTCAGGCGGAGGTGCTCTCCAATGTCGGTGATTTCACCGTGCCGGAGGGCACTGCGGTGCAATGGTCGTTCCAGACGCAGTTTGCTGAAAATCTGTACTTTATTTCCGACAGCACGGTGCATAACCTCACCCCCGACCAAAACGGACGTCTCTCCTTTGCCAAACGTCTTTTCGCCTCGCAGAGATACGGCTTCTTCACCTCCAATAGTTATGTAAAATCTTCTGACACATTGCTTTACGCCATCACCACCATTCCCGACGTGGCCCCTATGATTGCCGTGTCGGAACTGCGCGACTCGCTGCGTTACGACCGTGTCTTTTTTCGCGGACAGGTAAAGGACGACTACGGCTTTTCCAAACTCACCTTCAACCTTGTGAAAACCGCCGCCGATTCGGCCTACAACACCGTGCGCTGCTACCCCTTGGCCCTCGACAAGGGACTTTCCTCGCAGGAATTCTATTATGCTCTGAATGTGAGTGAGTTGGATTTGCAGATGGGCGAAAATATTACCTATTATTTCGAGGTTTGGGATAACGACGGCATACACGGTCCCAAGTCGGCACGCTCGCAGATGTTCGAGATTCGTATCCCTTCCGAACAAGAGGTTCAAAATCAGATAGATGCCAACAACGAAAGTATCCAAAACGCCGGGGAGCAGTCGATGTCGGAGATTAAAAAGACACAGCAGGAGATTGACGAGCTGATGCGCAAACTCGTTGACAAAAAGGAACTTAACTGGCAGGACAAGAAGGACTTGGAGCAACTGGCCAAAAAACAGAAACAGCTGAAAGAGGACATTGCCCGAATGCAGGAGCAGATACGGCAGAACAACGCTTTCCAACAGCAGTTCCACGAACAGACGCAGTCCATTCTTGAAAAGCAACGCCAGCTGGAGCAGCTCTTCCAACAACTTATGACCGACGAGATGAAAGAGCTGATGAAGGAGATAGACAAGTTGCTGAACGACAACGACAAATCCAAACTTCAGGAGGCGTTGGAGAATATCAAACTGAAGAACGAGGACATCGAGAAACAACTCGACCAGAACCTCGAACTGATGAAACGCCTCGAAGCCGAGAAGATGGTGGAAAACGCCATACAGAAAGCCGAGGAGCTTGCCCAGAAACAGCGCGATTTGGCCAAGGAGTCGGAAAAGGCTTCCAAGAAAGATGCCGAAAAGCTGTCGCAGAAACAGGAGCAGCTCGGCAAGGAGTTCAAAGAACTGCAGCAGTCGCTCGACAAAGCCCAGGAGCAGTTCCGCCAGCTGGAGGACTCCCCCACCCTGCGCCGCGACAAAAACACCGAGAAAAACATTGAAAACCAACAAAATAACGCCAAACAAAACCTCGACAAAGGCAAGAACAAAAACGCCTCGCAAAACCAAAAACAAGCTGCCGACGACCTCGACAAACTCTCCAACCAACTGGCCGAGAGCATGGTGGACATGGAGCAGGAGGACCTCGCCGAAGATGTGGAGACCATACGCCAGCTGCTGAAAAACATCGTCACCCTCTCCTTCAATCAGGAGGAACTTATCGACGACCTGAACAAGACTTACATACAAGATGTTAAGTATCAAACTATTATCAACCGCCAAAACCGCGTGAAAAGCGACTTCGTGGCGGTGGAGGACTCCTTGCGGGCCATCGCCAAACGGCAGATAAAGGTGGCCCCGATGATCAGCAAAGAGGTGTCGGCCATCAACAGCAACATCTCCCGCTCGTTGCGCGACCTGTTGCGGCTCAACCAGAACTACTACGGCCAAAGCAAGAACACAGGTGCCTCGCGCTCAATGCAATACGCCGTTACCTCGTTGAACAACCTCGCCCTTGTCCTTGCCGAATCCCTCGACCAGATGCAGCAGCAGATGAGGCAGAACAACCAGCAGAAAAAATCGGGCAGCTGCAAGAAATCCGGCACCTGCAACAACCCAAGTCAGGGCAATTCGGGCAAGAAACCCTCGCCCAAGACAATGAAACAGCTTCAGGATGCGTTGAACAAACAACTCGAAGCCCTTAAAAAACAGATAGATAGCAAAGGCAAGCAACAGGGCGGCAGCCGGCAGAACTCCGAGTTCAGCGAGCAGTTTGCCAAAATGGTGGCACAGCAGGAGCAGATACGTCGTATGATGCAACAGTACGCCGACGAGCTGAAACAAAGCTCCGCAGGACAGGCCGGCAAGGAGCTCGACGACATTATGCAGAAAATGGAGCAGACCGAACACGACCTTGTCAACAAAACCATTACAGAACAGACACTTATGCGCCAGCAGCAGATAATGACACGACTGCTGGAGCACGAAAAGGCACAGATGCAGCGCGAAAAGGACGACCGCCGCCAGAGTACCGAGGCCCACGAAGTTCTACAGCTCTCCAAACCCGATCTCGAAAAATACAAACAGCTTAAAGACAAATCCATAGAAACCCTCAACAACTCCCCCGCCCCCTTCACCGACTTCTACCGCAAAAAAGTGAACGACTATTTCTATAATACTGACAATAAGTAGATTATGAGTGTCGTTTCTAAAGTATTACAAATAAGCCCCAACTGGGAAAGGATTGCAAATCCTAATTTTCTTTTATTACGTATTAAAAATACGCTACAAATAAATTCGAATACTTGTAGGTTGTCAAATATTTAGTATTATTAATTCGTCAATTAGTTGTTTGTAAAACGGAATCCAATTGTAAAAACTATCCCTATGTTTGACAATTTGTTCTTTTGAATATATTCCACACCATCGCCCCACGAAGGGTTGGTATCTGACTCCTCACCGAAAAATGTGGCAGATGAGAGTAATGGTAGTGAATATTGAGCGTTTACAGCCGCAAAAAATGTCTCATTAAAATAATATGTCATTCCAACTTTAAACATTATACCGAATCCAAAGCCAGATGAAACAAAATCATCATCGGAAAACTCTTCTATAGGATTGGGTGCTTCATCACCGTCCTCATCCACCGTTTCGAATTTCTCAGATGATGATAGTATAAAGTTTTCGTAAATATACCCTCCTGCATTTATTGCAATTTGTGGATTTGGAAGATATGACATATAAACACCTTCTTCGAACCGAATGTTTGGTGATTTAACCTTAGCAGTGGTAATATTATTGTTTGTGTCTTTAAATTCAACAGACCACCTATCTGCGCTATAGCCAAACGACCCGTCAAAACCAAAATGTAGATTGTCTGAATTTAGTTTACGTTCACGTCCGAAATACAGACTTATTATAGGAGATAATCCCCTTTTAAATGAACCTTCCACTTCGGTAAGCGAGCTATACTGTTGTGGTATGAACTGCATTGTACCGTTAATACCGTAACTTCCACCGGCACTTAACCCCATTCTATAATCACCTTTCCATAAATAAAGGTAATATGTCTGAGCATTCAATGTTGTAAATAATGTTGTAATAACAACGGCTAATAGAATAACTGCTTTTTTCATGGATATGATAATTTATTATGTTTTATACTTTGTGTTTTATTACCTTTTAATAGTTATTTAATTTCTTTTGTCGAATTCCGTTAAGCCAAAAGCGAATCAAACAACGATGCAAAGTTACATTTTTTTTCCTTTTATAACAAATTGTTTTTCAATTTTTTAACTCTGGGGGGGGGTAACATTCTATAAATCAATAGTTTATAAGATGTAAAAATATTGCTAAATTATATTGTTATTTGTTTATAATACTATATTTTTGATAGTAAATTAAGATAAAAATAATATTTTGTGGTATCACTTTTTTTAAAGATTATAGAAAACCAAATGAAAGTAATGTTGATTCATTTCACTGCAATTAAATATTAGGACTTGACCCCCTAATATCATAAAATTTCCACACCAAAAACGTTATTATAAACCCATTGTTGAAAGAAAAATAGCAATGGCATTTTGTATTTTGTACAAAAGTTTGTATCTTTGCTAATACGTTACAAAAAGTGTCTGATATGGAAACTATTAAAATTCAATCGGTTGAGGCCAATATACCGCAAGTTGAGGCTTATCTGGAATCGGTATGCTCCGATTTCAACTGCTATAATTATTTCGGCACCATCTCCGTTGCAGTGCTTCAAGCTGTTGAAAATGCGATAGTTCACGGCAACAAGTGCAATCCCGACAAAACCGTTACCATCAAATACTCGCGTGCCAAGGGCGGTCTTGCTTTTGTGGTGGAGGACGAGGGCAACGGCTTCGACTACACCCAATACACCGACCTGCCCACCGACACCGAGCAGGGCACCGGCCTCTTCCTGATGAACGTCCTCTCCGACGAGTGCCAGTTCTCCAACAAGGGCCGCCGTGTGAAGATGCTCTTCAAAATCCAAGGCGTCGACCCCTCCATGTCCATGGAACGCGCCAACGTCTTCTCCACCTTCTTCCAAAAGAAACAAGTAACCACTTGATTTTTAACAAATTACTTTCACAACAATACTTCGTTTCTTCGTTCTTTTGCCGAAGGCGAAACAAAATTTACATGATTTACAAGATCTCGTGAGCCGAAGGCGAACAGGAGAACAACCAGTATTTAGTTTTTAGATATCAGTTAAACAACTAAACAATTCAACAATTCAACACTTTCACATCTTCACAAATCTAATCACCAATAACAAAAAAATCACAGTTCACAGATCACTGATCACAGTTCACTAAAATCATGAAACCCATCCTTAGCACACTGTTAAAAATTTTAGGTATTACCCTCGGACTTGCCGTTTGCATTCTTGCCACCCTCGGGGTTGCCATCGACGCAAAAATTATGCTCGTCCTCCTCGGCTCCGGAATCGTCTGTCTCGGCATCTCACTTTTCGACGAAAAATCCGACAGCGATAACTCCTCCGAGAGCGATTAACCCCCTACCCTAACCCGAAAAACCGCTTTTATCGCAACCAAAACGAGGAATAATACCAAAAAACACTATTTAAACAATTGAATACCAATAAAATAACTTATATTTCGCGCAAAACACAAAAACTTTGTAAAAACTGATTTGAACTAAAAAACGCTATGGCAATAACATTTTCGAACAACGAGATAAAATTTTTGTTGAAAGACAAGACCAAGCTCAAAAAATGGATCACCGAGGTGGTGGAAAAACAAAAAAAGAGGGTAGGGGACATCGGTTACCTTTTTTGCGACGACGAATATATTTTGCAAGTCAACCGCGAGTACCTCGACCACGATACTTATACCGACATAATCACCTTCGACTATGTGGAGGGCGACATCATTTCTGGCGACATCTTGATCAGCATCGACAGGGTAGGGGAGAACGCCAAGACTTTCGGCTGCACTTTCGAGCATGAGCTTCACCGCGTCATCATCCACGGTGTGCTTCACCTCTTGGGCAACAAGGACAAAACCGACGCCGAAGCCGAAGCCATGCGAAAGAAAGAAAACACCGCGCTCGCTCTGCTGGAAAATTTATAGTTGAAAATTGAAAGTTGAAACACATTGCCCTTCGGGCAATATTAATACTCCTTGCCGCAAGCGGCAGAAATCTTACAAATCTTACCAAATTAAACAAATATAAATAAAAAAACGATTTGAAAGATTTGAATTAATTTGAGGGATTTCTCGCCGTAGGCGACCCAACAAAAATGAGCGAAGCGAATACATTTACAATTTTCTAATAACTAATCACCAATCACTGTTCACAGATCACTGATCACAGTTCACTGAAGCGCCGGCATTGCGCCCAGAAAAATAACGTTTCACGTGAAACATTGTGGTTAAAATGCCGTAAATAAGTAAGATAAACAATCACGAATAATTATTGGAGATGATTTTTGGCAGTTACGATATAATAGTTGTAGGGGCGGGACACGCCGGCGCCGAGGCAGCGGCGGCGGCCGCAAACCTCGGCATGAACACCCTCTTGATTACACAGAACCTCGACACTATATGTCAGATGTCGTGCAACCCCGCCATGGGAGGCGTGGCCAAAGGTCAGATAGTCCGCGAGATCGACGCCCTCGGCGGTTTCTCAGGCATCGTTACGGACAACACCATGATACAATTCCGTATGCTCAACCTCTCCAAAGGTCCCGCCATGTGGAGCCCCCGCGCACAGTGCGACAAAATGCGTTTCTCCCGTTTCTGGCGCAATATCCTCGAAAACACCCCCAACCTCTTGCTCTGGCAGGACGAAGTGGTGGCAGTAACTACCGAAAACCACTGCGTTACAGGGGTGGAGACGAAGCTCGGCCTTACCATGCTTGCCAAAGCCGTGATACTTACCAACGGCACTTTCCTCAACGGAAGGGTGTATATCGGCGAGACCACCTTCTCCGCTGGACGTATCGGCGAACAGCCTGCCGTAGGACTCTCCGACCAGCTTAAAGAGTTGGGTTTCGAAGTGGAGAAACTCAAAACCGGCACCCCCGTGCGTGTGGATGGCCGGACGATAGACTTTTCCGTCCTCACTGAGCAGAAAGGCGACGAAAAAGTGGGCAAATTCTCCTTTTCCGACACCCCGAGACTTATCGAACAGAAGTCCTGTTTTTTGGCCTACACCAGCGAGAAAACCCATGACATTTTGCGTACCGGTTTCGACAAATCTCCCATGTTTACCGGACGTATTCAGGGTGTGGGACCCCGTTACTGTCCTTCGATAGAGGACAAAATCGAACGTTTTTCCGGCAAGGACCGCCACCAGCTTTTTATCGAGCCCGAAGGACTGGAGACCAACTCGTATTACGTAAACGGTTTTTCGTCCTCGCTGCCGTTGCAGGTGCAGCTCGACGCCCTGCACAGCATACGCGGTTTCGAAAACGCCCGTATCTACAAGCCCGGCTACGCAATCGAGTACGACTATTTTCCGCCAACGCAGCTCAGCTATACCCTTGAAACCAAGCGTGTTGAAAATCTCTATTTCGCCGGACAGATCAACGGCACCACGGGTTACGAGGAGGCCGCCTCGCAGGGACTTGTGGCCGGCATCAATGCCGCATTGAAGCTGAAAGGCCAGTCATCCTTTGTGATGAACCGCACACAGTCGTATATCGGCGTGCTTATCGACGACCTCGTCACCAAAGGCGTCGACGAGCCTTACCGCATGTTCACCTCGCGCGCCGAATATCGTATCTTGTTGCGTCAGGACAATGCCGACGTACGTCTCACCCCGCTCTCGCACGACTTCGGTCTGGCTTCCGACGAGCGTCTGCTCAGGGTAGAGGAGAAGCTGCATTTCTCCAAACAGCTCACCGACTGCGTGGAGAACACCTCCGTGTTGCCAGGCGAGGCCAACGCACTTCTTGAGAGTCTCGACACCCCCGCCATCGACCAGAAGGTGAAGCTGAAAAACCTTCTGCTCCGTCCGCAGGTACATATTGAAGATTTGCTTGGCATCTCCGAACCCCTCTCCGGAACCCTCGCGGCCGTTCCCGAAAATCTGCGCGACGAATGTCTGGAATATTCCGAGGTGTTGGTGAAATACCAGAACTATATCGACAAGGAGCAGGATGTGGCCAACAAGATTTTGAAATACGAGACAGTGCCTCTGAAAGAGGATTTTGATTATTTTGCTTTGCAGTCGCTGAGCTACGAAGCCCGCGAAAAACTGTCGAAGATGCGGCCCAAGACGATAGGGCAGGCGTCGAGGATTAGCGGTGTTTCCCCCGCCGATATTTCCGTGCTGATTATCTACCTCAGCAAGGGCGAAAAATAGCCAAATATCCACTATGTTTCACGTGGAACATTAGGGTTAACTATCATAGACCAAGATACTTAGCTCTCTCCGAATGTTGAAAACCCGTCGCTTTTTGTTCATAACTCGGATTTTTTATCGTTTTTCGCCATAACTATCATAGACCATGATATTTATAATTGAAAATTGAGAGTTTATAGTTGAAAATTTGGCTTCGACAGGCTTACCCAACATTTTTTTTGTCGAAAATCGCCTGTTTTTCCACATAAGTATCATAGACCATGATGTTTATAAATTGAAAATTGAGAGTTGAAAGTTGAAAGTTTGGCTTCGCCAGGCTCAGCCATCGTTTTTTTTGTCGAAAATCGCAAGGGTTGTTATTAAGGCGACCTAGGCACGTTGCTAATCACGATTCTCTGCTATTCCGACTTTCCAACACTCGGACAATCCGACAATCTAAATGGTCAAAGGTCAAAAGTCAAAGGACTAATGACCGACGACTAGCTAAAAATTAAGTTAGCTGATCACTGATCACAGTTCACTGATTTCAATCAGTTAAACAAATAAACAACTAAACGGTTAAACAAAAATCAGTTCACTGATCACACATCACAGTTCACTGAAAAAAGCCACTTGTTTTTTTCCGAAAAAAGTTGTATTTTTTTTGTATTGTTTAAATTCTGTGACAGATACAACTTTATCTAATTTCTAACTCTTTCTCTGTAAGGTTTTTGATACCAACTAATTATTGTTTAAAAAAATGCCTTATCAGGTTGTTTAACCGCATAAAATTCGTTATATTTGCAAATTGGAAAAATAGTTGTAAAAGTTTGTAAATGGCAAGAAATCAAAAAAGTAGAAATTCCAAATTCAAAGCTATAGACTTCTTCTGCGGAGGAGGCGGTATGACGTGTGGGTTGCGGCAGGCGGGGATTTCGGACGCGGAGTGTTTGGGGGCGTTGAAGGAGTTTTTGGAGAGGAATTTAAATGAAGAGTAACTATGGAAGAACTTAAACAACATAAAAGGCGAGGAAAACTTCCTAAAATAGAAGTTGTTGACCTGTTTTGCGGAATAGGTGGCTTGAGCTATGGGATGAAATCTGCTGGTTTTGATATTCGTGCTGGTTACGATTTGGACTGGACTTGCCAATATGCTTACGAAACCAACACAGGTGGAAAGTTTTTCTATAAAGATGTCAAATCAGTAACAGGTGACGAGATTAACAAGCTTTATTCAAAGAAGAAGAACACAATTCGCGTCCTTGCTGGATGCGCACCTTGTCAGCCTTTTTCTTCCTATGCACACACAAACAAGCACAAAGATGAAAACAAGTACAATCTACTGTATGAGTTTGGCCGGTTAGTGAAACAAGTACATCCTGATATTGTTACGATGGAAAATGTCCCCGCAATAGCTGCATTTAAACTAAAATCCGTATTGGGCGATTTTGTAAAAGCATTACAGGATGAAGATTACCACGTGAGGTATCAAGTTGTATATTGCCCTGATTACGGTATCCCACAAACCCGAAAACGTTTGGTTTTATTGGCCTCACGATTGGGAGACATCCAATTGATTTCTTCTACTCACAAAAAAGAAGAATATGTGACCGTTCGTGACACGATTGGAAGCCTTCCTCCATTAAAAGCAGGAGAATCTTGTCCAACGGATCCATTACATAGATGTAGAGCCTTGTCTGATTTGAATCTGAAACGTATCCAAGCTACGCCATACGGCGGTAGCTGGAAGGATTGGCCCAAGGATTTGCTCTTAAACTGCCACCAAAAAGAGAAAGGCAAGAGTTTTGGAAGTGTCTATGGCCGAATGGTATGGGACGAACCAGCACCTACCATGACAACGCTTTGCACCGGCATTGGGAACGGCCGTTTCGGGCACCCCGAGCAAGACAGGGCCATATCAGCGCGAGAAGCTGCTTTGTTTCAGACATTTCCTACTACCTACAAGTTCTTTCCAGACGAACAAAATGTTTCTTTGTCAAAAGCTTCACGGTATATAGGGAATGCGGTGCCACCAAGATTAGGAGATGTGATAGCAGAAAGTATTAAACAACACATAAAAAATCATTAGTTGCGATTATGGATGAGAAGAAATATGAATTGAATATTGACGTAAGGATCTTGGAACTCCTTGGACCCAACTTATACACCAATATTTATTATGTGTTAGCGGAATTAATTGCCAATGCTTATGATGCTGACGCACACAATGTATACATTATCTCCGATGACGACAAGATTATAGTGGAAGATGATGGAAAGGGAATGTCATACTCGAAGGGTGAGGTGACGAAATATCTTAAAGTTGCTGCGATATCCAGGACAAATGAAGCAGATTCCAAGACGGCACTTGACAGGTTGAAAATGGGTCGGAAAGGGGTCGGTAAACTCGCTGCTCTATCTGTTTCCGAAGAAGTTCATGTAATGACAATTGCCACTGGAGAAAAGTCCGGATTCGTGCTTTCTCGTCACCCTCAAAGTGAAAAACTTCAAAGCATTCCAGATGAAAGCATCCGCTTTGAAAGGATTAAAGATAATGGCACTGCTATTGTTATGCTGAATCCTCAGTATCATTTACATAAAACTCCGACCGCAATTAAAAGAAATCTTCTAAAAATATTCCCTGCCATAAGTGAAGATTTTAAAATCCACATTGTATTGGGAGATAAAGAAGATATAATTGATTCTGTTGATAAAGAAATCGGCAGAGAACTTTGCGCATGCATATTACTTGGTGAAAAATCATCTAATATTCTGAATACTTTTAATAATGAATACCCCAACGTTGAGTTGTTAGTCCAAAACCAGCCCAAAGAATTCCCAATAATCATGAGAAACAATCAAGGTGAAGAAAAAGAGCACAACCTTGTAATTGAAGGATGGATTGGTGCTTATAAATCAACACGAGGAAGAAAGTTGGAATCCTCGGATTTTCCAGACAACTTCATTTCGTTGTACGCTAATGATAAGATGGGAGAGTTTAATATCCTCCCAGTGGTTGGAGCAAACCGTCTGAACGAGTCTTATGTTGTCGGACAACTTTATATTGATTTATTCGAATTATCAGAACTTCCCGATATGGCTTTGAGCAACAGGCAAGGATATAAGTCTGATGATCCACGTTACATAAAAGTGATAGAATACGTTAAAGACGAATTGTTGCCTAGCATAATTGCAAAAAGGGTGGCTTATGCCAAGGCGAAAAAAGACCAAAGCGAGAAGAATAAGATAAACAAACAAGAGGAAGAAGAGCGTTCTTTCAGGCAAAGTGTTACTGAGTTTCGCAAAAACACCTCTGCTCAAGTTGCACAATCTATAGTCGGAAAAGGCACAAGTTTTTCAGAAGAGGAAGTTCGGTCTGCTGTAGAAGATGCAATAAATGCGAATTCTAATATGTTAGGATTAAAGCCTCATATTGATCAACAAAAAAAGAAGCTTTTCATCAGTCATACAGGCAGAGATAAAGACATTGGAGACATTGTTTACAACATGTTGGTATATAACAATGTTCCCCCAGAAGATATTATTTATACGAGTTGTGATGAAGAAGTAAGTCGTGTTCCTCAGGGGATGAATATTTATGAGTATTTGAGGAAGTTTTTTGTAGACAGTGTCTCTGACAAAAAAATGTATGTGTTGTTTGTCACGAGTGATAATACTAAAACAGCTTGGGGAGCTATGGTGGAAATTGGCGCGTCATGGATAACCCGTGTTGACCACAAGATATTCAATATTAATAGTTTTCGTCCAGAGCACCCTCTTAATGATGAAGCGATGTGGAATACTATACGACGAGCAGAGGATGGACGTCTCTCCATAACAAAATTGAACTGTGATGATTTTTGCTCGAAAATCGAACAAGTCTGTGACGTTATTGGATATTCGCATAGGATGAGAAACGATAATAAGAATAAATTGGCGACATTAATCGTTGTTGAATGATTTTTAGAACCAGACAAGAATAAACTTTATGGCAACTGTAGAAAAAGACATAAACGAAGTTTCTAAAAAAATCACTAAAGTCAAGCGTATAGTTAAAAAACGCGTTGAAGAACTCGAATATAAAGATATAGAGGAAACACCAATAGTAGAAAATGTTTGTTGGAAAGATATAGAGTTTGCTCATCCGGAAAATTCGATTCGTTTGGGTACTCTTTTTAGTGGTATTGGAGCAATAGAACACGCTTTTCAAAGGTTAGGACTAAAGCATAAAATTGTGTTTGCTGGTGACATTGAACCAAATTGTAAAAAGAGTTATTTTGCAAATTATGAAATAAAAGAAGAAGATTGGTTTGATGACATTAGAGATTTTGATGCACGTAAATATAAGGGTCAAGTTGATTTCATAGTTGGGGGAGCTCCCTGTCAAGCCTTTTCCATGGTTGGACACAGATTAGGTTTCGAGGATGCAAGAGGAACATTATTCTATGAATTTGCAAGAGTAGTTAAAGAAACCAAACCAAAAGTTTTTCTATTTGAAAACGTACGTGGTCTTTTAAATCATGACAAGGGAAAAACTTGGCACGTTATGCATGATATTTTTGAAGAGTTGGGGTATGATGTTAAGTTTAGAGTGCTTAATAGCTGCGACTATGGGATTCCACAACATCGTGAACGAGTATACTGTTTGGGATTTAAGAAAAAAACAGATTTCTTATATCCGGCTCCAATTAAATTAGAATATAAAATGTATGATTTCTTAGAAGATTATATTGACAGCAAATACTTCCTTAAAGAAAAGGGGGTGAAATTCGTCACTAGTCATAAAAACAGAGAAAAAAGTTATACACAAATTAATGGCGACATCCAATTGTGCCAAAAGAGGAACCAACAATTCAATTGGCACGGAGATTTTGTTTATCATCCTGATTCTGAATTAACTCCCTCTGACGAAGCTTTTGATGAGTTTATTTTTGATGTGAGAGATGTTGAAGAGAAATACTATCTTTCAGAAAAGGTTGCAAAATATGTATTAGCAGGAGGTACAAAGAATTTCAAGACCTCTACAAAGACGGACTTAGATATTGCAAGGCCTTTGCTACAATCCATGCATAAAATGCACAGAGCTGGGGTTGACAATTATGTAACGCACAAAGGCAGGATTCGTAAACTCACCCCGAGAGAATGTTTACGTCTTATGGGATTTAAAGATTCTTTCAAGATTGTTGTTTCGGACACTGCCATGTACCAACAAGCAGGCAACAGCATTGTGGTTGATGTTCTCATAGCTTTATTAAAACAAATGGACATTACAAAATATGGAACAATCGTATAACAATAAAATGAAAGAGTTGGGATACAACCAACTTGTATGTGACATCTTTATTGATTGGGAAGATGTTAAAGATGAGTTATTAATACCTGAACGCAAATCAGGTTCAGGAAACGGAACAATTCATGTTTTTTTGGGGAAAGCCGATGAACAGCTTCGAAAAGAATTTGCTTCTTATTATTCTGTAGTTGAAGAAGGAGAAGACCCTTCGCACAATGCTGTTAACGTAAAGCACTATTTTCTGAAAAGCAATGTCATAAGCATGTTGGGCTATTTGTGCAAATATTGCTATGACAGACAGGAAAATTTGGATAATCAAGTCAAATCTCTATTGTCTTATTTACAGTCCATACGAGCAGAAAACGGATTAATAGCAACCAATTCCCTCTTCAAACTATCTACTGGTGCCAGCAAATTAAGGCCCTATTTTAAGCAATTTGATAGCGACGGTATTTTCTCTAAGTTAATAAGGAGAATACTTCTTCCAAATTCTGCATATAAAATTTCTTTGTTCAAAAATAATTCTAGCGAGTATGCTGCATTTTGGTTGCTAGGATTTGATTCTTTGACTGATTTTGAAGTTGATTCGGTCAAAACACACCTCACAAAACAAAATGAAAATATAGTCAATCCCTCTCCTTCACAAACCTTCTTCGAATCTCCTAACAAAGACACCATCCTCCCTTACCTCACCGCCCTCCGCACCAAACCCTTTATGCTCATTGCAGGCATCAGCGGCACAGGTAAAAGCCGTATTGTGCGCGAACTGGCCAAAGCCTGTTGGAAAGAAGGAGATGAGGAATTCGGCAAAAACAATCCGAAAAACTTCTGCATGGTGCAGGTGAAACCCAACTGGCACGACAGCAGCGAACTTATCGGCTACGTGAGCCGCATCAATGGCGAGAAATACGTGGTGGGACCGTTCCTGCGTTTTTTGGCCAAGGCCATCAAAGACCCAAGCACTCCATATTTCCTCTGCTTGGACGAGATGAATTTGGCTCCAGTGGAACAATACTTTGCCGAGTATCTGAGCGTGATTGAGAGTCGCAAACTGAATGCCGACGGCAGCATCACTACCGACCCAATTGTTCCATACGAGGATACCGAGGCATACGGCACTTTGATAGACCAACTGTTTGCCGATGAAGCAGATAGGAAGGCCTACAAGTCGGAAACCAACGGCAAACGTCTCACCATCCCGCAAAACCTCTTTGTGGTCGGTACGGTGAATATGGACGAGACCACCTTCAGTTTCAGCCGCAAGGTGCTCGACCGCGCTATGACCATTGAGATGAACGAGGTGAATCTTTACGGCGGGCTGGATGAAGAAGGTTCCGAAATCGGTTATATCGGCAACTGCATTATCGGCGATGCCGCCGAGGGCAAAGATGTGTATGCTGAAAACAAAGAGTTGTGCGATGAAGTGATAGCATATCTGGAGAAAGTGAATACAATATTGGAAGGTACACCTTTCAAAATTGCCTATCGTACCCGCAACGAGTTTCTGCTTTATGCCGTCAACAGAAAGTTGCTGGACAACGACTCGCAACTTTGGCAGACCCTCGACGAGATGACCTCGATGAAGATTCTCTCGCGCATTGAAGGCGACAGCGAACGCACAAAGGAACCATTGAATGCATTGAAAACATTGGTTGAGCAGAATATTCTCAATCAAATTCCTGAGCCCGAAGATGGCAAGGAAAAAGCCAAAAGCATCGCTGCTGCCAAGATTAAAGAGATGCTGGATAAATTGGATAAGACAAGCTATACGAGCTATTGGGCATAAACAACATATTATTCTAAACAATGAACAGGGTTACAATAGAGCAACTACAAAAGATGCGTGAAACAGAAGACCACGTCGAATTCAAAAAAGGTGAAGGTGGCAATGTTTCATATAATGGTGCAGGCAAAGACAACCCCAAAGATCGTCGCCGTTGTATATTAGGCTATGTATCTGCTTTATGTAACGAGGGCGGTGGCTATTTGGTAATCGGCATGCACGACAGTTATCCTCACAAGGTAATCGGCACCAAACAAGCCAATAACGCCGTTGGCAAACTAGAAAGCGACATATACAGGGATTTAGGTATCCGCCCTGACGTTTATGAATTATATGACGAACAGAACAAACGCGTGTTGGTGATACAAATCCCAGCTCGTCCTGTAGGCAAAGTTTATAAATTTGAAGATGTGCCTTTGATGCGGGTAGGGGAAGAGCTCAAGCCTATGGATGACAAAACCTATATATCCATTATTCAAGAACAGGAACCCGATTTCTCGGAAGAGATATGCAAGAAAGCACAAATCAGCGATTTGGACGACGAAGCCATTGAGATACTGAAAGACAAGTATGCACAGAAACAAAAGAACCCTTCGTTTCGCACCCTTTCAAATGAGCAAGCCTTAAGTGATTTGGGGTTGTTGAAAGATGGAAAAGTGACCAATGCCGCCGTGCTTCTTGTAGGTAAGGAAAATGTTATTGACAGATTGTTCCCGCAAGCCAAGGTCATGTTGGAATTTCGAAACCATGAAACACAAATTGGTTTCGACAACAGAATGGCGTTTGGAAAGCCTTTCTATAAAATGATAGACGAAGTATGGGGCGCCATCAATCTCCGTAATGGTTATGTTCCGGTAAGGGAAGGTGCGTATATTGGCCTTTCAAGCATTCCGTTTTTTAACGAAGATGTTATCAGAGAGGTGTTGAATAATGCTTTTGCACACCGGGATTACCGCAGAAACAGTGAGATAGTCATCAAAATGTACCCCACCCGACTGGATGTCATCAATGCAGGTGGTTTTCCCCAAGGGGTTACCTTAGACAACCTGCTGACCGTGCCAAGCACACCGCGAAACAGACTTATCGCCGATGTTATGTCCAAAACGGGATTGGTGGAACGTTCAGGTCAAGGGATGGACAAAATATTTCTGTTCACCTTGTCGGAAGGAAAGCCCGCCCCCGATTATTCCCATTCCGATGACTTTACAGTAACTGCCATCTTGTCTTCAACAGTCAAAGAGGCCGGTTTTGCTTTGTTTATTCAAACTATCCAAGCAGAATTGCCCGACAATGAAAAATTGTCAGTCTTTGACGTGATGACTTTGTGTAAAATAAGGGATGGTGAACGGAAAATAACAGACAAGCATCTATCCAAACGGCTGGAAGAAAAGAATTGCATAGAAAAGCACGGAAATACAAATGCCCAATACTATACATTGCATAGACGCTATTATGAAATGTCGGGAAAGACGGCTGAGTATTCCATGTTAGTGGATTGGACTGCCCAGCAGTTTTTAGCCGTTATTGCCCCCTATCTTCAAAAATACGGCAAGGCAAAAAAAAGCGAAATAGTAAGTATTGTGGGCAATCACATAACAGACAAGCAACTTCGCAGTTTTCTTAACCAATTGCGAGCTATTGACTTTATCAAAACCGAAGGTGAACGAGGTCAAATGGTTTACATGTTAGGTGAGGGGTATTTTAAGAATAATGATATTATCAACAAAGCTCTAAACATTGGATTGGAAACATTAAAAAACAATGGTGAAATATAGGTGGTACGAAAGGGCGAATAAAAGGGCAAATAAACAAGGCAATTTGGCAGTGATTTACATTGTAAACATTTGATTTTCAGTAAATAAGAAAGGGCGAATAAAAGGGCGAATAAACAAGGCGATTTGGCAGTGGTTTACATTGTAAACATTTGATTTTCAGTAAATAAGAAAGAGCGAATAAACGGGCAAATACAAAATGGAACTTCTTTGCATCACTCATAACGACTTCAGACTCACCATCGAGTGCGCCCATTTCTGGCAGGAATGGCAGAAAGGTGTACGCAACTTGGGGAGCCATCGACTTACCTCCACCTATACGTGGTCGGAAGGTGTGCAAAGCGTGGAAAGAACAAATGAGGATGAAGGAACTTCCATCCCCATCAACACTAACAATCCCGATGAAACAGCTTTCTTCTTTGAACAGACCGATTACAGCATTTGGGTGGAGTTTGATAAAGATGTCTCAACTGCTTGCTTCGACAGTCCGAGAGCAGATGTTAACGATCACTTTTCTTGGAAAGGCAGACAACATATTTTGATGGGTTTTCTCAATTATGGCAATGACATCGGTCGTGCAGATCTGCCTTTACGCTACACGAAAAATGGTGTGCAGAAACGTTTTGTGTTCTCATACGATGTGATTTCTGCCAAGCTGGATTATCATCGTGACTGGAAGCCGATATTGGAAGATATAGAGAAAGAATATCGCATGCTTTCGTTGGATTATCTGAAACGCACCTACCACGGCATCAAAGAAGGTGACGGGGAATCTTACGACCTTATTTGGTGGAACATTTTCCATGGTTTGCAGGAAAAATTCGTAAGAGCTACGCGAAACATCATTGAGCGTCCACGTCACAGACTCAAAACAGTTGCCTCCTATAAACGAGCCGACCAAATTCGGCGTTTCACAACTTTGCAAGAACAGCAACTTGCGGAGCATCGTCTGGAAGAATCTAAGTTGTATTTGGTTGAGGAACAGCAGCATACTCACAATACTGTTGAAAACCGTTTTCTGAAACACGCTCTCGCCGTCATACAAAAGCGATATTCAGACCTGGCAAAAAGGGTGCTTGGCTTAAGCATTCCTGTCTCTGAAACAGAACAAATTCGGATTCGCCGTTCAGACGAAGAATTGAAACAATTACTCAACAACCCGTTTTTCCGTACCGTAGGTTCATTTGAGGGTTTAAAACAGGAATCCCTTGTTCTACAACGTGATAGCAATTATTCTACCATTTACCGCACCTATTTCATTCTGCGAAAATCGTTTAGCTTGAACGATGGATTGTTCAAGATGGAGACCAAAGACATTGCTATGCTATATGAAATATGGTGCTTTATTGAAGTGAGCCACATTGTGAGAGAACAGTTGGGCATTGAAAAAGAGGATGTTGAACACCGTAATCGTATGGAATTGAACGGTTTGTTCAGTTGGGAACTTGGTAAAGGCGAACAATCGCGTATCTTATACAAAAAAGATGGCATTGAATTAGCAGAACTGGTTTATAATCCTAAACATTCTCAAAAGGGTGATGACAAAATCGGCATCCACAATTTGGAAGTCCGCACAGTTCCACAAAAACCTGATATAGTGTTGCAACTGACCAAAGACGATGTGGAGAAAGGGATGAAAATGACCTATCTTTTTGATGCCAAGTACCGTATTGACAAGAAAGACGGTTCGGGTGTTGACCTACCTCCTGAGGATGCTATCAATCAGATGCACCGTTTCCGCGATGCCATCTACTATCGCGATTACACCTCAGATCAACTTAAAAAGGAAGTTATTGGCGGATATATTTTGTTTCCCGGCGATGGTGTGCCCAACCAAGTCCAACTTTCAAGATTTTACAAGAGCATTGAAGAAGTCAATATTGGCGCATTTCCCTTACGGCCTAAAGATTTTAGTAATAGAGCATTATTGGAAGAATTCATCAAAAGTTTGATTCTGACGGAATCGGCCACTACTATTTCAAAGGTTATTCCACAAAAAGGAACTATTGTCAATGTGCCAAACCGGGTGTTAATTGGTTTGGTTACTCCAAGTACGAGAAAAAATTACTACAAAAGCTTTGAAGATGGGGAAGCCGACCTTTATTACACCGGTCCTAATTTTCCGTCCACCATTGCGTTGCATAATTTGCATTTCTTTATTCCATATTTTAAGGAAAGCGGCATACGCGATGTCTATGAAATTACTCGCATAAGAACAATTAAAGGAAGTGAGGCCAAACAATTTGAACCCGATGCTGTTAATCCGGATGATATACGTTTGGCTTTTCATTTGCGTTTTCATCACAGATTATTTGAAGAGATTAAAAAGATTGATACTACTGGAATGATTAATAGAATTTTCATTGATACTTGTTTTGATAACCTTGAAAGCATTGTTCTATGACCGACTGTCTCACTCCTTCCCAGCGTCATCGATGCATGTCGAAGATTCACAGCCGCAACACCAAGCCTGAGCTTAAGGTGCGGCATTGGCTGTGGAGTCACGGCTACCGTTACCGTCTGTGCGTGAAGTCGGTCCCCGGCAGTCCCGACATAGTGATGCGGCCCTACCGCACCGCCATTTTTGTCAACGGATGTTTCTGGCATGGACACAATGTTGAGTTGAAAATTGAAAATGGAAAGTTGAAATGTAGGGACGCAGAGCCTGCGTCCGATTCTGTTCCAGAAACGTATCAGATTATCGACTCCGCTTGTTGTAAGATTCCGAAGAGCAACCGCGGTTTTTGGGTGGAGAAAATACGTCGCAACCAGCAGCGCGACCAGCGTAACTACCAGATTCTTAGGGATAACGGCTGGCAGGTTATAGTGATATGGGAGTGCGAGCTCAAACCCTCGCGTATCGAGCAGACCATGCGTGCGGTGGAGCTGCGGCTCAACCAGTGTTTCCTCGACATCCACAGCCGTAAGGTGCGCGCCTACGCCCCCGACACTCCCGACGCAATGCCACTGGCCGCCGAGGACACTGCAGATTATGGCAAAAACAACGAACTATAGGCGTTCGTGCAATATATAGATAGCAAACCAACCGAAGAACGACCAATTTATAACATACTACAATAAAACGAACATGGAAGACATTATCATTTTGGCGGCTGTGATAGCCGTGCAGCTGGCAATAGCCCTGATTTGCGGACACTTGGCCCATAGCCGCGGACATTCGTTCTGGCTGTGGACGGCCATCTCCGCCGTTATCGTCCCCTCGTTTTTCGCCATCCCCATAGTGTTGATCTATTGCCGCCGCGACAACACCGACAGAATACCGTGAAGGCATAAATACCTTATACCATGAATTTTACACAATTGTTGGGGCCAGAGATAAAAACAGCCACACTGGAATTTCCGATAGCCCGAAGGGCGGAAAATTTGGTTTTCTCCGCTTTGCTATAGAGACATTCACTGAATGTTTCTTCATATCAATGCCTTTCGGCTGCCGCATTAGAGCTTCTTCGACTCTGATTTAAAGGACGTTTTCCCCACCAAACGATTTTTGCTAAAAAATCGAAGAGCGTGGGGCCGAACATTTACCCGGGAAGCGTGGGCAAATGTGCGCAGGATAGGGATTAAATGTTCTTGAACTTTTTTCTTTCTTTTTTCTTTCAAGAGAAAAAAGAAATACAAAGAGAAAAGAAGATTTTTATTATTCGTCTATCTTTTATCGAGCGACAACAATTTCATTCTATAACACTTACACAACTAAAGGCAGACCATCGGTCTGCCTTTTATACAAAACTGTTTTCGTGTCTTTAGATGTTCCAAAAATTATTTCTGCTCTTTCAGCAGGTCGCGGATCTCGGTAAGCAGTTTCTCCTCGGCTGTAGGTTCGGGAGCGGGAGCAGCAGCTTCCTCCTCCTCTTTCTGTTTCTTAGCCATCGATGAGGCTTTCATCATCAGCTTGATAACAAGGAAGATACACAGAGCAATGATAAGGAAATCCACCGTTGTTTGGATAAAGTTACCATAGTTCAGCGTAACAGCTTCTTTCACCACTTCGCCGTCGGCTCCCAAAACGGGCTCGCGCAGTGTGGCCGAGAGGGTTGTGAAATCCACGTTGCCAATCAACGAGCCAACCAGCGGCATGATAATGTCGTTTACCAACGAGGTGACGATTTTTCCGAAAGCACCGCCGATGATAACACCGACAGCCATGTCAACTACATTGCCTTTAAGGGCAAATTCCTTGAATTCTTGAACAAAACTTTTTGCGCTCATAATTTTTTGTGTTTTAAAATGTTAGATATATTTATTACTTTTTTGATATCCAAAACGTAGGCAACTACCACAAACACAACCAGATAGATTGTGTTGTAGGCCAGTCGTGCCGCCATGCCGGCGGGCTGGTAGATCTTGCTGAGCAGGTACAGAGCCACGGCGAAAGTCATATAGAACAGTATCTTGCCCACTTCGTAGGGGATGGGTGCCTTACGCTGTCCCACCAGATAGGAGAGCACCATGCAGATGCCATATCCGGCAAATCCGCCCCAGGCGCAGGCCATATATCCGAACTGCGGCACAAAGATGAGGTTTATCGCCAGCAGCACCGCGCATCCGATGCCGGAGAAGATGGCTCCCCACAGGGTCTGGTCGGTGAGTTTGTACCAGAACGACAGGTTGAAATACACGCCCATAAACACCTCCGCCATCATCACTATAGGTATCACCTTCAGTCCTTCCCAGTAGCTCGGGCTGATGAAATGTTTGAAAATATCCATGTACATCATCACTGCCATAAAGGCCATCATCGTCACTATCACGAAGAGTTTCATCACCAGGGCCTGTGTCTCTTTGCTTTTCTTGTCCCTGTCGTTGCCGAAAACGAAAGGCTCGTAGGCGTAGCGGAAAGCCTGTGTTATCAGGGCCATTATCATGGCAATTTTGACGCAGGCGCCGTAGATGCCGAGCTGTACCTCGCCTTCGGTGCCGGGCACTATAAAGCGGTAGCAGATTTTGTCGGCCACTTGGTTGAGGATTCCCGCAAGGCTCAGCAGCAGCAGCGGCCACGTGTACTTCAGCATCTTTTTCAGAAGCTCTTTGTCAAGACCGTTGCGCAGGTGCCGCAGTTCGGGGATGAAACCGAAAGTTACCAGCGAGGTGCAGATAAGGTTCACCACAAAGATGTAACCCACCTGATAATCAGGATTGTACCAACCCATCAGCGTGGGATACTGCTGGTAGATGTTGGGTGCCACGAGGAAAATGAACAGGTTCATGCCGATGTTCAAACCGATGAACAGCAGTTTGAGGGCGGCAAATTTAATCGGACGGTTTTCGTACCTGAGTCGCGAGAACAGTATCGCCTGAAAAGCGTCGAGGGAGACGATTATTGCCATTATTTCGACGTATTCGGGATGGCTTGTATAACCGAGGGCGTTGTTTATCGGGCCGAGGAAGATGGTAACCATCAGCACAAAGAACAGTGCCACGCTTCCCACGGCTATCAGCGAGGTGGAGAGGGTTTTGTCGGGGTTGGAGTTCTCTTTGTTCGAGAAACGGAAAAAGGTGGTCTCCATGCCGAAGGTGAGCAGGGCGAGCAGCAGTCCGGTGTAGGCGTAGAGGTTGGTAACAATGCCGTAACCACCGCTCTCTGCGGCGATTTTGTAGGTGTAGAGCGGCACCAGCAGGTAGTTCAGAAAACGGCCTATGATGCTGCTCAGGCCGTAAATGGCGGTGTCGCTCAGGAGTTTTTTTAGTTTGTTATTAGCCATTGTTTTATAAATCAGTTTGTTATATCAACAATAGAAGCTTGTTCACTTTGCAAAAATACTTTTTTTATTTGTCTTTGGGCGTTTTTTGTGCCACTTTTCTCAACAAAACAATGTTCAGAGTTGCCCGAATGTCAGTAGGCGCGGCCCTGTCGGTTGCAGATGGAGTTGAAGGAGCAGTAGTCGCAGCCTTCGAGGTTCTGTTCAAAGTTAATTTCTGTGTTGAAAATCTCTGATACCAAGAGTTTTACGTATTCTTCGAAAGTGTCGAGATGCTTTTTGGTGATGATGGGGCTGTCCATAATGCTCACCTCCACGTCGAACTGGTTGAAGTATTTGAGGGAGTAGATGCAGGCTTTGAACTCCTTGCAATCCGCATTCTCTTTGCTGAAAACCAGCGCGTAATACATCACCTGAAGCAGTTTGTCGGACATGTTTTCGTTGGTGAATTCTTTGTCCTCGAAAAACTCTTTGCCGCCTTTGAGGTCCTTTGGCTCCACCTTTCCCGTTTTGTAGTCGCCTATGCGGGTGATACCGTCGATGGTCTCAATACGGTCGGCGAAGCCGTGGATTTGGACTTGTAAATCATTGTTTATCTGTATTTTGCCAAACAATTCCCTCTCAAGTCCTATAATGGTGTATTCGTGGTTTTTCAGCTCCTCTTTCTGGTTTTTCACAAACCTTTTTATCTGTTCCTTAGCCACTTGCAGCATAAAATAGTTCTCGCCGGTGTTGGTGCGCTGGTCCTTGAACACGTTTTCTTTGAAATAGTCATCGATAATCTGCTCAAGTTCAGCACCTTCGGGGAGTTTGTCGGCCTCCACCTGTTTCCCCACAAAAGGTATGAACATGTTTTCCAGAATCTTGTGGATAATGCTGCCCAATTCCGGTATTTCGATGTCTTCCTCCAGACTGTCGGGATCTTTGATGTCGAGCACATACTTATAGTAGTAGCTCAGCGGGCAATTGCGGTAGGTGTTCATCGCCGAGGGGGAGAAACCGCGGCCTTCTTTGGCGTTGGCTTTCAGCTTTTCTATCACCGCCCCGGTCTTGGGTTTTGAAAGCACAAGTTCTTTGGAATCAGTGGTTTGGGTTGTAACCAACGTCTGTTTCGAGAGATGTATGTTGGGGAATTGTTTCACCAGCTCTTTCTCTATCTGTACGAGGTAGCGGCTTGCCTCGCCTTTGTTGCCGCCGTCGGTGTCGGTTTGGTAGATAAAATGCACGTTTTCGGCACGTTGCAGCAGGCGGTAGAAGTTGTATGCCTCGGCAGCGTCGCGGTCCTGGTAGGTGAACATGCCGAAACCCTTGCGCAAGTTATATGGAATCAGTGAGTTGTGCGAGGCGCCCTTGGGTATTATCCCTTCGTTGCACGACACAATGATTAGGTTCTTGAAATCGACGTTCTTGGTCTCCTGCAATCCCATAATCTGCAGTCCTTCAAGGGGTTCGCCTTTGAACGACAAGGTGATGCACACGGCTATGCGCTGATAGATCTTCCGCAGGGTGCTTATTTTGTCCACAAAGTCGTATTTCTCCTGCAGTTCGGTGAAATGCTCGAAAATCTCGTACGCCGACTGTAGAGCTATCTGTTCACGGAGGTCGTTGCAGTTGCCCTTCACCTTCTTGGCCAGACGTTTAAACATCTCTATTAAGTCGCCGGTCTGGTATTCCGGCTTGGCGAAAAGGAAGTCGAGCCCGCTCTTTTCCAGCTCTGGCACTATAGTCAGAAGCTCTTCACCGCTGATGTAGAATTTGCTGTCCTTGACAAATTTTTTGGTCAGTTTCGATTGTAAGTTGTTGATACCAAGAGTTTTTTCTATCAGATAGTGCGACAGAAACTGTATCACCGGTTTTACGTAGTGTTTGCCGTTGCTGAAATTGTCGTAAACGTCCAAGAAACTCGTCAGCAGGTTGTGGGTAAGGGTGTAAGTATATGGGAATCCCATAGTTACGTTGGCCTTCTGAATCTCTTTCGGCAGGGAGTTAAGCACTGGAACCAGCTGGTTTTCGTCGGCAAGCACTATCACGGTGTCTTCTATTTCGTGCTTGTTGTCAAGCGTTTGCTTAACGATATTGCCCACGTATTCGCATTGCAGCGTCTTTTCTGGACAACTGGTGATGGTGAACTGCCGTTCTCCTTGGTTGAAATGCTTTTCCGGTTCGTAATCCTCTGTTTTCCAAAGGTCTGAGTTGCTGTGCAGCAGCCTTCCGGCCTCCATGTCTTTGTCGAGGTAATACGCGTCGATGTCCGCCACAAATTCCGCTATTCCTCTGTCCATCAGTGTTTTGAAGATAGTTTTCTCGCATTGCGAAATTTCGTGGAAACCCACAAACATCACCTTCTCCCATTGCAGCTTGTCGGCGTACTCGTTGATGTTTTCCGCCACCTTGCGGTAGATCATCGCGCTGTAGGCCTTGTTCTCCCTTTTCAGCACCTCCTGCAGACGGCTGTAGTAGTCGTACAGCGACTCGTAGAAAGCGAGGTATTTCCGTTGGAACTCCGAGAGATGATCGGGGTTGGAGATGTCCCACTCGAGCAACTCTTTTTCGTTGTAAATATTTGTAAACAACTGCTTTGCGTCAACCAGATGCAGGTCGATGTCCGAAAAGTCCTTCAAAATGGTGTCGGCAAAAGGGATGAACTCCTCGAAAGTCTGGTATTTGTCGTTGTTATTCTTAAGGCTCAACTCTTTATGGATGCGGAACAGCTCGAACAGCAGGAACTCATTTTTTATAATCGTCATGCCGCTGGTCTGTTCAACAAAATTGTTCATACCCAGTATCTTGGGCATAAAAAAGGTCTTTCCGCTTTTTTTCAGAAACTTGTTCAAAAACAGTCCCGCACGTCGGTTGGGGAACACAATAATGCTTTTATCCGTCTGATAACAAGGATTTTGCAGTATTTTTTCGGCTATGAGTTCCAGAAAAGCTTTCATACAATCTGTAGGGTTAGGTTAAATCTTAAATTTTTTGGCAAGTTTCAGAGTTTCTGGCTTGCCCACGTCTATCCACTGTTCCGCCAAATGGCTGAAAGCAAGAATTTTGTGATGCTTGGCCAACTTCAGATATTCGGGGATGACAGGGTAGGGGGCCACCGGCGGCAGCATGCCGAACAGCTCGGGATTGACTATGTGTATTCCGCTAAAAGCCATGGAATCAAATGTTTCCACCGGTTTGTCGCTCCACAGTGTTTCGTTGTTGGAGCTGTTCTGCCAGCCTACCAGCTGTTGCTTTTTGTCGAACAGCAGTTGTCGCGAGGTGTCGCGTTTGCTCACCAGAAGTGTAGCCAACGCCTTGTTTCCAAGATGTTTACGATAGATTTCACCGAGGTCGAGGGTGGAGAGTATATCAACATTGTGGATAAGCACCGGCTCCTTGCCCGAAAACAGCGGTGCGGCTTTTTTCAAGGCTCCGCCTGTGTCCATCAGCTGCTCACGCTCGTCGGAAAACAGTATCTCAGCCTCGAAATTGCGTTGCCGCACAAAGTCTTTTACCATGTCGGGAAAGTGGTGGATATTTATCACTATTTTGTTGAAACCAAAGCCGATAAGTCGTCTCAGGTTGTATTCCAGAAGTGTGGTGCCGTTCACCTCAACCAAGGCTTTCGGCCTGTCGTTGGTAAGCGGCCGCAGACGTGTGCCCAGTCCTGCCGCCAGTATCATCGCTTCCATATCGTTACTCGTTTATAAAATTGATAAAAAAGCAGGAGGCCAAGGCCGCCGTCTCGGTGCGTAACCTGCTCGTTCCAAGAGTTATAGCTTTGTATCCCGCCGCAAAAGCCGCCTCAATCTCCGCTTTGGAGAAATCCCCTTCGGGACCGATGAGTATTGTTACCGAAGTTCCTGCTTTGCAGGCCTCTTTCAGTGACGTGCGCTCGTCGCCATCGCAGTGGGCTATGAATTTCTGTCCTTCCGCCGGAAGTTTCAGGAAGTCGGATAGTTTCGTAGGTTCGTTAATCACAGGTTTATAGGCTTTTAGCGACTGTTTCATGGCCGACACAGCGATTTTCTCCAGTCGGTCGGTTTTGATAAAACTGCGTTCGGAGTGCTGGCAGATTATCGGCGTAAGCTCGTCGATGCCAATCTCCACGGCTTTTTCCAAAAACCACTCCATACGGGCAGTGTTCTTGGTAGGTGCCACGGCCACGTGCAGGCGGTAGTTGCGTTTTTGGTATTCGTGTTGCCGTTCGACGATACGCACAAGACACGACTTGCCGTCGGCGCTCACTATCTCGGCGCGGCACATCTGGCCGAGGCCGTCGGTAAGGCCTATCTCGTCGCCCGCCTGCAGACGCAGAACACGGGTGCAGTGCTGGGCCTCCTCTTTGGGCAGTTCCACCAAGTCGCTTTCAAGGTTGCTGATGTAAAAAAGGTGCATTTTCGTGTGTTTTTTCGTTGTGCAAAGTTACATTTCTTTTGTCAAAAAAGCACAAATTTGTCGAAAAACTTTTCTCGCTTCCGATGTTTGTAACTTCAAAGTCGGATTTTTGACAAATAATTGTCGGTTGTAAAACATTTGTTTTCAAAAGGATAGACGTTGTGCCAAAAAAAATATCGCAAAAAGTGCCGAAAATTGTTGAAAAATCAGTATATTTGCGTTTCTAAAACTCGAAAAACTGATAAAACATAGTATAAATTTTTAAAATTTAAAGTTATGACAGCATTATTGGTATTATTGGCCGAAGGTATTGCCCAAATGGGAGCAGCTCTCGGAGCAGGATTTGCAACAATCGGTGCCGGTCTCGGTATCGGAAACATCGGTAAAAGCGCAATGGAAGCCATTGCACGCCAGCCCGAAGCAACAGGCGACATCCGTTCCAACATGATTATCGCCGCCGCTCTTGTAGAAGGTGTTGCCTTCTTCGCCATCGTGGTTTGCTTGCTGCTCGTTATCGGCTAATAGCAACGCGAAAAACTATTTTCAGGGATTGCCACGATTGGTGCCAGTCCCTGAAAATTTTGAATTTCAAAAAGTTACAAAGTTTAGTAAACAAACAAAAAAGATATATTCGAAATGAACATTCCATTGCTTTCAAGTTCGTTGATTACTCCGGGATTGGGTACAATCGTTTGGATGACAATCACTTTTGCCATACTTGTTCTGATTTTGGCAAAATTCGGCTGGCCTATCATTCTTAAATCGCTGAAAGACCGCGAAGTGGCCATCAACGACGCCCTCACCGCCGCCGACAAGGCTCGCGAGGAGATGAAACACCTGCAGGCCCACAACGAGGAGCTGCTTATCGAAGCCAAACACGAACGCGACGAGATGCTGCGCAACGCCCGTCTGACCAGCGAGCAGATAATCGAAGACGCCCGCACCAAAGCCACAGCCGAGGCCGACCGCATTGTGGAAGCCGCCCGCGAAAACATCAACTACGAAAAACTGCAGGCCATCCACGACCTCAAAAACCAGATTGCCACTCTCTCCATCGAGATAGCAGAAAAAATACTGAAACAGGAGCTCCAGAGCAAGGAAAGCGCCAACGATTACATCAAGCGCGAACTGGAGAACGTGAATCTGAACTAAAAACCATAGCAACATATCAAAGATAGGAAACCCACAGCGGATTCCTATCTTTGTTGTATAAAAACCAAAGCCTTATGAAAAAGCGAATACTGAAAAAAGCCAACGCCCTACTCGCCCCAATCCTCGCATTGTTCGGCGTAGCAGCAAGTTGCGATGACGGTAATGAAATACCAGATTTGCCTTGTGCTTACGGTACACCAACCGCAGAATACATCGAAATTACCGGCACGGTGCAGAACGAGGCACAAAATCCGATAGAAAACATACAGGTGGTGATGGATTGGGATACCACCTACACAGCCGCCGACGGCAGTTTTGTGTTGCGCAGGGAAGACGATTTCCCCGTTCGGACCGTAACGTTGCAATTCAACGATACCGACGAAAATACCAACGGCAGTTATCAAGACGACACCGCCGAAGTGCAAATAACCTACACCGGTGGCGATGGCTCGTGGAATGCAGGAATAGGTCGCGGCACCGTAAACAAAACCCTCAGGGCAAAAACCGAATAAAACCAAATTGTCATGAAAAACCGATTACTGAAAATCTCCAACATCTTTTTCGCCGCAATCCTAGCATTGTTCGGGATAAATAGCTGCCAGGAAGATGATTTGTACGCACCTCTCCCAAGCGATTTCCAGGCAGAATATGGTTGTCGTCCTGCAGGTTTTGTCATAAATGGTCAAGTGACCAACGAAAACGGAGATGCGATAAACAACATACAGGTCGTTTGGCCCGAAAAAGACACTTCATACACAAATGCGAATGGCAATTTTTCGTTGATTAGCGATGACAACCCGGGTGCTCAAGTGCGGCTCTATTTCAACGACACCGACGGCCCCGCCAACGGCAGTTACCAAAACGACAGCGCCGACGTGCAGATGGAGGATTTTGGAGATGGCACGGGCTATGGATCTGCTTACAAAACCCTCAAGGCAAAAACCGAATAAAACCAGATTGTCATGAAAAAAATAATATTGAAATCATCCAATGCCCTGCTTGCTGCAATCCTCGCATTGTTCGGCATAGCGGGTTGTAGTGGAGACGAAGAGACTCTATATGGTGTGCCTAATGGGGAGTTTGGCAGTGGAGCATACGGCTGTCCTCCTAATGGTTTTGTCATCAATGGAAATGTGACTAACGAAAACGGCGAACCAATAAACAACATACAGGTTGTTTGGCCCGAAAAGGACACTTCATACACATATGGACAAGGATATTTTTATCTGAAAAGCCATGAAAACCCGGGCTCTCAAGTGCGGATCTATTTCAACGACACCGACGGTCCCGCCAACGGCAGTTACCAAAACGACAGCACCGACGTTCAGATAGAAGATTACGGATATGGTGATGGCTATGGAAGAGCGAATAAAACCCTGAAAGAAAAAACCGAATAACATAATAACAATGAAAAGACGTTTCCTTATATTATCCAATGTGGCGTTGGCCGGACTGCTCACCATGATGGGATGCAGTAAGAAAGTGGTCTCCGACCCCATAGAACAATCCGACGGGCCAATACAAAAAGCCGAAAGAGACAATCCTCCCCCGCTGCTCTACGGCCCGCCGCCAGTGAGATACGACGACCAGAATCCGCAGGATACCACGAAAAACAAACGCCGTCCCAATCCGAGAATTATCGACGACGAACGAAATCGTGTTAAGCCCCTTTATGGTGTGCAACCCACCGAATTCCAAGTAATTGAAGAAAAAAAATAACCATCCTGTCGCGACATGAATCTGAAACGACGTCTCATACTTGAAACAGTGCGGCGTATGCACCACAACAACATACAGCTGCACCCGCTGCACCAGCTCTTTTGGGAGTCCACTCTGCGTTGTAACCTGCGTTGCCAGCACTGCGGCAGCGACTGCAAAACCGAGGAGCAGACCCCCGACATGCCGTTGGAGGATTTCCTGAAAGTCCTCGACAGTCTGCCCCCCGAGGTGGACCATCACAAAATGATGATAATCGTTTCGGGCGGCGAACCCCTTATGCGCGACGACTTGGAGCAGTGCGGACGCGAGTTCTACAAACGCGAGTTCCCGTGGGGTATGGTGAGCAACGGACTTGCCCTCACCCCAGAGCGTTTCGTCAAGCTGCTCAACGCCGGACTGCGCTCTATCTCGATAAGTCTCGACGGTTTCGAGGATGCCCACAACTGGATGCGAGGACACGAAAACAGCTTCCAGCGCGCCAGCGACGCCATACGTATGATAGCCCGCA
>JAEEGJ010002294.1_pt1 | contig 109878 bp, 88 predicted proteins | sample 8958761 | NCBI WGS metagenome assembly JAEEGJ01 (sample SAMN16246546, study PRJNA631951) | gut metagenome | biome: gut microbiome; feature: rumen; material: RS-attached | host: Bos | place: Iran: Karaj | collected 2018-10 | reverse complement strand
TGTTGTGGCTCCGGTTTACCTTCTCGAGAACTGGAGAAGAGAATGCCGGAAGTTCGCTCAGACACTTATGGTACTTGTTCATCACGGTCCGGACAGAACCGGCGATTACAGGCAGTTTATGAAGTATGACCTGGTCATCATGTCATACCAGACAGTCGTGAACGATCTTCCGATGCTAGGGATGCTTGAATGGAAGCTCGTCGTGCTGGACGAGGCCCAGAACATCAAGAATCCGCACAGCAGCAGGACCAGAGCATGTAAGTCCCTTAAGCGGTCCGCCAGCATTGCGGTCTCAGGCACGCCGTTTGAGAACCATGTCTCTGACATCTGGTCGCTGGTTGACTTCATTCAGCCGGGACTCCTTGGCACTCTGAAGGAATTCAGCAGCAACATAAGCGATGACGCAGAGGGTGGCAGGAAAATAGAGCCTGTACTGTCGCCGCTGATGCTGCGCAGGCTTGTCGCAGACGTTGCAAAGGATCTTCCGGAGAAGGTGGTCAGCAGCCAGCCCCTCAGGATGTCGGAGGAGGAGTGCGCCGGATATAACAGATACCTTGAGGAAATAAGAAACAGTCCTGATGCGGCACATCCTGATCTTGGAATGCTTCAGAGTCTCAGGGTGTTCTGCACACATCCGTGGTGCTCCCTCGGCATCCCTTCTTATGGCGATCCCTGCAGTGTGTCAGTCAAGTACCAGCGCTGCTGCGAGATTATTGAGGAAATCATCAGCCGCGGAGAAAAGGTTCTGGTATTTACCTCCTACAGGGCCATGTTTGATATTTTCAGGAAGGACATTCGTCCGAGGTTCGGAATACCTGTAGGCATCATTAATGGCGATACACTGGTGGATGAAAGACAGCACATCGTCGATCGGTTCAATGGAACAGATGACCCGGCAATGCTGGTCCTCAATCCGCGGGCCGCAGGAACCGGTCTCAATATCACGGGTGCAAATCATGTAATCCATTATAATCCCGAGTGGAACCCATCGCTTGAGGACCAGGCTTCAGCCAGGGCTTACAGGCGCGGGCAGACAAGGACTGTTTTTATTTACAGGCTGTATTATCTTGATACGGTAGAGGAGGTCGTCAACGAAAGAATAGACCGGAAGAGGGACATTGCCGGAAGTGCAATCGTAGGAACAGACGGAAGCCATACTGATGCGGATGACATCATCAGGGCTCTGACATTGAAACCAACATACCTGAAGCGGACTGAATAGCATATGATTAAAACAAAACAGGAGAATATGGAGCAGGATGTGGAGCTTCTTCCTGATCCTGAACGTATAGTCAGGGGCCTGAGAGACACAGGTTACAATTTCAACACGGCTGTTGCTGACATCATAGACAACTCGATTTCGGCATGCGCAACACGTGTCAGTATCCATGTCAATATGGCGCCTGACATGAAGGTGAAGGTCTATATTGCGGATGATGGCTGCGGCATGGATTCGGATGGACTGAAAAATGCCATGAGATATGGCTCTGTCGAACGGACCGAGAGAAACAGTCTTGGCAAGTTCGGCCTTGGTCTGAAGACAGCTTCCACTGCGTTCTGCCGGATGTTCTCCGTTCTGTCAAGAACTTCAGGCGATGATACAGTTCGCAAGGTTCAGTGGGATCTTGACTATATTGCAAGACGCGGTGCATGGCTGCTTCAGTTTCCTTCGATAGATCAGGATGAATTGGACGAGCTTGATGCAGTTGCAGAAGGCGGGCATGGCACCCTTGTAGTATGGGACAAGGTTGATCGTCTTCTGAAAGACTACAAAAAATTCAGCGCCGCCGAAAAGGGGCTCAATAAAATCCTTGAAGAACTGAGATTCCATATTTCCATGGTCTATCAGCGGTATCTGGACTGTACTGACGAAAGGGCACAGAACGTAACAATAACTGTCAACTCAGTACCGGTCAGCCCGTGGGATCCGTTCTGCACAAAAGAAAAAACTACAAATCTGCTTCAGCACGAAAATGTTGTGGTGACAATGCCGGACGGAAGCAAGCCGGAGTTCCGCATTGCGGCATACATCATACCGAAGAAGGGGGACTATTCATCAATCGATGCGGAAAAAGATGCCCGTGTCAGCAATGACTTCCAGGGAATCTATGTTTACCGCGAGAACCGTCTGATTCACAGCGGGGACTGGTTTGGGTTCCTGAAGAAAGAGCCGCATTTTTCGCTCCTCAGAGTGGAGTTCTCGTTTGACTACAGACTTGATGAGCTTTTGAGTGTGGACATCAAGAAGTCCAGGATTCTTCTTATCGGAGAGCTGGCAGATCACATAGTGAAATTCCTTGGCGCTCCGAGAAGGGAGGCAGAGAAGCGTTACCGCGATCGTGAGACTGAAAACATCCATAAGGGATCAGGCGGCGCACACGGCCATGCCAATGGTAATATTGATCAAAAAGCACCTAAGGTCGAGAATTCTCAAATTGAACCGGTTGGGCCAAACACTGCGCATTTCACAAATTCCCATGGTAATTGCACAAGGACCATCATCATCGAAAGCAATCTGGATCCTAATAGCTGCCGTGTGGTTCCCGTACCCAAAATAGAGGGTGATGCACTGTGGGAGCCGGCCCTTGTCAGCCAAAAGCATGCAGTCTATATCAACGAGAGCCATCCGTTTTATAAAAAAATATACGGACCTTATCTCCGTCATAACACTGTGGTGGAGGGGCTTGATGATCTTCTATGGGCACTTGCGGAGGCGGAAAATTCAACCTGCAATCAGGATACGATAGAGAACTATGAGGATATGCGCTATCAGGTCTCAAAGATACTGAAGAAGCTGGTTGCGGATCTCCCTGATCCTGAGACAGACGATGGCGGTGATGATAAATGAGTGTCCCGGCGAACATCTGCAATGAGCTGAGGTGCCGTCTGGAGAGAACATTTTCAATACCGTTCGATGTCTCGTCCTCCGTATCAGATGGTGATGAGCATTACATCTGCGTGCCGGTGAATGAAGATGATGGGCTTTTCAGCGTTGATGTCCATGTTCAAAACCGGATCAGGCTGGTCGTCATGGTCAGGCCGCAGAAACACGCTGGAAATATGCTCCTTGCAATGGCAGGAGCAGATGATTTCAAGAGACGGTGTTTCCGTGAGTACTGGAATTACCTGAAAGAGCAGGGCTTCAGGATCCGGTGCCTTGTGAACAGGACGGAAATGTCAGGGACGTCTGAATGGCCGGAAAAGTGGCGTCCATTCAGCCTTCGCATGACAAAGGTTCCTCTTCCGGAGCTTGAGTCCGTACAGGTGAAGACTGACGTCATAGAGGACGGCATGAATGGTGCCATTACGCTGATGCTGACACTGCTGGACGTCGAAGACACAGGTGCCGGCCTGCCGGATGACCTGCCTGACAATGAGGGCGAGAGAAGACTCGTGGTTTCGGCGAGGTACGAGAGGAATCCTGTCAACAGGGTATTGTGCCTCTTGCACAAGGGATTTGTATGCTCTGTCTGCGGTTTTGACTTCGGTAAGTTTTACGGGCAGATTGGAAAGAATTACATCGAGGTGCACCATGTCATGCCAGTATCTCTGATGGGTCCAGATTATCATTTTGATGTTGACCGCGACCTGGTGCCGGTATGCTCCAACTGCCATTCGATGCTCCATCGCAGAAATCCGCCTTACACGGTTGGTGAGCTGCAGGCAGTGATTGCGGAGAACGGCCGCGGTTCTGAAGTGCATGCTGCTGATGATGTATCAGTCAGCGATGAAATCAAAAGATACATTGACTCGGTTCTTCATGAATCACCAGAAATTACGCTGATGCAGCTGCTTACCCGTGTGGTAGGCAGATACAGCCCCATTTATCCCGACATGAGCACCGGAGACTGGCATTTTGCAGTGGGGAAGTACTATAACCTGAAAGCCTCAGAGCATTGATTTTTTGCTGAAGGCCTGCAGACAGATTTCAGATTCACCCGTGTAAGGTAGGACAGAGCGGCCTGCGTGTCTTGGGTTTATGGGCGTTTTCAGTCAGTTCTGAGTGTTGCTGACAGCTGATTGAAAAAACATTTGGCAAATTACCCAAATAGGATATAATGCGCTCACGCAGGCGCTCGCCGTCTGTCGTTCTCCCAGGAAAACTCCCGCCCTGCGGCATCGATCCTGGAGATGAGGGTGTCAGTGAGCCTGTTTCCTAATCTGGTCTGTCCGACACTTTTCCACCATATCTTTAGGCTGTATGCCTGCTTTCAATCCATTAACAGGCATTTCACTTTAACCCCTTCCGGGGTGCTACAGGAGTAAGCGGCCAGGCGCTTCCAGTCCGGCCGGATGTTTACATGAACTTAAGTGATTTAAAGAAACTTGACGTCAATTCACTGACTGATCTTGCCCAGACCATGGGCGTTACCGACATCGAGAGAAAGCCCCGCAAGGACCTCATCTTCTCGATCCTCAAGGTCCATGCCCGTAACGGCGAGGACATCTTCGGTGACGGCGTCCTCGAGATCCTGCCGGACGGCTACGGCTTCCTCCGGAGCGCTGACTGCTTCTACCTCTCAGGACCTGACGACATCTACGTGTCTCCTGCCCAGATCAGAAAGTTCCACCTGCAGACCGGCGACACCATCCAGGGCAAGATCCGTCCCCCGAAGAGCGAGTCCGAGCGCTATTTCGCCCTCCTGAAGATTGACACCATCAACGACGATCCCCCGGAGAGCGCCCGCAACAAGGTCCTCTTCGAGAACCTGACCCCGCTCCATCCTGACGAGATGCTCCGCCTTGAGCGCGGCAACGGCTCCAAGGAGGACATCACCGCGAGGATCATCGACCTCATCGCCCCGATCGGAAAGGGACAGCGCGGACTTATCGTCGCTCCCCCGAAGGCCGGAAAGACCGTGCTCCTGCAGAACATCGCTCAGAGCATCACCGCGAACCATCCTGAGTGCACCCTGATGGTCCTCCTCATCGACGAGCGCCCTGAGGAAGTTACCGAGATGCGCCGCATGGTGCAGGGCGAGGTAATCGCGTCGACCTTCGATGAGGCAGCAAGCCGCCACATCCAGGTTGCCGAGATGGTCATCGAGAAGGCAAAGCGCCTTGCCGAGCACAAGCATGACGTCGTCATCCTCCTTGACTCCATCACCCGCCTCGCGAGGGCCTACAACACCGAGACCCCGTCCTCAGGCAAGGTCCTCACCGGCGGCGTTGACGCCTACGCGCTGCAGAAGCCCAAGCGCTTCTTCGGCGCTGCCCGCAACATCGAGGAGGGCGGCTCCATCACCATCATCGCGACTTCCCTCATCGACACCGGATCCAAGATGGACGAGGTCATCTACGAGGAGTTCAAGGGCACCGGCAACATGGAGCTCCACCTCTCAAGGCGCATCGCCGAGAAGAGAGTCTATCCTGCTGTTGACGTCAACCGCTCCGGCACCCGCCATGACGAGCTCCTGCAGACCCCGGCCGAGCTGCAGAAGGTCTGGATCCTCAGGAAGTTCGTCCACGACATGGACGAGGTTGAGGCAGCCGAGTTCCTCATCGAGCACCTCTCCTCCACGAAGACCAACGAGGAGTTCTTCGACCTCATGAAGAGCGGCAAGCTCTAAGAAGCCCGGCAGCTCAAAGGCTGCATGGAACGCGAAAGGCGGAGGATGTCCCTCCGCTTTTCTTTTTCGGGAATCTCCTGCCTGCAGCCCCTCTGCCCGGAATCCCTCTTTAATCCCCTCTCCCAAAATCCTTCCCCCTCATCCCTCTCCTCAAAACACACTTTCCGGAATCCTCTTCCGAAATCCCCATCCCCTGAATCACAGCCTGCCGCCCCTGTCATGGCAATGCCGCATCTCCAATCGACTGTCTGTCCGTTCCTTCCTCTCGTGCCTTCACCTCTCCGCTCCGGATCTGCCCCGTCCCCTGAAGCCTCAGCCGGATCTCCCCGGCGCCTGCCGGAATATTTCACTCCCATGAAACCTTATGCCCTGCAAACCTGGTTTTTGGACGTTACTGAAGGGAGCCCTGCTGATATCATAATGGGAAAACCAAATTGCGGGATGATGGCAGTGCTCCAGGCACTGCAGGGAGCGTCCGTGGGCTGAGGGAGCCGGGAGCTGCTGCCTCTCGAGAAGTGCGCGGCGGAGCTGCCGCCTGCCGGATGATGCCGCAGGCTCAGCGCGCGTCTTTAAGGGTGCTGCGCCGCGGAGAGGCAGCAGGAGAAGAGCTTCCCCCAGGGAGATCACCCCGCGGAAACAGACAGTGAGGAGAATGACATGGTTCCACCAAGACAGAAGCATATGACCCCGGAAATGGCAGCGGAGATCCGTGCCGAGGCGGAGAAGGGCGACGCTGAGTCGCAGAGCAGGCTCGGCGACCTTTACCGCTTCGGCGCCGGCGTGCAGTTTGACATTAAGGAGGCCATCAGGTGGTACAGCGCCGCCGTTGAGCAGGGGAGCGGCAGCGGCATGGCGAGGCTCGGGCGCTGCTATGAGCTCGGAAGCGGCGTAACGCGCGATCACGAGAAGGCGGAGGATCTCTACATAAAGTCTGCGGAACTTGGATGCGCCGAGGGCATGGACCGCCTTGCCGAGATGTACCTCAGGGGAAGGGGAAAGAAGGGAACGAAAGAGGACGCGGTGAAGTGGTACCTGAAGGCCGCCGAGCTAGGTAGCGTCCATGCGATGTTCTGGCTCGGCACGCTCGCTGAGAACGGCCTGGTCTCTGACCCTGACTTTGCTGAGGCCGCGAAGTGGTACCAGGCCGCGGCAGATCACGGGCATTACGTCGCGGGCTTCCACTTGGGGCTTCTCCTTGAGGAGGGGAAAGGCGTGGCGCAGGATTTCGGGAAGGCTGCTGAGCTCTACCGGAAGGCCGCGGATGAGGGCGTTGCCGACGCGGCGTTCCGCCTGGGAGCCCTTTATGAGAAGGGGAACGGCGTCCCCAAAGACCCCGCGGAGGCCATGAAGTTGTACCGGAAGTCCGCAGAGAGCGATTCCAAGGCGATGCTCAGCATCGGGGAGATGTACCTCAGCGGCACCGGAGTGCCGGCGGATCCCAAAGAGGCCGTCAACTGGTTCTCGATGGCCGCGGATAACGGGAGCTGGGAGGCCGAGATCAGGCTCGGAGATCTCCTCAGTGATGAGAAGGGCCCCGTCTATGACAAGGAGAAGGCCATGGAGTGGTACAGGAAGGCGACGGAGCACGGCGATGTCTACGCGCAGTACCGGCTCGGGTGCCTCTACGAGACGGAGACTGGGCTCGAGAGGCAGATGGAGTGCCTCAAGTGGTACAGCATGGCCGCGAGGAATGGAAATGAGGACGCGAAGAAGCATCTGATGGCCATCGGCTTCTCGGCCTGAGAGCCTCAGAGGCCGCAATCCGGGGAGCCTCAGGACGCTCCTGGAACCAAAGGCGGGAAGGGAGGCCGGGCCAATTGAGGCAGCCTCCGCTCCCGCCCGGGCTCCTGAGCCCGGAGCGTTCCCCAGAGGCTCTCCACGGCTGAGCACATCCATCTCTCTGCCATGGATGCAGAAAAATGTGAGATAGATTAAAATATCATCAGAGTTAGTTCAGACTGCCCGGTGCGGTAATTTCGGGCATGATATTTACTTTTACGGAGTTATAAAAAATGGCTATTGCCTCCCTTGTACTTGCTATCATCGCTGCACTCTGCGCAGTCCTTTCATTCGTTTCCGGCCCTATTGCCGGCATCCCGGGCGCCATCCTTGCCGTCATCGGCATCATCACCGGCGTTCTGGGCCGCAAGAAGCCTGAGGGACACGGCATGGCTACCGCTGGCCTCGTCATCTCCATCATTTCCCTGGTTCTCTGCCTCCTGATCACCGTTGTCTGCTTCGCCTGCGTCGGCGCCCTTGGCGCTGCTGCCACTGTCCCTGCAGCCGGCGCTGCCGGTGCAGGACTCTAAGGAGCTCCTTCTTACTGAGACTGCAGGAGAGCCTCCTCTGCGTGCCCTGCCATCACCGGCAGGGCTGTCTGCCGGAGGCATGAGATGCTGAGATACATTCACCTCTGGGGCAATACGTTTATCGGGGGCTATGGCCTCATGATCGCCCTCGGGGTGGTCATCGGCGTCGGGCTTGGCTATTTGGTCATGCGCCGCCGGGGCTATGACGCGGACGACTTCCTCCTGCTCTCTGCCTATGGCGGCCTTGGTGCCATGATCGGCGCCAAGGCGCTTTTTCTCTGGACGGTCAGGGATTACATTGACCCCTCAAGGCTCCTCGATCCCACCTATGAGCTCGGCGCCCTCGCGCCCGCGGGTTTTGTCTTCCTGGGCGGGTTCTGCTGCGGCACGGTCCTGGTTGCCATCATGTCCCAGGTACACGGGATAAGCCTTTCCACAATCCTTCAGAACGGCCTCTTCGCGCTCCCTCTTGCGCACGGCTTCGGGAGGATCGGCTGCTTCCTCGGCGGCTGCTGCTACGGCATCCCCTACGAGGGCCCTTTCGCCGTTACCTTCCCTGAGGACATCATCCCGGGCTCAGTCCCGCGCTTTCCTGTGCAGCTCCTCTCCGCGCTCCTTCTTTTCATCCTCGCGGCTGTCCTCTACCTGGTCTCCCGCACCAGGCATAAGGCAATCGTTCCCTGGCTCTATGTCTCCCTCTACTGCATCGGGCGCTTCTTCGTGGAGTTTCTCCGCGGAGACAGCATCCGTGGGATCTACTGGGGGCTCTCGCTCTCGCAGTGGATAAGCCTCGCCATCGGGCTTGGATGCGCAGTGTTCCTCATCTGGAGACATTTGCTCCCCGGAAGTCAGGCGCAGGGAGAGAGCCGGGCATGAGATTTCCACTGCCGGCAGCTTACATTCCTTTCTTCCTCTGAAGCGCCCGCCATCCCATCAGGCGCCGCGTATCGCCTGAGTCCCGCCCCTTTTACCTGAAGTAGTCGCTGTCGTCCCTGTACCCGGAGCCGCTTCCTGACAGCGAAAATGACATGGCCCGGTAATACGCCTTCGTGAACCCTCGCAGGCTGTAGCTTGTATACATGGGCTCGCTTCCTGGCACCTCCAGCTTGATCCTGAGCGTGTTCCCGCCCTGCGACTCATCGATGAAGCGCTGGTTGAGGCTTCCCAGCAGGTTCAGGTAGCCCACGGTATTGTCGTCCTGAAAGTAGCAGCCTGGGAGAAATTTGGGGTTCAGGTCAATCCTTAGCTCACAGGGGAGCCTTACCGGATTTGGTGATATTACATTGCCTATTTGGCTGCCCTGTTTCGGAATGACAATCATAATCAGGTATCTGGTGTTGTTCTCCAGAAAGTCCATAATGAGGTTTGTTCCGTCACTGCCCTTTGTGCCGATTCTCGGCATGTCGGTATTGTCCGAGCGGAAAATGGCCGAGAACCAGTCTCCAGAAGTCTGATAATCCCTGAGCTGCCCCTGGTCTGCCGCAGCGTCAAAGGAAAGCAGCGCCGCGCCGAGGACGAGCGCGCTGAGAGCCTTTGGTTTCATCCTGAACCTCCTCTCACATGTTCTGATCCCATCCGGCACATCCCGGGGAAGAGCCGGGAAGGCTGCCAGCGGCTCCTTCAGGCATCACCGGATTCAGGGCGGAGGCGGAGAAAGGGCTGGCGCGGGAGAAGGAACCTTATGGCATTGTACTTCATCAAGGACAGATTTTTCACGGCAATGCCGCATTCTGCCTCCTTCATGCATTCTGCATGCTGCGAAGGAGGGTGCTGCTGCCTGCTGCAGGCGCCGGGTAGGCATAGAGAGGGCGCCTCTCCGTGGCATGGTGAAAAGCGGCCTCCTTTCACAGAACTGATGCGCCATGTCTGATAAAATATCATAAGTGGTGTGTCATTGAGGCTTCGCGCCTCTGTGGCGCCCCGGGAACCGCGCGGGGAATCCCTGCCGGATCCGCCGGCCCCGTGCCGGCACCAGGCCTCAGGGGAGGTAAGAGACATGAACAGCATATCGAAGAAGGCAGTGAAGGGCATCCTCGCGGCAGCGGCCCTCTCCATCCTCGGCTCGTCAGGCGCAGCGGCGGCAAAGACAGCTGATGTCCAGGGCAGTTCAGATGACGGCTTCAAGATCAGCAGGGCAGACGGGATTAAAATCTTGAAGCGCAAAGCCGCTCCCAATGTCCTCCGGATGAACCGCGACGGCAGCGGGACGCTCCTCGCCGAGCACTACTCCCACATGAGCCACTCCTCCCACAGCTCCCATTACTCGCACTCCAGCCACTACTCGAGCTGGTAAGGCGCTCCCCGGGCCGGGCTCTCACGCGCCGGGGACTCTTTTGGGGAGCCAGCCCTCCGGCGCGGCCCAATGGCGTGTCCCTGTGCGTGGCTCCCTTATTTTCAGGCAGAGCGTTTCCCCGGGCCCGGCTCCCGCGCGCCAGAGGCTCAAGCCCTGGCATTAACCGAGCAGCATTCCGTATTTCCAACAGGAGCAGAGAATCCTATGGAACTCACTTTTGATCGGGGCATCTACAGCGACGCGGTCCTCTCGACTGCCGCCTACTGGCTCTCCGGCGAGTACGCCGTTGAGCGAACCCTTGAGGGCAGCACGGAAGTCTGGAAAATTACCCGCGCTGACGCTGCGCCTTTTGATGAGGCTGAGCTCAGAGCCCGTCTTCTCCGGGAGCTCAATGACCAGAAGCTCCGGGAGATCATAAAGTCTGAGACGAAGGACATCCGGACCATACTCTACGCCAAGGCCTTCGCCGACTGCGATGATCTCACTGAGGAAGATCTTTCCTCATGAGACAGAACTACTTCCTCCTCCCCTTCAATTTCCTCCGCCTGGGGCATAAGGAGATCCTGGTGAACGAGCTCGGGGACCTCATCGTGGCTCCCGAGGGCACCGCCCGGAAAATCGTGGAGCGCTCCCTTGACGATGAGGAGCTAATGAAGACCCTTTACGCGGACTTCTTCATCTCGGACAGGCCCATACCGGAGCTCCTCGACATCTACGCCACAAGGCTCCGGTCAAAGAAGGCATTCCTTGATCAGGGCACCGCTCTCCACATCTTCGTCCTCACTCTCCGCTGCAACCAGAACTGCACCTACTGCCAGGCCTCGAGCCGGAAGCAGGAGGCTCATGGCTGCACCATGACCCGTGAGGACATGGAGAGCGCTGTGCGGCTGATGTTCCGCTCCAGGTCGCCAGGCCTCACCATGGAGTTCCAGGGCGGTGAGCCCAGCCTCGTGCCAGATCTCATGGAGTACGGCATAGAGCTTGCGGAGAAGATTAACGAGACTGAGAAGCGGCGGATGACCTACGTCCTCTGCACCAACTGCCGCCACCTCTCAGATCATCTCCTTGAGATCTGCAGGAATCGCCACGTCCTCATCTCCACCTCCCTTGACGGCCCCGCCTTCATCCACAACGAGGACCGCGGGCGGGAGGACAGCTACGAGAAGACCATGGAGGGGATAAGGAGGGCCCGTGAGGCCCTGGGCGATGACTCAGTCTCCGCGCTCATGACCGCATCGGAGCTCGCCCTCAGGTATCCCCGGGAAATCGTTGACGAGTACGTGAACGACGGCTTCCACAGCATATTCCTGCGGGCCCTCAACCCCTACGGGCTCGCCGCGGACAATAAGGACTGGAAGAGCTACAACGCGCGCTTCGCGGAGTTTTACAAAGAGGCCTTCGAGCATATCCTCTCCGTCAATAAGAGCGGTTATTTTCTCCGGGAGAACTACGCGGCGATAATCCTCAGGAAGATGCTCACGCCGTTCTCCACAGGCTTTGTCGACCTGCAGTCGCCCGCCGGGACGGTGAATTCGGTACTCGTGTACAGCTACGACGGCTTCGTCTACGCCTCGGACGAGTCCAGGATGCTTGCGGAGTTCGGGGACTTTGCGTTCCGCCTCGGGAGCGTCCATGACCGCTATGAGGACATCGTCTTCGGGAAGAAGGTGCGGGAGATGGGGAAGGTTTGGGCAAATGAGTGCCTCGCGGGCTGCTCCGACTGCGCCATGAGGCCCTGGTGCGGCGCGGATCCGGTGAGGAACCACACCATGCAGGGCGACATGTACGGCTTCCGCCCCTCATCCTTTGTCTGCAGCAAGAACCGGGCAGTTATCGGGTACCTCCTCTCGCTCATCGCGGAGCGCTATGACGAGGTGATGCCGGTATTCAGGAGCTGGCTCAGATGATGAAGGAAAGGTTTGAGGCGGAGTCCAACAGCAACGTGCTCTTCGTTACGGCGCAGTGCAGCAACAGGTGCATCATGTGCTGCGAGCCGCCGAAGACGGAGAACGATCTTGAGTTCTGCCTAAGGCGCAATGTCCGCCTCATTGAGACGGCGCCAAAGGACACCCGCGAGGTCTGCGTTACGGGCGGCGAGCCAACCATAAGCCGCGGGATGTTCCTTGAGCTCATCCGGAAAATCAGCTCCTCGCTCCCGGAGACCTCCATCCATGTCCTGAGCAACGGGCGGAGCTTCAAGGACGCTGACTTCACGAGGAGTACAGCCGAGGCAGGCGGCGGGAGGCTCATCATGGGCATCCCCCTCCACTCGGACTTCTATGGCGACCATGACTTCATCGCCGGGGCAAAAGGCGCCTGGCGGGACACCATGTGGGGGCTCTACAGCCTGCAGGAGAACGGCATCCCCATCGAGCTCCGCATCGTAATCAACAGGCAGAACTGCAGGCGGCTCCGGAGGATGGCGGACTTCATCTACAAAACCCTTCCCTTTGTGAGCTGGGTTGCGCTCATGGCGATGGAGGACACCGGCTGGGCCCGGAAAAACCATGATCTCGTCTGGGCGGAGCCCCAAGACTTTATGGAGGAGCTCTGCGGCGCCGCGGACATCCTTGATGGCTTCGGGATAGGCACCGCGTTCTACAACATCCCGCTCTGCCTCATCCCTGAGAATTACCGCCGCTTCGCCTCAAAGAGCATCTCAGACTGGAAGACGAGGTTCACTGACGCCTGCTCAGGCTGCTCCATGAAGGACGGCTGCTGCGGCCTCTTCGCCACCTCAAAGGCGGAGTTCCGGGGCATCAGGGCGCTCTGAGGCTGGGCTTCCCTCCGGAAATCCCCGGATCCTGCCATGGCGCGGCCCGCTATGTCGTCTTTGCGTATCCATGAGGATTGACTCGCATCAGCCGCCGGGCTACCATCAGCTGCCAGTGGCTCACATCCCTGCCGCGCGCCACGGCTCACGACGCGCTGTGAGAACAGTGTTCCACGTGGAACCTTTATCAGCTCTCATCTGACGGACTGCGCCCGGGAGGCGCCATTCTTTGGAGGATGCCATGAAAGCAAAAACCGCGCTCCTTATTCTTGCTCTTGTTCCTGCGCTTTCTTACGCGGGCGGCAGCTGCTCGAAGGACGCCAAGGGCGACATCAACTGCAGCTACGATGACGGCTCAAGGTCAACCACCTGGCGCGACGCCGCCGGGCGGGATCAGACCATCATCACTGACCGGGACGGGAATACCCGTACCATGAGCTGCTCGACCGACGCCATCGGCAGGTACAACTGCAGGTAGAGGACTTACGCCGGGAATCCTTGGTGAGACTGCCCGGCAGGGGGATGTACATCATGAGAAGGATTATTCCGCTCCTTCTGCTCTCCGCCCTTTGGGGAGGCGCGGCAGAGGCGGAGAACATCACGCTCTATGACATGGACGGAGAGGCCGCGGCGTACATCGACACCGAAGACCGCAATACCATCTATCTCTGGAGCGGGGAGCCCGCCGCGTACGTCCTGAAGCGGGGCAGCATCCCGGAGATTTTCGGCTTCAACGGGCGCCACCTCGGCTGGCTTGAGAAGGGGATAGTGCGCGATCATGAGGGGCTCATGGCGGGCTTCACCAAAGGATCGCTCATGAGGCACACCGGGCAGGAGCACTACCGGCCGCCCAGGCGGCAGAAGCCCTTCCGTGCGCAGCCGGAGTTTTCCCCGCGGCGCCCGTTCTACCGGAACGGCATATCAGAGCTGCCCCTCGCCTCCTTCCTCATGCAGGGCAGGGATTAGGCCCGTTCAGACTTACCGGATCCGATAAGCTGAAAAGGCATGGAGCCGGCGTAAAGTTCTCTCGTCCCCATCCGCCGCTTTCCTGCGGCGCCGGGCACGCCCTGCCTCTCCCCTGGTTTCTGCATCCTTTGGGCTTACGCCTTCACCTCAGGATCCCGGGAGAGTTTCATCCAAAAGGCTCCGGCAGTGTAAAATCTGAGCAGACAGCAGCTCCGGAGGATAACGGAGCTCACGGCAGGGGGAATATATGGGGAATTCAGGGACATCAGGCAGCGCGTCGTATACCATCCGCGGGCATTCGCTGGTCTTCCGCGGGGATACGAATGAGTACCAGGCAGACGGCGTTAAGGTCCCGTCAGTTGAGGAGCTCCTCCGGAGGCACTCAGAGCTCCGCGGGCTTGACGACGGCGCTGCAGTTTCCGCTGATGAAAAGAAGAGGGCAGAGAATGCCGCCGCCCTCCGCGAGGAGATAGGGCGCTATGAGAAGGAGGGCGCAGAAGGGAGCTCCGGGGAGTTCCGGAACTACCTCTCCCTGAAGAAAAGCCGCGGGATAAAAGCTGAGTCAGCCATGCTCCCGGTCCTCATATTCGATGAGGCGGGAAAGCCTGCCTGTGCGGGCATGGTTGATCTCTCTGGGACAGTGAATGGCGTGCCGGCCCTCATCGGCATCAGCCTCGCCGAGAGAATGTCGCAGGGCAGGGCGGCGCTGCAGCTCAACCTCTGCCGGTTAGGGCTCATGCAGAGCTACGGGAAAGCCTGCGATAAGCTTTTTGTCATGAGGCTTCTTCATGGCTCAGCAGAGCTTTCCGAGGTCCCGGTACTTGAGGAGGCCGCCTATGCCCTCCTCAGGGAGTGCCTGCCGTCATTCCGGGCAGAATCTCCCGTAAAGCCTCAGGATTCGGGGAGCGGGGCGGATCCGGCTGCTTCAGGGACGCCTCCCCATGGCGCTGGCGGCTGGCAGGAGGCGCCCGAGCAGGCTCCAGAGGAGAAGGCGGCGCCGGCTCCGGAGCCTGCGGCGGGGCAGAGCGGCACAGAGAACGCTGAGACTGCGGAGCCGGCAGAGACCGCTGAGCCCACTGAACGTGAGGCTGAGTGTAAGAGGAAGGCGGAGCGCCTCAGGGACGTCAGCTGGTTCTGGTGGTTTTTCCCGGTCCTCATCCTCCACCTCCTGATCCTGATGCTTTTTTCCGGAGCCGTCATCGGCTGGTGGGCGGCGCTCTATCTGATCCTTACCTTTACGGCAGGGTGCCTTATTGCCTGGCCGGTCATAGCGTCATCGCCTGTCACCGAGGCAGCCGGCAATTCGCTCTTCCTCGGAGTCGTCGCGATCATCCTGAAGGGGGCAGCCTGGGGAGGAAGCTTATTTTTCGGCGGAATGGGGGACTGGGTGGGCAGCATCTGCGATTTCGCGAGCGGCACCGGCGCCTTTCTCGCCCTTGCGGGGATAGTGTTCGGCATCACCACGCGCGGCACGTCAGCAATCAATGAGGACAGGAACGGCCTCGTTGCCTCGGGCATTGCCTACCTGCTCTGCACTCCATCCTCGGTTTCCTTTCTGTCCGGCCTTGCCGGAGGCTGATGGGCGGGGCAGGAAGGCGGCTTCCAGCTATTGCCCCTGACGCTCATCCCCTGAATTCAGCCTCGCGGAAGGTGTCCGAGCCCCCGGCCAGGCAGTCTTATGCGCAGCGGGCGAAGCACTGAGGAAGATTCCCGGATGAGGCCCATAATGCGCATATTGCGGGTATCATCTGAAAGCGGCAGCTGAGCAGCCGATCCTTAAAATTTACCCCGGAGAAATGCCATGAGGAAGCTTCCCAAAGGAACACAAAGCTTCAATGCAGTCAGAAGCATGGATATGGCGTACGTCGACAAGACTGACATCATGTACAGAATGATAAAGAGCTGCCGGCTGTGCTTCATCGCGCGCCCTCCATGCTTCGGGAAGAGCCTTCTCCTTAACGCCCTTGAAAGCCTGTTCTCAAAAGGCACGGAGATGTTCAGTGGGCTTGCCATCGAGAAGCTCTGGACCGGGAAGACCTTTAAGGTGCTGCATCTGGACTTCTCCGGCATCGACAGCAGCTAAGCTGAGTCCTTTGAGCGGGCGGCCGTCTCCAAACTGCTGCTTGTGGCTCACCATGCCGGCATCATTGACAGGGAAAAGCCGGAATACAGCAGATGCGGAACCATCGCAGACCTTTTCCGGGAAATGGCTGTCCGCGCAGAAGAACAGTCCATGGTCCTCCTCATCGATGAGTACGACTCACCCCTCAGGCACAGCCTGCAGGACAGGGAGGCATTTGAGGCGGTAAGCGCTCACCTCCGCGCCTTCTATTCCGTGGTCAGGCAGTACGAAGGCAGGTTCCGCTTCATCTTCGTAACCGGCATCATGCGCTTTTCCAACCAGATATTCGGCTATGGGCAGAGCATTTCCGATATCGGCTCAGACCCGGAATACGGCGCGCTCCTCGGCTTTACCGAGGAGGAGATAAGGGAGTGTTTCGGGGAGGAGCTCCGGGAAAGGACAGCGTCTCTTTTCCATAAGAGCCCTGGTGATGTCACTCATGAGGAGACAGACCGGGTGGTGGAGTGTCTCCGGAGGCACTGCGGCGGATACTGCTTTGACGATGAATGCTCCGTGCGTCTTTTCGAGCCACGCTCATCGCTTCAGTTCCTCTCCCCATGCGGCGGGGAAGCATTCTCTGACTGCTGGTTCATGGAAGGCGGAGGCAGGACCAATCTCCCAGAGAGCATGAGCAGGATTCTTGCGGATGCGGCCCTTAACGGCGGCAAAGCCCCGTCCGTCCCGTGGATGGACTATGCGGTGAGCCCTGATTTTGATAACACGGAGTGCGCCGTTTCGATGCTCACGCAGCGGGGATATTTCAGCATCAGGGAAGCAGACAGCATGCATCTCTTCCCTGGGTTTCAGAACCTTGAGCAGCTGCGCGTCGGGGCCTGTCTCCTGACAAAAAGGCTGAAGGCATCAGGCGGAGCGTCAGAAGAGGATGTTTACCGCCTGAACTGGATCGATGACACGCCTGAAAAAGAGGATGTCACGGCAGAGGGCATTTCTGAATACCTCAGCCTCATCTATAAGGTCCTCTGCAGAGGAGAGAAAATTGGGACAGAGGAGGAGGCCTGCCGCATGCCGGTCCTTAACCTTCAGGGATCAGGCTATGATGCCGGCACTTTCAAATCAGGTGCAGGCACCTGCGGTGGGATCACGGTTGACTTCATAGAAAGGCGCGTCGTTATCGCTCTGAGGTGCATGCAGGAGGGAGAGTCAGCAGAGGCAAAGCTTCAGGAGGCTGCTGAGCTCGCAAAAAACGAAACCGTCAGCTGCCCTGCCGTAAAGGAGAGACGCTTCGCCATGGTCTTCTCTGTTCCGGAGCAGAAGATTGTGCTTGCCGCTGAGGTGAAGGGCTGTCTGAGCAGCAGTTCCAAATGAAACTGACTTTGCGGAAAATCAGGTCTTACGAGATGGACAGCGCTACTGCGTGCTGGGTCTCAACACTGCCTGATGAAAGAATCATATCATCAGTGTCAGGAGCCGGGATGGTCAACAGTTTCACAAAGACTCGCGGAGTCCTGGCATAAAGAGCGGATTCAGAGTTTTTACCAAAAAGGTGCGGCAGCTGTTAGACTATTGGATGTAAAAACTTACTGGAGATAAATGCCATGAAGATGCTTCCTACAGGAACCCAAAGCTTCAATGTAATCAGAAGCAGTGATATGGTTTACGTTGACAAGACTGCCTCCATTTATCAGATGATCAAAAGCGGCAGACAGTTTTTTATCTCCCGTCCGCGCAGATTCGGCAAGAGCCTCCTGGTGTCAACTCTCGAAAGCCTGTTCTCCAAAGGCACGGAGATGTTCAAAGGGCTCGCAATTGAGAAAGTATGGACTGACAAGACTTACAAGGTAATACACCTAGACTTTTCCGGAGTGATGGCCCGCACAGAGGATGAGTTTAACGAAAGCGCCAAAAATATGATCTTTGCTCTGACAGAAGGCATCATAGACAGGGAAAAGCCAGAATACAGCAAATGCAAAACCATTGCTGAACTATTTCGGGAAATAGCTGTTCGTGCCGAAGACTTGTCACTTGTCCTCCTGATAGATGAATATGACGCTCCTCTCAATTTCAATCTACAGAATAAGGAAGTGTTTTCTGCAATAAACCTTCAGATTCGTTCCTTTTATACTGTCATCAAGCAGTTTGAAGGCAAATTTCGCTTTATATTTGTCACCGGTGTGTCACGCTTTAATAAAGTTGCGTTGTTCAGTGCCGGCAGCAGCATAGCTGATATAACATATGGATCTGAATTTAGCAGTATGTTCGGATATACAGAAGATGAGATCAAAACTTATTTTGGAGATCATCTAAGGGCTGCTGCGGCATCAATCTTCAATGTCAGTTACGATGAAGTAACTGATATACAGATCAGCCAGATTATGGATGAGCTGAGGAGGCATTACGATGGGTACTGCTTCGATAAAAAGGCATCAACCCATGTCTATCAGCCATGGTCTGTGCTTCAGTTTCTGTCTACTAACGATGATCACGAGTTCTCTGACTATTGGTTTCAGGACAGCGGTGTCAGCACGCTGGTTAGCAATTTCATTCAGCTGATTGGAGGTGTAACCGTAGACGACAGAAACATACATTCCACGGACTGGAAAAAATTTGAAATCAACACAGACTTGAGCAGCCCGTCTAACCGTCTGGCAGTACTCACTCAGTGCGGATATTTCACAATAAAGAAATCAATTGCCGGATCTGTCTTTGTTGGTCTACCTAACCTTGAGCTTCTGCATGCATGGGCATATCTCCTGACTGACACTATGATGCATTCTGTAAACGCATCAGGGGATGACATCAACCGCATGAGAGTACTCAAAGGCTCACTGTCATCACAAGATGTTTCAGCGAATGCCCTTTCTGATCTGTTCAACAGCATCTATAAGGTCCTGAACAGCAGCAACAGGATAGATACCGAATATGATGCCTGCGACATTCCGATGCTTTATTGCCTTGGTTCCGGCTATGATGTCCGGACTGAAGTGCCGGAGAAAGGCGGACGGGCTGATCTCACCTTTGAGTTTACTGATCGCAGGATGGTGATTGAGATGAAGTGCGCCCGTGATGGAGAGGATGCCGGAAAGAAGCTTGATGAGGCGAAGGCGCAGATTGAGAGCCGCGACTACGGAAAGTATGCACCTCTCAAAAAGCTCAGGCGCTTTGCCATGGTCTTCTCTGTTCCGGAGCAGAAGATCGTGCTTGCCGCTGAGGTGAAGGACGGAGAGCTATAAAGGCTTTGCCATGAAACCTGTTCTGCCGGCGGGGTTCAGCTGCAGCTCGCGAAAAATCAGAATGGGAGGATTTCTGTGAAGAAGATTCTTTACCTTACGGACCTGTGCTACCAGGCGAAGGGGCGGGAGTATTTCCGGGAAGATCTCTATATCACGGGAGTGCTCAAAGACCATTTCGATATCGCGATTTGCCATATCAAAAACGCGGAGGCCTATGAGGATCAGGCAGACCTTATCGTGTTCCGCAACACCGGATCCGTGATTGGCTACCGGGATACATATGACTGCTTCGTGAGGAGGGTTCATGAAAAGGGCCTGAACACCTACAATACCTTTGACGGGAAGGCTGACATGCGCGGCAAGCAGTATCTGGTGGATCTCTCAGCAGAGGGCTTTCCCGTGACGCCGACAGTGGACAGGATTGAGAACATCGCGCGCCTCGGGGAGTGCGCCCGCTATGTCATCAAGCCCAAGGACGGCGCCGACTCCATCGGGCTCGAGTTCCTCACGAAGGAGGAGCTCCTCTCAAGGAACCTTTCCTCTGGTGAGATGCTCATTCAGCCCGCCGTTGACTTCCTCTACGAGGTGTCCTTTTACTACGTCAACGACCGTATGGTCTACGCGATGTACGCCCCGGACAAAGGGAAGAGATGGGCCCTCCGGAAATACGAGCCGACTCCTCTGGACAAAGCCTTCGCGGACTCCTTTGTCAGATGGAACACCATCCGCCGCGGCATACAGCGCGTTGACGCCTGCAGGACCCACGACGGGAAACTGCTCCTTGTGGAGCTCGAAGACCTCAACCCGTTCCTCTCAGTCCTCGATTTGGATGAGGAGACCAGGGCTGAGTTCATGGAGGAGTTCATCGCAGCGCTCAGGGGCAGCATGTAGGGAGTCCTCCGTCTGCTGGCTTCTTTCGTGATCTCTGTTCCCTGCCGGCGCCATGATCGTGGGCAAAGCGGCGCTCTTTGGTTACAATCAGAAGGCCTGCGGAGCATTTTCCGCGGGCTCCTGTTTGTGAGGCTGCAGTTGAACGAGAAGATCCCGGTATTTGCCAGAGTGTGCGCGGGGCTCCTTATTGGAGCCGCCTGCGCAGGGTATTTCGTCTATGCCCAGTTCTTCGCGGAGAAGCCCTGGGTCCTCACGGTCTTCCACGTGAACTCCTTCTCCTCCCGCCTTGAGCCCTCCCGCGAGGCGCTTACGGCAGGCGGCGTGAACATCACCGCTGAGACGGGCGGCGCCGCCATCCTGAAGTCCGAGCTTGACTCCCTCGGCGCCTACAGCGGGAGGAAGCCGGCCATCCTCCTCTCGACCGGCATGCCCTATGACACGCTCTCCCCGTTCTACGGCTCATACCACGGCGAGGCGGAGGCCGCTGCCTATAACAGCATCTGCTTTGACGCGCTGCTGCCCGGGCGTGAGGCCTATGAGGAGGGCTCCGGCTTTGCGGACTTTGCCTCGCGCCTCGGCGTCTCCGGGAAATGCGCTCCCTCTGTGCTCTCGGGCGACACGTCAGGCGACTCCATGCCCATGTCCGCCGTACGCTATAAAGCCTTTGAGAAAAACGGCCGGAAGATTGGCGTCATCGCGCTTCACGCGGATGGGAAAGCCTCCGGAAAGGGAGAACCGGTCCCGGCTGATGAGCTCTCCGCGGTGAGCCGCACAGCGGAGACGCTCCGGAAGAAGGGCATAGGAGTCATCATCATCGCATCTGACGGAGACCTTGCCGCGGCGAAACAGGCGGCGAGGAAGATCAGGGAGGCTGACGCGGTCGTAAGCTCCGGGGACACCATCCTCGGGAATGACTTCCGCGACCTCGGGCTTCCTTCAGAGGGCCCCTATCCGCTCACTGTCCGCCGCGCCGACGGCTCAATGGCCTGCGTCTCGCTTGCCGGGCGCAGCGCTGAGATCCTCGGGGAGCTCAGGCTGAGGCTCGACAGCGACGGCAATGTCCTCTCCTGCGGCGGCTCGCCGCACCTCATGCTGAACGGCAGCATCATGGTGGAGGACAGCGGCGACAAAAATGATGAGGTGAGGAGGGCTGTCGCCCGCCACATCTACGCGGATCTCCTGAAGCCCGACAGGGCGCTTTCGGAGACGGTCGCGAAGTACTCCTCCTCCATCCCCGGGAACAGGAGCGAGAGAATCACCGAGTCGCGCGGCCTCTACTGCTCGATGGGCGACAGGTCGCTCCGCTGCCTTAAGAGCAGCGCCGATCCGACAGCCTCGGGGCTCGGCACGCTCCTCGGGAAGGCGATGCTGAAGGCCGTTCCGGAGGCTGACATAGCGCTTTTGAACGGCGGGGCGCTTCACCGCTCAATGTACGCAGGCCCGGTTACGGCCGGCATGCTGCAGGACATGATCCCGGAGGATGACACACTGGTGCTCATGGACCTCTCCGGCGCGGAGCTCGTGGGCTCCCTCAGGGCCCTTTACGCCGGCATCAAGGAGGGGTACCCGGCGAGCGCGCAGTCGCTTGCCTGCGGGAGCGGGATAAGGTTCTCTGTCGGAAACGGACTCACTCTCGGGAACTTCGAGGTGAGCACGGGCGGAGCCTGGCATCCTGTGAGGCCGGAGGCTTCCTACCGCGTCGTTACGCTCCTCTCCCTCGCACGGGGGCAGCATGGCTGGGGGCCTCTGGTTCGTGGGAGGAAGGCCCGCGACACCGGGATAATGGCCCGCCTTGCCTTCCGGAAATTCCTGGAGGGGGAGAAGATCACGCCTCAGGTGGAGACCCGGGAGATGGTCATGCAGCCTGAGCGCGGCGGGAAGTAAAGGTTCTCCCGTATCACATTTCAGGCAGGCTTCCGCCTGTTTTTTTGCCCGCTCGCGCGGCTTTTCAGGATAAGATAAGACATGCAGGCGCCTCGTGTGCTGCCGGCACTGCCGTTTTCAGTTGGAGGGAGCATGAACATCAGATCGTCAGCCGCCTGGCGCTACCTTGCCTATCTCATCCACCGCATCATCGATGATGACATCAAGGTCCACGCGAGCCACCTCGCCTACACCACGCTGCTCTCGCTCATACCGGTAGTCACGGTGTTCTTCTCGACCCTTTCCATCTCCCCTGCGCTCAGCGGCTCGAAGGGCGCGGTGCAGAGCTTCATCTTCAGGAACTTCGCGCCTGACTCAGGGCTCTCCAAGGTCATCGAGAAGTCGGTGATGGAGTTCTCGAACAACGCCTCGAACGTTACCATCATCGGGCTTCTCTCGCTCCTTGTGGTCGTGCTGCTCCTCGTATCCGGAATCGACCAGTCAATCAACAAGATCTGGAAGTGCAAGGTGAAGAGGCCCATAATGACCTCGTTCATGGTCTACTGGACCACCATCACCCTGGGCCCCATCCTCATCGGCTGCAGCTTCGCGGTGACCTCCTACATCTTCTCGCTCAACTTCGTCAACCACTTCGGCATGCTGAGCAGCATCAAGCAGCTGGTGCTTAAGTTCCTGCCGCTCATCTTCTCCTTCATCGGGCTCTCGCTCCTCTTCCTCACGGTGCCGAGGCGCAAGGTCAGGATCACGTTCGGCCTCATCGGCGGCCTGTTCTCCGCAGTCCTTCTTGAAATCGTCAAGATGGGCTTCTCCTACTACCTGATGTTCGCCTCCTACGAGAAGATTTACGGGGCAATCGCCGCGATCCCCGTGCTCCTCATCTGGATCTACACCTGCTGGTTCGTCGTGATCCTGGGAGTGGAGTTCCAGGCGAGCCTCCAGGAGTTCTGGGAGGCCGAGAAGGCCAAGGGGAAGGGCGACACCTCCGCCGCGGACAGGATTGCGGCCGAGGTCGCGGAGAAAGGGGAGATTTCGGAGGATGAGGCCCTCGAGCAGGAGATAAAGGAGAGGGCCGAGGCAGCAGTTGAGAAAATCTGCGGGCATGATGCCGGAAAAGACAGCGCCACGGAGGAGAACGCCTGTAAAAAGGCTCCTGACGGGCAGAACTCAGATGCTTCTCTGGCAGAAGACGGTAAGGCGACTGACGGCAGCACTGTGTCGGAATGTCCCTCTGCGAACAAAGGAAAAGAGAACTGAAAGCTGCTCTCTGCCGATACGTGTTCCCGGAACAGTGCCTTTGCTTTGGCAGATTTTATCGTCTGATTGCGGCCATCCGCCATTCTAAAGATGACTGATTCCCTGCATGAGCCATGCTAACTCATAGCCCTGACTCATGCAGGATCTGCTGATACGGAAAAGACCGTATTGTTTTTCACATGTTTCGTGTGAGGCAGGGAAATAGAATCAGCCGTCATCCTGTCACTTCTGACCGCAATGGAGTAGCAAGCCTTATGCAGGAAGAGACGAACAGTCAGTATTATGAGACATCTGTATCCATCCTTGTCCAGAAAGGACGCGAGGAGGGATTCCTTACCTTCAACCAGATCGCAGACGCGCTCCCGAGCTCCATTGACCCCGAGCAGCTCGGCGACATAGTCCAGCTGATGGAGAGCATCGGCATCAGGGTCTGCGATGAATCAGATGGTGATGACGAGCAGTTCCTCTATGACACTGAGTTTTTTGCAAACTACAAATATATCGAGGAAATCCAGCAGTTCGTGCCCGAGATCGGACACACCACTGACCCCGTCAGGATGTACATGCGCGAGATGGGCACTGTGCCACTCCTAACCAGGAGCGAGGAGATCGACATCGCGAAGCGCATCGAGGAAGGGACCCACATGGTCCAGAACTCGGTCGCCGGGTACCCCCAGGCAATCTACTACCTCCTGAACCTCTATGATGAGTCGCTGAAAGGAAATATTCGTCTCGGGGAGATTGTCACCGGGTTCACCTGTGAGAACGGAGAGAGGCACATCCTCACTGATGAGGAACGGAAAACGAATGCGGATTTACTGAAAATCATGGCAGCGTTTTTGAGAAGTCAGAAGAAAGACTCATACGAGAGAGATGACGACGATGAGTATGATGATGATGACGCCGTGTCATCAAAGAAGGCATCGTCAGGTAAAAAGCACGATACCGAGGATGATCCCGCATATTGGAATTCAGATGACGACTCAGACGATGACTCATACGATGTTCCGGAATATGACGATGGCGAGAGCGCCCCTGATCCGGAACTCGCTTTTTTCATGTTCTTAAAGCTCAGGAAACTCACAGACGAGACCGCGCACGCCATTAAGAAATACGGCCGCGGCAAGCAGGCGACAGACGACAAGATAAAGAAGCTCGGCGCGCTCTTCTGCCAGTTCAGGCTGATCCCGAGGCAGTTCGAGCAGCTGGTCCGCAATATCCGCGACATCGTGAAGAGAATACGCGATCAGGAGATCCTGATGCGCGACTGCTGCGTGCGCACCTGCCATATGACGAAGGAGGAGTTCAACCGGTACTACCGCCTCAACGCCGTCGGCCAGACCGAGGGAAACAGCGACGGACGGACCGGCTGGATTGACTCCGCCATCGAAAGCGGTAAGCCTTTCGCGGACGGGCTCCGGAAAAACCGCCGCGAGCTCGAGAAGGCCATGGACAGGCTGCGCGACATCGAGAACGAGATAGAAATCTCTATCTACGACATCAAGAACATCTCGGTGAACATGAACCGCGGCGAGAACCTCGCGCAGCGCGCCAAGGAGAAGATGACCAAGGCCAACCTCCGCCTCGTGATCTCCATAGCGAAGAAATACACGAACCGCGGCCTGCAGTTCCTTGATCTCATTCAGGAAGGCAACATCGGCCTCATGAAGGCGGTCGACAAGTTCGAGTACCGGAGGGGCTACAAGTTCTCGACCTTCGCCACCTGGTGGATAAGACAGGCAATCACCCGCTCCATCGCGGATCAGGCGAGGACCATCAGGATCCCGGTGCACATGATTGAGACCATCAACAAGCTCAACCGCGTCTCAAGGCAGATGCTGCAGGAGAAGAGCAGAGCACCGACTCCCGAAGAGCTAGCAGTGGAGATGGGCATTTCTGATGAGAAGATCAGGAAAGTTCTCAAGATCGCTAAGGAGCCCATATCCATGGAGACTCCAGTAGGCGATTACGAGAACTCGTATATCGGGGACTTCATCGAGGACAGCAATCTCATCAAGCCCGATGAGGTCGCGATTGCCGACAGCCTCAGGGAGAACATCAATAGCGCCCTTGCCTCGCTTACCCCGAGGGAGGCCGTGGTGCTCAAGATGCACTTTGGTATAGGGACCTGCAGTGAACACACGCTTGAGGAAGTTGGTAGGGAGTTGGGCGTCTCCAGGGAGAGGATCCGCCAGATTGAGGAGAAGGCCCTCCGGAAGCTCCGCCACCCCGGACGCGCCGGACGGCTGAGACCATTCGTTGAGGATTGAAGAGCTCCTTGCCGCATTCTGACACCTGCAGATCGCATATATTTACCTGGGATTTTTCATGGCAGGGCTGCCTGCTGCCATTGGCATTCATTTTCTTTTACCGCTCTGCGGCAGTCAGTACATTTTGCAGCAAAACCATCATGATGCCGGTCTCAATGTTCTGCCGATCAGCAGTCAGTATCGATTTTGTCGTAGTTAACAGGTCATAATCAATCATAAATAGTTGACGGATTCATAAGCCGTCCTTAAATATATGGACATCAATACCGGTGAGTCGAGAATTGGATCGGCTCCTCACGCCAGGGAGGTTTTCAGGGTGATCAGAAAGAGAATTTCACGGAACGCCAGTGGCGTCTTTTACTTGTTTTCATAAACGGAGGCTTTGAATGTCATTCTGGGTATCTTTGGTTGATGCTGCGGCAGTACTTGTGATCGCGCGGCTTCTCTGGATCGCGGTCAGGGTCCCGGTTCTGCGCTTTGCAGCGGAGAGGGGATCCGTCAGAGCGCAGCTTGCTCTCGGAAATATATACGGCTCCGGGAAAGGCGCTGATCAGGATTACGAAGAGGCCATGAGGTGGTTCAGGAAGGCCGCGGAGCAGGGCAGCACTGCCGCCATGGACAATATCGGAGTCTTCTACACGCTGGGGCTTGGAGTCCCGAAGGATGACGCGGAGGCCTTCAGGTGGTACATGAAGTCAGCGGGGCTCGGGAGCACTGACGGCATGAACAGCGTCGGGCATCAGTATCTGATGGGAGACGGCGTGGAGCAGGACGAGGAGGAGGCCGTGAGGTGGTTCAGGAAGGCCGCTGAGCTCGGGAATCCCATGGCCCAGAACAACCTGGCCCTGAGCTACGCCACGGGGCAGGGCATTGAGAAGGACAGGGACGAGGCGGTGAAGTGGTTCATGACGGCCGCGAGGAACGGGTATAAGGAGGCGCTCGCGGCTCTTGAGCAGCTCCGTAAGGACGGGGTGCTGTAGGCCGCAGAGTCTCAGATTATTCTGTAGAGGAGCCTCCCCTGCGGGCCGGTGAATTGCACAAGCAGACCTCCAAGAACCATGGTCCCGACAGTGTCACTGAGCTTTTTCGTGATGCCGAGATACCCCATGGCAGCGGAAATTTCAGTCAGCCGGAGGCTCCCGCTGCCGAGCGCTGACAGGATCCTCTCCTGATACCCGGCGTCACGCTTTATTGCTTCGGTGATGAATTTCCGGTGCACCGGGATAATGACGGTAAGGCTGGAGCGCCCGGTGTCAGTCATGATGCGGACCGGGGCGAGCCGTTGTGCCTCAGTGCTGCGTCAGCTCCTGGGAACCCGCTCTTCCATGCTGCATCGAATCCCAGCTCCCTCATGAGCTCGGGGATCCGCCTGTTCTCCGGAATATTGCCGGTGATGCTGCCTCTCCGTCAGCAGAGTTCTGCTGCTGGCCTGCGGGGAATTTCAAAATTTACGCCAACCGGCTCTAATGCCTTGTTTGATATGTGGCAGACCGCGAATGTCAGAATATGCGATGCCAGCTGACTTTTATAGAAAACAATTGCTTGCATTTGCTTGCAAATAACATTATTATGCATAATACGTCATGATGTGAACTTTGTTTTGCTCGCAGAAGGTTTTACGTGGCAAAGCGTCTGCATGCGGATGTCACTAAAATCTCGTATGACAGATATCAGAAACTGAGTGCAGTTTCGTGCCTCTGGTTTTCAGCAGGCAGTTGTGAATTGGGAATAACTATGGCAAACACAACAGCAGTTTATGCAAGAATTGACACTTCTCTGAAAGAAAAAGCAGAAAACATTCTGCGTCAGCTCGGTATCTCTCCATCAGGTGCAATACAAATGCTTTACAGTCAGATTGTACGCACACGCGGTTTGCCTTTTGATCTTCATCTCCATTATAGAAAACCGACGGCTATTGGCGGCATGAGCGATGAAGAACTTGATGCTGAGCTCAATAAGGGGTTCGAATCATTAAAGGAAGGAAAGGTCTACACTGCAGATGAGGTCGACAGAATGTTAAAGGATGAGTTCCAGCTGTGATAGAAGAGACTTATCAGCTGGCTTACGCTCCTGAAGCCGTAGCTGATATTCGGAGTATTTACGCTTATATCGCCTTTGAGCTTGGTGTTCCTGCAACAGCGGCTAAACAAGTGAACAGGATCAGGAAAATGATCAAATCACTTGACTTCATGCCTGAAAAGTATGTTCTGATAGAAAAGGAGCCCTGGAAAAGCAAACATACTCACAAAATGTCAGTTGACAGCTACACTGTGTTTTACAAAGTAGACAAAGACCGGCGAGTGGTTACAATCATTCGTATCGTTTATGGAGGCAGAGACACTGATACAGTCTTAAATGCCGTAAGTTTATGATAGTGACCGTGCACCGTAGCATCAGGAGTCTCTGTTACTGTCTGCCTTTGTTCGTCTTTGTCCTTCCTTGTCATACCAGGTTCAGATTTTTCTGTAGAGAAGCCTCCTCTGCGGGCCGGTGAATTGCTGAAGCGTGCCTCCGTCGGTCATGGCCCTGACAGTGTCACTGAGCTTTTTGCTGATTCCGCGGTATCCCATCGCCGCGGAGATTTCAGTAAGCGGGAGGCTCCCGCTGCCGAGCGCTGACAGGATCCTCTCCTGGTACCTGGCGTCACGCTTTATTGCTTCGGTGAGGAATTTCCGGTGCACCGGGATAATGACGGTAAGGCTGGAGCGCCCGGTGTCAGTCATGATGCGGAGCGGGGGCGAGCCGTTGTGCCTCAGTGCTGCGGCAGCTCCGGGGAACCCGCTCTTCCATGCTGCATCGAATCCCATCTCCCTCATGAGCTCGGGGATCCGCCTGTTCTCCGGAATATTGCCGGTGAGGCTGCCTCCTGCCTCTCCGTCAGCAGAGTCAGCCGCAGGTCCGGCCGGGAACCTTATCCTGATTTCAGTTCCGGATATTCTTACGTCAACCGGCTCAGCCGCCTCATAGGATCTGAAGCAGACCGCGAAGCTGAGGATTTCCTCAGCGGCCGGGTACGGGAAGTTCCAGATCCTGTCAGCCTCGGCCCTGTCACTGTGCTTGATCACCATCTCCGTGAGGGCATTCCCGATATGCGCGAGCGCGGAGCGGAGCTGGTATGGCAGCGTTCCGGAGAAAGTTCTTTCAGCTATCCTGCCGCCAACGGGATCCAGGACGCTGATGAGCCTGATCACTGCCTGCGGGAAATACTTCTGCGGATCCTTTCCGAACATGAGTATGGCAGCGTTCCGCGGCCTCTCCTCACCGGGAAGCCCGTCAGGCAGATCAAGATCATCAGCGAGAGCACTGAGCGTTTTCTCTCCTGAATTAACGGCAAGAGGGCTGACGCTCTTCCTGAGGCAGTCCCGGATGAGCTCTTCATCAAGATCAGAAGGCGCAGCCGCGATGCAGGGCCTCTCATCAAAAGGTGTGTCCAGGGAGACAAGCCAGAGCTCCTTCTCATCATCAGGCGAGGCCTGCACGCTCCTTCCCTGCCTCCTGATGTAACAGCGCCTCACAGACTCAGGAGCATCAGACTTCTCCGGGGCAGTGTACGGGCGCCCGCGGCCGCCTCCGCACCGGATAACGATGACTATCTTCCCCTCATGCGTCACAATCTCTGCTTTTGGCTCATAGAACGGCTCGATGAGGCGTGAAATCTTCCTTACCTTCAGGAGCATCGCATCAGCGCTGTCCGGCGCGATGCCTGTGATACGGATATCCTGTGTCTCAGGAACCGGCTCCGCCCCGATGACGATATATCCGCCTCCTGCATTAAGGATGTCGTTGGCGAAGGCGCAGATCGTGTGAAGAATCGCTGAAGGCTCCGGCTCCGCCATGAACTCGGCCAGGTGAGAGCCCGCTCTTCCCAGTCCTATAAGTCTCCCGATCCTGATTGGAATTGCCATGCGTCACCTCAGCCTCTGCCGGAACTGGAATCTTATCACCTGGCGCGCAGGAACCCGGCACGAAGGAGAAAAATATCGAGGACCCGACAAAAAAATATCGAGCGCTGGATATTTTTGCTATCCAGTCTGCCGATTCTGTCGAGTCCATATCGTAGCCTGCATTCCCCGGGTGCCTGCAGGCACCAGAACAAAGAGTTTTGTCCTGCACTGCTGATAATGCCGTTATAAAATGCGCCATGATTCAGGAAATCACCAGCGCACAGACCACAGTCACGGCTCAGTCATGAAGGAACTCAGGGAGAACGGAGGCATACCGGGCGGCATCATACTGCTGATGGCCGTAATGGCAGGGCTTACCGTCGCCAGCATCTACTACAACCAGCCGCTCCTCGGGATGATAAGCAGGGAGCTTGACATCAGCCATTTCACGGCTGACATGATGACTGTCGTGACACAGGCCGGCTACGCGGCCGGCCTGATGCTGGTCCTGCCCGCAGGAGATCTCTGGAGCCGCAGGCGAATCGTCATCGCCTGCATGCTTGCCTCTGCCCTGATGCTCCTCGCCATCTCTCTCTCCGGGAGCATTTACCTCATCTGCGCCGCGTCATTTGTCCTCGGCGTCTCGTCAGTCGTGCCGCAGCTCTTCATCCCTCTCACGGCGCAGTTCTCGGAGCCACGGAACAGGACCCGCAATATCGGCTTTGTCCTCTCGGGGCTCCTTACCGGCATCCTCGCGGCGCGGGTAATCAGCGGTTTTCTGGGGGAGTGGCTCGGCTGGCGCGCGATGTTCCTTATCGCGGCTGCGGTGATGGTCATCTGCACCGCAGTCTGCCTCTTTCTGATGCCTTTGACAAAAACGAACTTCAGCGGAACCTATCTCTCGCTTCTCCGGAGCATCATCGCCATTGTCCGTGAGCACCCCCGGATCCGGCTCAACAGCGTCAGGAGCGCCTTTGGCTTTGGGAGCATGCTCACTCTCTGGGCCTGCATGGCGTTTCATCTCGCGGGCGAGCCGTTTTTCTGCGGCAGTGACGCCGTGGGCTGGCTCGGGCTCTGCGGCATGGCCGGCGCCATAGCAGCCTCAGGCATGGGCAGGATTATTCCGCGCTTCGGGGTGAAGCGCCTCTGCGTCACCGGCGCTCTCATACAGCTTCTCGGCTGGGGAGTGGCATTTATCTTCGGCGGCACCTGGGCAGGGCTGATTGCCGCGCTGATTCTTGTCGATGTCGGAACACAGTGCCAGCAGCTGAGCGGCCAGAGCGGGGCGCTCGCAGAGATCCCGGGAGCGTCGAGCCGTGTCAACACTGTCTTTATGGCGACTTTTTTCGTCGGAGGCTGCCTGGGAACATTCTTCGCGGGGCTTGGCTGGGAGCACCTTGGCTGGGCAGGCGTCTGCCTGACCGGAGCGCTCTTTGCGATGGGGAGCCTCCTGGTCTCCGCCTTTGACAGGAAGTGAGGCGCTTTTCCCCGAGCTGATTTTTCCTTTTTGCCGCCTCTGATGCATCTGCCGGTCCGGTTATCTCACAAAATCTTTTCCGCATCAGATGACATACCGCGCCCCGTCATTCAATAAAAAACAAAAAATCAATATTGCCTCTGTTTGCTGTACTGAAAAGTTATGTTAAATTCAAGCGTGAAATTGCAGTGCCAGGTCAGCGCTGCCAGAAAATTAGGGCTGGCCAGCTGCCTGGTCTGAGCATGGAGGAACGGGGATATGGCTAATTACGGTGAGAAGTATATGCATGGAATATCAGCTGTAAGGGAGCTTCTGAGTGAAGCAGTGTCCAAAGGCGGATATCTTACGCAGCGCGACATCAGCAGTGCCCTGTCAGAGAACGGCTCCGGCGTGAATCCTGACAGCATCATCTGGATGTTACTTGATATCGGAATCATGATCTTCAGTGATGACGCAGATGCCGCAGGGTATGTCATTGATTCTGCCAGGCAGGGGGACATTTATGCCATGCGCCGGATCGGAGATATGTACAGGGACGGAACAGGCGTTAAGAAGGACGAGTCAGAGTATCTGAAATGGTACCGCTCCGCGGCGGAGCATGGCGATACTGAGGCACAGAAGCGGCTTGTTTATGAAACAGCGGATGGCGATGAGGATTGCAAATGGCTCAGGATGGCAGCGGAGCATGGCGATATTGAAGTACTGAAGATGCTTGGCTGTCACACAGATGATGGCGATGAGGCTATCAGATGGTACAGGATTGCTGCTGCGCGCGGCGACGCAGAATCCATGCGCCGGATTGGTGAAATATATATGACTGGATACACGCCTGAGGATTACCAGGAGGCGCTTGAATGGTTTCTCAAGGCTGCGGAGAGGCGTGACGGGACTTCCGAGTGGCATCTCGGTGAGATATACCGCAGGGGGCTCGGCGTTGCGAAGGACTGCGGCGAGGCCGTGAAATGGTACCAGAAGGCTGCGGAGCACGGGGATGAAGACTCGCTTCCGGTGCTCGGCGACATGTATTACAGCGGAGAGGGGATCCGGCGTGACTTCACCTTTGCGGCCTACTGGTACAGGAGGGCAGCTGAGAATGGTGACACGCATTCCCAGAAAAGGCTTGGTGACATGTACTATGCCGGCCGGGGAGTCATGCAGAGCTATGCCGAGGCAGTACGCTGGTGGGACAAGGCTGCAGGCGAGCTGGAGGATCCGGAGCTTTACCTGAAGCTGGGCGACATGTACTTCCGTGGAATCGGCGTGAAGAAGAATCGCACAGAAGCCTCGTACCGCTATCAGGAGGCCGCACTGCTGGATAGTGCGGAGGGTCAGTACAGGCTTGGGAATATGTACAGGAACGGCTATTTCAAGGAAGACGGCGAGCACTGGTACTCTGATGCGGCTGAGCAGTATGAGAAGGCCGCTGAGCAGGGGCACGCTGAGGCGCAGTACAGTCTTGGGATGCTTTACAGGAGCGGGCTTGGCATCAAGAAGGATTACGAGTGGGCGCAGCTCTGGCTCGAGAGGGCGCTCGACAACGGAAGCTGGCACGCGAGAAAGTTCTTCAAAGGCTGCAGGAACATAACCGACAAGATCATGGAAGTCTGATCCGTCTGGCCCTGACGAAAGTCCGGGGCACTCAGGGAGTGCCGGAGCCGCCACCTGAGGCCCAGGCTGCCGCCTGAGGGAAAGCGGCGGCTTTTTTGTGCCCGGCACTGTAAGCGTCTTCTCGGAGGAGCCCGGACGCCAGACTCTTCTTCAAAAATGGCGCCTCTCTCTGAAATTCAGAAAACGCAGATCAGGCAGGACCTCCCAAAAGCATCATTTTCAATTTATTTCAGCCTGACATGACATAGCGGGCCCGATGACTCTGCAATGATCAATTTAAAGTGTAGGAAGGAGCAGAAAGTTATGTTAAATTGCATATTGCAATACAGAGCAGCCTTCAAAGAGAAAGCTCAGGGGATTTCTCCCGGATTTCATGAGGGCGCCTGCAAAGGAGACTGGTTGGAGGGCTGAAGACGCAGCCTCACCGGATGAAGAGCCACGGAAGGGGACAGGAGCCCCAGAGAGAAGCGAGGAACTATGGACGACATTATCGAGGAAAGCGAAAGCACTGCTGAAGAGAGGCCGGAGTGCGCTGTGTCCTACCGGTACAAGGTATACCGCAGGCCTGATCTGAACCATCCGGTGATCCTCCGCGTGAGGGACTATGAGCATGAGGTGCTGGAGAGCAAGGGGCGGATTGCCGGTTCCTGCAAAATGCTTGACTGGACCGACTGGGAGGTCATGGTCAGCAATCTCTTCGAGAAGAAGTACGCGGAAATGACCCGCCTCGCGGCAGCCGGGGAGCTCGAGGGCTGCATCAGCAGCTACGCGCGGGAGCTCAACGATCAGAAGAAAGGAATCATCGAGTCCGTGAAGGCCGAGAACCTGGGAAAGGAGATGGAGGATTTCAGGATCAGGGACTGGTCAAATGATGCGGCGATGGCGCTTGAGACGGATTATCCTGACACTGACGGCGAGGTGTATGAGGATGGGCTGATGCCTGATCTCGTGAGGTCCTGCCAGTGCGAGCGCCTGACAGATGGAGATGCGGAGGCCCTCTGCAGGGAGAAGAGGTACATCGTGCCTCTCCCCGGGAAAATTGACTGGAAGTTCCTGCGCCGCGAGGCAAGGAGGCCGCTGTTCAGGGATCCTTCAGAGGATGGCAGCGCGGAGCAGGAGCTTATGTCAGCCGATATCAGAAGGCTTGTCGCGCTTCTTCTGCAGGCGGAGTATTGCCGGGCCATGTTCGCTGAGGCTCCGGATGACGGGCCGGAGCTTATCGGTGAGTCGTACGATCCTCCCGAGGAGAAGGAGGTGAGGCAGATTGAGCAGAGCGGGCGCCTCGCAAGGATGGAGCTCAGGAGGAGGATCTGCCGCGCGGCAAGACTGTCAGATGTCACTCCTGAAATGGCGGAGCACGCTGACGGGCTTATTGATAGGCTCCTGCATTCCCCCGGGAAGGCCGAGGAGCCGTTCGTCAGCCTCAGCCACCTCATGGGCCTCCCGTTCATGGACGCTGAGAGCGGCGGGAAGGTCAGTGAGATGGCAGAGATGGAGGATACGCTGCTCGATGACTTCCACAGGACATATGAGTCTTCCTGCTATAACGACAGATGGATGTTTGACGAGGCGGCCCGGGAGTACCTGGAGGAGGCAAGAAAGGGTGACCCCACGGCAATGTACAGCATTGGTGATATGTACTATTACGGCGAGGGGGCCTCTGATTATGGGAAAAAGGCCGTGAGATGGTACCTCGCGGCCGCGGAGCGCGGCAATGCGGACGCGCAGAGGGTGATCGGCTCCATGTACGCGAGAGGGGAGCTTGTCGGGCAGGACGGCGGAAAGGCGCTCAGCTGGCTCAGAAAGTCTGCGGATCAGGGGAATGACTGGGCAATGTTTTCACTCGGCACGATGTACCTGGAGGGGCAGGGAGTGCCGAAGGATTATGAGAAAGCCGGCAGATGGTATGAGATGGCCGCAGAGAAAGGAAATGCCTATGCCAGACGCAGGCGGAGGCTCATAAGACTGATGGTTCGTGCTGATCGGGGCGAGCCTGAAGCACAGGGCAGGCTTGGCGCCATGTATCTTTCCGGGGACTGCGTCAGGGAAGATTATGATAAGGCATTCAGCCTGCTGAGCCTTGCGGCAGAGCGCGGAGAGGCTGATGCCATGTACTGGCTCGGCACGATGTACAGGGACGGGAAAGGCGTAGCGAAGAGCTGGGATGATGCGCTCGGCTGGCTCAGCCGTGCCGCAGAGTGCAGCGACCCCCGTGCCGCGTACGATCTTGCCAGAATGTTCCGCTGGGGCATGCGGGATGAAAATGACAATATCCAGCATATGGATAAGGACATGGCCGGGAAATGGCATGACAGCGCGCTCTGGTGCTGCAGGCATGCTGCGGATGAGGGCGATCCTGAGGCAGATTTCCTGCTCTCGTATCTTGCGAGCGATCCAGAAGAGCGCGCCAACAGCCTCATCCGCGCCGCGGAGCATGGGCATGAGGAGGCAGCCTGCGAGCTTGGCGGGATGTATGAGAACGGCGGCAGCTTTTATGAGGTGAAAGGCAGGATCAGGGATAGGGTTGCGGCCGCCGCGTGGTACCGGATGGCTGCTGAGCAGGGCTTCGCCAAGGCGCAGAGAAAGCTTGGTGAGCTGTACTGCTACTCATTCAAGGACTTCGATGAGGCGGAGAAATGGCTCCTGGAGGCGGCCGAGCAGGGGGACTATAAGGCGAAGGAAGACCTGGCGGGACTGTACTGCGAGCATGGCGGCGAGGCTGAGCTCGTGAAATGGTACCGTGAGTCAGGCTCGGATGCAGAGCTCAGGGAAAGGGGGCTTCCCGCCGGCTGGTAAGCGCCGCCTCAGGGCGGGCTGCCCGGAACTCTCAGCAGAGCGCTGCGCCATGAAGGGCAGCGCTTCTCAGAGCGCGCCCTCCGGTATCACCGCGGGCGCCTTTCCGGGAAGCTCCTTCGTCTTTTCTCCGGGAGCTTCCTTCAGGGGAGTCTTTTGAGCGTGCTTCGTCTCTGCTCCGGCTTTCTTATCGGCTGGGGACTTTTCTGCGGCTTTCTCCTTTGCCCTGTCAGATGCCGGAGCAGGGGCCTTCCTCGCGGCTCCTTCATCACTGCCGGCTCTGGCGTCAGCTGCCGGGGCGGCGGATGCCTCCTGAGGCTTCTCCGCCTTGTCCTCAGGCTTCTTCTCCGGCTCGGCGAAGAGCTTCCCGCTCCCGTCTGCCGAGATCAGGAACTTACCGCTCTTTGAGCCTGTGACCGTTCCGCGGCACTCACTGCTCCCGGGGCGTCCCGCGAGCTCAACGTCCAGCGTCTCGGTGATGAGGCCGAGCTGCCCATTTATCCTGAGCCTTGAGCCGCTGATCTCCACATTTGCCTTCGAGCTGTTGAGCATCGTCCTCTGGCCTGCCGTGAGGGCCTTGCTGTAAAGATCGAGGAGCGGCGTCCTCTCCTTTATCTTAAGCATGCTGTTGAGGCTGAAGTCGGAGATGTAGAGGTCGGTGCCCGCCAGCGTGACGTTTCCGGAGAGCTCCTCGCCCTTCGCCGCGTTCCAGTCCCAGGAGAGCTTCGCCTCCCCCGAGATGGTGCCGGTCGCGCTGCGGCTGATGCCGGTGAGCTGCAGGATGTTGGCGTCGCTCCGGTTCACCATGACATTTATGTCGGTCTTCCTTGCCCGCCTGTGCTCATGTACGTTCGCGGAGACGCGCCCGCCGTTCATGAAGCCGTACAGATTAAGGTCAAAGGCGTGGCTCTTCACCTCGCCTGTCACGCTGAAGCTTCTCAGATCTACCATCCAGATGGCCGCCTCGGCGCCCTCCACCGATATCCTGCTCCCCTGCTGGTACTCGAATCCGTACGGCTGCGACCAGGCGAGGTCGCTGATGAACATCCTGATGTCCTTCGCGTAGAGCGGGAACTCCTCGTCCAGGGGCAGCAGCGTCGCGCCCCTGATGACGGCGTGCTTCAGCACATAGCGGCTGAATGGGAGGTTCGAGAGCAGCATTTCAGGCTCCATGGCAAGGGACGGCCTCACGGAGTCGAGCTCAAGGTTCCTGAACTCGAGCGTATTGCCGTCAGAGGCGCCTGACGCCTTCATCCTGCCCTCGTAGATGTCGCCTGTTACGTCGAAGACCCAGAAGTCATACTTGCTGAGCCTCAGCGACGCGCCGGTGAGCGAGCTCCCGAGGTAGGAGATCTCGCTGGCGTTCAGCATGGCGTTCATCTCGGTAATGCCGCCGCGGTCGGCGGTGATGCTGGAGATGCCGCCGTCCACGCCGTTGAGGTAGAGGTTGTAGTCCCTGAGGACCAGGGTTGAGCGGTTCAGGATGATGTCATAGGACTTGAGGTGCCAGTCGGTGAGACCGAGCTTCCTGAGGATGTTCCTCTCGACATGCACCACGGCGTTGTCGATTTCCGAGTTCTTGAGGAAGATGAGCTTCCTGTCCGGGATGATCTCGGCGCAGAGCCGGAGGGAGCCCTTGCCGATGTGCGAGATGAAGTCGTCGATTATGAACCTGCCTTTCTCATCGATCCTCGCGCTGAAGTCGGTGCTCCCGGTGTGCTTCCCGAGGTAGTCGATGTGCTTTGCGTGGAAGAGGGTGTAGAGCGGGGAGTAGTACGATGCCTCTCCGTCCTTTATCGGAGTGTAGCCCGAGACCTCCGCCACGACGCCGTATAGCTTGAAGCTGTCGGCGGTGACATTGAGGTTCCTGACCCGCCCCTCTGCCAGGGTGAGGTTCCGGACCTTAGGCGAGAGGAGGTTCCCCGAGTCAGGGTTCGTGAGATCGAGCTCGGCGTTGACCGCGTCGAACCTGCTGATGATGAGATCGCCTTTGAGGAGGGCCTGGCCGTCAACCTCGGCGTAGACCTCCTCAGCGCTGAACACGCTGCCGATCCTGAGGCCGCTGACGGTGACCTTGCCTGGGTGCACCGGGTTGTAGGAGATGTGCTCGATGCTCACGGGGAGGCTCACTGCCTGGCTGAGAAGCTCGGTGAAGGGCTTTTTCCCCTGCTCGCTCCGGAAATAAAGCGTCAGGACCGCTGTGAGGATGATGGTGGCTGACAGCAGTATCATGAAGCAGAAGGCGAGTTTCTTCAGCATTGGACCTCCGGTCTGACTTTCCCCCGCCGGTGCCTCTGGAGCGCAGTCCTTGCATCAGGATGGCTCACGGCAGGATCCCTGCAATTGTAAATTATTCCGCCGCCCGGAGACGGAAAAGGCCGGATCAGCTGATCCGGCCTCCTGTTTCCCCTGCATTTTTCAGGGCTCACGCCCTCATGGGGATCAGAGCAGGGTGCTGATGAGCTCCTCGTGGCTCTTGGGGCTCAGGAGCGCTGCGGGGATGTCAAGGATGGTGCGGCAGCCGCTCTCGCCCTTCTGGTTCAGGCGGTAGGCGGCGCGGGCGTAGCAGAGGAGCGCCGAGGAGGTGAACTCCGGGTTGGAGTCAAGCTTCAGGCGGTACTCGATGACGTGGCCGTTCTCATCATCCTTTCCGGTGCGGCCGCTCGTGAGCACGAAGCCGCCGTGGGCCATGCCGCTGTGGTTCTTCCGGAACTCCTCGTCGGAGATGAAGTGGACGGTGGTGTCATAGTCCGCGAAATAGTTGGGCATGGTCTTGATGGCAGTCTCTACAGCCTTGGGATCCGCACCGTCCTTGAGGACGACAAAGCACTCGCGGGTATGCTTCTCTCTTGCGGTGAGCTCCGGGGTCTTTCCGGCGCGGATCTCCTCGATGGCCTTCTCGACAGGGATGGTGTACTGCTTCGCGTTCTTCACGCCGGGGATTCTCCTGATGGCGTCAGAGTGGCCCTGGCTTACGCCCTTGCCCCAGAAGGTGTAGTTCTTGCTGCCGGGGAGAATGGCGTCGCCCAGCACACGGTTGAGGGAGAAGAGACCCGGATCCCAGCCGATGGAGATGACGCTCACCTTCCCTGCCTTCTTCGATGCCTCATCGACATTCTTAAAGTGCTCGGGGATCCTGGCGTGGGTGTCGAAGCTGTCGACCACATTGAAGAGGGCGGCGTACTCCGGGGTCATCTTCGGAAGGTCAGTCGCGCTGCCGCCGCAGAGGATGAGGACGTCAATTTTGTCCTTCCACTCTGCAGCCTTCGCTGCTGACACAACCGGGACGTTCTCGGTCGCGATTTTGAGCGATGCGGGATCGCGGCGGGTGAACACTGCGGCAAGCTCAGTGTCAGGATTGTGCCTGATGGCGTTCTCGACTCCGCGGCCAAGGTTGCCGTACCCCATTATTCCGATGCGAATCATTTAACTTCAGCTCCTTCATTGGATATTGGAGAGCGGCCTGCCGCCTCCATGCTAAAAACTGAGCCAAATTTTAACACAGAGACGCACTTATCCTGTGCGGATGCGCCATTTTGGGTATGAAAAAGAGCGGGTTATGCCTTGGGGAATGCGTTGAAAAAATGAAAAAGCGAGGATCGGCGGAAAGCATCTGGCCTTCCGCCGGCATGGAAGAGTGAGATCTCAGCAGGCTCCGAGCGGTGCGCAGGTTGAGTTGGCGGCGTCAACCTCCCAGCTGAGCCCCTTGGAGGGATCCTTGGGATCAACCGGAGACGGGATGTAGATCTTGGTCAGCTCGGCAGTAACGTCCTTCTCGTTGGTGTTCTTCGAGGTGAGGGTTACGACTCCGTTCTTCACCGTGATGCTCTTGACGAACTTCGAGACCCCGGTGCCGAACTTGATGGCCTCTGCCATGTTCCAGTCCTTGCCCTTGGCCTTTCCTCCGCAGGCGGAGAGCTTCTTCTTCTGCTGGTAGCAGAGCTCCACGGTCTGGAGGACCGGGCCGGTTCCGCGGTCAGCGCTCTTGAAGTTGTAGATGTTGGACTGGAAGTCGGTGAGCTTGGTCCTGTCAAGGGCCGGCTTTACCGGAACTTTCTTCGGCTCTTCCTTCTTCACTTCAGCCTTTGCGGCCTTCGCTGCGGAGTCATCTTTGGCCTGCACGGTCTGCTTTGCCTGAGGCTGCGCTGCCGCCTTGGGAGCCTCTTCGTTCTTGCTGCATCCGGCGCATGCTGCTGCGATAACTGCGGCGGAAAGGGCCGCGATGATGAGTCTCTTTTTCATTGCTGGAACTTCCATTATGAACAGAAAAGCCCGGCAAGGAGAAGAACCGGGCTCAGTACGGACTGATCCGCACATTCTGATTATACGAAAAAAGCATTGTTCCGGCAGTTGATTATTTCTGATCTGAGATATCTGTCCGTTTTTTGCCGGAGGGTCAGATGGAGTGACAGTGGGTTCCCGGTCAGGAGCGCTCTGCCGCGGCGGATATAATGGACCGGGCACCGCGCAAGGCGGCGGAAACGAAGGGGGGAGACAATGAAGGTTCTCATTATCTGCACCGGCAACAGCTGCCGGAGCCAGATGGCGGCCGCATATCTGGAGAGGATCTGCCCTGAGTGGACCGTGAGGTCGGCAGGCACCAGGCCCGCGCCTGAGGTGAACCCTCTTGCCGTGATGGTTATGGCCGAGGACGGAATTGACATCAGCGGCAGGATTCCCTGCAGCGTCTCGCGGTATATCCCGGAGCCCTGGGACACGGTGATTACCGTCTGCGGCGGGGCGCGGGAGACCTGCCCGGTGTTCACAGGAAGCGTAAAGAGGCGTCTCCACACCGGCTTTGACGATCCTGCCGCGGCAGAAGGCACTCTGGATGAGCGTCTCAGTGTGTTCCGCCGCGTGCGCGATGAGATCAGGGCGGCAATGGTCAGCTTTGCCGAGGAGAACTGCAGCTCCAGTGAACGGCTGGCAGCCGACACCCCCTTTTAAGTGATGAAGTAATTCGTGATTTCAAGCGCTCTCCTGCCGTTCCCAGACTGTTCCGGAGACCTTCAGTCGCTTTCAGAAAAGCGCTCTTTCTCAGGCGTGTTTTGTAAAATAGCGCGTTGAGAACTGTCAATTTTTGCAAAATAACGCGTTGGTGGTAGTATATTTTTGTAAGATAACGCGTTGTAATTTGATACAATCTGTAAAATAACGCGTTAGTAACCTATGATTTCTGCAAAATAATGCATTGATATCTGCAATATTTTGTAAAATAGTGCGTTGAAAAGAGCTTAAATTTGTAAAATAACGCGTTGTCGAAGATGTAATTTTGTAAAATAACGCATTTGAAACTATAATTTTTTGCAAAATAATGCGTTGTAGAGAGTCTGCGCAGTATGCCCAGCTGTAAAAGAGTAGAGATATGGTTGATAAAGCAGCACTGGAGTTTATTCTTTCGGATCAAAAGGAAGAAATTGAAGCTCGCACCAAGGAACGGCTTTGCCACAGGAAGGAAGAATCACAGGTTGATTTGGATAGCCCGCAGGCACAGGTAATCATCGGTGTCAGACGCAGTGGCAAGTCCACACTCTGCTATCAGTCCCTTCGCGCCAAGGGTGTGAAATTTGCTTACGCCAATTTTGATGACGAGCGGCTTGAAGAACTAAAAGCAGATCAGCTGAATGATGTGCTTGAGGTGCTCTACAAGATATATGGTGATTTCAGCTTTCTTTTCCTTGATGAAATTCAGAATGTGGAAGGCTGGCACCTTTTTGTCAATCGCCTGCTGAGGAAAAGAATCCATGTTGTTGTTACAGGTTCCAATGCTAGGTTGCTCAGCAGTGAGCTTGCTACACATCTTTCAGGCAGAAAAAAGGAGATAGAGCTCTTTCCATTCTCGTTCCTTGAATTCTGCGAAGTTCAGAATGTTGATGCCGTAACTAAGACGACAAAGGCAGAAGCTTTTCGACGTGATGCTTTTGATCAGTATCAGAGGAGTGGCGGTTTTCCGGAACTTCAGTCGATTAAAGACAGCCGCCACTACATAGCCGAGCTTGTTAACGATATTGTGCAGCGTGATATTGAGCAGCGTTACAGCATAAGCTATAAGGCTGCATTTGAGAATATGACACAGCATCTGCTGAATAATGTTCCATGTGTTGTTGTCCCGAAAGATTTGGCCAGGCAGTTTGGCTTCAGGTCAGAACACACTGCGAGAAATTACATCAGCTATCTGAAAAGCGCATATCTTCTTATTGGTATCCAGAAATACTCGACGAAAAGCAGAATCAGGCTTACGCAGGAGAAGGTGTACGCTGTTGATGTTGCGATGATGGACAAACGGGAGAATGCCTTTGCAGGTGCAAACCTTGGGCACAGGTTGGAGACGATAGTCCTGGTGCATCTTATCCGCAAATCCAGGGCTGAAGCGCTGGATGTTTACTATCTGAATGATCGCAGCGGCGAGTGCGATTTTGTGGTCTGCAATGGGAATAAGGTGTGTCAGGCCATACAGGTGTCCTATGACATATCAGCAGAAACTGCACGAAAGCGTGAAATCAGGGGGCTGCTGCTCGCTGAGAGGCAGACAGGCTGTACTGATCTTCTTTTGCTCACTCATCACAACAGGGAGGATATCGAGGTGTCTGGATGCCTTATCAGGATCCGTCCGGTCTACGAATGGTGTCTGGAGCTTGGGATCTGAGTCTCTCTTCCTTGTGTTGCGTGCTGTTTGGCTGAATGTCCTGATAGTCAGTTCCGCATGAGTTTTTTTGGGTCAATCATTTTTTCTGTGTGGCCAGGGACCCAAACCTCTGCCTTCAGTGATTTAAAAATTGCATAAAAAAGGCCTCACTTGATGATCGAGATACACCCACCACGATGATCGACGATCAAAAGGAGAGCATATGACTGATTATAGCCAAACTGCCTCTGCAGGACAATCCACTGCTGAATCCGACTGCTGCTATCTCCGCATCCCTTCCATCCTGCCTGGTTTTATCTACAACGATGAAACGACAGAACATACGTCTGAATCAGAACGCAAAGTCTACTGGTTCGAAGGCAAGCTTAAGATGCCCGAGGAAGAGTTGGTCTGCCTTAAATGCGGATTCAGGATGCACCGCAACAAGAAGAGTAATGTTCATCTCCGTCATATACCAATATGAGGAGCATACACCGATCTATGCGATGAGCATTACCAGCTCCGCTGTCCCAGATGCCATGAGACTAAAAGCCAGAACATCCAGTTCAAGGCTCCCGGCCACAGGATAACGAACGATCTGTACAATCACACGCGTGATCTGCTTGCCTGGGGATTGAATAACAAGACAGTGGCCAATCTTACAGGACTTGGGCAGAACACAGTCAAGGAGATTGACAAGAGGCGGCTTCAGGAGCTTTGCACTATCGATGGCAAGAAGCTGAGAAAACCGGAAAGGCTGGCCAGGTTTCTGGGCATTGACGAATTCCTGCTGCACTACGGCCACCGGTATGCCACTCATATCACCGACCTAGAGACCGGCCATGTTCTGTGGATTCAGCCGGGCAAGAAGAAGCAGGTCGTCTATGACTTTATAGAGTTCGTCGGCCTTGACTGGATGAAGGGCGTGAAGGCAGTGGCATGCGACATGAACTCGGATTTCCAGGACGCGTTCGAGGAGAAATGCCCTCACCTGGAGATTGTCTTTGATTACTTCCATGTCGTGAAGAACTTCAATGACAAGGTCATCAGCGAAATCCGCAAGGATGAGCAGAAAAGGCTTCGCGAGGAGGGAAACGACAAAGCAGCAAATTTGCTGAAAGGTTCCAAGTTTATTCTTACCTCAAGTCTGTAAGAACTCAGACGCAAGGACCAGGAAGCTGCAGAAGGAAAGGTATTCCGCAAAAAGGGCTCCATCTTCAAAATTGAAGAGGTTATGTGCAAAGGAGGTTGGGAGGAAAGATACAAAGCTCTGATTAAGGAGAACAAGCTTCTGTTCACTGCTGACCTGATAAAAGAGAAGCTCAAATACGCCTATGACAAACGCATCCTAGCTGAGGAGATGGCCAAAGAGCTGAAGGAAATTATGAACATCTGCGAGGCATCTAAAGACAAGCATCTTCTGTGGTTCAGCAAGCTTATAAAGGAGCATTTCAATGGCATGGTAGCTCGTGCAAAGTTCAGAATTTCCAATGGCATGATGGAGGGAATAAACTACAAAATTAAGACTCTCAGACGACAGGGGTACGGTTATCCTGACGATGAATATTTCTTCCTCAAGATCATCGATGCCAGCAGAAAGGATTACGTCAGGAACGAGCGATCACACAGAAAATGAGATTGAGCCTTTTTTATCGATGATTATCGCTTTGAATCATTGTACTCACACCCGGATCTGAGTTTGTCTAGACTGTCAAAATATGCATTTCTGCTTACTCCTGATTTTTCTCAATATGCCGAGATGCCTCTGTGGCGTCAGATAGAGAGTACAGGCAAGAGCAGATGGGTAGGTGCATACTGGCAGAGTAAGGGATTAAATAAAAGAATCCCAAGTAGCCGTACTATTTCTGACTGACTTGGGATTTTTATGCTCACCCGTCGTTATCTGAGTTCTTTTCAGAACTACCTTTTGTATCTGTTTCAGATACTTTGTCACTGCATGCAAGGTGTAATTTTTCCATAAGTTCCTTGTGGCATTTTATGGTATGAGACCACCTGAAATCGTCAATTTTTGGAATCTCATTGACGGAAAATCCATCTGACAGTCTCTGAACCTCTCGCAGATCATCGAGCATGTCTCCGAAAGTCGAATGATCCAGCACGCGTGCTTCCTTTGCTGCATTCAGCATTCTGCAGGTTATGGTAGATGCGATCGCGTTGATGAAGTTGCTGCCACTGACGGAGTGACTGCTTTGGACGGAAGTGTGGTCTATTTCAAGAGTGTTTTTGTACTGTTTGAAAACAAGCTCAAGAAGCCATCTCTGGGAATAGGCCTGGTATGCAGTTTCCAGCGGGAGATCCAAATCAGACTCGAGTACGATGGTACCGAAGCTTTTCCTTTTCTCATCGTATTTCTTTCCGTCCAGTGTTTCCTTTTTTAATGCTCTGTTCTGGAAGCATAAATCCTCCTTCGCGGATTTTTTAGAGTCCTTGAAGGAATACAGGAACACCCCTTTGTCAGTTTTTGCTTTTATGCCCATAACAGGGCATTCGGTGCCCCTGAGCATAGTGTCGTAGATATTCAGGCTGTATTTCCTGATCCTTTGGTCATCCCTCTTTACAGGAGTGATGTAATGGAGGTCGGGATGGTTTTTCAGCCATTCACGGATCTGATTGGGAGGAAATCCCTTGTCAGCAAGAATAGTGCCTTTTGTTATGTTGTTTTCCCGTACAAATGACTCATAGGAAGTTGAGTCCACTGAATTGCCAGGAAAGACGTCTGCGCAGACAGGCTCCATCTTCTCAATGTCATAGGCATACAGAACTGAAATATCCCTGGTACCCTTTATTCTGCTCTTGCGTGAAAGCTGGGACAGTTCATTTATGATGCTGTTGTCAGTGACCAGTGTTCCATCTATTGCAATGTGATGGTCTGCCGCGATCCTCTCAAGCCTTTTCCCAAAAAACTCATGCCTTTTGCCTTCGTACCTGCCCAGCTCATTCAAAAGTTTGCCAACATGGTTTTTGGACAGATGTGTTCCCGGGAAGAATACCTTCAGAAATGAGGACTCATAGTATGAGGCATACCTGGAAGCTGATATTCTTGGCTTTATAATCCTCAAAATTGCTATAACCATGATGGAATACACATCAGGAGCATCATATATCTCCAAAAGATCCGAGATGATGTCATCACAGAATCTGTAGGCAAACGCAGGAGCGCCATACGACAGGACTTCAGCATCCCATGAAGCCGCAGCTTCCTTTGAGGCTGGCTCTGACTCCTTTGATTCTGATTTTGCTTTCTGCTTTCCTTTGGACCACGGGACATATTTGAAATTTATGATATGACCGATGACCTTGCCATTCTTTGGCTGCGGAAATTTACCGCGGACGTACTTGCCTGAAGCTGCTCTTTCTCTCACAGCATAGCGAAAAGGTGTGTCTTTGCCGTTATCACACACAATAGTATTTGTTGGTCTTTCAACTTCTCTGATTTCCTTTGGAACACCCATATTAGCCTCCTGACTCATATAGTACAGTATATCATAACAGTACTATATAGTCAAACACTTTTGAGGTAAAATTGGGTATATAGGAGGCTAGCAACCAGCCAAAATAAGAAAAAGAAGGCAGGAACCAAGGTAGAATTCTGGTAACAGGAAAGGGGGCTAGCCAGTGATTTATGACTGTAATGGCAGAAAACTGTTTCTAGATCAACGAATTAGACGAAAACTTAGAGATAAGTTGTCACGTCACGGAAAATAGTACGGCTAAGAGGGATTCTTTTAATTAAAGGTAATTCCTACGGTTACTTGGGGATTAGCGCAGACATTTGAGTTTTGTTTTGATGCACTTCCCAAAGAATCTATTGTTGCTGTTGGAATGATCGGTTGCAGACGATCCAGGCTGAATTTCTTGCGAGGTTATCATGCGATGCTGGAAAAACTCTCACCAATTACGGTAATCGTTTTTGGTAAGCCTTTCCCCGAGATGGACGGACACATAGTCGCAGTTGATTATATGACTTCCAGAAGGGAGAACTCTTGATATGGGTGGACGTGGAACTTTTGCTGCAGGCAAAATTGTGAAGTATGCGTATTTCACGATTGGTACAATTGAGGGCGTAAAAGTTCTGGCAGGACTTAATGGAAGACATAAACTGCCAGAAGAAGCACATTCGAGCTATGCATATATCAGATTAGAGCCTGACGGGACATTCCATGAGATGAGAATATACGACAAGGATCATTTTCTGCGATTTGAAATAGCCTATCATCCTGAACCTAGTTTGGATCCTAGCCGCAGGAAAATCCTGCATTGGCACGTATATGACAGAAACTTCAAAAGATCCCAAGCTATGCCTATGTCAAGGGCTATGATCCGGCATTTTAAGAAATATTTAAAGGGAGTTTCAAGGTATGATCGACGGGGACATAAATGAATTTATTAATGATCTGCATTATGGAATAGATCTGTATGTGAGATTTAACGGTAATACTTATTCTTTTCAAGGGTGGGATGAGGGAGAAATGCATACTATGCTGATTCTTAAGGAAAAACCTCTTCCTGTAGAAGATTTCTATAAGTTCACCGCCAAGGGTAGAAATGAGTGCGTCAATGAATTCATGAAGGCAAAACTCTGGGATGGCAAGACTTTCATGGAAGTGGAGAAATTCATGACTCAAGTAGATTGCTGAGAACCGCCCTCTACGATGCTACCAACATCTTCGGGGGCTTTGTGGGGGGAGAATCCTCCAAACAAGCCTAGTTATGATAAAAGGACTTAATGGAATTGTCAATTTGGTCGGACACCTAACTTTATGCATCTCCCTAGCGGCCGTATACCAGGGCGAACGCATGAACACACTTTAATCAAGCAGGCCAAGAGCACAACATAGGCACTCCAAAGCGACTCTTGGCTGCTCACAACGTTCCATAGCCTGTCTCACGCTCAGCAGCTTTGGTGTCTTTTTTGTCTCCCAAAGCCAGAAGCGCCAGTGCTCAATCATGGCCAGAGCTGTTTTGTTAAGAGCACTTCTGTTGGCAACATAAACCGGGTCATCAGCCTGCATTCTGTCCTGGCTGAAATGCATGTCCAGCAGCCAGTGCAGGCGATTTTCCACGCTCCAATGCTCCCTTACCGTTTTTGAGATTTTCTGAAGGTTCTCCTTAACAGGAGCCATCGATGTTATGTACCACGCGACTTCTGGACATCCCTCACCAGTTGTTTTTTTAGTTCTGCTCCTGGCTATTCTGACTATGCTTCCGTCACCAAGTCCCAGCCAGCGCTTTCGGATCTCCTCTGAGAAAAGAGAGGCTTTAAGCACTGAAACCTGTCGCGTTTCAATCCTTCCATGATCGAGTTCTGTTTCTGGTTCAAGCGATAAAGCCAGACCTTCATACAATGTAAAAAGTGACAATGCTTCGTCTGACATTCTGTCCTGATTGCCTTTTAGTGCAAACAGGTAGTGGGCACCGCTTTGAATCACTTTTTCTGCGAAGCCTGCCTGACAGCTTAGTGCGTCTGTCGTAATAGTTGCTCCCCTGACATCAAGATTTTTCAGAATCTCAGGTCCGGCAGTAATCTCATTGGTTTTACGGTCGATAAGTTTTTGTCCGATGCAGACACGCCCGACTGTATCGTAAAAGTTCATGATCATGTAGGCCGCACCGCCATTCTCTCCTGTACTGCGGCTTGCCTTGACAGCCTGTCCATCTGCCGCAATTACTCTGCCTTCAAGTTCTGAGGCCAGCCCGGCAGTAAATTTTTGACACATGCTTGCGAACTTTTCCGGATCGGCCAGCAGCATTACTTTTCTTACAGTGTCATGAGACACAGGAACCTGAGCGAGCATTCCGGGAAGGAACGGATCGAAGAGCTCTGCTTTGAGCCTGCCATTGATTGCATCACTCACAGAAGACGCGTCACTTCTGCCGCTGAGCGATCTCAGCAGAGTCCCGAGCAGCAATGGTTCAAGACGGTGTACTACTTTTGACTGCCGCCTTGTGTCTGCGGCCGACTCATTGGCAGCCTTTGCGGCCGCCTCTGCTGCTCCTTTTAACAGCTTTTCTGTGGTGGTATCCTTTTCTCCGAGCCTGACCAGCAGTTCATCATTCTTCTTTGAGAGAAGCCATGTTGGTGATGGAGAAAAAAAGCCGTCTCGTCCGATAGAACCATACGTGATCCTGCTCTGGCGCTTCTTCCCCGTAGACAGATCTTCTTTTTGGAAACTCTTGTAAACCTGGTAATAACCGTAGCGGTTATTGAAATTGAGACATGCACCTGCCGGTATTTCAGGGTACTTGCTTAGGTCAGGTTTGGGAAACGGCTTAACGTCTGGCATGTGATTATCCTTCACTATTTGAAATAGTTATAAGATACACGATTTACTGGACGGTATCAACAAAATTTGTTCGTTAAAACAATATTAATAATAGTATATTAGCCTGAAGACAGGGAGCGTAACATTGCCGAGGCCGATATTCCTAAATGCCATGATGCGCTCTCCCTGCCGCTCTCAGGCTCAATCTTATCTCCGGCCTCTCAGTCAGCGCGCGGATACTGACTTTTGCCCTGATTTCATGCAGCGGCATCACCTCAGTGTCAGCCGGAGCCGCCTTTGGCAGGTATTTTGTTAAATCTGCATAACAGACTGTTTTCAGAGGAAAAATCCGGATACTGGTGCAATAAGTCGGAATTTTTGGCACTTATTGCACCGGTATCGCCTCATTTTGAGGATATCCAAGGTGTCCGGAGAGGCAGCCGGGCCTTCGGCGGCTGCCTGCTGCCCTTCGCCCTTGAGAGGAAGCGCTCCGGGGCGGCTGCTCTCTTATGGTGCACTGCAGCTGGTTCTGGGCAGGAACAGTGCAATTCTGCCCAATAACAGGACTTTTAATGCGGGTTCCGTAAAGGACAATGGCATATTTAGTGGTGCTTCTGACACACAGGCACGAGATATGCTGATATTCTCAGTACATCAGGATAAAAAAGACCGAGGCGGCTGATAATTTTGCAGTTTCGGACCTTTTCTTCTGGTCCGTATGTCTTTTGTACTTTTTTCATTGCAGGCAGTGCTGGCTGCACAACCCAATCAAAAAAACGGGACACTTTTTATCCAGTTCAGAATCAGCCGCAGGAAGATCCGGCCGTGCTCAGAGAGCATCAGCCGGCCGGGTTATTACCGGAAATGCGGCACAAATCCTTTATTTGTCCGGCGTCTCCTCAAACTAGCGAATGCATCTTATATAAGAATGCAGGGCAGGCAAGACTATGGCAGAAAACAGACAGGACGTAATCAGCTCCCTTGACAGGATCATCGGGCTCATCAAGACTGACACCAAAGACATTCCCGCGGCCGAGAAGAAGAGAATGGTCCGGGAGACCCTCGATCAGTTCCAGAACTATGTATCGCCGGGCTGGCTCAAGTACCGGAAGTCCGTCTCCTCGGACTCCGCGGAGGGCGCGGTCCTCGAGTGGCAGGACGGCGGCGCCTACTGCTACGGGCTCGAGGGCGAGAAGTTCATCGACTGCCTCGGCGGCTTCGGCGTATTCACCTTCGGGCACCGCAACAGCGAGATCCTGGACGTGGTGAAGGCGCAGCTTGACCACCAGGCTCTCCACTCCCAGGAGCTCCTCGATCCGCTCCGCGGCTACCTCGCGAAGGCGATGGCCGCCATCACCCCGGGCGACCTGCAGTACTGCTTCTTCACGAACGGCGGCGCCGAGGCCGTCGAGATGGCCCTCAAGCTCTCGCGCATCGCGACGGGAGGCCGCTGGTTCATCTCCGCGGTCGGCGGCTTCCACGGGAAGTCCATGGGCGCGGTCTCCGTCTGCGGCAAGAGCACCTACCGCACTCCCTACGGCCCGATGGTTCAGCAGGTGCAGCACGTTCGCTACGGCGTCGCCGATGACATCAGTCAGGCGATCAGAAACCTCCAGGAGGTCGGCGAGAAGGTCGCCGCCGTTATCCTTGAGCCCATCCAGGGCGAGGCCGGCGTCATCGTCCCGCCCGACGGCTACCTGAGGGCGGTCCGCCAGATCTGCTACGAGACCGGCGTAGCGCTCATCTTCGACGAGATCCAGACCGGCATGGGCCGCACCGGCACGGTGTGGAGATGCGAGCACGAGGGCGTAACCCCGGACATCATGACCTACGGCAAGGCCTTCGGCGGCGGCATCATGCCGATAACCGGCATCATCTGCCGCCCGAAGATGTGGACTCAGCAGCTCATCGACAACCCGTGGCTCCTCGGCTCCCCGACCTTCGGCGGCAACCCGGTTTGCTGCGCCGCTGCCATCGCCGCGATCCGCTACATGCTCTCCCATGACATCCCGGCGGTCTGCGCGAGGAAGGGAAAGCTCCTCAAGGACGGCCTGGAGTCGCTTGCGAAAAAGTACCCTGACGTCGTCGCCGAGGTGAGGGGCGTGGGCCTCATGCTCGCCGTCGAGTTCCGCTCGCAGGAGCTCGGCTACGAGACGGCGAAGGGCCTCTTCGCCCGCCGCGTCATGACCGCGGGAACTCTGGTGAACGCGAAGACCATCCGCTTCGAGCCAACCGCGGAGATTTCCGAGGAGGACATCAGCGAGGTCATCAGCCGCCTTGACGAGGCGCTCGCCGACACCCGCCTCCGCTGCGGCAGCGACATGAGGAAGAGCGGCGCCGCTCCGCGCCAGGCAAGAGAGCCGGCAAGAAGAAGCGTGCCCGGCGCCTCCGCGTTCTTCAGGCCCCAGGCCATCCAGAGAGAGCAGGGACGCGCGAACAAGCTCTGATGGGCGCGTGCCCAGGGCATGCCCGCCTCCGCTGAGGCTCCGCAGGATGGCGGAGCTTCCGCTCCGGCAGCCGGGCGCCTATACCTGGGCCATTCATGAGGGCGGTGCCGCGGGGCTCCTGAGGGGAGCCCTGCGCCGCCGCTTTTGCGCGCTCCCGCCCCGGGGAGCGCTGCCGGATTCCGACCCGTGCCTGGAAAGGCGCGGGATCAGGCCTCCGTCACGTACATGGCCGCGGCACTTCCCTTATTTTCCCAAAACTTTTCATATTTCTGTTACTGTTCACAGCCATTTTAAGCCTGCAAGTAAAAATTCATGACAATGACTCCTTTATGACATCTCTGCATTCACTAAAATTTGATTGCGCCATCTGTTGCAGTTATCATAAAGGAACGGAATAGACGTTCTGTCTCTTCTATGCTGAAGAGCTGGATGTTCTTCCTGTCATAACAATGCCAATTATGCAGAATTCCTGATTTCTGCAGAAGTTTCGGTATTGTCTGACGTCGCACCCGCAAGGGGCGTGAATTGAAACATATTTCTTACAGCTCCTTAATAGTTTAAGGGTTAAAAAAGGCGGCAGTGGCATATAATGAGGCCGGACCGGCTGTCATGTCAGCCCCTGGCACCACTGTGCCCGGAGCGCTCCGGCGGTGGGCGCGGCGCCTCTCATGAGGCAGATCTTGGAACTCACCTGGAAATAGCGGCGAATGATTTATCTTGTAGAGGATGATGACGATATCAGGGATCTGATGGTTTACTCCTTCAGGAACTCAAGGCTTGACGCTGAGGGCTTCTCCCGCCCGTCCGACTTCTGGAAGGCCATGGCCTCAGAGCTCCCTGACATCATTCTCCTCGACATCATGCTCCCCGAGGAGGACGGCATCTCCATACTCAGAAAGCTCCGGAGCAAGGAGAAGACCCGCTCCATCCCGGTCATGATGGTAACGGCGAAGGGCAGCGAGTATGACAAGGTGCAGGGCCTTGACCTGGGCGCCGACGACTACCTCGCGAAGCCCTTCGGCATCATGGAGCTCATCGCCCGCGTCAAGGCGCTGATGCGCCGCACCGGCACCAAGTCAGGCGATGACTCGGAGGAGGAGGTCCTCCGCCACGGCTCAATCGAGCTCCGCCCGGCCGGGCGCTACGTAACGGTCGGCGGCGAGGACGTGAAGCTCTCCGCGAGGGAGTTCGATCTCCTCGAGTACTTCATGCGCCGCCCGGGCGTCGTGCTCTCCCGCGACCTTATCCTCACCCGCGTCTGGGGCTACTCCTGCAGCATCGAGAGCCGCACCGTGGACGTCCACGTCAAGTCGCTCCGCAAGAAGCTCGGCGACGCCGGGGCGGAGATTGAGACGGTGAGGGGCATCGGCTACCGCCTCAACCAGGAGAGCGACGCTTGAAGCGCAGAATATTCCTGAGCCTGGTGCTCATCGCGCTGATCTCGGCCGTAATCGCCATGCTGGTGACCGGCTTCTTCTATTTCGGGGAGTACGAGAAAAGGGCCCGCTTTGACCTCAGGCAGCAGCTCTCCGCGGCCGCCGAGGGCTACCGCACCGGGGGCGAGGCCTACATCAGGTCGCTCCGGCTCGACTCCAGGATTACCCTCATCGAGGAGGACGGGGACGTCGTCTACGACTCGAAGGGCAGTGCGTCCGACATGAAGTCCCATGCCGACCGCCAGGAGTTCATTGACGCGGAGCTGAGCGGCACCGGCACGAGCGAGCGCCGCTCCGAGACCATGGGCATCGAGACCATGTACGAGGCGGAGCTCCTCCCTGACGGCAGGGTTCTCCGCATGTCGGTCGACATCGAGAGCCTCACCTACTCGTTCAGGACCTCGGTCTTCTTCGTCCTCCTGATCTTCATCCCATTCTGCTTCCTCCTCCTTCTCGCGGCGGAGCTCATCACGAGGCGCCTCGCCGGGCCCATCTCGAGGATTGACCTTGACCGGCCGCTGGACTCCAACGTCTATCCGGAGCTCTACCCGCTCCTCTCGAAGATCTCAGGCCAGAACAGGAAAATCGAGCTGCAGCTCCGCGAGCTCAGCACCAGGCAGAGCGTCATCAGGACTGTAACCTCCAACATGAGGGAGGGCGTCATCTTCACCGATCCCGACCAGATCATCCTCCTCTCGAACGGCGAGGCGAGGAACTTCCTGCAGGCAATAGGAGAGGACCCTGACGCGCCGCGCATCCTTGACACCATGAAGGGCATCGGCGCGCTCTCGAAGGACGTCCGGAAGGGCGTCACGTCAAGGAAGCTCATCTTCTCCGGGAACCTCTACTACGAGGTGCAGGGATCCGCCGTGTACTCCGGCGAGACCGAGGTCGGCTGCTGCTACACCATCAGGAACGTCACGACCGACGTCACGCAGGAGCAGCAGCGCCGGGAGTTCTCCGCCAACGTCTCCCACGAGCTCAAGACCCCGCTCACCTCCATCTCGGGCTTTGCCGAGATCATCAAGAGCGGCATCGCGAAGCCCGAGGACGTCCCGGTGTTCGCCGGGAAGATCATGGCTGACGTGAAGCGCCTCCTGGGGCTCATCGACGACATCATCAGGCTCTCGCGCCTTGAGAGCGGCGGGGCGAACGAGTTCCGGATCTGCGACCTCGGGGCCATGTCAGAGGAGGTCGCAGCGCAGTACGAGTTCCCCGCCGAGCAGAAGAAGGTCACGCTCTCCTGCGACGTGAGCCATGTGAGAATCCGCGCCGTGATGCCCTTCCTCCGCGACATCATCGCGAACCTCATCGACAACGCCATCAAGTACAACAGGCCTGAGGGGAAGGTAACGGTTACCGTCAGGCAGAACCGCTCGGACGCAGAGCTCACCGTGATCGACACCGGCATCGGCATCCCCGCTGACTGCAAGGGGCGGGTGTTCGAGAGGTTCTTCCGGGTGGACAAGAACCACTCGAGGAAAATCGGCGGCACCGGGCTCGGGCTTTCCATCGTGAAGCACGCGGTGGAGGCGAACGGCGGGGTAATCTCCCTTGAGAGCGAGCTCGGAAAGGGCACCACTGTTACCGTAAGGTTCCCGGTGTGCACTGAGGAGAAGGAGCCTGCCTCCGGGCCGCAGGCTGCCTCCGCAGAGGAGCCGAAGGCATCCGCGGCTCCGGCCTCTGAGCCTGAGGCCATGCAGTCAGTCCCTCCCCTTCCGGCAGGCAGCGCCGCCTGAGTCTCCGGGCGGCACAGTGCCCGCTGTCACGGACAGCCTCCCTTTTCTGTGGTATAAGACTCAGAGACATCTAAGGGAGGTATTCCATGGTTTCGTTCAGCATGCCCGTAAGGGTGTTCTTCGGCGAGAACGCCGTAGCAGAGAACTCCGCGGCCTTCGAGCGCTTCTCGGGAAAGAAGGCGTTTGTCGTAACCGGCGCGCATTCCGCGAAGGAGAGCGGGGCCCTCAGGGATCTTACGGCAGCCCTCGCAAAGCACGCGATTGAGTACGAGGTCTGGGGCGAGGTCGTGCCGAACCCGGGCGTGGAGCTCGTCTACCGCGGCGCGAAGGAGGCCCGTAAGTGCGGCGCCGCCTTCGTGGTCGGCATCGGCGGAGGCTCAGCGATGGACGCGGCCAAGGTCATCGCGCTCCTTGCGGTGAACCCCATCCCGAAGGCCGCGATATTCGCGGGATCCCCTGAGCCCAAGGCGCTCCCTGTCATGCAGATCCCGACCACCTCCGGCACGGGAAGCGAGGTCACCCCGAACTCGGTCCTCTCGAATGACGTGGGGATGACCAAGACCAGCGTCGCGTCGCCCGCGATGTTCGCGGAGTGCGCCTTCCTTGATCCCCGCTACACCGCCACCATGGATCAGAAGACCACAGTGGACACCGCGGTGGACGCCATGACCCACGCGGTGGAGGGCATGATGTCGAAGAGGGCAGGGCGCCTCACCGACGCTCTCGCCTCTGAGGCAGTCGGCTGCTTCGTCTCCTGTGAGCCCGCGCTCATGGGCGATGAGGAGATCACCATGAAGGAGCGCGCCTCGCTCCTCTACGCCTCCGCTGTCGCCGGCATGGTCATCGCGCAGACCGGGACGGTCGGAGTGCATGCCATGGGCTATCAGCTCACCTATCACCGCGGTGTGCCGCACGGGCGCGCGAACGGCTTCATCCTCCCTGACTTCCTTTCTGCTGTTGAGAAGCATGATCCGGTGATCGTCAGCACCATACTTGAGACGCTGGGGCTTGAGTCCCTCCCTGAGCTCCGAGCTCTCATGGACCGCCTCCTCGGGCCCCGCCCCGCCGTCTCGGACTTCGAGATTGAGGGGTTCGCGAAGCGCGCCGCCGCTGCTCCCGGCATGAGGAACGGCGCGGTCGTCCTCACCGAGGCCGAGATCCGGAGCGTCTACCGGAAGTCCCTTGCCTGATTGTCTCCGGGGCGTTCCGTAGGGGGGCCTCTTCCCGCACCCGGGGATGGGCAATTGTGCATCTTTTGTGAAGTGCCGGCAGTTTTAATGCCGTGAAATGTGGCAGAATGCTCAGGGGGATTTGTTCCCTGATTGTTGTCGTGAGCCAGTTTTCTGAGATACAGCTATGCCACATAAAGCACGATTCTTCTGCGCGGCGGCCTTTGCCTGCGCCGTTTCGGCGGTGATTGCCGGCAGCGAGCCTGACGGCAGCCTCTCCGACCGCCTGGGCGACGCCCTCGCCGGAGAGCTGGGCGATCAGGATGTGGTGGTGAAGACCAGGAGCGGCAGGGTGAAGAACCATGCCCCTCTCACCGGAAAGCCGTTCAGGGTGATGGCCGTGGTCCACGGCCTTGACTCCCACGACAAGCTGGGGAACGCCGCAGTCTGCCTCGACGTCAACGGTGACGGCTTCTGCGACCGGAACGACATCGGCCTCACCATGACCTCGAAGGACGGCCAGGCTGAGTTCCAGGTTGAGGAGGGCGACTTCATCAGCGCCGTCGAGAACTTCAGGAACATCGTCGCCGTAACCCAGTTCGGCGTGCTCTCAGCGAGGATCGACAGCGGCACGCCTATCGAGTCAAAGAGCCACCTCCTGCGCTACGACATCTCCCTTCCCTCGACACTCATTGCCCAGGCGGGCTCGGCCCTCGTCGGCACCGAGCTTGAGGACTACAACGGCGCGGTCTCGGCCTCGGTCGACGAGCTTGGGGGCGAGAAGGACGATCTGAGGGTGCACGATCTCAAGGAGAACTCTCCGGTCCACATCTTCTTCAGGTCCCTCCGCGACGCGAAGATGGACATCGACTCGACCGTGTTCATCCCGGGAGCCCTCAAGGACATCAGGAGCGACCTCCAGCAGCATTTCTCGCCCGAGTACATCTCGCTCTACTTCCAGAAGACCGGAGAGTTCTCGGTGAGGCAGGCAAGCGACAACAACCCTCCGGAGAACGCGAGGATCATCTATACGGTTGACCTCAGCACCTGCTACAGCCTGCAGTTCAGCGGCAGGGCCGTGGATCAGGACAAGGGCGACGCCATCACCTACCGGTGGGACTTCGGGGACGGAAGCGACGTGCAGACCACGAAGTCAGCGGAGGAGCCGATTTTCCACAAGTTCTCGCCTGGCGGAAAGACCGGCGGTCAGTACACGGTCAGGATGACCGCGGACGACGGGCGCGGCGGCACCGCCTCCGTCGAGCAGCCGGTCTTCATCAACACCGCGCTCTGCCCTTCGGACGCGAAGCCCTACGTGTTCTACGCGAGGAACGACTCCGGCTCGTATGACATCAGCTTCAACCTGAGCCCTATGACGCTCCGGCAGGAGAAGATCAAGGGCTACAGATGGGATTTCGGAGACGGGAAGCACCAGGAGACCGACGGCGCGGTACCGCAGGTGAGCCACGAGTACAAGGCCCGCAGCAAGCCCTATACCATCCTGGTGAACGCCTACGCGGAGAGCGGCAAGGCCTGGAGCGCTTCGGCGAAGATCACGCCTGATCCCGCCAAGGCCGGCGAACTCCCTGACTCCGACATGGGCATCGACTTCAACGGGCAGACCATCAGGCTCTACCAGAACGACTACGGCGATCCTGACGCGCTGAAGGACCTCAACACCAGCTGGAAGATCGAGTCCGTAACCGACGAGCCGGTAATCAGCGACATCTTCATGACCGGCGAGAAGTCGTTCGTCTACACGCTACCGGTGAACCCCGACGACAACATAGCGGAGTACATCGTGATCCTCGGGCAGTCGGACAGCGCCGGCAACTACCGCTCAATAATCCAGGGCATCTACTGCGACAAGGCGACGAAGGAGTGCACCTACAACTAAGACTCCAGCTTTGTTCAATTGGCCGTCCTCTGGGGCGGCCTTTTCAATTCCGGTCAGGCCGCGTTATGGCTGCCGCTTTGTATTCGGTCTGCTGATGAAACTGCGGAGGGGATGAATATGTACGAGAAAAACGGCATCTGCTACGCCGACAGTCCTTCTGAGGAAATCCGGATTACTGAGGCTAAGCCGCTTGAGGACAGGATGATGCTGGTTACGTTCTCGACAGGCGAGAGGCGGCTCTTTGACACTAAGAAGCTCAACGGACCGGTGTTCAGGGCGCTTGACGATGAGAGAATCTTCCGCCATCCTGTGATTCAGCTTGGCACCATCACCTGGGATGACTGGAAGATCGACATAGCGCCGGAGACGGTATACCGGGAGAGCGTCCCTTATGACGTTGATGAACGCGGTGAAGCCTTATGACATCTGTCACAAAAAACCTGCCTCAGTATGGCAGAGCGCCATCTCACTCACTATACTGAGCAGGTGCTGCGGTTAAATCGTCCGTCCCTGCCTTCCAGGAATACCTCGAGGCGCTGTCTCCGCGATGATGACATCCCGCGGCGGGCAAGATCCCTCATGCCGTTACAGGTCAATCATTAGAGTACCTTTGGCAGTGGGTCAAATCCCCTCCGCGAATACCTCTCATGCCGGATCCGCCGATGGATTTCTTCCTTGTGGCTATACGGAACATATTCCCGGCACGGCATCCCCTCATTTCCCATGAGGGGATGTTCCTTTCCTGACTCGCCATCTTTCCCATCTGCCGCGCTAAGCTTCCTGCTGATTCTCCTCCGCAGCGTTCCCACGCCCTCTAATGTTTCCCGGAATGTCCGCAAATGACATACCGGCAGGCCGGACAATCCTGACTCTTTGCGGCGTGAATAAACACGCCCTTGCGATAAAATGCCATGCATGAAAAGTTATATTGATTAAAATTTAAACAATGCAGATTTGCTTTTCCCTTTGAAAATGCGGCCTTTTCTGCGGTTTTTCCTGCCTCGTTTTTGGTTTAAAGCGTGCCACAGGTCACAGTTGCATTGCGGTTCATTGTATAAAATTTAACACTGCGAAAATTATGCACGGTGACCGTGCAGCCAGCGGGCTGAGAACAACAAAAAAGGCCGGTCCGCTCCGCCCCGTTTCCCGCTCAGACGGAAGACGCGTTCATAAAAGCATAGGAACTAACGAACATATGAAGATTAAAAAGCCAGGCTTCAGGATCAGCAGGCTCATGCTGGCCCTCGGCGTAGCCATGTCAGTTCCGTTCTCTGCAGTCGTAGGGCTGTCAGACGCGGAAGCTCTCATAGCTGCTACACACGTCTATCATAACCACATGCCGAACTTCTGGCCGTACTATGACACCTCGAAGTACGCCTCCACTCCGGTCGGCGGCGCTATCCGCTACACCTATGACGGCGGCGCCATGGCCCTCCAGAGCGGCTCAGTCGCAGGCTACGCGCTCGCCCTGAAGAACGGCAAGCTCATGCCTCACGATAACCTGAACCAGTATTACGACAGGGACGCGAAGCGCAACGCCTATACCAACTGGCCGGCTGATACCGCAAGACTCTACAACTCGCAGCATCCTCAGAGCCAGGTACAGGTAACCATGTCCGCGGCCGTCATCAACGACATCCAGGACTTCGCTGAGCGCGGAACTTTCAGCTTCTTCAGGCCGGGCTGGGCATCAAAGTGGGTTGACGCCTACAACAATCTCAAGACCACCAACGGCTTCCACGCCCTTGAGCCGATCCACTTCACCGGCCACCACTCCATGGGACCCCTCGTAGGACCGCAGTACTTCCTGAAGGACCTCATTTACCAGAACGTAACACTCCAGCAGGACTACTTCCTTGGTGACTCGTTCAGGCCCTCCGAGGGATTCTTCCCGACTGAGCTCGGCTTCTCCGAGAGGCTTATTCCGACCCTCAAGAAGCTCGGCGTCAAGTGGTCAGTCATGGGCAACAACCATTTCTCCCGCGCGGTAAAGAGCTATCCGTACCTCGATGATCCGGGGAAGGACACCCTCGTATCGCCTCCGAACAGGGCAGACCTCCAGAACGACGTTGATGGCGGCACCTGGTTCACCCTCGGCATGGAGCACGAGCAGCAGAACATCGTCAACTACTTCCCGTTCGCTGACATCCCGCACTGGGTACAGTACGTCGACCCTGAGACCGGCGAGGTATCCAAGCTCGCAGGAATCCCGGTTGACCAGAACGGCTCCTGGCTTGAGGGCTGGGAAGGAAAGGCCGGCCCTGAGCAGACCATCAGCCTGTTCGAGAAGGACGCAGGCGGCCGCGTTCCCTATTTCGTAATCGCCCACGACGGCGATAACGGCGAGGGACGCGCAGGCTCTCAGCAGACGTGGGAAAGCTCCGGCAACTACACATACGTACAGCCCGGAGTAAAGGGAATGGGCGTACAGGAGTACCTCAAGACCTATCCTATCCCCGAGGACGATATCCAGCACGTTCAGGACGGCTCCTGGGTTGATACCCGCGACTCGTCGTCTGACCCGACCTGGTACCACTGGCACATCCCGATGGGCGTCTGGAAGGGACAGTTCGCTGCCTTCACCACTGCAACCGGCAAGACCTTCGACTGGCCGACCAACTTCGACGGCACTCCTCTCGGGCACGCTGTCTCCATGGAGTACGGCTACCACTACCTCGAGAGAAACTTCGCCCTCCTCCAGGCTGCGCTCAACTACGCAGAGACCGCAGAGCAGATCTGGCTCGACGGCCATCCGAACTACTGGTCTCCTAAGACTGACAAGGAGAAGCGCGTTACCTACGAGGGCAACCAGCTCAATCCGTACATGATGAGCTACCCGGTGAAGGGCGACGAGAGCAATGACTACAAGGGCGGCGCGAACCCCGCGGAGCTCGGCTGGTACTTCCTCATCAGCTCCATCGACTCTGGCTTCGGCTACTATGACGAGAACGTTGATGATAACGTCAAGCCCTCGCTCGGCTTCAACCAGTCACTGTTCTTCACCCAGCCTTACGTAGATGCCAACCTCAGCGAGGATCGCACCGGTCCTTCCATGTGGTGGGTACAGCGCTATCCGTACAACCCGGGCAGCGCCAACGCCTCCAAGGCCGAGGGCTGGACCAAGCTCTATGCTGACAACAGGTGGGTTGTCTACACCTATGCCTACGATGTAAGCGGCATCCAGGATGTCAAGGTCTTCATCAGAAAGCACAAGGACAAGAGAATGTCCCCGACCGACATCGCTCCGCGCGTCTATGATCCTTCCTCCGTCTGCTCCGGAGTCGCAAACTGCGATCCTGATCAGGTCGGCGACTGGGTTGAGTACAAGACCTCTGTCAGGGATCTCACTCCGGACATGAACGGAGTCGCCTGGCAGGACAACGACGTAAGCTACAACTACAAGGTCATTCCGGGAAAGAAGATCGGCTCCACCTACTACGCGTACATCGATGACATCCAGGATGAGCTGGTTGACTACTACATGGAGGCAACCGACACCAAGGGCAATGTCACGAAGAGCGAGATACAGCAGGTCTATGTAGGCGCAGGCAACTACACCAAGAAGGACGGCAAGTGGGTTGAGGACGTCAACGGCGAGCAGCCTGGCACCCATGCCTTCTTCACCGACAACGGCGCACGCCCGTCCTATAAGAACATCACCCTCTGGGCAAATCCTTCAGACGGCACCACTCCTGCTACTGACTACCGCGCCGAGGGCGAGGAGAGCTGGAGCAGCGCTTCGTACAAGACTGTAGCCCAGGGCTGGTACAAGGCTTCTTACCGCTACATTGACACCTCGAACTGCGCTGACACCCGCTACCATGCCTACGGCGAGTCTGCCTCTACCGACGGACAGTGCCTCTCTGCTGATGAGTCGAAGGACTGGACCTGGCATGAGGATGAGCAGAAGTTCCTCCCGGGCAAGCCTGACATCCTGCAGCCTGCAACCATCTACTTCAAGCCTGCGGCAAGCGTAGGCAGCGTCTGCATGCACTACAGGGCTCTCCCGCAGAACGGAGACGAGGGCTGGACTGCAGTTCCGGGCGAGAAGATGGAAAGCTCCTCCGAGAAGGGCTCCGGCTGGTATCAGCTTTCCCACGACTACGAGCCTGACGCTACCGGCATCGAGTTCCTCTTCAACGACTGCGGCAACAGCTGGTACAAGAGCGCGAGCGGCGGCAACTTCGTTGTCAATGAGATTGCTGACTACGAGGTTGATGGCACCAAGCTCACCAGGCACGAGCCTGTCAACAAGAACAAGAGCCCGGTAGCGAAGGCATCTGCCTCCGAGAGCAGCGTTGACGCAGGCGCCTCAGTAACCCTGAGCGCAGCAGGCTCAAATGATCCTGACGGCTCCATCTCCAGCTACGTCTGGACCGCAGGCGGCAAGAAGGTCGGAACCGGCGAGACCGTAAAGGTCAATCCGGAGAAGACCACCACCTACACCCTTACCGTAACTGACAACGATGGCGCGTCCGCAACCGCGACTGTCAAGGTAAGCGTCAAGGCGGTCAACCACGCTCCTGCGGCATCCTTCAGCGCTGCAGCCAAGAAGCTCACCGTTCAGTTCACCAACACCTCCAAGGATCAGGACGGCGACAAGCTGACCTATTCATGGGATTTCGGTGACGGCGAGACCTCCGCTGAGGCTTCTCCTAAGCATGTATATGCCGAGGAGGGCGACTACGAGGTAACTCTCACCGCGGCTGATCCGAAGGGCCTCACCGCAACTGCCAAGCAGACCGTAACCGTAGCGAACACCAACACTGCTCCTGAGGCTGCGTTCTCTGTAAGCAAGAGCTCCCTCAAGGCAACCTTCAACAACCAGTCCAAGGACGCTGACGGCGACAAGCTGACCTACGCCTGGGACTTCGGTGACGGCGAGACTTCTGACGCGGTAAATCCTACTCACACCTATGCTGAGGAAGGAACCTACAGCGTTTACCTCACCGTATCTGACGGCAAGGCAGAGAGCACCGCACAGCAGGAGGTAACCGTTCAGACCACCCACTGCTCGCCCAAGCACAGCGCAATGTACTTCGCGTCAACCAACAACAAGTGGACCTTCGACCAGATGGCCTACAACGATGATGACTGCGCGTGGGAAATCGCTGTCGACTTCAGCGGCAAGGGCGACGAGAACGGCGATCAGCGCTTCAAGGTAACCACTGCGGCTGACTGGCAGCACGGCATCTACGGACAGGGACTCGACAACGGCCTCTGCGACAACACCAGGACCTGCGGCGACGTCTTCACCGATGCCAAGGGCACCTACACGGTTAAGGTCTTTGACGACATGACCTATGATGTTGTTGAGGGCGGCCAGCGTGTACTTGCAAAGTGCGACAAGCATGATGCCCTGTACTATGCAGGCACCACCAACAAGTGGACCTTCGAGAAGATGAGCTGCTACGACGGCTACTGGACCCTCGATGTCAGCTTCACCGGCAAGGGTGATGAGAACGGCGATCAGCGCTGGAAGGTAACTACCTCCGGCGACTGGGAGCACGGCATCTTCGGACAGGGCCTCGACAACGGTCTCTGCGACAACACCAGGACCTGCGGCGATGTCTTCACCGATGTCAAGGGCACCTACACACTCAAGGTCAAGGACAGCGACATGACCTGGGAGCTTGAGGAGAAGTAAGAGATACTGACGCGCCCCTCGGGGCACACAGCAAGAGAGGGCCGGCGCTATGCCGGCCTTTTTCGTTACCCGGAGGAGCACGGCGTTTTTCCTTTCCTTTTGCATCCCTGTTCACGCAAGGTCAGAATTCAGCCAGTTCCGGCAAAAATGGTAAAATCACCCCGAGATCCGGAGGTTCCTGTGGCTGAGAGTATTCTTTTGAAAATGATGGGAGTGCAGCTCTACTCCCTCAACATGGGAACGCCAGCCTTCGATGCGCTCCGGAAGAACATACCCGCCTCGCTCCTCCCTCTGCCTCCCAAAAAGGAGGAGCCTCTGGAGGCCGGCCCCGCGTCATTCGCCGGGCTTACAGCAGGGGCGCAGCAGGCGGCAGCGCAGAAGGCGCCTCCGAAGAGCTCGTTCGGCGCCTACGCCGGAGCCCTGGGCGGCCTCAGGCGCGAGAGCCAGCCGGTGAATTTCTACCGTCCCCCAAAATATCCCTTCACCATCTTCAAGATTGTGGGTCCGTTCCCCCCGTGCATCGCGGATCTCTACGCGGTTCTGCGCCCGGACATCCTGTTCTTCCGCTCGTCTCCGTCCGAAATCAGGCGGGGAGATCTGGTGCTGGTAACGGACACCAGGGCAAGCATCCCTGTTCCCGCTCAGTACTTTGACTTCCGCGGCGGCGCGAAAAAGCTCTTTGAGGACCTTTTCGGGAAGGGTCTCCTCCGTCCTGCGCCGGGGGCGGGCAGGGCATGAGAGCATCACGTCTCCGCTCCGTCAGGCGCGCATTCCGCATCCTTCCGGGAAGGCTCCGGACCTTCCTCATAACGCTCCTGGCGCTCCTCGCGTCATCCGTCTGCATGTCGGGCGTCAGGGTCTACTCATATGTCGATGAGAACGGTACGACCCACTTCACCGACATCCCGGTTGACGAGAGCGAGGTCGCGGCCGACGTCATGACCGAGGACTTCTACGATGACTGCGGCGAGAACGAGGTGCAGCTCGCCATCCGCGACGAGGACGGCGACTACGCGGTATACATCACGAACCTCATCGCCTCTCCCGTAACCGTTACGCTCCATGTGAGCCATCCGGAGTATGTGGAGAGCGACATCGACTTCTCGAAGATTTACCGGATAGGGGAGGGGAAGACCGAGCCTTTGGGGTACATCTCCTACAGCGACAGCGGCGTCTTTGAGCTCTCCTTCACCTGCAGTATCGGAACCCCGACCTTCGACATGAAGGAGTACAGCGGCAACGAGTTCATCATCCCGTTCTACGGCACCTACCGGGTAACTCAGGCACCGGGCGGCAAGCTTAGCCACTCAGGCCCCGCGAGCCGCTACGCGGTCGACATCAGCATGCCTATAGGCACTCCTGTGAGGGCGTCGCGCCGCGGGCGTGTGGTCAACATGAAGATGAACTCCACGACCGGCGGACCGTCGCCTGCCTACAGGCCGTTCGCGAACTTCATCCGCATCCTCCATGACGACGGCACGAGCTCCATATACGTGCACCTCAAGGGCGGCTCCGCGATGGTCTCCAAGGGTCAGATGGTGGAGACCGGGCAGGTAATCGCGTACTCCGGCAACACCGGATACACCACCGGGCCGCACCTCCATTTCGCGGTGCAGCACAACAACGGCGTGAGGAACGTGGGAATACCGTTCAGGTTCGCGGAGATCGGGCGCATGCCCAAGTGGGGCGAGAGCCTTACGGGGCGCTGAAGACCGGACAAGGACTTAAGTGCTGATGCACAGCAAAGAACAGCAGTCAGAGCGGTAGCTCCTGAGCCTCAACAGCGCACTGGCGGTGGAAAAACGCGATGCCGTAGCCGAAGATTTTCCTGACAAATTTATCTCTGACTGCCTCAGCATAATCTTTATCAATAATCTGCCTAATTGCCTCATGGGCCTTGTCGCTGAGCTCCTCACGTGAGGCGGCATACTTCAGCTCTATTACTACGGCAACATCGAGTTTGGCCGAGCGAAAGGTAATATCAGCGTAACCGTCACCGCTGTCTGTATTGGATGAATGATCCTTTATAAGAGCGCCTGCCGACAGAATGATTCCGTTCAGAAGACCGTGATAGTAGTTTTCTTTGGGCTCTTTGCAGGCGACATCACGTGCAGATACAAAGGTGAGAAGCGCATTGGTCAGCTCTGCGGCAAGTCTCTCGGCATTGCCTTCAAGAAGTGCCTCTGCAATGGCTTTGGAGTAGTTTTCGAAATATGCTCCGCCTTTTTTGTGATAATAGGCCATTATGTTTGAGTCAAAGCATTTTCTGATTTCAGCATTCGGGATGCGGAACCAGTAAACGCCGTCAGTGTCTATTTTTTCGAGTGTCAGGTACCCGGTATAGACTAGCAGATTCCAGAATTGTCCTGCGTCACTGAGATCAAAGTCGCCGTAACTCATATCTTCATGGACGCTGACGTCAATGCTTTTGCCGTCAAGCAGATCCTGAAACATTCCAGCATCCTGCTCGCTGAGGTGTGGCATATACTGTGTGATAATTCTGCTGTTGCTTGTATTGTTCCAGTAGGCAGGCGGAGCAAATGACTCTGGCCCTTTGGCGCGGGGCTTCAGGAGATCGGATACGTAGCATGTCACGTCCCATGGACAGAATATTTCTTTTGAGCCGATCCTGTAGCCATCGTAGAAGTCCCTGGCCCGATCATAGAGGTTTACGAGGCCGTAGTACGAGAGCATGGAATTGACTTCATCCGGTGTGAAGCCAAATGCTGCAGACAGGCTGTCATCATCTGACAGCACTGAGTCGACAGAGTAGTTGTTAAGGCCGGTAAAGATGCCTTCTTTCGTTGCCCTGAGGCATCCGGTCAGAATTCCCAGGGAAATGTAATCATTGGATTTCAGCGCCATGCTGAGCATTGGACTTATCACACTGCTCATCGGCTCGTAGTACCCGCCCATGGCCGCTTTCTGAAGAGGGACGTCATACTCGTCAATGAGAAGAAGCGGCATTTTTCCACAATGCTCGAACAGTGCTCTGCAAAGTATAAACAGCGATGACTGAAGGATATTTATGGAACTCTCGTTTCCGGAACATAGCTGATCGTGGTCAAGCAGCCTGCTGAAGTCTTTTTTCCCGCCATCCTTCAGAACTTTGCTGTCCATAAGCCATGTGAAGCTGTAGGCAAGGTTGTATACGGTCTCGCCAAGCCGTTCGCAGGCGTTCCTGAAATTAAGGCCAGCCGCGTCCTTGAGCGACAGGGAGATCACTGGGTATTGTCCCATGTGCCTGCGGCAGAACTCCGCGTCCTTCATGACATCAAGCCCTTTGAAAAGCTCCTGCTGCAAAGAGGTGTCACCGGGATTCTCATAGTTCATCTCAAAGAAGTACCTGATGGTGCTCATCATCAGCGTCTTGCCGAAACGCCTGGGGCGCAGCATAAGAAGGCGGTCGTTGCCATAATTAAAAATTGTTCTCAGGTACTGCGTTTTGTCGACGTAGTAGCATCCGTTCTGGATGAGATTCCTGAAATTCTCTTTGCCTGTGGCTGGACGAAGCCGTTCCCCTGCTGCTGACAATGCTGCCATGGCTGTGCCCTCACTGCATATTATTCCTGCAATAAAGGATAGATGATCGGGGGACAGTTTGCAAAACGAACCTAACCTCTGTCGGCGGAATATTGCCTCTGACGCCTGCCATTTGAGCTGGGCCGTCATGCCATTCGCGTACTTCATCATGAGCCTGCGCGGTGGCAGCCTGGTCTTTGCGCATCTCCGCCTGCCGGCTGTAATGCCCTGAGAGATAAAACGATCCTGACTCATAAAAAGTCGTATGCTTAGAGAGGATACGGGCAGGGCAGCGGAAGGGATGGAAGAGATGGGATTTTTCAGTGCTCTGGGGAGCGCGCTTGGCGAGCTCGCCGGAGGCGTGTCCTCAGCGCTTGATGAGGCAGAGAAAAAGAAGGTGCATGATCTTGAAATCAGCTTCAGGCGGAAAAGCCGGAAGGATCTTCTCTGCATCCTGATGAGTGACGAGCGGGTTACCCCGGAGAGGATTGCTGCGTTCAGCATTCTTAAGAAAGAGTACTTTGGCGGATCCGCGGAAGCCCTTAAAGAGCTGCTTGACGGCCCGGTCTCGGTGGAGAACATCGGCGTTCCCATAAGGGCCGTCGATGACGAGGAGTGGATGAGGCTCGTGAGAGACTCGCAGAAATACTCGGAGCTGTGATGAGGCTCCGGACCTTTTGTCGGGCGACAGGTTCGGAGTATGCCGCAGGTTTCATGCGGTGCCTGCCAAGTGCTCCGGGATTCAGAACATGGCGGCCGGGCAAACTGAGGTGCTTATCTTGGCGGAAAGGACAGATGTGAATGTCACGTTCGGAATGGACAAAAATCTGAAGCTGGAGCTCGAGAGGCTGCTCTCAAAGCTTGGACTGGATATTACGGAATATTTTACGATGGCTGCAAGGCAGGCAGTCATAGAGCAGGGCATTCCATTCAAGGTGACAATGGAAATTCCGAATGCTGAAACTAGGCAGGCAATGCAGGATACCCTTGATGGGAAAGGGCTCAGCAGGGTATATTCCTCCTTCGGGGAAATGATGAGGGATATTGATGCTGGCGATTAGGCATCAGGCGATCTTCAGAAGGGATATAAAAGAATCCGGCAGCGCGGATATGACATTCCGCTGCCGGAGCCAGCGGCTGATGCCATGACTGCATCCGGCGGACTCTGACGGCGGGGATCCATCGCGGCTTCTGAGCCGCATCATCGTGCGCCTGCCGTCAGGTCCTGCACTCCCCGATCTGTCAGTTATTTTCCCGGCATTTGCCTGATTTGGTTAATTTTTGTACGGTATTCTTCAGAATCCGAACGATGAAAATTTATCAATTTTCTTCATTTTATTAACTGTAACCCCACAAGTTCCAACGCAACAGCCCTTTACGCAAAAAACAAAATAAAGTGATCCGTATCGCAAACTTTACTCTATTTTGTTAAAATTGCGTGAAAATGCGGGAGGCCGTACATGCAGAATCTTCTTCTCACTTTTGTCATGACCGTCGGGGTTTTCGTAGCGGTTTTCATCCTTATGTCACTTGGCTATTTTGTCTACCACGTGGCCATCAAGGGCACCTGCGCGCAGCTCCGTGAAGTCGGCTTTGACTGCGACTGCAAGACCCCCTGCGTAAGGCGCAGAATCAAGAACTTCTTTGCCGGAAAGGACACCGAGGCAGAGGGACCCACGAAGAGCGAGATGATTGAGCAGTCGGAGAAGCTGAATGTCAGAGTCGAAAAGTAGCGCTCCCGGTATCTCCATCCTGCTCTCCTGTGCAGTCCTGGCGGGCATCATGGGCTGGACCGGACGCGGCATGGCCGAGCGCAGTGAATGCTCACAGCCGGCTGCCGCGCAGGAGACTCAGGTCAGGAAAGAGCCCCTCACTGCTGGCGGCACCGGCATGGGCACCTTCTACAGCCTCAAGGTGAACGGCGAGTACCCGGGCGGCCAGGAGGCCCTGGCCCGGGACGCCGAGGAGACCATCCGCAGGATAGAGAAGGAGATCTCCACCTTTGACAAAACCTCTGAGCTCTCGAAGTTCAACAATTACCAGGGCACCGGCAGGTTCGAGGTCTCCCGCGACACCGCGGTGATGGTCGCGGAGACCATGCGCCTCGGGAAGAGCATCGGCGGCGCCACTGACATCACCATTTTCCCGCTCGTAGATCTCTGGGGATTCGGCCCGAGCAAGAAGCCGGAGGGCTTCGTGCCTGACGACGAGTCAATACAGAAGGCGAAGTCTCTCCTCGGTCTTGACCGCCTCCATGTCATCATGGACGCCGGAAAATACTACCTGCAGAAGGACCTCCCGGAGCTCCACGTTGACCTCAGCACCGTTGGCGAGGGCTATGGCGCGGACCGCTTCGCCGAGCTCATGGACCGGAAGGGCGTTCAGAACTACCTCGTGCAGATAGCTGGCGCCTCACGCTCCAGGGGCATCTCCCCGAGCGGCCGCCCATGGCGCATCGCCATAAACGGACCGCGCCGCGACGAGGAGACGGTGATGGAGACCATTGTCCCGGAGGAGATGGCCGTCAGCACAGCGGGGAGCTACCGGAACTATTTCGAGAAGGACGGGAAGCGCTTCTCGCACGCGATAGACCCTGTAACCGGTCGCCCCATCGAGCACCGCACCGTATCAGTTACGGTAATCGCGCCTACAGCGCTTGAGACTGACGCGCTCGACACCGGGCTGCTGGTCCTCGGGGCTGACCGCGCGCTCGAGTACGCAGAGAAGGCGGGGCTCCCGATTTACTGCATTGTGAAGGATGAGAGCGGGCAGTTCGTGAGCCGCTACAGCAGCGCCTTCGAGAAGTATCTCGCTAAATAGACCGCAGGGCAGTGCGCTGCGGCCTGCGCAGTCCCCATGGGAACTGCGCGGAACTGGCTTATGTCCGCCCGAATCAAGGTTCCGGCAGACCTAAGTCAGCTGATCAGGCAGACAGGACGCCCTGGAGGTGCCCCGCCCGGTTGTTTACTGACAGGATAGGAAAAATGGGAAACAATTCAGCAATGCGTTCTATTGGCGGCTGGTTCCTGCATAACTTCGCGATCTTCGTGATTATGCTTGCCATGCTCTTCCATCATGAATACTGCCCGGTCAGCGCCTTTGCCGCCGGCTGCATCGTCCTGATGCTGGCCTTCCAGGTCCTCCATACCGACGTGTTCTCCGCGTTCGGCATCGGGGTGTTCTGCGGCCTCGCGCACTTCGCCATCGACCACTCCTTCCGCTTCGCCGGCATGATCCCGGTCGTAAGCGAGGTGGCGCTCTTTGCCGTAACCGTGCTCATACTCTATCTCATCTACTTCGCGGCGAACCTCCTCGGGGAGTCGGGGATAACGGCCTCGGTCTGGGTCCTCGTCGGGGCGCTCTTTGTATTCTACTCGCTGTATTTCCTCCCCTGGGGGCACAAATACCTGGGCTTTGACCACCTTGAGATCAAGGACTTCATGCCCTGGCTCATAATCTCGGTCGGCATGGCGGGCTTCCTCTTCTACATGCTGAGCCTCGGCATACTGCACCTCTTCTGGGCGGTCCTCTTCCATTTCCTCGTCTGCCTGTTCTGCTATTTCTTCAACTTGGACATGCACTTCCTCAGGTGCGTCTCGAACAGCTGCAACGTTGACGGTTATATCCTGGATGCCTCATGGCAGGTTATAAGGATTCACCTGCCTATCCTCGGATTCATCTTCCTCCGCATGATCGTAAAGGACAAAATGAAATGACAGCACCCAGGAAACTTGTCCTTCCTGCCCCCGCGAAGCTCAATCTGTTCCTCTATGTGAACGGCAGGAGGCCGGACGGCTATCATGAGCTGCAGACGCTGTTCTGCTTCCTCGATCACTCGGACTTCATCACGCTCGAGGCGAGGGATGACGACAAGATCGAGGTTTCCCCGGAAATCGAGGGAGTCAGGACCGAGGACAACCTGATGTACCGCGCCGCCATGCTCCTCAGGGAGAAGACCGGCACCGCGAAGGGCGCCTCCATTTCCATCAGGAAGATCCTCCCGATGGGCGGCGGCCTCGGCGGCGGCTCAAGCGACGCCGCGACCGTCCTCCGGGGGCTCAACATCATCTGGGAGACCGGGCTTACCGTTGACGAGCTTGCCGTGCTCGGGCGTCAGCTCGGCGCTGACGTGCCGGTATTCGTCAGGGGGCACTCAGCGTTTGCGGAGGGCGTAGGCGAGATCTTCACCGAGACCAACATCAAGCACGGCACTGCCGTGGTGATTGTTCCTGACGTCCATGTGTCCACGAAGGAGATCTTCTCCTCGCCGGATCTCCAGAGGAGCACGCCGAAGAGGCCGTTCTCCGAGCTCAGGAAGATGGCCTGGAGCAATGACTGTGAGAAACTGGTGTGCAGTCTGTACCCCGAGGTTGATAAGTGCCTGTCATGGCTGATAAAATGGGGGCCGTCCAGGATGACCGGAACGGGGGCGTGCGTCTTCTCGGTTTTTGATGACGCGGAGAGGGCAGAGCAGGTCATGCGCAGGATGCCGGCGGGATGGCGAAGCTTCGCCGCGCCGGTCCTCAGCGTTTCTCCCCTTATCAGGTCTCTCGAGAATCAATCCGGGACAGCGGCCTGACCGCCGTCCCATCTTCTCATAAAACTTGAGGTATATTGTGTCAGACATGAGACTGTTTGCCGGCAACGCAACTCCGGAGCTCGCCGGCAAGATCGCTGCCCGTCTTAAGACCAAGCTGGGCGACGCTACCGTAGATCGTTTCAGCGATGGTGAGGTTCACGTTCAGATCAATGAGAACGTCCGCGGCTGCGACGTATTTGTCATCCAGTCGACCTGCGCTCCTACCAACGACAACCTGATGGAGCTCCTCGTCATGATCGACGCGCTCCGCCGCGCATCTGCAGGACGCATCACCGCCGTCATCCCCTATTTCGGCTATGCCCGCCAGGACCGCCGCGTGCGCTCAGCGCGTGTGCCCATCACCGCGAAGGTTGTCGCTGACTTCCTCTCAAGCGTCGGCATTGACCGTGTCATCACCGTTGACCTCCACGCCGAGCAGATCCAGGGCTTCTTTGACGTGCCCATCGACAACCTGTTTGGCAGCCAGGTGCTCATCGAGGACCTCAAGAGCAGGACCTTCGAGAACCCTGTAATCGTTTCCCCTGACATGGGCGGCGTTGTGCGTGCCCGCGCCATGGCGAAGCTCATGAATGACATCGACATTGCCATCATCGACAAGCGCCGTCCCCGTCCGAACGTCTCCCAGGTCATGAACATCATCGGCGAGGTTGACGGACGCGAGTGCATCATCATCGACGATATGGTCGACACCGGCGGCACCCTCTGCCATGCGGCTGACGCCCTCAAGGAGCGCGGCGCGAAGAGCGTTGTAGCCTACGCCACCCATCCGGTCCTCTCCGGCAAGGCCGCAGAGAACATCATGGGCTCCAAGATCGATGAGATCGTCGTAACCGACTCCATCCCTCTCACTGATGCCATCAAGGCAACCAAGAAGGTAAGAAGCCTGTCCCTCGCTCCGATGCTCGCAGAGGCAATCCGCCGCATCAACAACGAGGAGTCCATTTCCGCAATGTTCGACTGCTAATCAGCCACCGGAAAGGACAGAAAATGAAGGGAGCTGCGGCTCCCTTTTTTATTGGAGCTGCAGGCCATGCTTGCGCACACACTAAAGCGCCGGAGTGGCTGAGTAACAAAACACGCTTCTGCTTTTCCCTGATCCTGTCTGCTTTAACGTGAGGCATGCGCAGTTTTTCTGTGAAGCGCTGAACCATTATTGGTTCTGATAGAATAGGTCAGTTACTGACCAAATCACACGTATCTGTTGCCCGGAAAGCAGTTCATAGCTGCAGGGAGCGCAATCATGACGGAGAACAAACAGAACCGGCCGAGGCTTGTTCCGCTGCCTGGTGAAGAGGATTTTGAGACTCTGCGCGAACAGGGGATCTACTATGTCGACAAGACACAGTACCTGAAGCCTCTCTTCAGCGGAAGGGCCGGCAGGTTCCTGCTGCTCCGTCCGAGGCGCTTCGGCAAGACCCTGACCATGAGCACTCTCCGCTGTTTCCTTGAGATGGACTACCGGCATCCTGGCGACACATCAAGGCAGCAGGAGCTCTTCCGGGGGCTTAAGGTAATGGAGGACCGGGAGTTCTGCGAACAGCACATGGGGCGCTATCCAGTGGTCTCGCTCTCGCTCAAGGATACAGACGGGATTAATTTCAGGAACGCGTGCTATCTGCTCGGGGACATCATCTGGCGCCTAGCCCTCCGCTTCTCCTGGCTGAAGGACAGCAGGACCCTGCGCTCTGAGGAGAAACAGGCCTTCTCCAGGCTGCTTGACAAGGATGTGCTGTGCTCGGGTACTGATGATGCCATAGATACGCTTCAGTCATCGCTTGTTACGATCTGCAGCGCGCTGTTCCAGAACTGCGGCAGGAAGCCGGTCCTGCTGATTGACGAGTACGACGTGCCCCTTCAGAAAGCCTCTATGAAAGGGTACTATGAGCCGATGAGCGGGTTAATCGGAGCAATGCTGAGCAAGGCGCTTAAAACCAACGCTGACATCTCGAAGGGCATTCTGACCGGATGCCTCCGTGCAACCAAGGAAGGGATCTTCACCGGGCTCAACAATCTGAGCATTGACACCGTGCTTACGAGGAGAAGCAGCATCTGCACAGCAATCGGATTTACTCCGGCTGAAGTCAGGGCTATGTTTGACTACTACGGCCTCGGGCGTTTCTATGAGAAGGCCAGGGCATGGTACGACGGCTACAGCATCGGCGGGCAGGATCTTTTCTGCCCGTGGGATGTCATGAGCTACGTGGAAGCGCTCTGCGATGATGCGGATCCGGATACACTGGATCCTGAGTCTTACTGGAACAACTCAAGCAACACTCCTGTCATCCGTGAGCACATGCCGCATCTGACCTCTGATGACGCGGAGCGCATGGAGGTGCTGCTCGCAGGCGGGAACATAGAGGCAGAAGTGGATGAGGGAATGAGCTATGGCACGCTCTCTATGAATAATCTGAGCTCCTCCCAGTTCTGGAACATCCTGCTTTATACCGGATACCTCACTTTGGCAAAAAGGGGATCCGGGCGCACGCATGAGCTCCGCATTCCGAACGAGGAAGTCCGCAGCTGCTTCAGGTACAACATCAGCGACTATTACAAAGGCACAGATTCCGGTGAGTACGCGGCACTTGCCAGAAAGCTGATCGATCAGATACTCGCGGGGGATTCAGATAACGTTACCGAATCGCTCCAGGACCTTCTGGAAGTGTTTGTCTCGGTAAGGGACAGTGCCACCAGGGCGCCGCATGAGAATTTCTATCAAGGTTTCCTGAGCGGCCTGTTTGCCGCAGCCGGGGATAGTATCAGGGACTACAAATCCCAGGCCGAGACCGGCTGCGGCTACGCGGATATCACTTTCAAATCCAGAAGCAAAGCCGAGGCTGTGGTGATTGAGATTAAATACACGTCAGACCAGGGGGCCGATCTGTCAGATCTGGCTGACCGTGCTGTCGCGCAGATAGAGGAGAAGAAATACGCAAAAGCGCTCTGCCGCGGGAAAACCAGAAGAGTCGTTGAATGCGGGATCGCCTTCCGCGGACGCGAATGCGAATCAGCCTGCAAAGAGCTGATTCCATGATTCCGGCAGCCTCGGTTCAGGGAAAGAAAAAAGCGCCTCCCCGTCTGTGATGGAGAGGCGCTTTCAGTTGCGGCCTGCCGGCCTTATGTCAGAGGGCCTATTTCCCGGAGTCAGCCTTCCAGCCGCCGCCCAGGGACTTCGCGAGGTAAATGAGCGAGAGGTGGCGCCCGAGCTCGTTCTGGATGATTGCCTTCCTGAACGAGTAGGTCTGGTCCTTTGCCCTGATGATCCGGTCAAAGGTTACGGCGTCGTTGCCGAAGAGCTTCTCCGCGGACTTCGTGAGCTCCGCGGAGTTCCTCTCTCCCTCCTTCAGCTTCTTCCCCTGCTTCTCCAGGGCGCTGCACTGCGAGTAGGCGTCATCAACCTCGTAGAGCGCATTGATGAGGGTATTGTCGTAGTCCCTGAGCTCGGTCCTGAGCTCCGCCTCCTTGATCTTTATATTGGCCTCGGTCCTGCCGTTGGTGAATACCGGCACATAGAGGTCAAGGGAGAGGAGCCCGGCGCCGCCGTTCACATGATCGATGTCGCTGTCGATCTCGATGTGCCCGAGGCTTCCGAGGAAGGAGATGCCGAACCTCGGATAGAGGTCAGCCTTCGCAGCCTTCACCATGGCGGCTCTTGCGTCAATCGCGCTCTTCCTCGCAAGGAGGTCGGGGCGCATGGTGAGGAGGTCAGAGGGCATGATGCCAGCGGGAACCGCAGGTACCTTCCCCGGGAGCTCGCCTTTGATGCTCCCGTCGGTGAAGCCCTCCGGAGTCCTTCCCATGAGGACCGCGATGGCCCTCGCGTGATGGAGCATGTCGGACTTCTTCGTGGAGAGCTCCGCCTCAAGGGACTTTATCTTGTTCTTCACCTCAAGGACCTCGTAGGCGCTCGCCTGTCCCGCGGTGAAGCGTCCCTCGGTATAGCGGAGGAGATCTTTGTAGTTGGCGATTTCCTTTTCGATGAGCTTCGACTCGCTTCTCTTGCCGAGGAGCCTGAAGTAGTTGTCGGCAACCGAGGACGCGACCAGGATTTCTCCCGCATGCTTCTCGTACCCGGCGGCTTTGAGGCTTCTCTCCGCGGCCTCGGTGAGGCTCTTCTTCTTCCCCGCTATGTCGGCCTCCCAGGAGACAAGCGCCCCGACATTCGCGACGCCGAGCGCGCGCCCGTCATCGTCTATGGAGACGCCCGGGAAGCGGAGATTGTCTATATAGGAGTTCTCGGCCTTCCCGTAGCCGCCGCCCAGCTGTCCGCCGACGCCCGCGGAGGCGCCCTCATCGCTCCTCCGGTAGCCGAGCTGGGCCTTCGCCTTCTGGATTTTCTCCTCGGCGGACTTCAGCGAGTAGTTGCCCTTAAGGCTCTCCTCGATGAGGGAGGAGAGGAGCGGATCATGCCACATGGTCCAGAACCTTGCGAGCTGCCCGCGATCCGCCGCAGTGCCCGCGGGCGCGCTTTCGAACGCCTGCGGCAGCACAGTCTCCGTGTCTGTCGCCGGGGCGGCAATCTCGCAGCCTGTGAGCATGATGGCCGAAAGGACTGCGGCAGTTTTCCAAATATGTTTTTCTGAGGACATTTCGCTTACCCCTGTTTAGACAGCATCGAACGGAAACCGAGAAGAGATAGTATGAGGAAGAACACGCTTTCGCCTCCCATTACGAGGAGCTGCGGATAGACAGTGTCTATTCCGGCGCCGCGGATCAGCACATCCTGGGTGAAGGATGAGTAGTCCGTAGTGGGTGAGAAGGTCATGATGCTCCTCATGACTGCCGGGATGTTCTCGAGCGGAGTGAGCGCGCCCGACAGCAGGTAGAGGATGATATATACCGGAAGGCAGAGGAGTCCGAACTGCGGCATGGTCGGCGCCTCGATGGAGAGCAGTATGCCGAGCGACGCGACGCAGATGAGGTACACGAGCGAGCCTCCGATGTAGAGCCAGAAGGATCCCGCAAGCGGCACGCTGAGGTAGCACCGGACCACGAACCACATGGAGAGCCCGGCGATAGTGAGGATAACCGCGCTGTTCGCGATGATTTTCGCCAGGCAGATCTCAACAGCGGTAATCGGCATGACGAGGAGGTGCTCCATGGTGCCGCGCTCCTTCTCCCTGATTACGGCGCTGCCGGTGAGCATCAGGGTGAGGAGCGTGAGGGCTCCGACCATCTGGGTGATGCCGATATGCCAGACCGTGTTGGAGTTCGGGTTGAAGAGCACGTTGACCTCGGTCCGGACGGGCTCCAGCCTGCTGCTCTTCCCGTCGAAGGAGAGCTCCTTCTGTATGATGCTCGTGAGGTATGAGGTGCCGGCAGCGGCCTGGGTCATGGCGGTCGCGTCAACGATTAGCATGATGCTGGGATTGAGCCCCCTCGCGCGGTTCTCCTCGAAATCAGGCGGAATGTCGATGACGAAGGTGTACTCCCCGAGGTCCATCGCGGCCTGGATCTCGCTGTCCGAGATCAGATCCGGCTTCCTGAAGTAGGGCGGAACGATGGCGGCGGCGATCTTCCTCGATATGGTGGAGCCGTCATGGTCGGTGATGGCGACCGAGGCGTTCCTCACCTCGGTCGTGATGTTCTGCGCCGCCATGACGACCGCGACCGTGCAGAGGTAGATCATGAAGATCATCATGATCACGTCGCTCGCCACGCTCTTCACTTCCTTGAAGGTCAGGACCGTCAGGTTTCTGATAAATGACATCATGGCTATTTCTCCTGCTTCCTGAGGAACAGTGTGGCGAGCAGCAGGTAGCAGAGGAAGAACCCGAAAAGATAAAGGTACATCCTGCTGAAGCTCTCGAAGCCGAGCCCCTTGGTGAACGTCCCGAGCGAGATGAGGTTGAACCAGGCGCTCGGGAAGGCAAGCCCCATGATCTTTCCTCCCGCGGAGAGGGTTGAGATCGGGTAGAGGAAGCCGGAGAAGTTGATGGTCGGCAGTATGGTGATGACGGCCGCGCCGAGGAGGGCGGCGATCTGCGACTTCACGAACGACGATACGAGGAGCCCGAACGCCGTCGAGGCCATTACCGTAAGGAGCGCGCCGTACGAGAGCGCGGCGAGCGAGCCGGTTACAGGAACCCCGAGCACTATGACCGCGGTGAGGATCATCGTTAGGAAGCTCGCGAACGCCAGCGCTATATAGGGGAGCTGCTTTCCGAGGAGGAACTGGAACACCGTCGCGGGGCAGGTATAGAGGTTGGTGATCGTCCCGAGCTCCTTCTCGCGCACCACGCCGAGCGCGGTCATGATGCAGGGGAGCATCATGAGCGCCATCATGATGATGCCGGGAACCATGACGTAGACGCTCTCGAAGTTCTCGTTGTAGCTGAACCTGACCTCGAAGGGGCTCTTCACCTTCACTCCCTTTGCCGAGAGGTTCGTTTCGTAGCTGGTCATGATGCCCTGGATGTAGGACTTGACGTTGCCGGCCATCATCGGGAAGGCGCCGTCTATAAGGAAGTTCACCTGCGGGAGCTCGTTCCTCACCAGCTTCTCGCCGTAGCGCTGGGGGATATCGATGACGAGCTTCACGCCGTCGCGCCTGATCATTTCCACGGCAGACGAGCCGTTCGGCACATTGTCCCGGTAGAGATAGTGGTTGCCCTCGAACTCCTGTATAAGCTCGCGGCTCTCCTTGGAGTTATCGTGGTCGATCACGGCAAACCCGACCGGAGTCATGTCGAACGAGATGCCGTAGGCGACGGTGAGCTCAAGGATGAGCGCACCGAATATCGCGAATGACATTCGTATTGGATCGCGGATAAGCTCCATCGCCTCGCGGTAGGCAAAGGAGAGGATGATGCTGATATTGTAGAAGAGGCCTGGTTTGTGCTGCCTGCCGCCATTCTGAGCTTGCCGGTCCTGCTTTTCCTCAGCTGCCTTCTTTTCCGTGCTGTCCGCGGCGCCATTCTCCGGTGAGGAGTTCCCGCCCTCGCGGGCGATTTCCTCCTCGAGGTAGCCGATGAACGCCTCCTCAAGCGTCGGCGCCTTCTTCGACAGCCTGAGCTCCTCCGGAGCGCCTACGGCAAGCACCCTGCCTCGGTGCATGAGGGAGATGCGGTCGCACCTTGCCGCCTCGTTCATGAAGTGGGTGGTGACGAAGATGGTGACGCGCTCCTCACGGGAGAGGGTGATGAGGTAGTCCCAGAACATGTCGCGGGCAGCCGGATCGACTCCGGATGTAGGTTCGTCAAGGATGAGGATCTGCGGGCCGTGCTGGCAGGCGGCGGCGAGCTGCAGCCTCTGCTTGACGCCGAGGGGGAGCGCCGAGGGCTTCTCGTCGGCGCAGCCGGTGAGCCCGAAGCGCGAGAGCGACTTCTCGATGATGTCCTTCCTTCTTTCCTTCGGGAGGTTGTAGAGCCTCGCGTGGAGCTCGAGGTTCTCACGGACAGTGAGCTCCTCGTAGAGCGAGAACGCCTGCGACATGTAGCCGATCTTCATGCGGACGGCGAGGTCCTCGGCGTTGATGGGCTGCCCGAGGACGCGGGCGTAGCCAGACGTCGGATCAAGGAGGCCCGTCAGCATCTTCATCGTGGTTGACTTGCCGCAGCCGTTGGAGCCCAGGAAGCCGAATATCTCTCCCTTCCTGATGCGGAAGCTCACGTCGTTCACCGCGGTGAAGCTCCCGAACCTCTTCGTCAGGTGCTGCGCCTCAATTACAGGCTCCTCTCCCGGGACATCCTCATAGGGAGGTATATGGAAGCCGCCCTCCTTGCCGCGCTTTCCGGGAGGCAGCGCCTTCATGTAGGCGTCCTCAAGGTTTGAGCAGTTCTCGCGCTTTATGAACTCCCTGGTGTTCTCGTGGCAGATGATTTTGCCGTCATCCATGACGACGACGTTCTCGAAGTTCTCCGCCTCGTCGATGTAGGCGGTGGAGACCAGCACTGTCATGCCTGGCGTCTCCTTCATCAGGGAGCGCAGGAGCTCCCAGAACTGCCTTCTTGAAAGGGGATCGACGCCGGTCGTGGGCTCGTCGAGGATGAGAAAGTCAGGGCTGTGCACCAGCGCGCAGCAGAGCGAGAGCTTCTGCTTCATTCCTCCGGAGAGCTTCCCCGCGGGGCGGTCGGCGAAGGGATCAAGCGCCGTCGCCTGGAGGAGCCTCTCTATCCTCGCCTTCCTCTCCTTTCTCGGGATGCCGAAGAGCGAGGCGTGGAAGTTGATGTTCTCCATTACGGAGAGCGTCTTGTAGAGGTTGCGCCCGAGTCCCTGCGGCATGAAGGCGACCTTGTGCGAGAGTGCGTCGCGTGTTGACCTCTTCGACATGTCGAGGCCGAACACCTCGACCTTGCCGCTCTGGATGATCCTGGTGCCGGCCATCAGGGACATCAGCGTGGACTTGCCGACGCCGTCGGCGCCCACGAGTCCCACGGTCGTGCCGCGCGGGATCCTTATCGAGACATGGTCGAGGGCCCGGGTCTTCCCGAAGCTGTGGCTGACATCGGTGACCTCGACGCAGATTTCATCAGCCATGGCATCAGTCCTTTGCAGAGGCCTGTGACTTTCCTGCGCTCTCCTCGGGGAGCTTTACGGCAAGGTTCCCGGGCCAGGAGGTATTCTCGGTGCGGAGATAGGCGACGGCCGGCATGCCTCCCTTGAGGTATCTCGGATTGGCTGACGCGGTGTCGGGGCTTACCTTGAGGATTACGCGGAAGCGGAGCTTGTCGCGCTCCTCGCGGGTCTCGACGAACTTCGGGGTGAACTGCGCGTCATCGGCGACGAAGTCAACCTTCGCGGGGAACACCGCGTCGACGCCGTCAATCACGATCCTCGCCTCATCGCCGACCCTGACCTTTACGGCGTCCTTTGAGGGTAGGAACACGTCCATGGTCACGTCAAGAGGATCAAGGACTGCCATGACGCGGCTTCCTGAGCCGATGACGTTCCCCGGATCGGCAAGGCGGTACTCGACGTGCCCGTCAACCGGCGAGCGGATGGCGAGATCGTCGATTACGGTCTTCACCTTCTCGATTTCGGCGGAGGCTCGCTCCTCGTCAGCGGCGGCTGCTGCCTCGGCCTTCCTGAGGGCGGTGATTTCCTGGCGCTTCGCCTTCACCGCGGTGTCGCGCTTCTTGAGCTCGGTTGACGAGATGAGCTTCTCCTTCATCAGGCTCTTCGCGTCGGAGAGCTCGGTCTCGCGGAGGGAGAGCTCGGTCTCGGCGGCGGCCCTCTGGGCGTGGATGCGCTCCCTCGCGGCTCCGGCTGACTTCTTCTGCGCCTCGGCGCTCTTCAGGGTTGCCATGGTGTCATTGTCCTCGAGGACAGCGATGACATCACCCTTCTTCACGATGTCGCCGCGGTCAGCCTTCATTTCGACGATCTTTCCGGGGTACCTGCTCTGCACGGTGTAGCGCTTGAGCTCGAGGCGGCCGTTCGTAACCGATATGCCGGGATTCTCGTCAGCGCGGATGCTGTTCATCCTGACAAAGTAGAAGATGCCCCCGGCGGCAGCGGCCAGGAGGATGACGGTTATCAGCGGTTTAACTATTTTCATATCTGTAGCCTCGTGCCCTTCGAATCACGGCAGTCCCTGAATTTACATACGAATGTGCATGTATACAAAGCTGAATAAACGCGAATCAGGAGAGCTGGAATATTTGCCATCCTGATTCGCGTGCTCTCGCCAATCTACTCCGTATATGTGATTCGTGCAATATATTTGTGTTTCAATCCGACGTTTCCTGCGGGACTGTTGCAGTATGCAAGGATTTGAGAAACGAAGTGAAGTTCTGCGTGGAACAGTCTGCACAGCGGCTCAGGCTGTGCTAGGCGTATGGCACTCTTTGCAGGACCGGAGCAGGCCGCTCAGGGAGACTGTCAGCATGCGGCGTTTCCCTCGCACCGTTTTTAAAGGTATTCCGGTGAGACCTGCGGCAAAGCCCGGGATGGCCGGCACATATCGCATGATGATCTCATTTCCGGTAATTTTTGATAAACATGACACTTTAGTGCTTTTCAATCTGACGCTTCAATTGACTGTTTTAAGAAAATTTCACATACTTCATATTGTGTCCTACGGTACGTATGTTGAGTTTTGAACCTGCTGTTTCCGCCGGATTTGCCGCAGCATTGCGGGACTTTTCCGGGAAACGCGTCTGGAGTGAGGTGGCTATGGGAATGTCTGATGATCTTGCCGGTTTTGTTAAGGCTGTGGGTGAAGCCGTCACTGATGTCTGTGACGGGGCGATCAAGGTAATGGATGAGGCTGAGAAGGCCTGGAGTGAGGTAGAGAAGGCCGGTGACAGGGTTTTCGGCACCGCTCCGGAGAGCGGCAGTGAGGAGAGCAGCGAGGAGCGTGAAGTCAGCGACGGGCGTGAGGAGAAGTACCAGTCCCTCCTCGAGACGAGCGGCTCTCTGCTCGGGAGTCTTCAGAAGTTTGAGAAGATCTCGGGCGATGATCTGGGAAGCCGTGACCTTGAGGAAATCCGCTCTGAGCTGAAGGGGCATTCGCCGGCAGACAAGGAGCTTGACGAGCTCTTTGAGAACAACGCTGATGAGCTGCTCTCCTTCACTCAGGAGATGGTAGACGGCATGAGCGAGCTGCTCTCTGACTTCAAGGAGATCGAGGAGATGATGAAGGATGATCAGTCCTCCGGTGGGGATGCAGGATCCGATGGGGAGGCTGCAGAAGGGATGGTATCCATTTATGTGAATGCGGCCGGAAAGTCAGCGGACGAGCTCTCAAAGCTCAGCCTCTATACCTGGAACGACGATGCAGTCCGCGGGACCTCTGCACTCTCTGGCGGAGACGGCTGGGACAGCACCTTAATCACTCCGGAGCGCACTGAGGACGGGCTTGCAGTGTTCCGCCTCGGGATCGTCACTAAGGGCGGGCAGTTCAGCTTCATCGTAAGGACTGAGGGCAACGCCGCCCAGTCGGCAGATTTCACGGCAAAGGCCTCAGGCGAACCGGTGTTTGTAACCTGGGATGCTGCCGCAGGCGGGCAGGGAACGGCGGTGCAGGCTGAATCCTCAGGCGCAGGTGCCGCAGACGGGAAGGTATCCATTTACGTCCACGCAGCCGGCAAGTCAGCAGACGAGCTCTCAGGGCTCAGCCTCTATACCTGGAATGACGGGGGCATCAGGGGAACCACGGCACTCTCTGGCGGCGAGGACGGCTGGAGCAGCACCTGCATCACTCCGGAGCATACCGAGGACGGGCTCGCGGTATTCCGCCTTGATATCGTAAGAGCTGGAGCGCCGTTCAGCTTTATCGTGAGGACTCAGGGCAACGCCGCCCAGTCTGCGGATCTCACAGCCAGGGCATCGTCAGAACCCGTCCTTGTAACCTGGGATGCTGAGAGCAGCGGCAGGGGATCAGCCACCCAGCCCGTGCCTGTCAATCCGGAAGACATTGCAGGTGAGGTCAAGGCACGCACGGAAAGCCTTTTCAGCGAACTGAAGGCGGCCCTGAAGTAGGCATCTCTGATGCCGCATAAAGCTGACGGGCTTCATTGCGGGAGCGGGGCCCGGAAATTAGCCTGAATCTGTGAAGCCCGCATAAGAATGGAAATCCCTGATCCAATCCGCAGGCAGGAAACATAGGTCCGGAAAGCCAGAAATAACAGCTTTTCCGGACCTTTTTTTATTCGCCCTGCGGGTGCATCAGAAAGCATCTGCACAGCTGTCCGGGCATTCCATAACGATGCCGGGAATTGCTCCGGAATCCCCGCAGCGCAGTAAAATATCCTGCTGTCTGACGCCGGGCATGAGACACTGGCAGAGGCTGCAATGGGCCTGGAGAAAGCGCAGGAAAGGATGAATGGTTTCCCCCGGCAGTGATGATGTCTCATCGGTGCTGATGCGAGGGAGCGGGCTCATGGCATCCCTTCGTTCATCTCAGGACCCGGAGGATCTGAAGCAGGGCATGAGTGAGCAGGCAATGAGAGAAACAGGCAGCGGCACATCCATGCTGAGGACTGTCGTCCTCGTTATTTCAGCATGCCTAATCTACGGCATCATGCAGGGAATTCATGACAACTACGGCATCATGATGAAGTCCCTTGTCCCGCATACCGGAGTGAGCTACCAGGAGATCAGCTTCATCATCGGAGTCGGGGCCGTCCTCTATGGCCTGGTGCAGCCCTGCTTCGGGATCCTCGCGCTGAGAAAGTCCAACGCGTTTGTCATGCTCATCGGGATCGCGATGATCCTCACGGGGCTCATAGCGACGCCGATGTGCCGGCAGTTTCCGACGATGCTGCTCTTCTTCGGCATCATTCTTCCCTCGGGAACCGGAGCGCTCTCGTTCGGCATCGTCATGTCGGCAATCACTCCCATGATCGGTGAGAAAAAGGCCGCGGCCGTCTCGGGTATTGTCCAGGCGAGCGCCGGAGTTGGCGATGCCCTGATGTCACCGGCGCTGCAGTTTCTCATCTCCTGGCACGGGATCGCCTTCTCCATGGGAAGCTTCGCCATGCTGATGGCGGCCACGCTTCCGGTCATTTTCTGGATCGGTGCGAAGGGCAGGGAGATGCCGGCCCAGGAAAGGGAGAGCGCCTCAGCGGAAAAGGAGCGACTCTCAGACATCATCCGCGACGCGTTCCGGAACAGGACCTACCGCCTGATTTTCATCGGGTTCTCCACCTGCGGCTTCAATATGTCGATTATCGAGAGCCACCTCTTCTCACAGTTTGTCTCCTGGGGGATTTCGCAGAATGCAGCATCGATGGTGATGATGATCTACGGGATCATGACCATGCTGGGGCGATGGCAACCGGCTTCCTCTGCATGAGGTTCCCGATGAAGAACGTCCTCGGGACGGTATACGGGCTCAGGGTGCTCATTTCCCTGTCCATGCTTCTGATTCCGGGAAGCCTCCCGTTTGCGCTCATAGCGACTGGGTGCCTCGGGGCACAGGCGACTCGACGGTGCCTCCCACAACCGGGCTTATCACGCGCGAGTTCGGGGCGAGGAAGATGGCCGTTTACTATGGGATAGCGCTGGTCGGACATCAGGCCGGGGCGTTCCTCAGCTCATCCTTCGGCGGGATCTGCGCGGAGCAGTTCGGAACCTATGCTCCGCTCTGGGCAGCCAACGCGGTCCTTTGCGCTATTGCCGCATCGGCAAGCTATGCAATCAGAAGATAGGGATTCAGCCGGAATCTAGTCTGTGAGAGCGAAAGCGGTAGCATTTGGTATGCCTGGCTGTCTATCGGTGGACTGTCACGTCTGTTTCCAGCCAGGCTGTAAGTTCAGAATTTAAGTTAATCTGGGATCAGACGGTATCTTCTGTCCCTGTAAGTTCCTATTGCCTCTATCTTCCCTTCATTGATAAACTGTTTCAGGTAATGTCTAATCTGAGTTGCGCTAATTGATAGCGCTTCAGAGATCTCAGAGCTGGAAGACAGTCCATGCCTTGAAAGATAGCTTATGATTTTCTGCTGGTTTCGGTATACCTTGTTTTCCGTTAAGTCGATACTGACGGTTTCAGAATTTACTGACGGTTTTACATCCGAATTACCAACGGTTTTAGAATTTACCAGCGGTTTTGCTTCTGAATTACCAACGGTTTCAGAATTTACCAGCGGTTTTGCTTCTGAATTACCAACGGTTTCAGAATTTACCAGCGGTTTTGCTTCTGAATTACCAACGGTTTCAGAATTTACCGACTGATTCGCCCCGGAATTACCTACGGATTTGATGGTGCTATCTGCTTCATCAGTATCCTTCCTGAACAGCACATCATCAAAGTTTCTGCAGTGGAGCGTAAGAGTTGTGCGGTCAGGGTTATGGCTGTCAGTCCATACCGGCCTCTCGCCATAGGCTTTTTCCCACCCGTCAACTATGGCAGGTATGCCGCTTCCTGCGCGTTCTCCAAGGCCTATTAGCATGAACATTTTAAAAAGAATGATATTCCTGGGATCCGAGATCCCGCCGCCCATAGCCTCTTTAATGGAAATCCGGAAGTTGCCCGGGTTCTCGAAAATGAATCCATTCTTATTCTTTCTGACAACAACACCGCGGCTTGCTGAATAGTCTGCATTCACCAGAGTGTTCAGCAATGCCTCGCGCACGGCCTTGTGCAGCGGTGTGTCATCAACACGGAAAAGTCCTTTCAGGCTGAACGGGCGTGGGAGATTGAATGTAAGCTTGTCTGAAACAGCAAAGAAAAAATCAAACAGGTTTCCGCTCCATTCTCCGCCTGATGAAGTCAGACGATCAACCCAGCGGCTGCCAGGAGCAGATATGTCCTGATAGTCGAGAAGATAAGCAGGATATTCCTGTGCAATAGTATCCACGCAGCCGAACATGAGCAGTCCTGCACCAGTTGGATAAAACCTGGCATCATCTGAGTCAAAGCCCATGGCGCCGATCTTGATAAGGAACTCTTCATCCTCGAGAGTGGCCCATACATGATTGGGATGGACCATTTTGAAATTGCTGCGGTATTTATGAACAGTATCCATGCAGAATACTTCAAGGCCGCGGCGCCTGATCAAATGCGCGTCAGGTGTTACCGGATAGGAATCGCGATACATGGCTGCCAGTTCCAGGGGAGTGCAGTGGTAATCACCGTCATGACGGCGGCGGTATGATCCGGTCTGAGGATTGTTGCCGATGAATACCGGCCGCAGGTAGCGATCAGCCCTGGGCACTCTGATGACAATGATTTTCTTTCCTTCAAAATCCTCAGTCGTGACGTCTCTGTCCGTAAGAATGTTAACGCTGACTTTCTGTTTGTTGCTGATGGTGTTCCAGAAGTCTTTTTTTCAGGTGTTCGGGATCCTGCACTCCTGTTACCTCAAGAGAACCGTCAGTTCTCTCCTCCACCCCGAGCAGGATTACGCCGCCGTCAGTGTTCGCAAATGATGAGTAGGTTTCCCATAAGCTTCCCGGCAGGCCGCCAGCCGCCTTTTTGGCTTCCAGCTGATTATTTTCTCTGTAGGTCTCTATGTCTCTGATGTTTACCATAACTGAATCCGAATGTATTTGTCTTCTTTACCTGAGTATTCACTTCATAGCTATTGTATACTTCATCAGAGGTCGGTGCATTCTTAATTCATTGAATACGATAAATTATGAGATGTCTGACTGAATTTAGATTATAAAAAGTGATTTTGGGCAATTTGAAGTCTGATTCATCTATGGGTTCATTGGAAAATCTGGATACTCAGAGACAAAAAGGCAAACTGAGCTGTCTTAAAAAGCTCGCACAGACTCTAAGGTAACCAAGGCTTTACCTTGCTTCCGGCAGGTCCGTCCACTTGGTGGTGTAGGCAGGAGAGAGCGCGTTTCTCCCTGATTCCCAGACCTGGGAGGTTCCCTCGCTGAGGAGCGCCGCGCTTCCCGGCATACAGCCGTTGATGGCGTCGATGGTTTTCATGAGGAGGTCAGACCTCTCAGAGAAGGAGAGCCCGAAGAGCTCAGGTGTATGGGACGCCCTTTCTGAAATCCCGGAAAGCAGCACTCCGGTCTTCTGTATGGGGAAACCTTCGAGGTAGATGCCTTTCAGAATTTCTGACGCGGCTTTTGTGATTATCCTCGTGTCATCAGTCGGCTCCGCTAGCACGCAGGAGCCGGAGTTGCGGTACATCTCGCTCTCGTCGCGGAAGCCCGGCGTGCTGATGAACACTGTTATTGATGATGAAAGGCTTCCGTCCTTCCGGAGCCGCTCCGCGGCCATGGCGGCATGCGAGCTTACCGCCTCGCGGATGACATTGAAGTCCGAGGTGGTCTTCGCCATGGTGCGGCTGTGCATGATCTGCTGCCTTGCCTCAGGCTCGTTCTCCTCAAGTATGCACGGTATGCCGTTGAGCTCCATGATGGTCCGTTCCGTAACAACGGAGGTAAGGCGCCTGATGCGGGAGGGATCGGATTTCGCGAGATCTTCAGCCGTGTAGATGCCGGCGTTGTTCAGCGTCTTTAGCAGCCTCCTGCCTACTCCCCAGACGTCCTCGACCGAGGTGTCGTGGAGGATCTTCTCTATTGTGCCGCTGTCCGTCGCGTCGCAGGTTCCGCGGAATACAGGATTGTGCTTGGCGTTATGGCTTGCGAGCTTCGCGAGAGTCCTTGTGTAGGCGGTGCCGATGCCGGTGGAGAGCCCGGTCTCGGCAAGGATGGTCTGCCTGATGCGCCTTGCCGTGGGAGCGGCGGTATCAGCCTGTCCTGGGAGAACGGCGAAGGCCTCGTCGATGGAGTATTCCTGGACGTCCGGGGAGAAGCGCATGAGGATCTTCATCACGCGGTTTGACATGTCGCCGTACAGGGCGAAGTTCGAGGAGAAGACCGCGACATGGTGGCGCCTCAGGAAATCACGGACCTGGAAAACCGGCGCTCCCATCTTGATGCCGAGAGCCTTCGCCTCCTTTGATCTCGCGATGATGCATCCGTCGTTGTTCGATAGAACCACGAGAGGGCGGTTATCGAGATCGGGCCTGAAGACCTTCTCACAGGAGGCGAAGAAGTTGTCGCAGTCAACTAGCGCGAATATTTTCCTCAATCTGAATGCCTCCCTGCAGCCTGCCGGACTCAGTGAGTGATACCTACCGGCCCGCAGTGTGAACTGATAAAGTCTGGTTCAACTCTTATCTTACGACAATACACAGAGAGTTCTTTGGAACTCTGATCGGACCGTTGCATTCATTGGCGTGAGCAGGCTCGGCTGAAAGCATGATGATGGTTTTCCATTCTGCCTGCTGGCAGAACCAGTTACCTAATGAACGCTCTGATCCCTGCAACATATCCGTCATGCGTATGTTCCTTGTTGCTGGCATCAGCCGGCGCGCAGGAGGCGGAGCGGCCCGAGCTGTATCGGCACTGCTGAATTGCCTTGGCGCAGAGACGGCATATGAGCATTCGCGCGATCCTGAAAGGACTGCAGTGAAAATAAGTTTCAGAAAGTAAGTCTCGCACTGACAGAAAATGGGACTGCATCCTTTTGTCAGCACAGATCTCCAAGAAGAACTTCCCATTTTCCATCGCGTCTGCTTCCGGTCCTTTTGATTAATCCCTTCTTTCGCAGCTCTGGGAGCATACGTTTGATTGTAAAAATAGAAATGCCAGACTTCTGCGCTAGCTCAGTCTGAGTCAGGAGAGGACTGATGGCTAGAATCTGCAGTACTTTCCGTTCCGCATCAGAAATGCTGACAGGACTTTTTTGAAGTCTTTCCTGTGAATTTGGAACATTAGGTTTCAAAGTTGCATTTTCAGGTTTCAAAGTCGCATTTTCAGGTTTCAAAGTCGCATTTTCAGGTTTCAAAGTCGCATCTTCGGGTTTCAAAGTCGCATTTTCAGGTTTCAAAGTCGCATCTTCGGGTTTCAAAGTCGCATTTTCAGGTTTCAAAGTCGCATTTTCAGGTTTCAAAGTCGCATTTTCAGGTTTCAAAGTCGCATCTTCGGGTTTCAAAGTCGCATCTTCGGGTTTCAAAGTCGCATTTTCAGGTTTCAAAGTCGCATCTTCGGGTTTCAAAGTCGCATTATCAGGCTCTACCGGCTCACTTTGTGATTCTACCGGCTCAATTACAAACTTATCTTTCAGCTGTCCGCCCATTGCCGGTCTGTATAAATTAACCCGAAAAGCGCTTTCCATATCAATGAATTCAGGTTCCCGAAGATTTCTTTCCTGCATTTCCTGAATCAGCTTTGGAATGCCAGTTCCCCACTCCTCTATCAGGTTCATATAGAGAAATGCATGAGCCAGAGCCTTGTTCCTTATTTTGGAAAATCCTTCTTTCATAAGACTGATCGTGACACCAGGCATAAGACCGCCAGGTGAAGTAATCTCAAGTCTGTTGTCAAACACAGCGACCTGAATGTTGGATGACGACAGTAAGCTGCGGTTCATTACGGCATTGATAATCAATTCTCTGATGCTTTTAGGCGGAAGCTCGTAATAGTCTTCCCTGTAAACGCCATTGAGCCTGTTTCCCAGATGAATGCTTCTGAGCACAAACTGAAATGCGTCTTCAACCTGCTGCCACAAAGGACCGGTATAACTACGCTTATCGATGAAAACAGTTCTGTTGGAATCTTTGAATACACCGCATTGAATCAATGAGCGGGAAGGATCCTGACCTGTAAGGTATATGTATCCGTTTGTCGGGTGCGTTACTCCTTCGCTGTCGACAGAAAGAAGTCCCCAGCTTATAAGTTGGTTGGCACCGACATCACGGACTTTTTGGCTCGCCTGCCTGTCCTTGGCATGCTCAATTGCGATGTCTTTCATGCTGGAGCAGAGCTTTTTGATTTCATCTTCGGAAACTGTAAGCTCTTTGCACACCACGGTATCATAAGATCTGCCAGCATCCTCGTAAAACATTTCGGTGGACATGTCTCTGTCTGCATGACGGGTAGTACCGCCAATTCTGACATAGACTCCATTTGTTATCCCTTTGGATTTCAGATAATACGGCCGCTGCCGGCCTGGGGCTATTTCTACTACGATAACTGATTTTTCATCTATGGTCTGCAGATATATGTCAGGGATAATTGCAGGCTCACAGCTGTCAGAAATAGCTTCTGTTATGGCATCCATCTCGCGGAAGATGCTCTCTTTGTCAATGCCTGTCACTTCGTGGGTTTTGTCGTCTATACCGAAGATCAGCGTCCCGCCTTTACCGTTGGCAAATGCTACAACCGTCTTCATGTATTTGCTGCTGTCTTCCGTGCGCTGAACCTTGAATTCTATGTTCTCAGATTCGCCATTCAACAATTCTTCTTTAGTCATCCTGGTTACCTTTTTCGGTTTGTTTATGGTGATACTCTAATATGTATAAGCCTTGTGTACCATAATTTCAGATCGATTATGTCATTTGTAAAATAAAAAAGATCCGGATTCACTTCTGTTCAGGATTAATCAATCTATTTTTATCAGCCAGTGTGAGTGGCTTTCAGGAGGATGGCTGAAGATTTTTTCATCAGGACAGTCATTCCCCTTACGAACTGCGTTGATTATAATGGCTTATGCTCAGAGGATTAGACATGAAGGAGATCCCAGCCGCAGCATAGCCGTGAAAGTGAAAGAGCGGGATTTGGCAGAATTCCGGGGCGCAGGCAGCCTGCAACAACACTCCGCATCAGTATGTTTTTCAGGGATATTATTATGAGAAAGAGTGCTTTTGCATTGGGCATTGCGATGCTCTGCGCCGCTTCAGCGTCAGCGGACGGGAGCCATATAAAAGGCGTTACGGCAATCGGCGAGGTGTTCGGCGACGGGGCGAAGACCTCGGCAGTCGCCCTGGAGTACGACGCCCCGGTGAGCGCGGAGAGCCTCACACCAGCCTCATATGAGGTTGCAGGCCGTGAGATCTCGCGCGTCTGCACCGGAAAGAGCGCTGACAAATGCAGCGCTAAAGAGGGCGGAAACTTCGTCATCATCGAGCTTAAGACCTCAGTGTCGCTGACCCCGGAGTTTGGCCCTGACCTGGAGAAGGAGAGGAACAGCGCACCGGATAAGGCCGGAAAGAAGGCACCTCCCGCAGGCATGAAGCCCGGGAAGGGCGGCCCCGGCATAGTCGCGGGAGGGAAGCCTGAGCGGAAGGCTGACCCCTTCCCCATCGAGGCGGAGGTGAGGCAGGCGCTTCCTGTGAAGGCCGCTGACGGCAGGACCTTTGACGAGGGCACCAGGATGAAGAGCACCGCCTCGAAGATCCTCATTGCCGATGATTTCAGGCAGCTTTCGTACAAGGACGATGAGACCGGCGTTACCCTCCGCTATAACCTCTTTATCCCCAGGGACTACGACTCCTCGAAGCGCTATCCGCTGGTTCTTTTCATGCACGACGCGAGCGGCGCGAACCAGAATGACCGCTACACTCTCCTCCAGGGAAACGGCGCCGTTGTCTGGGCCTCGCCTGAGAGCCAGAGCGCGCATCCCGCCTTTGTCCTCGCCCCGCAGTATGACGAGATTGTGGTCGATGATGATTTCACCGCGACCGCGAGCGCCGGGGCTACCATCGGTCTCCTTCACCATGTTGAGAAGGAGTATAGCGTCGACAAGGACCGCGTCTACACCACCGGGCAGTCCATGGGCTGCATGATGAGCTATCTCCTTCTCTCGACACACCCGGATGAGTTCGCGGCAGGTCTGCTGGTCGCCGGGCAGTGGGATCCGAAGGTCATCGCGCCCATGGCAGAAAAGCCCCTCTGGCTTGTCTCAAGCACCGGAGACGCGAAGTCATCAGCTGGGGCGGAGACTGCCCTCAGGCTCTGGGGAGACGCGGGCGCGAAAATCGCGCGGAATGAGCTCCCGTTCGAGGCCTCTGAGAAAGAGCTGGGTGACGGCGCGGAGAGGCTCCTCGGTGAGGACGCGTCAATCCGCTATACCCGTCTCCAGGGCGGCTGGCACAACGGGACCTGGCGCGTCGCCTACGGCATCCGTCCGATCCGTGACTGGCTCATGAGGCAGCACAGGTGAGGCGCGCCATGAGGGATTTTATTCTGCTCATCTGCCTGCTCATAGGCATCGCAGGTATGGGATCAGCCGCGGCTGCGCCTGATCCCGCCGCAGGCAGCAGCGTGAAGGGCAATTTCGATATCACTGATCTCAGGACACGGCTCTTTGATCCGAAGGGGAGCGATGTCCTTATCATCTCGCACCGCGGCGACTGGCACGGCGCCGCGGAGAACTCCCTGCGCTCGATTGAGAAGGCGATAGAGAAGGGCTGCGCCGGCGTCGTGGTTGACGTGAGGAGGACCAAGGACGGGACGCTCGTCCTGATGGCTGACAAAACCGTGGACCGCATGACTGACGGCAAAGGCCTCGTCTCGCGTCTCACCCTTGCTGAAATCCGCAGCCTTCACCTCCGCGACAGCAAGGGGGAGCTCACAGCTTTCAGAGTTCCGACGCTTGAGGAAGCGCTGCTTCTCGCGAAGGGCCGGATCATGATCGCGGTGAGCAGCTATGACGATTACGCCTCTGGGATCGGAGCGCTGGTGCAGAAGACCGGGACGGCACGCGAGTTCTTCCGCCTCTCCGAAATCCCCCGGAAGACCGCCTATACCTGGCGCGAGCAGTTCGAGCAGGCGGGGCCCGGGAGCGGCGCAAACCAGTCCGGGCGCTACGCGGAGCTCATGAAAGAGGGCTATACCGTCTTCGTGAGCGACGCGCCGAAGGCCATAAACTCCTTCCTCGGGCGGACCCACATTAGGGCGGTGATTGCCGTAAGCGGGGTGTTCGGCGACGGGCAGAAGGTAGCGTACGCGGTGCTCCGCTACGGCGATGCGATCGACGGGAGCAGCGTGGGGAAGGACACCTTCGCGGCCGAGGAGCACACTGTTACAGACGCCTTCACGAGCGGGACTGAGGATCCCTCGGGGCGCGCGGACTCGGGGAGGCAGGTAATCGTCACCTTTGACACCTCCGTCAGGTTTGACGCTGCGGCCGGCGGCGCGGGCAAAAAGGAGACAAAGGATGAGAAGGAGCACGCCATACCGCAGATCCGCGCAGGGAACCGCCCTGAGCGGAAGGAGGGGCTTTTCCCAGGCGATGTGACGCTCCGGCAGCTGAGGCCCGTGAGGACCACTGACGGGCGGGAGATCACCGAGGCGTACAGCATCCGGAGCACCATGGAGAAAACACTCGTCGTAGATGACTTCCGCCAGGAGGTCTTCCGCGATCCGGAGACCGGCGGCACGCTCCGCTACAATATCTTCATTCCCAGGGGCTATACCGAGAAGGAGCGGTATCCTCTTGTCCTTTTCATGCATGACGCGAGCGGCGCCGGGCAGGAGGACACCTGGACGCTCAGGCAGGGGCTCGGCGCCGTGGTCTGGGCGTCTCCCTCCGAGCAGGCGAAGCACCCCGCCATTGTCCTTGCGCCGCAGTATGACGAGGTCGTGACCGACGACAGCTACGCCCACACAAAGTCCGCCGAGCTTACGGCCGGGCTCGTGCAGCAGGTTATGCGGACCTACACCGTCGACAGCAGCCGCGTCTACGTAACAGGGCAGTCAATGGGCTGCATGATGGCGTATTTCCTGATGTCGCACTATCCGGATCTCTTCACCGCGGGGCTTCTCGTCGCGGGGCACTGGAACACCGCCGAGCTTGCCCCGATGAGCAGGATGCCCCTCTGGCTCGTCTCCGGCGGCGGGAAGTCCAGAACCGGCGCCGAGGGCGCTATAAAGGTGTGGGAGGCTCATGGCGGGGAGGCCGCGTCAGCCGAATGGCCGCTCGCCGCGTCAGACCGGGAGCGCGATGACATGACGAGCGCGCTCATCGCGAGGGGCGGCAACATCCACTACTCGCACCTAACCTCAGGCTCACATTTTGACACCTGGCGCGCCGCCTACGGCTTCGGCGCGGTGCGGGACTGGCTCATGAGGCAGAGAAAGCAGCCTCACTGAGCCGGGGTGAGCTCCTTCTCGAGGCAGACCAGGCGCACCCCTGGTATGCCGTTGAAGGTGCAGTCCACGATGTCCGCCTCCCTGCAGCCCAGGCGGCGGTAAATGGCCCGCGCCCTCACGTTGATGGCGTTGGTGTCCATGCGGAGGCGGAGGCAGCCATGCCTTCTCGCGCAGTCCTCGTAGAACGCGACAAAGGCGCGCCCGCAGCCCCTGCCTCCGCAGTCCGGATCGGCTGTCAGGGTGTGGAGGACCATGACCTCGCTGTCAGGAGCCTTCACGCTCCAGCGCGCTCAGGCGCAGGCGGGAACCTGCTGGCGGTTGATGAACGCGGATGCGGCGATCCGCCCACCGTCCTACATCACGAAAAGATCGCGGAGCATGCTGACCGCAGTCTCATCAGTCGGGCAGACGTCCCTTACCCAGCCTATGACCGCATCTCCCAGCTCCTCCATGTCGTGGACCCTATCATAAATGGCGGCTGCCGCGGGAATGTCTGCCTAGCGTGCTCTCCATATGCTCATGATCTCTCCCAGTGTTTCGGGAAACGTAATGCTGTTCCGGGCATGACAGCCCCGCGCGGGGAGGATTTCATCCGGAGATCCGGCCTCACTCTTCTGGGGAGAGTGAGGCGTCGCGGTCGTTCCTGACAGCTGATGTCATGGCAGTGCCAAAATTCCTGAAAAACTTTCCCGGATCCGCACTTTGCCCCCGGTTTAAGGCTGATTGGCGTGTGGTAAAATCAGCGGTAGACATTTTCCAGAGAAAATAAAGAAGAGAACATGAAAGACGTAGAAGTTGCCGGCGACGGCAGCGAGCAGATCAGACTCCATTCCTTTACCGAGCAGGCCTACCTCAACTATTCGATGTCGGTCATCAAGGACCGCGCGCTCCCCAGCATCACTGACGGGCTCAAGCCCGTGCAGCGCCGCATCCTTTACGCGATGCACGAGCTCGGCATGCGCCCGGACTCCAAAACCCAGAAGTCGGCGAAGACCGTGGGCGCTGTTATCGGCAACTACCATCCGCACGGCGACACCGCCTGCTATGAGGCGATGGTCCTCATGGCGCAGGACTTCTCCTGCCGCTATCCCCTCGTGCAGGGGCAGGGCAACTGGGGCTCCAGGAACGATCCGAAGTCCTTCGCCGCGATGCGCTACACCGAGGCGACGCTCTCACCCTTCTCCGAGGTGCTCCTCTCCGAGCTCGGCATGGGGACGGTCGACTGGGTGCCGAACTTTGACGGAACGCATGACGAGCCCAGGTTCCTGCCTGCCATGCTCCCGCACATACTCCTCAACGGCGTGACGGGCATCGCGGTCGGCATGGCGACCGACATCCCGCCGCACAACGCGCGCGAGGTGGCGGCGGCCTGCGTCGAGCTCATCGACCATCCCGAGTCGACCGCGGAGGATCTCATGAAGGTGCTCCCCGGGCCGGACTACCCCACAGAGGCCGAGATCATCTCCTCGCCTGACGAGATCCGCTCGGTTTACGAGACCGGGAAGGGCACCATCCGTATGCGCGCGACCTACCTCACGATGGGCGGCGACATCATCATCACGGCCGTTCCCCACCAGGTATCGCCCGCCAACGTTATCAGGCAGGTCGCGGAGCTCATGCAGAAGAAGAAGCTCCCGATGGTGAGCGACATCCATGACGAGTCGGACATACAGCATCCCTGCCGCCTCGTCATCGTCCCGAGATCCAACAGGGTGAAGCCCGACGAGCTGATGCTCCACCTCTTCACCTGCACCGACCTCGAGAAGACCTACCGCGTCAACATGAATGTCCTGGGGGAGGACGGCACGCCGAGGGTCTGCCCGCTCCCTGAGCTCCTTAAGGGCTGGCTCAGCTTCAGGAAGGACACCGTAAGGCGCCGCCTGCAGACGAGGCTTGACGCCATACTGAAGCGCCTCCACCTCCTTGACGCCCTCATGACGGTGTTCCTCAACCTCGACGAGGTCATCAGGATCATCAGGACCGAGGACAGGCCCAAGCCCGTGCTCATGAGCCGCTTCGGGCTCGATGACGAGCAGGCCGAGTACATCCTCGAGACCAAGCTCCGCGCGCTCTCGCGCCTTGAGGACATGAAGATCAGGTCCGAGAGGGAGAAGCTCGAGAAGGAGCGCGACGATCTGCAGGGGCTTCTTTCTGATGACCAGAGGTTCATGAGGCTCGTCAGGAAGGAGATCATCGAGGCCGCGAAGAAGTGGGGAGATGAGAGGCGCTCGCCGATCGTCGCGCGCGAGGCCGCGAGGCCCTACCTTGAGACCGCCATAACCCCGGCGGAGAACATCATGGTCATCGTCTCGAAGATGGGCTGGGTGAGGGGCGCCAAGGGCTCCGGTGTCGATCCCGCGTCGCTCTCCTACCGCGCTGGCGATGAGTACCTGGACAGCATGATGACGAAGAGCAACCTTGACGCGGTGATCCTCACCGATCAGGGCAGGACCTACACCATGAAGACCGGCGATCTCCCGTCGGCGAGGACCCAGGGCGTGCCGCTTACGAGCATCTTCACCTTCTCCGCGGGCGAGAGCGTGGTCTGCCTCGTCCCGGGCGCCTCAGGCGACCGCTTCCTCCTTGCGACGTCTGACGGCTACGGCTTTGTCGCGCCCTATGACGCCTTCGTCTCGAAGAACAGAAGCGGCAAGGCCGCGGTGACGGTGAAGGAGGGCACCTCGCTCCTCCGCCCCGTGAGGGTTCCGGAGAGCGCCGCGGAGCTCCTCGTGTTCGTTGTCTCCGGCGACGGCAGGCTCCTCATCTTCCCGCTCTCCGGACTCCCGGAGCTCGCGAAGGGCAGGGGACAGAAGCTCATGCAGCTCCCCGAGACTGATGACGAAGGGAGCCAGGTCCTTGCCGTAACGGCCGTGGTGCCCGCTGACCGCCCGGCGGTATTCACATCAGGCAAGAGAAAGTTTACACTTAGCCCCGGAGACTTTAAGATCTACGAGGGAGCGAGGGCCCGCAGGGGAACCGCGCTCCCGAGAGGCTTCCGCCGTGTCGACCGGATTGATGTGGAGAATGAGTGATGCTGGCCGCTTTCAGAACCGTTTTGCTGCTGTCCCTTTTTGTAGTGTGGTCAATAATCGGCCTCATCATCGGCATCCTGAGGCCGCGGCATCCCGAGAACACCTACATCATGGCGAACCGCCTGCTCTCGCTTGCGGCCCCGATCATGGGCTTCAAGATCCATATTGAGGGTGAGGAGCTTGTGAAGGACATTAAAACCGGCATTTACGCCGGCATCCACCAGAGCAACTGGGACATTGTCTTCCAGGCGAAGTGCATGAGGAAGGGCGTGGTCACGGTCGGGAAGAAGAGCCTCCTCTGGGTGCCGCTATTCGGCTTTGTCTACTACCTCGCGGGCAACATCCTCCTCGACCGCGCGAACGCCAGGCACGCGGTCGGCACCATCAAGAAGGTCGCCTCCGAGATCAGGGACAGGGGCCTTTCGGTGTGGATGTTCCCCGAGGGGCACCGCTCGCTCGGGAAGGGGCTCGCGCCCTTCAAGACCGGCGTTGTCTATCTTGCTGCCGAGGCCGGCTGCCCGGTGATCCCGGTCGTGTCATCGTCGTATTTCAGCAACATCAGGCTCGGGCGCTGGAACAACGGTCACATCGTGCTCCGCTACCTGGAGCCGCGGGTCTATGAGAAGTTTGAGAGCAACCGTGACGCGAAGGCCGCGGCAAAGGCTCTCCATGACGAGATGAAGGCCGCGCAGGACGAGCTTACCGCGAGGGCTGACGCGCTCAACGCGGAGGAGGGAATCGATCCGGTCGGAACAGGCGCGTCCGAGGCAGCTCCTGAGGCTAAGGCTCCTGAGGCTGTTCCTGACGTGAAGACCGCTCCTTCGGCTGAGCCCGCGGCGGCCGGAGAGGAGCCTTCAGCTGTGAAGGACCCCTCATCCGGCGCAGGGCCCTCATCAGGGGACAGGTGACGTATGAAGGTCATGAGGCTTTCACAGCATGGCAGGAGGCGGGCGGCAGCCCGTCTCCTGCCTCTTCTTTTTGCGCTCAGCGCATTTTCAGCATATTCAGAGGCAGTGCCCCAGGCAGAGCAGATCAGCGATGATTTTGCCGCGCTGTCATGGACCGGCGGCTCGGGGAAAGGCTCCTCGGCCGCAGCCATGTACGCTGGAGCCGAGGCGCTCTACTGCGCTACAGGGCGCGAGAGGGTGAAGAAGCTCTGCGCCGCTGACGCCGCAAACGATGATCTCAGGGGGAAGGTCTCCTCGTTCAGCCTTCCTGACGCCAAGAAGGGAGAGAGTGCCTCCGGCGCGGTGTTCTACGGTGAGAAGCGCCGGGAGCTTTACTTTGTCCTCAGGTCACAGTCAGGCGAAGACTGCAGGGTCCTGCAGGTGAGCATCGGCGACGCTGCGGCACGAGCCGGCAAGGCGGTAGTCTCGGAGTGCTCCGCGGAGCGCTTCACGGTGCCACAGGTTCCTGAGGTCTCGCCGCTACCTCCTGAGAATATCTGGGGAGGCGTGAAGGTCAGGGGCGCGATCCCTGAGCCCGCGCTGCATCAGGGAGGCGGAGCGGCGGCGAAAGGCGCGCCGTCTGCGGCGCTGCCGCTTCCCGGGGAAGCTCCTTCGACTCTGGTCATGAATGTTACGGGAGGAGGGAGCAGCAGGATTGTCACCTGCCTCGCGGATGTCCGCCACCTCGCGCGCTGCGGAGCGTCGGGAAATTACTTCTCGGGCGCGGACATTGAGCTGCTCCCGGGCGAGGTCCTTGACGTAGAGTCAGTGGACGGGAAGGTTACGGCAAAGGTCTTCATCACTGACGGAAAAGCCCGGATCCCCGCCTGGTACTCCGACCTCAGGCTCCTCGAGAAGGGCGGGAAGGGGCCTGGGATATCGGACTTCGCGCTCTCAGCGATGGAGCCGTCTGTCACATTTGCGGGATTCAGCAAAGACACGCTTTTCCTCGCGGAGCATGAGAAGGGGACAGAGAGCCCGGTAACAGCCATAAGCGTCTCCCCGAGGAATTCAAAGGGGCTTGATGAGGGGAGCCTCAGGTTCTTCCTGAGATCCGCCTCTCCCTACTCGTTCCCCGGCTACTGCTCTGCGCTCTCACGCCTGCTTGAGAGCGCGGAGGATGACAGATCCGTCCCTGACGCGCTCTATGACAGCGCGGTCCTCCGCCGCGCAGCCTACTGCCGCGGAGGGCTCCTCGGACACTTCTGCACCAGGGGCAGGCGCGCCGACACGCTCCATCACGGGACTCTCCGCTCAGCCGAGCGGTATTTTTCCGCGATGAAGGGAGAGCTTCTCTTCAGGAAGTCCCTGGAGCTCGCGGAGGGCGGCAGGGCGGGAAGCGGCAGCGCCTCGTTCAGCCCGGAGCTTGACATTTATTTCCGGGAGTTCATGCGCCTTGATGAGCTGCAGAGGAGGCGGAACGCCTCTGAGGCTGACCGCGCTCTCCTTGAGGGCGGGCACTGGGCAGGAATTCCGGAGCTTGACGGCGATGACCGCTCCTGCCTTGATGATCTTGAGCGTCAGGGAGCCGACCGGAAATAAAAAAAGCCCCCGCCTGGCGGGAGCCTCTGATTGGACTTTCAGAGCCTACTGCTGCAGCTCACGGAGCCTCCGGTAGGCGCCGTCCTTCCTTTCCATAAGCTCCCTGTGGGTGCCGCTCTCGATGATCCTGCCCTCGTCCATGACCGCGATGCAGTCCGCGTCCTCGACGGTCGAGAGGCGGTGCGCGATCACGATCTTGGTGATTGAGCGGTCAAGCGAGCGGAGGGCCTCCTGAATGGCCTCCTCCGACTCGGAGTCGAGGGCGCTTGTGGCCTCGTCGAGAATGAGGATCGGGGTCTTCCTGAGGAGCGCCCTCGCTATCGCGATGCGCTGCCTCTGTCCGCCCGAGAGCGCGCTGCCGTTCTCCCCGAGGACCGTGTCATAGCCATTGGGGAGCTTCCTGATGAAGCTGTCAGCGTTCGCGGCCTTCGCCGCTGCCTCAATCTCCTCGCGGCTGTGCTTCCCGCCGTCAGCGTAGGCGATGTTCGCGGCAACGGTGTCGTTGAAGAGCATGACGTTCTGCGAGACAAGCCCGATGGAGCCGCGGAGCGACTCGAGCGTGAAGTCCTTGATGTCCTTCCCGTCAATGCTGACAGTTCCCGAGTCAGGATCGTAGAACCTCGTGATGAGCGCGGCGAGCGTGCTCTTGCCGGATCCCGAGCGTCCGACGAGCGCCGTGGTGGTGCCGGGCCTCATCTCAAGGGTGATGCCGCGGACGGCAGGCGTGTCCTTCCCAGGGTAGGTGAACGTGACGTCCCTGAAGCTCACCTCACCCTTCACGTCCTTCAGGACCTCGGTTCCGGTGGCGCTGTCCTTCTCGGTCGGATGGTCGATGATGCCGAAGAGCGACTGAAGTCCCGTGATTCCTCTCTGGACCTTGTTGTTGACCTGCATGAGGGTCTTGATGGGCTTCAGGAGCATCATCATCGCGGTGATGATGGTGGCGAAGCCGCCGGCTGTGAGGCCGCCAACCAGGTCGGGATTTGTGGCCATGACGAGGATGGCGGCAAGGGCCGAGGAGGCGATGAGCTGCACCAGGGGAGAGCCGACGGCCTGGATCTTCACGACCTTCATCGTGGTGTCCCTTATCGCGCCGCTGCTTTTCGCGAAGCGCTCGTTCTCGACATCGTAGCCGTTGAACATCATGACCTCGCGGTGGCTCAGCAGCATCTGCCCGGTCTCCGATGTGATGTTCCCGACCGACTGCTGCAGCGAGCGGCTGTAGCGCCTTATCCTCCTTGAGATGGTGGAGACGATGAAGCCGACCACCGGGCCGATGACGAAGAAGATGATGGTGAGCTGCCAGGATGTCCAGATCATGAGGCAGAGGAGCCCGATGACGGTGGTCGCCTCGCGCACGATGGTAACGATGGCGTCGCTCGCCGTATCCTTCACCTGCTCGGCGTCATAGGTAATCTTCGCAATGAGCTCGCCTGACTTGTGCCTGTCATAGAAGCTCACCGGCATCCTGAGGAGCTTCGCGAACACCTCGCGCTGCAGCGTCATGACCACCGTGTTGCCGATGTAGTTGATGTTGTAGTCGGAGAGGAACTGCGAGAGCCCGCGGAGGGCGACGATGCCGATGACGACCCAGGGCATCCAGAAGAGCACATTGCTGTTGTGCGCGTTGATGCCGTCGTCAAGGAGCGGCTTTATGGTGCTGACGAACACCGTGTCGGTGAGGCCGTTTCCGACCATGCCGATGATGGCCAGCACGAAGCAGAGTTTGTAGTTGAGAATGTACCCGAGAAGCCTTCTGAGAAGCCTCGGGCCTGATTCGCTGCTGCGGAGATCGCTGCAGCTGTCCGGAGTGCTCTGATTCATTGCTCTGTCCTGATGATTTGCCTGATGCGCCATTTTATCAGGAACGGGGAATTGACGGCTTTAAGGAGGAGGGGGCTGTTGAGGATTAGGTCAGGGATCACGGGAAACGTCTGGTTTCTCAGGATCCCTGATGACGGCATACGGCGATAGCCACAGGATTAGGCACCGCCTTGCGGCTGATTTTCATTAAGCTTGCCATGGCTGCGGAGCCATTCCCTGAGTGCCGGAACAGAGGCCTCCGGAACAACCTCCTTCACGAGTGGCCAGTTCTGTGCCTCTATTTCCTCAATCAGGTACTGGGCAGAGTTCAAAAAGTATTCAACTCTGTACTCTTTTGTCTCCTTAGGATATTTTTGGGCGAGGTAGCGCAGGCCGTCAACATAGCCCATGTCCGGAACACGTGCCACGGTCTCTTCAAAAAATTCACTCAGCCAGAGAAATTCTTCCACCGTACATTCTGAGTAGAGGTACTTGATTGTTCCCGGCATATCCTCACATAACACATCAATAAGCTCTTTATCGCAATGTTCAATCGTTAAATAATCCTCAGGATGTATCTTTTCACGTTTGGCTATGAGTTCCTTGAATTTACGGATGTCCATTGTCTTTTTCTCCTTTGTCTGACGGCTTGGAAGGCTCTCGTTTTTCACTGCGGTTTCCTCAGCCTGCCGTGGCTTACCAGCCATTCGTGCAGGAACTTTTCAGAAATATATGGCGCGACGGACTTCACCAGGGGCCAGTTCTGTGCCTCAATCGCCTCAATAAGACATTGTGCAGAATCAATGAAAGGAGTGATTTGGCACATGCTGTTTTCCTCTGGGTATTTCTCGGCCAGGTAACGGAGCGCTCTGATGAAATCCATGTCAGGAACATGTGCAACAGCCTCATCCAAAACTTCGCTCAGGAAGGCAAATTCCCTTGCAGTGCATTCTGTGTAGAGATACCTTATGGTTCCCGGCATATCCTCACACAGGACTTCGACGAGATCATCCCAGCACTTCTCGACCTCCCAGTATGCCTCATCGTTGGTACATTCTCGTTTTGCGATGACGTCCTTGAACTTCCGGATATCCATCAGCTTTTCTCCTCAGGCAGCACGCAATCTGCTATGGTTTCACAGCCGGCTCATCTCAAAACCAGCTTCGGTCCGGCAGCCCTGCTCATGCTCCAATCCGCGCACATCATGCGGGAGACGGCGCCTGACAGCCTTATGCCAGGCTTCATTCAGAATCCTGTTACCGGAATCATAGCCGGCCGGAATAAGGCGATCAAATCTTAAAGCAGGCAGATATGTCACAGGGAGTCATAATTCTGTATCTTTTTACTGAAATCCGGGGCAGGCAGCAAGGCAAGTGGAGAAACATCAGTCCGGACTGATTAAGATTCCGGCGCCGGAGCGCGTATTGAGTATTCCGGCTGGTATACTTTCCTTGAGTGCTTAATTGAGGCTGAGGAGTGAGTGAGAGTGGTGGAAATCTATCACGGGAGCAGGGAGGCTGTCCGTTTTCCGGCGCTCCGGAAGGCCGGGTACACAATGGACTTCTCATGGGGATTCTACTGCACGGAAAGCCTCACGGAGGCCCAGCGCCATGCTTGGAGGTGCGGGAGCAGAGGCATGGTGAGCGTCTACCGGTACACGCCGGATGAGAGCCTCAGGATACTCCGCTTTGATGCCATGACGGACGGATGGCTTGACTTCATCGCGTTCTGCCGTGCCGGCAATGTCCATGATTACGACATTGTGGAAGGCCCCATGGCGGATGCGGGCGTCTCTGATCCGCTGAGCTGCTTTCTTGCGGGGGACATATCAAGGGCCGCCTTCCGGGAGCTGGTGCGCTCAAAAGAGCCTTCGCGGCAGATAAGCTTTCATTCCATGAGGGCTCTCGGGTGCCTCAATTTCCTCCGGAGCGGGGAGTCTCATGCATGATTCAGAAAGGCGGAATGACATTTATTACGTCTGCTGCATGATCGAGTTCACTTCAAGAAAGACGAAAAACCACCGCAGTACTGTTGCGAAGAAGCTCGGCATTTCAGGCATTCAGCAGGAGCTTTCAGATGCCGCTGTCAGCCATTGCCTGAGCTTTGAGGAGGTCGCTGAGGAGTGGACTCTGCGGTACGGCATTCCCGAGGGGGATTTTGACACGGTTGGAAACTGCAGGTACGAGGTCCCTTCCGTTACCTCAATCGGACGGGTGTACCTGAGGCTTATTGAAGCCATGCCTGACGATGTGCCTGATGAGGAGAAAATCCTCACGGTGTTCACGTCATTTATCAGCGACGCTATCTCAGACTTCAATTCCTCTGTCTATTACAGCAGCCCTGATTACCTCAGGTGCTCGTTTGAGGATGGGAGGCTCCTGGACTTTGATTAGACGGGCCTTGCTGTGACTTGCTGATGCGCCCAGGCCGTTCTGACTTTGCCGGACATGGCAGGAATCCGGCGTCAGGCTTTACGCCGCCTGCATGGTAGGGTACAATCATCCCTGCGATTTCTTTTTTTGTTCTCAGGGCGGAGTGAAAGTCTCCACTGGCGGTAAAGCCCGCAAGCGCAATGCAGATGGGGTGCAACTCCCCGGCCAACGGTCAAAGTCCGGATGAAAGAGAATATGTCCGACAGGCGGACGTGTTAAGGCCCTGACTTGCGATACAGAGGCATAACGTGAGTCAATCAGTAGATTATCTCGGCCGCTTCGGCCGGAATTACCAGGAAAGGATAGAGAGGGCAATCAGCTCGATTCAGGCGGGCGGCGGCGTGATGATTGTCGATGACAACAACCGCGAGAACGAGGGCGACCTCGTCTTCAGCGCCGAGCAGATGACCGAGCAGCAGATGGCCCTCATGATCAGGGAGTGCTCCGGCATCGTCTGCCTCTGCCTCACTGACGAGAAGATCAGAGAGCTTGATCTCCCCATGATGGTGGAGAACAACACCAGCCCTTTCCAGACCGCCTTCACCATCTCCATCGAGGCCAAGGAGGGCGTCACCACCGGCGTCTCCGCCCATGACCGCCTGACGACCATCAAGGCTGCGATTAAGGACGGCGCTACCCCCGCGGATCTCACCCATCCCGGTCACGTGTTCCCGCTCCGTGCGCGCGAGAACGGCGTGCTCACGAGGCGCGGCCACACCGAGGCCACCGTTGACATCTGCCGTCTCGCGGGCTTCAAGCCCTGCGGCGTCCTCTGCGAGCTGACGAATATCGACGGTACCATGGCAAGGCTCCCGGGCGTCACCGCCTTCGGCATTGCCCACGGCTTCCCGGTCATCAGCATCGAGGACATCTCCGAGTACAGGCAGGCTACCGGCAAGTAGCCCGCTCTAAGGCAATCCGGAGGATTTGACAGCAGTATGAAGCAGCTTCTCTACCGCGCGGCGCTCGCCTTCTTCCTGACGGTGATCATCGTCTCCGTCTCGGCGATGCTGAGGCACAGCGTGTTCTCGTCAAGCGTCATCGGTGTCGATGTCGAGATCGAGTCGCCCGCGAGGCAGGTGATAAGCGTTGTCGGATCAAGGTACGGGAGCAGCAGGGTGCTCTTTGACCAGAGGAAGGCCAAGTCCATGGACTTCCCCGCCGGGCGCTATACGCAGCATGTCGATCTCCGGATGCCCTCCATCGAGAGGCTCCGCATTTCCTTCCCCGCGTCCGAGGGCGAGACGGTGCTCCGGCGCGTCACGCTCTCGGGGAGAAGCGTCTTCGACATCACCGACTTCTCCTCAGCTGACTACAGCGGCTTCTCGAGCTTTGACGTCTACGATGACCGCGTCGAGCTCAGCGCCAGGAAAAGCTCATCCATAACCCTGAGCGGCTTCCAGCTCAAGCCCCTCTACCGCGTGTTCGGCGTCGAGCTCACCTGGAGGAACAGCATCCTGTTCTGCTCGGGGCTCTTCATCCTGATGTACATCGCCGTCGCCTTCACCGGACGCCTGTTCCGCTCGAGAAGGAAGCTTCAGGAGAAAAGTGAGTCATGAACGGACTTGAGCCCGCGCTTTACATAGTCGCAACCCCCATCGGGAACCTCTCCGACCTCACGAGGCGCGCCGAGGAGGTCCTCAGGAACGCCGACGTTGTCGCGGCCGAGGACACCAGGCACTCAAAGCTCCTTCTTGACCATTACGGCATAAAGCCGCCACAGATGGTGGCCTTCCATGACCACAATGAGCTCGAGCGGCGCGACGCCATCGCGGAGAAGGTCTCAGCGGGGCTCGCCGTCGCGCTGATCTCCGACGCCGGCACTCCGCTCATCTGCGATCCGGGCTTCCATGTGGTTGATCTCTGCAGGTCATCAGGTATCAGGGTCATTCCGGTGCCGGGCTGCTGCGCCGCGATAACCGCGCTCTCCGCCTCCGGGCTCCCGACTGACCGCTTTGTATTCCGCGGGTTCCTCCCAGTTAAGGACAAGGCGCTCCGCGAGGCGCTGGAGTCAGTTAGGCGCGAGACGGCCACCACTGTCTTCTACGAGTCCCCGAGGAGGGTCCTCGACACGGTGAGGCTCATGGCCGAGATCCTCGGGAGCCGCAGGCTCGTCATCGCCCGCGAGCTCACCAAGACATTCGAGAGCTTCTACGATCACCCGGCTGATGAGATGGCGTCCTTCCTCGCGGAGGATCCTGACAGGCAGAAGGGCGAGTTCGTCATCATGGTCGCGGGCGCTGATGCCCCTGAGGAAGGGGCGGTCTCAGCCGAGGCCGAGAGGATTCTTAAAGTTCTGCTGCCTCTAATGCCGATGAGGAAGGCGGCGAAGGCCGCGGCCGAGATCACGGGGCTCCGCGGTAACGATCTTTATGAGGCGGCGCTGCGCCTCTCCGGAAAGGACAGCTGAGGGCTGTCTGATGCTTTGAGAGGTTCTGATGCTTCCAGGGGTGCTCTACTTCCTTTTTGACAATCTTCCCGGCAGCTACAATCCCCGCGAGAAGGGCGGCGTTGAGCGCTTCTCGCTGAGAGTCTCTGACACGCTTTCGTCACAGTTCCGCTTTTTCTTCGCCTATACCCATGAGGTCGACAGAAAGCATTACATCGATGGCGATCTCGACGTGAGGAAAGCAGGGTCTGAGGGGCTCAGGAAGTACATCAGGGACAACGGCATCAGCATTGTCCACCTGCAGCAGTATGACGAGAAGGTGCTGGCCTTCTTCAGGGATGCCCTCGCCGGGACTCAGTGCATAATCCTGGCAACCTACCATTTTCGGCCGTATACGGATGTCCAGGAGTACTCAGCGTTCGGCTGCCTCCGGAGGATCCGCTGGGAATCAGGCATGTCAAGGCGGCTCAAGTGGCTCAAGCGCCTGATGTTCCTTCCTTACTACCGGAAGAAGCGCTTCGATGAAATGATGGTGAAGTTCAGGCTGCTCTCTGAGATCTGCCAGGCTGTGGCTTTCCTCTCCCCTTCGTTCCTGGCGCTTGCCGACTCGCTCGCGGGGCTCCCGCTCCTTGCGAGGAGCCGCGTCATCCCGAACCCGCTTTCCTATGACGTGAACTTCCCCGCAGAGAAAATTGCCAAGAAGGAGCACCTGGTGGTGGTTGTCTCCCGCATGGAGGAGGCCGCTAAGCGCGTCTCAGCGGCGATCAGGATCTGGGGCGAGGTGGAGAAGCGCGGCTTTGACTCCTGGCATATGGTGGTCATGGGAGACGGCTACTCCAGGAAGAGCTATGAGAAGCTCTCGGGGAAGCTGGGGCTAAGGCGCATTGAGTTCACCGGCTTTGCGGATCCCAAGCCTTACTACGAGAAGGCCTCAATATTCATCTCCTGCCCTCCCGTCGAGGGGTTCTGCCTGTCGCTTGTAGAGGCCATGCAGCACGCTGTGGTGCCGGTCATTGCGAGCGATGCCGAGGTGTTCCCCGATATCTTCACCCATGAGGAGAGCGGGCTTCTTTACAGCTACCCGGATCTTGCCGGATGCCTTGAGGGGCTTGTCTCCCTTATGGAGGATGACGGTAAGAGGGAGAGAATGGCGAGGGCCGCCCTTGAGCGGGCGCAGGATTTCCGGGCGGAGAGGATCACGGGCATGTACGCCTCGCTCTACCGCGAGTTCCTGCCCGGAGAGGCGGAGTAATCCCCGCCTTCCGCCTGACGGCTCCCTGAAAATGCGCTGCGCGTCAGGGAGCACTCTGTTACTTCAGCTTTCCGTATACCTCGTCAGTTACCGGCTCAAGCCACTCGTTGCTCGCGTCCTTCCCTACCTTTGTCATGTAGGTGAGGTGCTGGAACCAGCTGTCCTTCGCCGCTCCGTGCCAGTGCTTCACGCCGACCGGGATGGCAATGACGGTGCCAGGAGTCATCTCGACCGCCTCCTTTCCCCCATTCCTGGTACCAGCCGCGCCCCGCGACGGCGACGAGGACCTGCACGCTGTCATGGTGGACATGCCAGTTGTTGCGGCAGCCTGGCTCGAATGTCACGTTGTGCGGCGCGCCGTTCTGCCCGTTGAAGTCTGAAATATAGCTTTTCCCGATGAAGTACTTAGCGTAGGCGTCGTTGGGCTTCCCGACAGGGTAGGGCGTTGACATCTGGAACTCCTCCAAAGTCTGGGCCTTGTCAGCCCAGACGTCCTTCGCGAGATTGAACACCGCCCAGGCCTTCGGCCAGCCCATGTAGAAGGCTGCGTGGGTTATGACCTCGGCGAGCTCCTGCCTCGTTACCCCGTTCGCCTTCGCGGTCATCAGGTGGTACTTCAGCGATGAGTCGGTGATGCCCTGCGCGGCAAGCGAGAGGATGGTAACGAGCGAGCGGTCATGGAGCGGGAGCTCGTCCTGCCTGTTCCACAGCTCTCCGAAGAGCACGTCATCGTTGAGATGCGCGAACTCCGGGGCAAACCCGCCGAGGCTCTTCCTGCCTGCGGTCTGGGTGATTTCCTTCTGATTGGGTTTCATTGTCGTATCCTCTGCAAAAGCCCCGCCCGCAAGACACATGCAGGCGAGAAGAACAGCAAATTTCCTCATGGTGATTGCTCCCTGGTGAAAGCCGGAAGCGGCCTGGCAATTCCGGCCGCGGCGCATTGTTACCTGAAGCTTCTCTCGAAGATGCCGGCGACGTCCTCATCGGTCATCTCGCAGGGGTTGGCGGGATAGAGGCCGCCCATGGTGTCGCGGGCGCATTTCGCAAGAGTCATGCACTCGTCCTTCGTGAAGCCGTAGTCGCTCATCCTGAGATCCGCGACGCCGCACGCGTCCTGCAGGGACTTAAGAGCCTTCAGGAAGTCGCGCGGATCGGCGCTATCGGGGTATCCCATGACGCGGGCCATCTTTATGAAGCGGTCATCGCAGGCATGCCTGTCAATGAAGAACTTCGCGAACTCATAGGAAATCATGATGAGCCCTGCGCCGTGCTGGAGGTTCCTATGGTACGCGCTCATCGCGTGCTCCATTGAGTGCTGCGCGGTGGTGCTCGTAAGCTGCATGGTGATTCCGGCCATGGTCGAGGCGTAGGCCACATGCTCCCTGGCCTCAAGGTTGTTGCCGTCCTTCACGGCTATGGGCAGGTACCTCGCGATGTTTGCGATCGCGGAGAGTGCGATGGCCTCGGACATGATGTTGAGGCTCCTGCTCATCATGACCTCCGTGTTGTGGAAGAGCGCGTCAAAGCCCTGGTATGCCGTGTACTTCGGGGGAACGGTCGTCATGTAAGTGGGATCGACAACGGCGATTCTGGGCTTGCACCTTGCGTCCCCGAGCCCGATCTTCTCGTGGGTGTCGGTCTTGCTGATGACGCCCCACTCGTTCATCTCGGAGCCGGTGCCGGATGATGTGGCAATCGTTACGATGGGGAGAGGATCATTGGGCGCAGTCTGGCCCTTCCCTGTGCCGCCGAAGACGAAGTCCCAGAGATCGCGCTCAGGGTTCGCGGCGATGATGGAGACCGCGACAGAGGAGTCGAGCACCGCGCCGCCGCCGAGCGCGACAATGAAGTCGCAGCCCTCTTCATGCGCGAGCCTTCCCGCAGCCTCGCAGTCCTCCTTCCCGGGGTTCTCGACAACGGACGGGCTGTGGAGGAAATCCACTCCTGCCTTCCTGAGCTCACCGACAGTTTTGTCAAAGGAGCCGTTTTTGTAAATGGACTGGCCCCTGGAGGTGAGAAGGAGCGCCTTCTTTCCGGGGAGCTTCTCGTTGTGGAGCTCGCCGAGCTTCCCGGCGCCGAAAAGAAGCTTGGTCGGGCTGTTGAAGACAAAAGAGGTGAAGGACTGTGCTGCCATAATGATCTCCTGAATTATTCCCGCGCTTCCGGTCTGAGGCTGGCTGATGCATTTCTATGGAGAGCAGTATATTGGCAGGACAGAAGATATGCTAATGAGTTTTTGTTACATTCATGATATAAGCCGGGCTTATATCACGGGAATGGCAGGAATAAAAAGGCCCCCGGATTTCTCCGGAGGCTTTGGGAAGATGGATTCTGAGAACAGCAGCTATTTCTTCGGCCTGCAAACAGGATTCGGCTCATCGGAAAAGCTGATCTGAATGTTGTTGTCCTTGAATTTCTTCAGGCAGACAATGAGCTGCGTGTCGGAGAATTTTGCGCTGATCCCATGCGGATCAACATCGTGGAATTTGAAGCATCTCTTGTAAATGCGGTGCCCTAGCTCTTCGAGCAGGAACTGCTTGCCTTCTTTTTCATCGGTCGCAGACTGTTCCTTGAATTTTTCTCTGAACTCATCATTATTCTTTAAATCATAGTTATCAAATATGTAACTACTGTCATATTCTTCATCAGTCATTGGCTCTCTTGACAACATGAGTGTGTTGTCTTTGTCATCGCCAGCGTAACAAGTTTGTCCTTCTTCAAAAACAATCTTATGTCCGGAATTAGACTCACCATTAACGTAGTAATTGATGATTCTTCCTTTCTTCTCAGGGTGGCTCTCTGCTTCTATCGTGAGGACATCCATCTCGAAGGACAGTTTGATGTCCTCTTTCTTTACCCCATTAGGGATGTCTGCGGTGACTAGATAGGAGTCATCCCTTAGTTCAATGTCTGCAGGTATATAAAAATTTGCAGCTTCATTTTGTTCAAAAACAGTTGTCATTTTCAAGGATTCCATCACGGAAAATAAGTACATAAATAGCCTTTCAATTTAATTAAAGAGACAAAAAATCACTGACAGGCTTTCTTCTTGGTGATGCATTTCAGAACGCTGTGCATAAAGGCGTCAAGTCCTGCACCTGATGATCCCGCCATGGATCAGAACAGATAAATTCTCATCCCCACCGCATGACAAATCAAGTCATTTTAATCAAATATGTGATATCGCTCATGATGATTTTTCTGACTTCATGGATTGCCGGTTCGTGTTTGTCCATGATTTGGAAAATCCTGCCAGGCAATTGTGCGCAGAAAAAAGAAAAAAGCCCCCGGATTTCTCCGGAGGCCCTGTATTACCTGTCTTTAGCACCTCATATCTAAACAAAGCCAATCGGCACAAGGCCTGAGGCTCTGTAGATTTTTTAGCATAGAGGCCTATTTGGTTCTAATGGCCGGGTCAGGTATTCATGCCGCTGCTATCCTCTCTGTTATTGCGTCGATCGCATCACCGAGGATACTGTTGTTCGACTGCGCTATTTTCAATGACAGCTTGGTTTTATCCACAGAGTTGAACGGGCCAAGA
>JAEEGJ010002293.1_pt1 | contig 109884 bp, 76 predicted proteins | sample 8958761 | NCBI WGS metagenome assembly JAEEGJ01 (sample SAMN16246546, study PRJNA631951) | gut metagenome | biome: gut microbiome; feature: rumen; material: RS-attached | host: Bos | place: Iran: Karaj | collected 2018-10 | reverse complement strand
TGCTCATAAAGCGCATTCCCGGCATATAACGGTCGTATGCATCATACTTCATGCTACCCATGAATTCAAGGGCAGCACGTTCTGATGCCAATGTCTGGGCATCCCATTTCATGATGCTTGCAAGAAGTTGGTTTGCTAAATTACTGTTCATACGCTAAACTTACACGTTATCTTTCCTTCTTTTGCCTTCATGCGGCTTAGGTAATAAAGGGTTGCATCAAGTCCCTTAATGCCTGAAGGGGCTATGTTCCAGCAACTCTCTGCATTCTTTGATACACGATCAACGCTCAATGAGTACTTACTGGTCAGCATTTCATAGTCATTGCCTTCCACGGTTCCATAATCACCTATGCACAAGGTATGCTCCGGAGCTTCTATCACTCGTTGTTTGCTTACTTCATGGTAAACCACAATATCCATACTGTGACTGCTACGCCAAACACGGATGTCTTTCATCTGCTTGTCCCAGATGATTTCACGGCATGTCTCATAAACCAGTTGTGATTCCATCTGGGTCATTTCTCCCTCAATGGACAGTTGAAGGCTGCGCTCTGCAAATTTGTAGTCCACACAGCCCTCGGGGAGTCTAAGTTTCAGTTCCTCCTCCAGTGCTTTCAGTTTGCTATCAAAGGGCAGTTCCCTCCACACTTTCAGTTTATCCTCTTCGCCTAAAACCAACAGGCAGGCACCATTATAGTAACCCACCTTGATTTGCGGCCAGTATTTCTGGTCTATGGATTCTTGGAACGACTCGCCAACCGACTTGCCACGACCTGTGGCTACCACTATCAGTGCTCCATTTTCTAACAATGGAATCAACGCATCTCTTATCTCATCGCACAACCTATTCGTAAAACGACTTTTGCGGTCGGGGGCAGAGAGCGTACCATCGTAGTCGAAGGCTATGGTGGTAAACTTAACCTTGTTCAACTGGCGTACAAAACGCCGGCAAGCCACGCCATAATGCTCCCTCAAAGGGGTGTTGTCTCTACCAGCTACGCCCAGTTTGCGCAACACCGCCACATCGAGTGTCTTTTGTACGGGCAGGATACGGTTGGTCAACTTGAAATAGTCCAGGTTGTAGAGCATACGACCGTATCCTGGCACACCGGGTTTTCCGGGGTCAATGCCACGAGCCTCGCCCAAGTCGTTGACAAAACGGAATGCTTTCAGCAGTATATCGATGGACGCTGCGGTGGTCTGCAACTCAGTTTCAATAAAGATAACCGGTACATTCTTGGGCAGGCAACCAATGGTTTTATAAGCCAGTTCGCGTTCAACGGGTGTTACTAATGCAATAATACAAGAGTTCTCGCTCCGCTTGTCAAACCAATGGTGACGGCCATGACCAAAGTTGCGGTAATCGCTGAGCAGGGCTGAACCCAAAGCGGCCTCTGTCAGTTTGGATTCAATATCCCATGCTACGGGTTCGCCTGCTGCCCCATAAAGAACAATGAAGTTCTGAATGTTGGCAAGGTTAAACTCATAGTTTTTTGAATAGGTTCCGTCAAAGGCTATCTTGTCGCCTACAAGTTCGCCTTCGAAACTGCGGTTCAAGAGGGTGAAAGTGGCAAGCAGCGAATTAGTGGCTAGAAAGCCATCTTTCTCGCTGGGGATATCTTCACACCAGCGCAGCACCTTGGGGTATTGTTCTAGCAATTTCTCCGTAGGATTGTTCTTGCGGAGGGTCAGGCTCATCATGCCCGACTCGTTATACTTTACACCATACTTGAGGGCATTCAGTATATCCTTGTTCTTACCACTGGCACTAAGGAAAAGCAGTTTGCTGCTACGCAATAACTCACGCCCCGAATACATCATCTGTAAAGGAGTCATGGCCTGTGCCAACACGCCGTTGCGCTGCAGATTGAGCAGGACTGCATAGTGGCAAGCACTGAGCGAACCGCCAGAGCCAATGCACACCAAAGGTATCTGCTTGTTCTCTACAAACAGAAACCGTGCAAGACGCGTCACATCCTGCTGCTCAGCCCACTTTATGGTACCCGCAAGCTTTTCCAACTCTACTTTGAATGGCTTTCCCATAATTAAACTTTGAGTCCACTTAAAAAGTGGCATTAATTTGCTTGCAAAGGTACTACTTTTTCTCGAAATGGAAGCGTAAAATCATCGTTTCGCGCGTAATAATCGTTTCGCGCGTAATATAAGCAAATTTTATCTAAAACAAGGCTGTGGTATAACAAAAAGAAACGAATTGTGCTGAAAAATGACTACCTTTGTACCCACGAATCAAGAATTTGGCTAATATGACACCAAACAAGCAATTCAACACCTACAAGGAGGGACTCGATTTGGAGTTCCTGCGGGAGTACTGCATGGAGCACGGGGAACGGCGGACGTTCGAGCGGGGCGAGACGCTAGAGGAGGCGGGCAAACCGGCGCAGTGGGTGGCCTACGTGGAGCGGGAATGCTTCAAGTACATGGCGCATCGCTCGGCGCTTATGACGTTTGGCTTGTCCAAGAATGATGAGGAGGACAAGAACTACTACACGGGCTTCGCATCCTTTCTCTATTCGTTACAACCTTTAAACTCATCTTCAGCGACAGTATTTGTAAATCGTTTTATATCAATTACTTGTACATTAAACGGTAGAAAAGTGATGTCATTGATTCTTGGATGATGCCAAAATGGGAATATTTAACACATTTAACTTTATTAAAGAAAGTTTTTTCTATGTCTTAAGTAGAGAAGTCGTATTAGAAAAAAATTCATTGGAGTGACCTTACAAGTGTCCACTAAAAAAACGATTAGTATCATTAAAGATTTAGTACAGAAACTCATCCAAACTAAATATTTGTAATTCATTGTTTACAATAGACTCAAGCATGTCCGCATATAACACCTGTTTTTAACGAACAGCAATAACATTATTATAGTCTGTCAATAAATCTTCGTAAATATAGGCTCTCTCTTGTAGAGTTTTGACTACTCCATAAAAGCCTGGATAAATTTTCGAAGCATTATATCCTAAAAAATTTAAATAATGACACAAATCCTTTACATAGTCTACAGGTATAACGATTTGATATAAAAGCGTACCAATTTTATCGCTGAATTTATATTCTTGCAATAGTTTATCTAAAGGCTTTCTTTCTAATTCCGAGTTGTTTATTATTATATCTCCATCTTCTTTTTCAAAAGTTTTTGTAATTTCCCATAGCGTAAATAGCCCTTGTTGGGCTTTCATATTTGGGTTCATGTAATATATTGGATGAACAATTTTCAAAGGACAGGAAAGCATTTCTAAATTGGCATAAGGTTTAATATTTAAAGCCCATAAAACTATTGATTTTGTTTCTTCCGGTATATATTTGTTTTTCATATAACTTTCTACTGCAAAATATAACGCAGTATGTAAATCATGAGTCCAATCAAGTAATCTTGTTGGTATCCCATAATGTTGTGCCAAAGCAGCTAATTCCCATAAATCTTCAGGAAGCCATTTCCTTTCCATAACCAAAGTTTTAATGTCTAAGAAATCCGTATACGTCGCACGAATACGTTGAACATTTGGCAAAGGCAATCCCGTAGAATCACAAATTTGATAGAATTTACGAAGAATAATATATTCTTTAATAATTTGATCAAATTCTGTAACAGTGTTTGAACCGCTTAAAGCAAGTTGATTAATAAGGTTAGAACTATTTGTTCTTAAAGCAGAAGGTACTAATTCAAATTTATCAGAAGAGTGTCCTCACTAATTGTATTGAGGATAGACACCTTGATATATCCCTGTTCGAACATATTTCAATACTGATGGTGGAGAACAAATAACCCCAATATAAGATTGATAATATTTTGGCGGCAATTTCCCAACATCTATAAAACTCCCATTTATATGCCATATATACCAATCCTTAGAGACCTTCACTTGGGGATTCGCAAAATCTTCCGAACACCTAAAAATCACATTTGAGTAATCTCCAACTTCATGTATATTCCCATATAAAGACCAACATTTCATCTTTAATCCCAATTTGGTGGCACAGTGTACATAAAATTGCACATCGCCACTAACTATATCTTCTAACAATGGCTCTTCGTGTATGAGATATATTTTTGAGAATACGCGTACCACATCACTATTTAATTGGGTTAGATCGCTAACAACATATTGCATGTATTTCTTTTCCGTATCTGAGATTTTCACCTCAAATACATCTCCTATTTTTGTCGCTTTCACTCTCTTTATCATGACTTTATATTGAATTGTGGCCATTTGCTTGGTGCAATTTATATAAATCAAATCAAGAAAACACGTTAATGGCTTTCATCTCTTTGTCTAAATCCAGTATCTTAACTTTTTTCCCAAAGTACTTGTATATTCGATCGGCGAACCATTTTTGTCCTTCATATTTTCTTAGAATATTTCGGCTTCTTTTACACCATTCTTCTTCTCTTTTTTTGTAATCCTCATCACTTATCTCCCAAAAATAATTCAAATCATATTTCTGACCTTCTATCGGATAATGACGAAATCTTTCAATACTCACATGGAAATCAATTTCATTCTCAAAATTTCCAAAAGGGACAAATTTACAAACAGATGTGAGTATATTATTTTCTATCTTTAAAGGAACAAAATCAATCCATGTTAACGAATTTTGTTCCCTACCAATTTGATCACATAACTCTATGTCGTTAATTGGGTCGAAATCATTTGCTTTGATAAAATTTATAAATTCTTTATAGGAATAATCACGATTATTATCATTCAAAAGGATAACAACAAATGCAAATTCTTTAATCTTAGTATTCGAGCAATGACTCTCAATGTGCAGTTGCATACACTTGCTTGCCCATTCGATATGTTCTTTTATTTCTTCTTTTCCCATATTTAAAAAATACTCGCTAATTTATTTATGCAACTAGCTTCACATAAACACTTTAGATTGTTTATAATATCATTGACGCTAACATCCATAATTATTTATTTAGGGGAACATTCAGAATTCACCAAACCTCATTGTTATTTTTCAAATGGGTGAAGTTTGAGCATCTGTTTAGCGTGTCCTTAAAGTACTTGTCGTCCACGAAAGGCGTGACATCAATAGGAGGTAATTCATCCTTCGCGAAACCTAACTTTCCCCTGTTCTCAACGACAGAACTCCACATAATATTCGCCAAACCCATTTCCCAATACAAATATGGTTTGTAGTATATGAACCTATATCCAACATTAATCGGATAAATCCTGAAAATCATTTTTTCACACTGCAAAAGCATGTTTTTGTACATGGTGTAATTGGTGTCCTGTTTGTCCGTAATCTTTAAAATCTCTATGATAGAGTTATAGTTGTACGGAAACCAATTTATGGATTGACAAAGATACGCAAGTCGATCACTGCCTGCAGCGCGTGATTTATAAAGGCACATGAGGGATTTCTCCTGCCTCGTCTTAGCGAGTTGAAGTAACCGTTCAAAATCGAAATCATTGATGACATCATCATCGCCTGCCCACCAATAAGCGGCGGCACACCGGATAATCACACATCTCGCATCATTCCTTAAGGGAGCTAGTATGCTAATGGCTTTTTCGTAATCATAATCGCAATAGCCCACCAAAAACATTGCGAAACCCAGCTTATATTCGATGTTCTCTTTATCTAACGAACATAGTCTTTCCCACAATTCGTCAACACGTTTGACATCCACCCCTTTCCCCCCTTGGGAATCGCAAGTGGAATACCACATCTCTAGTTCCTTTTTGATGCTCGATATTTCATTCATATTAATAATTTTTAGTGGCATCTCATGAAACACAACCGCCGTCATTTAGACCTAATAGTTCCATTTCCTTAAATAGACCATCGTATAATGCCTCCAATTGGCACAATTGGGCTATATACTTGACACTTAACGTGATATCTAATGGCGAACACATCTCATTGTTCAGAAGAATAGAGACTTTCTCTCCTTCCGGAACTCTCTCTATTCTGATATTAACCAACATATCGTCATCGCCAAAACCAATGCGTGAGTTCATTCGCTGGACATAGTTGCGGAGCTTACCCAGAAAATCCACCAATTTACAATGAGCAACAACAACTTTTCTTCTCACAGCAAAACCGTCTAAATCGACTAATACTACCAAAGAAATATAACATGGACCTGCATCTTGAAGGACTTCAAAATCCGACAGGCTAAGTATTATATCGTCCCCGCAAAAAAAATTGACCATATCTATCTTGCATAAAACTGATTAACATATTTCTCCATCACCGCCGTGAGGGTGTTTTGGCGGTCGGTCACCGCAACAGTTGCGATTGCTGCCAAAGCTAATCATGCCTCAATCTTTGTATGACATCCTCGATAGGGATTTGGGCTGCTCCCTTATATACTATTGCGGCATCGTAACCTCCCGATTCTATTTTTTGCTGTTCATCGAAGAGATAGAACGTGGCATTTTGAAAGTAGTCTGGTGAAACTGGTTTTTGCGTATTATACAAGTAATATCCTTTCTCACCGGGTTTCCCAGAGGATTCGATATACCCGACTTTCTTTCCTATGAAATCGAACCCATTTGTTTTGTCATGGAAAAAAGCATTGAGTTTTTTGCCCTCCCTTTTGTTTAGAATTTCATCATCCCCGCTCTTTTTATGGACATGTATAAAAGAGTCCAGCATTTGGATTTTCCTTTCATTCGAGACTTTCATGAAATCCTCAGATATACGTGAGAAAGTTGATTTCAGATACTCATGTTTTTGAAATTCCGATGCTGTACTCCAAAACTTTCCTGAAATATCGCTATCATTCGTCTCACATGTTTTACTGTAGTTATAATGACATGAGATAATCCCCTTGCCTCTGACATAATACGAGTAGGAGATGAACTTGAAATCTCCATTCTCATAACGCAAAAATCTAATTTCCCCTCTATAAGCAATCTTGCCAAACCATACGTCGATCAGTGTTTCGTTTTTTGCCTCTTCCATATCCACGTGCTTCGGTGTGCTTTGAGCCTGCATTTCATGGAAAGAGAAACATCCCCACAATAAAATTGCGAATAGTATACAAACACGGTGCTTCATAAATATCATTTTATATTTATAAACTTAATAAATTGTGTATTATTGTGTTGCATACAAAATTTGTGCCTATCTACATTGCAAAGGGTCGCCTGGCACTATCACGAAAAGCGCATTGTCACATGAGGGATAATTTGCCACGAAATCATATGCCTTTTCACAGCTTCTTATAACATAATCGCTGTACGGCTCTGACTCTTGCCAATCGTAAAACCAGTTGGCATAAGCCGGGACTATCGTGCCACCATCACGCACGTACACATCCCCTCCGAGAATTGGGATCATCTTGTCCCTAAGCAAACTTATCACTTTCAGTGAACCCTCTTTAGGGAATGCATACTCATTCGCCCCTATATCGCCCAAATAATAGGATGTGCCAATCTCTTCTATATCGATTATTTCTTCTAAAAGCATCTAATACTTAGCCTATTACAGGAAAGCCTCCAACGCATGCGCCAGCTGGTCCGGGCAAGAGGTACCGCGACCACCGCAGTCGATGCCCTTCATCCTTGCGATGGCATCCTCCACCTTCATACCCTTCACAAGCGCGGCGATGCCCTGCGTGTTGCCATGGCAACCACCCATGAAACGCACATCCTTGATGATGCCGTCTTCCACCGAAACATTAATAAATCTTGAACATGTGCCTACGCACTCGTATGTCTTATTCGTTTCCATAGCCTCAAATAATATACTGTTTCCACAAAGGTAATAATTGTTTCCTTATTCCCTTAACACTTTGGGCACAATGTCAAATTGCCCGTTGAGATTGTCGCAGAGAGGAGAGGGGACTTTGCCATTTCGTTGTTAATGACCCAAAAGAAGGGCGCACCAATCATCTTTTGGCACGCCCTCCCTATTCATTGATGCGACGCTATGTGCGCACAGAATCCTTTCGTCAACGCACAATGACCTTCTTGGCCACGCCATCCACACTCACCACATATGTACCCGCCCGCACAGGGATTACTGTATGTGGCGCTATTGCCTTGCGTTGGCAGACGATTTGACCTGCGAGATTGAAAACGCATATCTCACCCGTGGCGTTCCATACAGCGATGGATTGCTCCGCACCATAGACCTCCACGTCCGTCGAGGCGAGACATTTAACACCCGCAGTGGTGCCCCAATGAACATTGAGCGGCAGTTTGCTGCCAAGACCATGGAAATCATAGCCATAGAAGAGAATCCAGCCCTCCGGTTCTTCTTTCGCTTCACAATAGATGGCGTTTTCCGGATGGTCAGGATCCATCAACTTCACACAACTCTCAAACGCACCTTCCCGAATTGTCTCAACAGAAATAGGGATATAGACGCGGGTAAGGTTGTAACATTGATAAAAGGCTCTTTGCCCAATGCTTTTGACAGAATTAGGTATCACTAAGGAAGTAATGCCCTCACAATACTCAAACGCACCTGTTTCAATATACGTCACCGAATTAGGAAGCTCAATGGACGTTAGGTTCTTGCAACCCTCAAATGCGAACCAATCTATACCCTTGAGGGAATCAGGAAACGTAATGGAGGTCAACCCGCAAAATGAGAAGGCGAATCCACCGATGTGTTTGAGGGTTTTGGGGAGATCCACAGTTCCCAAATTACTGCAACTTTGGAATGCATAATCACGAATTTCCGTAACGGAGCTAGGTATCGTAACGGACCGCAGGCTTGAACATCCGCAAAATGCAGAATCCATTATTTGGGTGACAGAATTTGGTATGGTAACGGAGATGATGCTGTCACATAGATTAAACGCAGATTGTCCAATTATCGTGACGGTATTTGGTATGGTAACAGAGGTCAATCTGTCGCAATACTGGAATCCATTGCGTCCAATCGAGGTGACTTTATATGTCTCGCCCTCGAACTCGACCTCACCAGGAATATTCAAACTACCCACTATCCAATCGGCATAACCCAGCGATTTTACGGAGACCTCCTGCTTTGTCGAATCTGTTATCGTATATTCCAGTTTGTCAATGACAAACGCTTCCGACAAGGAGGGTATAGCTAAAAACACGAGACAAGTCAACCCATAAAGAAGATGACGACTCCTCTCTGAAGGTGTAAACGTTTTATTCATGCTGTATTCAATTTATGTTAATACTCTTATTCGTTTCTTCATCAAATAACGGCTTCACCACAATCGCCAACCCCAAAGTGCAACAATTACCCAAATGTATTGATTATTTTCCAAACAATACCATGTATGCACGAAAAAATTTACCCCTGACACGCATTAAGGAATGTGAAATGAGTCGGCAGATGCAAAATTTTATGTTAAAAGTATTAAAAAATTATGTTTTGTAACATAAAAGTACTACATTTGCATCGTGTTTTTCATGGTATTAGATTTAAGGTTTTGAAAGAAGGATGTCGAGATGACATCTTTTTTTCTGCGAACTAAACCAATAGCTATGGATGCAAGTATATACGAAAGAAAAAAAGGAGACCGATTGGCCTCCTTTTTATTTTTCACCACCATTTCAGGCGGCAAGGAATATTAGAACTTGAATCCGATGAAGATTCTGAATGAGTTCGTAACAGCCTTTTGGTCGCCCAACATTGAGCTAACCTGGTTAGCAAGCTGGTTAGCCAACTCGCTGAACTCGTCATCACCCTCAACAACTGGAGTATCATCTTGTCCCCAATCCTGAACCTTCAACTTACCCAATTTAAGCTCAAAACCAGCTTGGAATACCTTATATCTGTAAGCGGCACCCACTCTGTGAGATGCGCCAAACGCGAAAGTAGCATCAGAGTCAGAGCCATCGCCCGCATCCTCAACCGTCACAAACACGTTAGGCATGATGTTGTAGTACAAATCCACTGCCATCTCATCACTCAAATAATAAGTGCCGATAGGGCCAACACCCAACATGCTGATATCGAAGTACTTTGAAGTACCCGTGTATGTCACATTCACATTCTTATGAGCCTTCTTGTCCCATTCTTCCACCGTGTATTTCTCCTTCAATCTTGAATAAGAGAAGTCGAACCAACGCGCATTAATGGCGATACCGAACTGGCCAGGATTAGCCACGTACCAACGGTTGTCGATAGAGAATCCCAACGCAGGAGAGGCATTAGAAGAGTTTTCAATTTCCTTATCATATTCCTTCTCTAATTCCTTCGCACCAGGACCATCATAGCTGAACGCAGGTTTACCGTACTTCTTGCCATGCAAACCAGCATAAAATTTCAATCCGAAACCATTGTCCTCACCTTGAGAACCTGCGAACGCACTGAAACCTGTCATAAGGCTCAATGCCAACACCAATAATTTTTTCATTACAAATAAAATTAAGTGAACAAATTTTTCGTTTAATTATCAAAACAAAATTAAGCAATATTTAAATACGTTGTACACTTTACGTTAACAAAACATAAAAATATATCACGAAAACTCCATTCGACGCACTAAACATCGGCATTTGCCACATAACAAATAAATCCCCAAAGTGTGACTAGGCTACATAAAAGTTGGACTTACGGGCCAAGGAATGTGCGTACCACGTCGAACCAACAATTCAAAATTCTTAATTCATAATTCTTAATTGACTACGTCGAACTAACGTTTCATAATTCATAATTCTATTATACCTTCGCGCATGTAAAAATTTACGGACATGTCAGTTTTCAATCAAACGGAGAAGGAAGAAGTCGCCTACATGAAGGGCATCATCAAAAAGTTGGGTGTCATCATCACCAAACTGGACGAGATCATCAACCATAACATCAAAGACCTCAAGGAATACAAAGCCTACCTTTGGGAGAACCAATCGGAGCTGGACCGTGCAGAGAAGAGTGCGGTGCGCCATAACGTGAGCCAAGCGGTGGAATCGAGCGAGGCCATCATGGAGAGGAAGAAACGAATCCGCAAGATGATGGAAATCCCCTACTTCGGACGGATAGACTTCCAGGAGAAGGGCGAGAAATCGGTCCAACCCATCTACGTGGGCATCCACTCCTACTATGACACGGAAACGAACAAGAACGTGATCCACGACTGGCGAGCGCCCATCTCCACCATGTTCTACGACTACGAGACCGGGCCGGCGCACTACGACGCACCGCAGGGCCGCGTGGAGGGCGCCATATCCCTGAAAAGGCAATACCGCATCCGCCGCTCCGTCATGGAGTTCATGCTGGAGAGCTCCGTCAACATACAGGACGAGGTGCTACAGAAAGAGCTCAGCAGCACCTCCGACGAGCGAATGAAGAACATCGTGGCGACCATTCAGCGTGAACAGAACCAGATCATACGCAACGAGGAGGCGAAGACCCTCATCATTCAGGGTGTGGCAGGCTCCGGAAAAACATCCATCGCCCTGCACCGCGTCGCCTACATCCTCTATAGACACAAGGGAGAGGTGACCTCCAAAGATATCCTCATCATCTCCCCGAACAAAGTATTCGCGGACTATATCTCCAACGTGTTGCCGGAGCTCGGCGAGGAGACCATCGAGGAGTGCGGTTTCGAGGAGCTGATGGACAAGCAACTGCAGGGCAAATATAAGTTCCAGACCTTCTTCGAACAAGTAACGGAGATCCTGGAGAAGAACGACGAAGCCTTCGTGGAAAGAATACGGTTCAAATCCTCCGTGGAGTTCATCGAACTGATGAACCGATTCGTCCTCCACGTGGAGAACAACTTCTTCCACCCGACAGACCTGAAAGTGGGCAGGATACCCGTGCCGAAAGAGTACCTCGACGAACGCTTCAAAGCCTACCACAGGCTTCCGATGCGCGACCGTTTCGAACCGATAGCGAAAGACATCGCCAGGGAAATCGCGGCGGCCACCCGCACGGAGATCTCCACCACCGACAAGAACAATATCAAGGCGGAGCTGAAGAAGATGTTCGACGGCAACAGCGACGTGGCGCTCTACCAAGCCTTCTACGACTGGCTGGGCCGCCCAGACCTCTACAAGAGAGGGAAGAACCGCCAATTGGAATATGCGGACGTGGCGCCATTCCTCTACCTGAAGATCTTGATGGAGGGCGTAAAGGAGAAACTGCCGATCAAGCACCTCCTGGTGGACGAGATGCAGGACTACACCCCTATCCAATACAAGGTGCTCTCCATCCTCTTCCCATGCAAGAAGACAATCCTTGGAGATGCGCTACAATCCGTAAATCCTTATAGCTCAACCACCTATATGCAGATACAGGACGTCCTGAAGGATGCGGAGGTGATGAAACTCTGCAAGAGCTACCGTTCCTCCTACGAGATCACCTCGTTCGCCCAAAAGATCTCCAAGAGCGAGGATCTGCAGGCCATCGAGCGACACGGCGAGGAGCCTGTCATCCAACCATTCAAGAAAAACGATGAGGAACTCACATACCTGAAACAAGTCGTGGCGGAGCACATCGGACAAGCCACCTCCATCGGCTTCATCTGCAAGACGGAGAAAGAGGCGATCAAGCTGCACCAGCAACTTTCGGAAGAAACCGACCAGGTGTGCCTACTCTCCAGCGAGAGCGCCGCCTTCACCAACGGTATCATCGTGACCACCGCCCACACGGCCAAGGGCCTGGAATTCGATGAGGTCGTGGTGCCTTACGTGAACGAGAAGGAATACCACACGGAGATGGACCGCAGCCTACTCTACATCGCCTGCACACGTGCGATGCACAAACTGACGCTGACGTCGGCCGGCGGATTAAGTCCATTCATCCGATAAAAACATTAACAAAAAAAGAGGGGTAAAAAACAAAAAGCACGATTCCATCGGGGAAAACTCACACCTTGACTCTCTATTACCATTATTTGAATCCTGTTTCCCAAGCAATAAACATGTGCAGGTGTATCTTCGCGGCAACTGAAGACGCACTTGTATTATTTTTCAATATATTCTAAAAGTATTAATATCATGAACACGAAAAAATGTTTATTGGTTGCGCTCAGCGCATTGTCGCTCAACGCTTTCGCCCAAGGTGGTTGGGGGTTCGGAGGCGGCGGTGCTTCCGGATTGAGCTCCTACACGTCCAAAAAGGACATCAATTATGTCGGAGACGGTAAAGGTTACCACGCATTGGACATCTACTATCCTAAAGAGGATAAGGAGTCGTATCCGGTCATCGTCCACATCTACGGAAGCGCATGGTCCAGCAACAATTCGAAAGGGAACGCCGACCTGACCACCATCGGTGAAGGTGCGGTAAAGGCCGGCTATATCTTCGTGACGCCGAACCACCGCGCAAACAACGATGCGGGGGCACAATGGCCCGGACTGCTCAACGATATCAAGGCGGTGGTACGCTACCTCAGAGGCAATGCGGAATCCCTGAAGATAGACACCTCCTTCATCGCCATCTCCGGCTTCTCCTCCGGTGGACACTTGGCGACCATGATGGGCGCAAGCCGCAACGTGAAGGAATATACCGTTGGCTCCACGACCGTGGACATAGAAGGTAAGTTGGGAAATTTCACGGAATTCAGCAGTAGCGTGGATGCGGTATGCGACTGGTCAGGTCCGGTAATCCTCGACAAACTAAACTGCGGAAACGCCATGGACCTGAACAATTTCATCTCCCCTATGATGAACAACTGCTCCGCCTCCCAATGCCCGGACATATATGCCTTGGCCACTGCGGTCACGTTCATGGACCCAAGCGATCCTCCATACATACTCGTACACGGTTCCGCAGACAACATCGTGGCTCAATGTCAAAGCAAATTGCTCTATGATGAACTGCAGAAAAACAACATCGAGAGCAAATACATCCCTACAGGCAGCGGTCATGAGGTCAACAAGGATAAAGTGCCGGACGTGATCGAATTCTTCAATGCGGCAAGGGAGAAGAAATTGGCAGCGATGCAGGAAAGGGAAGAACAGGAGGAACAAGGCGAGCAGAACAAGGTGTCAAGCACAACGTCCGACAAACCCTCTGTGACCGTACAAAACGGGCGTCTACTCATCAGCGGAGGCGATGGTTCCACCTGCGCCTTCGAGATCATCGACATCGTAGGGAAAACAGTCTTCCACGGTCTGTACAACTCACAAGAGCAGGAATACGACCTCTCGTCTCTTGCAGAAGGTGTATACGTCCTGAAGACTAACGCAGGAGTTAACCATAAGTTTATCAAATAATTTTATACAATTCCTAAACATTTATTGCGATTTACCTGGATTTGACGTATCTTGGGAACTGCCGCACACGAACTCCGAACTAACCCTAAAAACCTGTTCCGAGTACGTTTGTGGCAGTTCTCTTTTTTCTACGGATGAGGAAGATTGCGCTTATATTATGGATATCTATTTTCTTCATGGATTCTTACGCTTCCATGGGGTCGAAGGCGCACGTGCCTTTCAACCACTTCACCTCAGAGAGCGGACTATCCTCCAACCTGATCTTCGCCATGGACCAAGACTCCTCCGGATTCCTGTGGTTAGGTACAGACTTCGGTCTGGACCGCTTCGACGGCAAACTCTTCAAGCACTTCAGGAAGGACAAATACCCCGACATGCACCGAGAGGACCTCTACTACGTGAAGTGCATGGATGGCGGCGTCTACGTGGGCAGTTTCAGCGGGACATTCCAAAAATACGACAGCAAAACAGATGGGTTCACAGACCTGATGCCCACAGAGCTGGACTATCTAGGATATTCACAAATAAAGGGTGTGCAATGTGCATCCGACGGGACTCGTTACCTCTTCACGAACGAGAGGGTCTTCCGATACGACGCTCAACGTAAATGCTTCAACTCCAAGTTCCAAGCGTTCGACTCGCTTCGCTCCCCCTTCATTTCCTCCCTCCACATAGACAGTGGCAACCGCATCTGGATCGGCTCCATCAACCAGTTGAGCATATATGACACGAACGGACACGCCCTAAAGATTTTCAATGAGGAGCACGACCACTGCGGCTTTGTGTCAGGGATAGTCCCCATGGAGGGAAACAGATGGATCGTCACCTTCCTGAGCAACAGGGTATGGATCGTGGAATACCAGGACGAAGCCTTCCGCATCAGGGAAGAAATCCGCCTCCCCTTCAACAGCGTCAACAAGATAACGAGAGGGAAGAACGGTCGCTATTGGTTCGCCACCGACGGGGACGGGCTATGGTTCGCCGACTCAATAACAGTCTCCACCACCTTCACAGAAGTGGTTCCTACCAACGCCCCCACAGACGGACTGAGGAAGATATACTCCATCATCGAAAGTGAGGACGGCACGATATGGCTTGGCACGCAAAACTCAGGTCTCTGGTCGCTCAACATGGACGACCACTCGACCATCCTATACTCGAAGGACTATGGGTTCCCCCACTCCGCCTGCACCTCCTTCACGGAGGACGGACACGGCAACATCTTGGTCGGTTCGGACGGCAACGGTGTCTACTCCGTCTCGCCCGATTTCAGGGAAATCAAGCAGTACCATCTGCCTTGCGACAACGTATTAGGCGTCAATTCCACCCACGAGGGGATCTATGTCTCCACATGGGGCGGCGGGCTATACTTCCTCTCACCATCCGGCACATCCGCTCCCATCAGCTACAAGCCAGACTTCAACCCAACAAAGATATTCTTCCACGTCTGCGAAACAACAGGCAACGCCATATGGGCCTGCTCCGCAAACGATGACCCATACCTCAAACGTGGTGACGAAGCATGGCGAAGGATAGCCCTGAAAGATGCGGACAGCCCCGATCTGGAAAGCAAATGGACCACCCGCGTGATAAGTGCCTCAGGGGAATCATGCTGGATCATCTCCACCAATCTATTATGGCTATTCGACGGGGCAACCCCACACGTTGTCCACCCCGAAATCTACGCCTCGAAATCACACAATCCGTTCGTCGTGGTGGACGCAGACCGCGACGAGGAGGGGAACCTCTACGTGCTCTCCAACCACGGCATCCTGCGCTTCTCAGCCGATAACCTCGCGATGGACACCCTCTCCTTCATACCCAAAGATTCATACAGAATCATTCAAAGGGACGATAATGGGAACTTCTGGATCGCCTCGGTCAATGGTATATTCTCCTTCAACCCTAGGAACAAGACATACTCGAGACTGCCAGGTGATTACCCAGACCTGTTTTACTACAAATCGAGCTACAAGGACTCCAACGGACGGCTCTATTTCGGCACAGCGGAAGGTTTTTACTCCTTCAACCCTAAAAACATTGCGCCAGACACGTTCATCCAGCACCTCTCCTTCGCTGAATTATACATCTCCAAGGAGAAAATACGCGGCGACAATCCGCTGGTAAAAAAGGGGAACCTTTCCGACTTGAAGGCGCTGGAACTAAAGTATGGCATGACGGATGTGGATCTGCACGTGGACCTCGTCGACCACTCGAACCGTGAGAAAGCCATCCTTCGCTACCGGCTGAAGGGACTGACAGACACCTGGGCACCCGTCAATGAGAGAAGAGTGATATCTTTCAACTTCATACCGACCGGACAATACACATTGGAGGTGGAAGCGTTCCGTTCAGACTTAGGAACGCCCCTGAAACAGATCTCGATGAACATCACCGTTCTCCCTCCATGGTGGAGCACTTGGTGGTTCCGTTCGTTGCTACTACTGATGGCAGCCTCCGCCCTTTTCGTTCCACTGCATAAAAAAATCACCCAACTGAAAAAAGAGAAGGCACAACTGAAGACCGAAATAGACGAACAAACCGCCCTATTGGACAAGACGAGGAGCGAGCGCCAAAAACTGATCCATGCCCTTACCCACAACCTACACAACCCGCTGTTCGCCGTGGTGGGCGGAAGTCCATCCATCACCGAGGAGACCTCGACGGAAGAGATCGTCGAATTGGTAATCGACAAGGCTTTGCTGGATGATAATCTACTATTGCTGATAGGCACGGATCCAGAGACAAACGAGGGGATCAAAAACATGCTGAGCAACTACATACACGTGAAGGAAACGCGGGACTGGGACGAGGCGCTCGAATCGATGGAGATGCTGGCGCCAGACATCATCGTCTGCGACATGGAGAGTGCCAGGAAAGGCGAGGTGACCCGAATGCTCTCTTCCGAAGGTCTGAAACACATCCCCGTCCTTTTCGTCTCCGACAAGAACGAGGAGACCGACCGACTACTGGGACTAATCTACGGAGCGGTGGACTTCATGGCGAAACCATTCAACCAACTTGAGCTTCTGCTTAAATTAACCAATATACTGAAAATCAAGCAAGAACAGCAGAAGATCATTTTACAACGGACCATGGCGAGCAAGATGAAGAACATCATGGACAACACCCAAAAGGAGGAGCCTATCCATCCGTTCCTCCAGGCCTTCGTCGATGCCGTCAGGGACAATTACCAAGACAGCGAGACATCGCCAGACTCACTCTCATCGGCCCTCTCCGTGAGCAAACCGACCATGAACAGGAAGATCAAGGTCTTGACCGGCAAGACACCAATGGAATGGGTGATGGAATATAGGCTCAACAAGGCCCTCCAGCTATTGCAAGACCATAACGATGAGAAGAACATATCGGAGGTGGCCTATGAGGTAGGCTTCACCGACCCGTCCTACTTCACGAAGAAATTCAGGGACCACTTCGGTCTCCTACCTTCTCAGGTAAACTAAATAGAGCGGACAGATCACAGAGATTAGTTCAATTGGATATGGCTCACAGAGATCTCTTCCGAAAGGAAAATGGAGGCGGATCTCTTGAACTTCTCCACCGATTCAGTCGTCAGGAATTGGCAGGAACCACCCCTCGTCAGAAGTGTTTCCATGGATTGGTGGCGACGGAGGTAATCCTCCAGGCTGGCTGCGACAATCGCACCCTGCGAGATGATGCGGATATGCGCAGGCAGATATTTTCTAATCTTCGGCAACAACAATGGGTAATGCGTGCAACCCAAGATCACCGTGTCGATCTCCTTGTCCATAGCCAAAAGTTGATCCACATACTTCTTCACGAAATAATCCGCACCCTCCGAATCATACTCGGAGTTCTCCACCAACGGCACCCAAAGTGGGCAGGCCACGCAAGATATTTTTATGTCAGGGAAGAGCTTGTGGATCTCTATCGGGTAGGACTCCGACTGCACCGTACCGATGGTGGCGAAGAGACCCACGTGACGGGTTCGGGTGCAATCACCGATCTGTTCGACGGTAGGCCGGATAACGCCCAAGACACGACGCTCAGGATTCCACACCGGCAAGTCCGTCATCTGAATCGATTTCAGCGCCTTGGCCGAAGCCGTGTTACAGCCCAAGATGACAAGCGGGCAGCCCAATTCAAAAAGTTTCTCGGCGCATTGACGGGTATATTCGTAGACAACGTCGAAAGAACGTGTACCATACGGTGTGCGCGCGTTATCACCCAAATAGAGATAATCATACATGGGCAAACGCTTACGGATCTCCGAGAGGATGGTCAAACCACCATAGCCGGAGTCAAAAACACCAATCGGACCAGATTGATTAGGGAATTGCGCCATATCATTTAGGTTTAAGACAAAAAAAGAGGACAGAAACGTCCTCTTTCTAGTACCTATGGATTATAAATTACTTAACACCCAACTTCTTCTTCAGCAAAGGAGTGACATCAATTGCGTCAGCAGACTTGTAAAGCAAAGTATTCAAATCGTAGATGTAGAGGAAACCATTCTCGGCGCCCACCTCCTCGATAGCCTTACGCATCTTCTCACGGATAGGAGCTTGCAACTCCTCTTGCTTCTGCTGCAACAAAGTCTGAGCCTGCTGGTAGTAAGCCTGTACCTTTTGTTGAAGCATTTGGATCTCCTCCATTCTATTCTTCTTGATGGCATCATCCCACTTCGCTTCGCCATCTTTGTACTCGATCAACTTACGGTTGTACTCATCCTCCATCCTCTTGATTTCACCCTCGTGCTGAGCGGCGAGATCCTTCAAAGAAGTCTCGATTTGAGAGACCTCAGGCATGGAAAGGAACAACGTCTGCACGTCCAAATAACCCAATTTAATTTGAGTATTCTGGGCCATGCCAAAAGCCGGCATAGCCAAAAATAACAAAGCGATTAATTTTTTATACATAATATTTACATTAAAGAATTTTCAAATCTTTTAGCGCACGAAGTTACAAATTATTTTGCATATCCCAACTTCGTCAACACTTCATCACTGATATCCACCTTCACAGAGAAATAGATGAGATTAGCGCTGCTGGCCTTGTCCAACACAACCGTATAGCCCTTCGAGTCGGACACATCCTTCACGGCCACGTAAACCTCGTCCTGGATAGGCTTCATCAAGCTCTCTCTCTTCTTGAAGAACTCGCCCTGTGGACCGAAATACTTACGTTTCAGTTCGTTCGCCTCCTTCTCTTTTGCGACAATCTCGTTCTCTTTCTTCACCTTCATCTCGTCGGAGAGGAAAACAACCTCCGTTTGGTAGTTCTTGTAAAGGATCTTAGCCTCCTCGTTTTTGGCCTCGACCTCTTTCTGCCACTTCTCGGACACTTGTTTCAGCTGCTCATTCGCAGACTCATACATAGGAATATTCTTCAAGATATACTCCATATCAAGCACAGCCACTTTCTGGGCGGAAGCGCAAAAGAACGCGCCGACCGCCAACATTGTCATAATCAGTTTTTTCATATTCGTCATTTGTTAATAACAATAATATCTTTCTACAATTAAAACTCTTGTCCGATAACAAAGGAGAAGTTGCTTCCACCGCCAAAGTCCTTCGGCATGTCAAATCCATATCCCCAATCGATTCCGATCAGACCAATCATCGGCAAGATGATTCTAGCACCGATACCTGCGGAACGTTTCACATTGAATGGATTGAAATCAGAGAAGTCACGCCAAGCGTTACCCGCATCGGCGAAGGCCAACACAAACACGGTCGTGGCGGTTTCCAACATCAATGGATAACGCAACTCCAAGGAGAATCTCGTATAGAGATTACCTGCATCTCGCTTGGTGACAGGGTCTTTCGGCGTCAAAGCGCCATTATCGTATCCACGCAACTTGATGGCAGTCGTAGCGTAGGTATAGCTATAGCCCGTCATACCGTCACCGCCCACATAGTAACGCTCAAACGGAGAGCGTCTGTGAGAATCGTAGTATCCCAAGAAACCATACTCCGCACGCGTCATCAAGACCAGTTTCTGGTTAGAGGACAACGGAGTGAATGTCTGCGCCTTGAACTCCAACTTGTAGTATTCGATCCAACGGAAGAGCTCCTGTTGCATCTCCATATACTCATCCTCCGAAAGGCCACGATACTCCTCATTCGGATTACCGTCCCTATAGCGATCCACCAACGAGTAGGTCCTGCTATTATCCTTGAAGAGAGAGTATGGCGGTGTGACTTGCGCCATCAGAGACAGCTTGGATCCCCTTCTCGTATAGTATGGATTGTCCAATGAGTTACGGCTCCACGTGGCCGACACACTCAAGTTGTTGGCAGAGCCATCCGTGATCTCCAAATAACTCCAGTTCTGCAATGTATAGTGACGATAGGAGAGTTCCCAATACATGGAGAAATAATCGTCGGGCCAATCCATACGTTTACCGATACCGGCAGAGGCACCGATTGTCATGATATACTTATCACGATCTACCGCAGCCGCATAAGCACTATAGTTGGTGTTATCATACAACAGATTGTTGTAGTAATTGTCCGAATAATAACGGCTGTTCACACCCGATTGCTTAGACCAATAGAAGGAAGTGGAGAAAGTGGTAGGGCTCTTTCCTCCCAACCAAGGCTCCGTAAACCCTAGGCTGGCGGAGTGATAATACTTGGCATTCGTCGAATATGAGAGGGAGAGGCTCTGGCCATCACCTTCCGGCAACGGACGATATGCCTCTTTGTCAAAGACATTACGAATGGAGAAGTTGGAGAACTTCATACCGAGGGAACCCGTCACACCCGCCTGTCCCCAACCGAAGGAGAGTTCCACTTGGTCATTCTTCTTTTGCTCCAAATTATATACTATATCCACTGTGCCATTTTCAGGGTTTGGCTCAGGACGGATATCCATTTTCTCAGGGTTGAACTGCCCAGTCGCCGCCAACTCACGGGCGGAACGTTGCAGGTTCGTTTTGCTGAAGAGTTCACCTGGCTTCGTACGCAACTCACGGCGGACCACATTCTCATAGATCGAATGGTTACCCTTTATGACCACATTGTTGATGACTGCCTGTTGACCCTCGTAGATACGCATCTCCAAATCGATGGAGTCGCCCTCCACTTTCGTTTCCACCGGATCTACGTTAAAGAAGAGATAACCATTGTCCAAATAGAGGTTGGACATGGCATCTTCATCGGCCATAAGCCTATTGTTCAACAACTTCTGATTATAGACGTCACCCTTTTTGATGCCCAAAGCGGCAGTCAACACGTCGCTCGAATAGATGGTGTTCCCCACCCAACTGATATTCCTGAAATAATATTTCTTGCCCTCTTCGAAGTTCATGTAGACATCCACACGGTTCTCCTTGTATTCGACCACACTATCGCTGATCAGACGGGCGTCACGGAATCCATACTCGTTGAACTTCTCGATCGCCAAACCCTTATCGTTCGCATATTCGGCGTCGATGAACTTTTTCGATTTAAAGATGTTGATCAACTTACGTTCCTTGGTTTTCTTCATGCCGCGCTTCACCTTCGCCTCGCTCATGTTCTGCAAGCCAGACATGTAGATGCGATGCACCTTCACCTTGTCGCCTCTGTCCACATCGATATTGACGATGACGAAACCCTTTTTGTTTTGGTCGTCCCTCACGTTAATCTCCACTTCAGCGTTACGGTAGCCATCCCCGCACAAGTGCTTCTTGATAGCATCCTTCGTACGAGCGATCAAGTTCGGCGTCACGATACCGTTCTTTTTCAAATCGATCGCCCCCTTGATGTCATCTTTCTTCTTCTCCTTTACACCCGTGATATTAACCTCCGAAATACGTTCCCTTTGTTCCAAATCGATTCTCAACCAAATGCTGTCACCCTGTATCTTTTCGGCACTAATCTTCGCATCGGAGAAGAGGCCCTGTTTCCAGAAACGCTTCACCGCCTTGGTGATCTGTTCGCCAGGCACCTTCACCCTATCCCCCACCTTCAGTCTAGAATAACCGATAAGGACCGCCTTGTCATAGGATTCTGCGCCCGTCACCGAGATGCCAGCGATTGTGTATTCCCTAGCGGTTGACGAATAAGAGATAATAGGATCATTCCCGCCTGCCGCATTGTACGCAGTTGAGTCGGCAGGGAGAAGGGTATCGTTTTTCGCCGCGGCGTCAGTCGCCTTGTAATTCACCCCCAACACCGTCGCACAAGCAAAAACCGGGATCAAAGAAAATATGCAGATATATAAAAATTTCCTCATCACAATACGCTATATCAATTGTTCACTTGTTTTGCCGAAACGTCTCTCACGTTTCTGATAATCGATAATTGCCTCGAAGAACTGTTCCTTCTTGAAATCAGGCCAACTAACAGGGGTGAAATAGAGCTCGGAGTATGACAATTGCCACATCAGGAAATTGCTGATGCGTAGTTCACCACTTGTTCTGACAAGCAAATCAGGGTCAGGGACACCCGCCGTGGCAAGATGGTTGGAGAAGAGTTGCTCGTCGATATCCGCCACGTCCAGGGCACCCTTCTTCACTTCGAGAGCGATCCGCTTAGTGGCCTCTAGGATCTCCCATCTGGAAGAATAGCTGATGGCGAGGACCATGGTCAGGCCCGTGTTCATCTCCGTCATCTTCTCCGCCTCGCTCAGATTGGAGAGCGTCACCTTGGACAATCTGCTCTTGTCGCCGATGACCATCAAACGTACGTTATTCTTGGATATCTTCTCAATATATTTCTTCAGTGCCTCGGAGAGGATCTCCATCAAGGCATTCACCTCCGCATCCGGGCGGTTCCAGTTCTCAGTGGAGAACGCATACAGGGTGATGTACTTTACGCCAAGGTCCGAAGCGGCCTCCATCACCTTATCCACAGAATCCACACCCTCGCGGTGCCCGAAGATACGGTCCAGCCCCTTCGATTTTGCCCAACGCCCGTTACCATCCATGATGATGGCGACATGACGTGGAATTCTATTTACATCGATTTGTTCCTTTAAATCTACTGCCATGTTATTATCTTAAGACATTGCACCTTGACTTCCTTCGGATGAGGTCCATCGAAATGAAAGCCACAGCGCATGTATAATAGTCGTTATTCTTCAACAGACTGTGTCCCATTCTATATGGGTCGTTCAGAATCTTACTGTCATTGTCCACCACATCGAAGTTGTCGACGAACAACTTGCGCATAGACCATTCGAAGCCTAGATTCCACCGTTTCCACAGCTTGAACTTATACCCAACACCAAATGTCACATTGAAGGCCAACATGTTACCCCTCCAATGCTCATAGGCCGTCAACCCCGGACCGATCAGCACGTACGGCGTGTGACGCTTGATCTCACGGTCCCAACTCTCGAAGCCATACTTCAGGAAGTTGTGCTCGACCTGAATGCCAATGTCCCAGAAACTCTGTTCGAAAGCCGCCTGCTGTCCGTTCGGCAAGACGTTGTCGAAATTCCGCGTGTCTCCCGAGGTCTTGCCGCGAATGACATCCAACTTCAGGACACCCCTGTCATTGATGAAATAGCGCAACAAGCCACCGAACGCCAAGTGGTTCTCGTAAAATATCTTCGTCGAATTCGCGTCTCCGTTATAGTACGAACCTCCACCAAATAGGCCAAGTTCACCTACGTAACGATCCTGCGCCTGTGCCAAACATGGTGCGATACAGACCATTAGCACAACTAAAAACCGCAGTGCGCTTGCTTCGATTCTATGTTCACGATGCTTCATCTTCTAAATCAAATTGGTTTCAGAAAAGGAACGCTAAATCATTTGCATTATTTTATTTCCTTACCAAAAACGTGCAAAAATAAGGATTTTTATGATATTGGGGAAACCCACACCATCTTTTGTACTTAAAAATTTATAAAAGTTCTTTCATATACCACACTTCATCACTCTCTTTTACAACCATTTTTCCCTACCCCCTAAAAACAAAGAAGGATGTCATCCCGACATCCCAACCTCGTAATTTTAACCTTAAATCTAATACCATGAAAAACACGATGCAAATGTAGGGATATTTTTTATGCTGTACAACATAATTCTAAAATATTTTTCGATTTTAACCTTCTTTCACACTACGACCTTTCCCCCCCGAAAAAAACCTTCCAAAAATAACGGTATATTTTATGCATAAAATACACAAAAAATATATGGATTCTGATGAAACGATTGAGTTTTTTACTATTTTTGCAGAAATAATACAATAACAACTAACCACTCGGACTCCTATGGGGCAAGATAATCAAGAAGGACTAAAAAAGACGCTCGACTTCTCAAGAGCCATCGGAATATTATTTTACCTACTGAATATATACTGGTATTGCCACACATTCTTCACGGGTATTCTTCCCCAAAGAATAACGGATAAAAGTTACCAGTTCCTCCACATGGCGAACCAGAGGATCCACCTTTTCGGATCCGTATACATCACGCTCTTCATCGCCCTACTATTCATTGCCTTCTACGGCTGGGCGGAGCGAGGGAAGAAGGAGGAGAGGATCCAACTGAATCCTTTCATATCGCCCATCTGCGGCCTTCTGGAAAGGCTAGGGATCGTCGACCGAGGCGAAGACGGACGGGTCATGGAGGAGAACGACAACGGCAAGACAGTGCTCAAAATAAAGCCTATCCGCACAGAGGGTTGGTGCATCATCGCCATCGGGCTCTTCCTCGTGATGATCAGTCCTGCCATGCTGCGGATTCCGCAACCCCTCACCAAGACCATCGCCTACATCCTCATCAGTGGAATCGGCATCCTCTATTTCATCTTCGGAGGCAACTATATCCACAAGGTAAGCCGCTCCTTCGAGGATACCAGCAGCGAGAACGAGGAATCATTCAAACAGAACGAAGAACTGATCGATAACCCCTATTCGGTCAATCTTAAAACGCAATACCGCTTCAAAGGGAAAGAGAGGGAGGGATGGATCAACGTGGTCAACCCGTTCCGAGCGACCAGCGTGCTGGGCACCCCGGGTTCGGGAAAGACCTATGCGGTCATCAACGAGTTCATCCGCCAGCACATGAAGAAGAACTTCACGATGTACTGCTACGACTTCAAGTTCCCGGACCTCTCCACCATCGTCTACAACCACATGAAGTGGAACGAGGATCGCTTCATGGCAAGGTATGGACTGAAACCTAAATTCTGCGTGATCAACTTCGACGATCCCAGACGGTCGCTGCGATGCAACCCCATCCATCCTAAGTTCATGAGCGACATCACGGATGCCTACGACAGCGCCTACACCATCATGCTGAACCTCAACAAGAGCTGGGCGCAGAAGCAGGGCGATTTCTTCGTGGAGTCTCCTATCAACTACCTCACTGCCTCCATCTGGTACCTCAAGGAGATCGAAGGCGGCAAATACTGCACGTTGCCGCATGTGATCGAGTGGATCAACTCGAAATATGTGGACTGCATACCGCTAATGAGCATGAACCCGAGCCTCGTCAACTACATGTCCGCCTTCATGGAGGCCTGGGAAGGCGGTGCGCAAGACCAACTGCAGGGGCAGATCGCTTCGGTCCGCATTCCGCTCTCCCGCATCAGCTCGCCCCAACTCTACTGGGTCATGACGGGCAATGACTTCACGCTGGACCTGAACAATCCTGAAGAGCCTAAGGTGCTCTGCGTCGGTAACAACCCTGAGAAAAAGGACATCTACGCCACCGCTTTAGGGCTCTACAACGGGCGCATCGTGAAGGTCATCAACAAAAAGGAGAAGCATCCTATCTCATTGATAATAGACGAGTTACCTACCATCTACTTCAGGGGATTGGACAACCTCATCGCCACCGCCCGCGCCAACAAGGTGTCGGTCTGCCTAGGCTACCAGGACTTCACCCAGCTGATACGCGACTATGGAGAGAAGGAGGCGAAAGCCATCATCAACACCATCGGCAACCTCTTCTGCGGACAGGTGACGGGCGACACCGCCACCCAGCTCGAGAAACGTTTCGGCAAGAACATGCAACGGAGGAAGAGCCAAAGCTACAATTCGTCGGGCGTCTCGACCAGCATCAGCGAGCAAAACGACACGATGATACCTGCCTCGAAGATCTCCACACTGACGCAGGGAACATTCGTCGGCGCCGTAGCGGATAACTTCGGAGAAGAGATTTCCGAGAAGATCTTCAACGCCAAGATCGTCATCGACAACGAGGCGGTCAAAGCGGAGGAAGCCGCCTACCAACCGCTGCCGACCTTCTACAACTTCGACTCGCCCGCCGAGGTGAACGAACTCAAGCAGTTCATGCTGAACTTCCTCAAGAAATACTACGTGATCGCCTGCGACAATGCGGAGACACTCCGGGAGATCATGGGCATAGAGAGTTCGTCCGTTCAGACCTTCCTCAACTCCTTCAACGGATTCGCGGAGTTCATTTCGCAAATTGGCAAGACCATCAGCGGTCTGTGCGCAAAGGCCATCGAAGAGATAGCCTCCCTCAACGCCTACCGAGGGGACTCGGACAACTACCACGAGCGGATGAGGCAGATCGTCATCGGCCTCATCACAGACCGGAACGTCGCCAACTGGATCTCCAAGGAGAAGGAATTCAAGGAGAACAAATATGCGGCGGAAAGTCTCAGGATGGGAGAGGTGCTCAGAGTCGTCATGGAACGCATCGATAGCCTCGAGGAGAGCGGAGAGATGCAGAGCGCACCAATAACAGAGAAATTAGAGCTAATCCATAACTACTTCACAAACCTGAAGAATTTCAGTTCACATGTCCAGGAGATCCGTGACCAAAAGATGAATGACGTGCTGAAGCAGCAGGAGGAGCAGGTACGTGCGGACATCAGAGGATTGATCGAGCGGCAGCTGAAGATATTAGAGACGGACGAGCGCTGGCAACAACTGTCCAAGCGCAGGCGAGAGGCCATGGGTATCGAAGGATAATAGACCCCCAAAACGCAATGTCCATTACCCATTTCATTATATATTAAACATTTATTCATCATTCATCGCCCATCATTCATCGATTCATCTTGCCGATTCGTCGATAAAAAGGGGGGAATAGTAGAACGGATTTTTGAATCACGCTCCGCAGGACTATATTTGTCTCAGAAGTTAAACATAAACATTTTATGAATATGAAACGATTAACTACTATTTTATCCGCCGCATTGTTCGGTATGTTCATGATGAGTTCATGTTGCAACTGCGACAAAGACCATCAGTGCCAATGCCAATGTAAAGGTGAGGGCGAGGCAAGTTGTCAGACTGAATGTACCGGCAAACCATTCGGGGAAGGGAAATGCCCACAGGAGGGGATGCGTCAAGGGATGCCTCCATGTCCTACCCAAGGCGGATGCCCGAAGATGAAAGCCCAGATGGAGAAGTGGATGAAGTTCGACAGCCTCTCCGTCGACGAGCAGAAAGCATTGCTGAAAGAACGCAAGGAGGCGATTGATAAAATGCAGGCGGAAATGGAGGCCAGAAAGGCTGAGATGGAGCAGAAATGGGCCAACTTCGACAGTCTGACCATCGAGGAGCAGAAGCAGTTGATCGACATGAAGAGCGGTCCGATGTTCGGTCCCCACAAAGGCTTTCCAAAGGGCCCACGTCCGGAGGGAATGCACGGAGACAAGAGGGGGCACAAGCACCACGGTCCGCGCCCGGAAAGGAACTAAGCGACATGTTTACAAGGAATAATACGCAAGTTGTGCAACATGGAAACAAATACTCACATAAGCGAATAGCATTTACATACACTAGCAATAAATAAAAACTACTTTTTAGCCGCCATCTGACGAGATGTCAGGTGGCGGTTTATTTGCTAACCATTCCAAATTATGCTATATTCGCGGCAATTAGATAGATGAAAGGATGCAGAAAGAATTAGCGTATATTTTCCTAGAGGATATTGAATCCATCCTCTACAAGGGACAAAAAATTGCCTTTACGCCCGCTATCATGGATAGGGTCCGTAAAAGCTATGAGTTTCTCGAGGAGTTCTCCAAAGACCGCGTCATCTACGGCATAAACACCGGGTTCGGGCCCATGGCTCAATACCGGGTCAGCGACGACGAGCGCATCCAATTGCAATACAACATCATACGTAGCCACTCGGCGGGTGCGGGCCAACCACTCCCTAACATCTACGTGAAGGCGGCCATGATCGCAAGGATCGGCACCTTCATCCAGGGTGAATCGGGCATTCATCCCGAGTTGGTGGAGCTATTGGCGGCATTCATCAACAACGACATATATCCATTCATCCCCGAGCACGGAAGCGTAGGCTCCAGTGGCGACCTCGTGCAGTTAGCGCACATGGCACTCACACTGATCGGTGAAGGTGAGGTGTGCTACCAAGGGAAGTTCCAACCTGCCTCGGAGGTGCTGAAAAAGCTTGGGCTGAAACCATTAGGCATACATGTGCGCGAGGGACTCTCCGTCACCAACGGCACCTCCTTCATGACCGGCATCGGACTGGTCAACCTCTTCGATGCGAAGCGTCTGTTGCAATGGGCGGTCATCGCCTCGGCGATGGTCAACGAGATCGCCTCCTCCTACGACGACTTCATGGCGGAGAAGCTCAATGAGGTGCGCCGTCAGCCAGGGCAGAGCGAAATCGCCCGACAACTCCGCGAGTGGAGCGCTGGTAGCCACTGCATGCTCAGCCGTGAGAAGGCACTGTACGACGGAGGTCATCAAGAGGAAAGCGTATTCAAACATAAAGTGCAGCCCTACTACTCGTTGCGTTGTGTGCCGCAGATCCTCGGCCCCGTATTGGAGACGCTGCAAAACACGGAAAGGGTGCTGGTCAACGAGGTCAATTCGGCGACGGACAACCCAATCGTGGACGTCGACACGCAGACCGTCTACCATGGCGGCAACTTCCACGGCGACTACGTATCGTTCGAGATGGACAAACTGAAGATCGCCACCACCAAGCTGACCATGCTGATGGAGCGTCAGATGAACTATCTCTTCCACGACCGCATCAACGGCATCCTCCCGCCATTTGTGAACATGGGTGTGTTAGGGCTCAACTACGGCATGCAGGCGTGCCAATTCACGGCGACCTCCACCACGGCGGAGTGCCAGACGCTCTCCAACTCCATGTACGTGCACTCCATACCGAACAACAACGACAACCAAGACGTCGTCAGCATGGGCACCAACTCCGCGCTATTGGCGAAGAGGGTGGTGGACAACGCCTACCAAGTGATGGCCATCCATTTCATGTCCATCGTGCAAGGCATCGATTGTCTGGAAGCCGCTGGAAAACTCTCTCCGAAGACAAAGGCCATCTATGACGAGATCAGGGCCTTCTTCCCTAAATTCGTGGACGATACGACCAAGTACGAAGAGATCGCCAAGATGCAAACGTACTTGCGAGAGAAGAGATTCTGACGCCCCACGATAAGATACATTAGTCGATAAAAAAGTCACATTTGGCGACAGAATCGGTCTATAGGGGGAATAGAGTTGGGGCATTCCACGAAAAGATATATATTTACCCCCAAAGTTAAAACGGGAAAAATAGGAATAAAAACAATATAATTCTATATCAATGAAAGTAGCATTAGTAACAGGCGCATCCAGAGGTATCGGCCGCGCATGCGCAGTGAAGCTAGCCGAGATGGGTTATTACGTGATCATCAATTTCCAGTCCAACGAGACGGAAGCGCTGAACACGTTGAAGATGGTTCAGGAGAAGGGTTCTGACGGAGAGATCATGAAGTTCGACGTCTCACAGCCCGCAGAGGTGGAGAGAGCCATCACCGATTGGCAAGAGGCTCACCCGAGCGAATACATCGATTGCTTGGTGAACAACGCCGGCGTACGTCGCGACAACCTGCTGATCTGGATGTCCAACGAAGATTGGGCCCAAGTGTTGAACACGAGTTTGAACGGCTTCATGTACACGACGCGGGCGGTCTTGAAACCCATGTTGACCAAGAAGCACGGAAGGATCGTGAACATGGTATCCCTCTCAGGTCAAAAGGGTTTGCCTGGACAAACGAACTATTCGGCAGCCAAGGGTGCGGTGATGTCCGCCACGAAAGCATTGGCACAGGAAGTTGCCCGCAAGGGAGTGACCGTCAACGCTGTGGCACCTGGATTTGTCCGCACAGACATGACCCACGACTTGGACGAAGCCTCTTTGAAGACCCAGATTCCGATGAACCGTTTCGGAGAGCCTGAGGAGATCGCGGCAACGGTCGCATTCCTCGTCTCGGAAGGAGCCTCCTACATCACAGGACAGACCATCGCGGTCAACGGAGGTCTTTATACCTAATCCACGGAAGCGGGGTGTCACAAACGATGGCATCCGCCACGTGAGACAAACAACCACTATCATTAATTTTAAAACTTGAAGATTATGAAGAAGATTTTAGTTATTGCGGCTACAATGTTGGCTTCATTGTCTTTGTCATTGGTACAAGCAGCGAATCCTGTAGCAGACGTGAACGGGTTGAAAGAGAAGATGCAAGCCAACGCGGCGAAGATATCCTCCATCCAAAGCGATTTCACGCTTGTGAAATATATCTCCGTGATGTCCAGCACCATGAAATCATCCGGCAAGTTCTATTACAAGAAGAATGACAAGGTGAAACTGGAGTTCCTATTGCCAATCAAACAGAACTTGGTCATGAACGGTGACAAGCTGATGATGGACGCCAACGGCAAGCCAATGGTAATGGACGCCAAGTCCAATCCGATGATGGGAGAGTTGAAGAAGGTGATCTCCGCCTGCATGAGCGGTAACATCGCCAACATGGGATCGAACTACAAGATGGAGTACTTCGTCGACGGAGGCAACTATCTGGTGGTGATCACCCCGCTGAGCGCAGACATCAAGAAGTTCGCCGAGAGAGTGGATCTATACCTCGATTCGTCAGACTTCACGGTGATAAAGATGCGCATGACAGAAGCTCTTAAACCAAACCAGAAAAAGAACGACTATTCTGAATACGTATTCTCTGGCAAACAGAAGAACGTAAACATAGACGATTCTGTCTTCTCGATCAAATAAAACGATTCGATGACAAAAAAGATTTTATTCCTTACGGTAGCATTGGCGGGGTTGGCAAGTTGCACGCCCAAGATCTTTAACCAATCAGGGCTGCGTCCTACCACCTCCGTCAAGATGCACCGTTCCAACCTAATGCCTGTTTTTGACGAATATGAAGCGGCACGGTACTATTCCGCCCAGGTGGATTTCAAGGAGAATAGCCTCACAGGCGTATTAGCCCTATCCCGGGAGGCGCAAGACCCGCGCAAGTTCCGCCTCATCATGATGACCCAATTCGGGGTGCCCATCTTCGACTTCTCCGTATCGCAGGACAGTTTCATCGTGAACAGCTGCATGGAGCAACTCAAGAAGAAGGTCGTGATGAAAATCCTGGAGAGGGATTTCAAGAGCATACTGATGGTCGATGTGCCCGAGGATTTTCCCGGCACCGTCTACATGCCTCTGAAAGGCCAAGCCAGATGGGGCTACAGTGTGAACACGAAGAGCGGAGGCAACAACTACATGTTCTACACCAAAGACCAAGGATATGTACACATCATCCAGAACGGGAGCTTCCTCAAAAAGATGAACGCGGTGTTCGACGAGCAAGTCATCACCATCGAGCACCCTAAGCTCAGTCTCAAAATGGTGCTGACACTCATTCCCCAATAACACACAAAACCCTTAAACATATCTCACCATGAAAAGCACGGCAATCCTCATCGCCTTAGGCATCCTTCCGTTCCTCGCGAACGCGGAGACCATCACAGGACACTACTCTTCCAATCTTCCCATGAAGAGGGGAGATATATCCATCTCAGTCAAACGGACAGGGAAGAGCACGCAACCCAACAAAAAGGGAAGATTCGCGCTAAGGAACGTTGATATCGACAATGACACGCTCGTTCTGCACTCCGAATCACACGATAGGACCTCCTACCTGCCCGTAAGAGGATGCGTCGAGTTCATCATCAAGGACGAGGCCGACAAAGTGGATATCGTTCAAAAGAAAGCGCCCTACGAGCCGTCGGGCATGTATGGCGGACAGATATTCACGAAAGCATCGCTTGAGAAGACAGGTGAGAGCATGACGCTCGCCGCCGTCAACGCCAAAGCGCCCAGGTCCAACGTCTACACCTCCTTCACAGGGAAAACAGAGCCCCTCTATTACATAGACGGACTTGAAGTGGGGGAGATAGCCACCCTACCCCTTTCGGAAGTCGCCTACGTGGAGCTTGTAAGACCATCCAACCCTGAATGCGCCGCAATGGGCTCCAGAGGAGGCAACGGCATGATCCTCGTCACCACGGTGACAAAATACAAAGCAGAGAACCCCGCATGGAACGAACCTACGGAGTATCATTGGGAGATACAGCTGGATGCGGGGAAGTAAAAATTAGGCTATAGGCGCTAGATTTCAGACGCCACGAACAGCATTGCCCCAACGGATTTACCATTTAACCATTTACATTCAACTACGCCATAGACGCAGAAAAGGCGCAGATGGTCTAGCCATCCTCCGACTTGGCCCAATAGAAGACCGTGCGGCTGAGACAATTTTATTATCGACTTATCATATTCTTTTGAAATAAATTAATATATTTGGGGGATTCATTCCGTCTAAACGTATATCTAGTGATGAACGTAGACAATGGAAACGAGAGATTTTAAAAGTTATATTAACCCAAAAAGCAAGGACAACATGAGAAAAATATTTACAAAAACAACAAGGAGACACCTGGCCCATTGGTTAGTCTGTCTCACCTTACTGGCACTCCCTGCCATAGCACAGGCATTTGTCATCGACAACCTGAAGTACACGATAACGGATGAGGCGAAGAATGAAGTGTCCGTGAGCGCCGACGCCACAGAACTCATCGAGAACGTCACCATCCCTGCGGAAGTGGAATACGAAGGGGTGAAATATACGGTCACCTCCATCGCAAAAGAAGGGTTCTGGACAAGCTTTCAACTAACCGCTATCGACATCCCTAACTCCATAACCACCATTGGAGAATTTGCATTCTATGCTTGTGAAGCATTAAAAACAATCGACATTCCTAACTCCGTGACCTTCATTGGAGGACATGCATTTGAGAACTGCATCGGATTAGAGACAATCAACATCTCCCCTTCCTGTCCCATCGAAACGATAGAAGAAAACACTTTCGCAGAATGCACAAGCTTAAAATCATTCAGAATACCAGACTCCGTCACATATATTAAAAGCTATGCATTTCACAACTGTGCGGAAATAACAGAAATCATCATTCCTAACTCCGTCAGATCCTTCAACATGTTTTCCTTCGCATATTGTGGGAAGTTGACCTCCATCACACTACCCAATCACATCAAATACCTAGATCTTTGCTTATTTGAAGGTTGCAAAAGTCTCACCTCCCTCACAATACCTGATTCCGTAGTATCAATAGATGCGGGCGCATTCGACTATTGCGAAAGCCTGACACGAATTGTGATTCCTAATTCTGTCAAAACCATTGGAGAAAGAGCATTTTTCCTATGCAAGAACCTTTCCTACGTCTATATTCCTAAATCTGTCAGCACAATACATAAAGGAGCTTTCGAAGGGTGTCCTAAACTGGAGGATCCGGAACATCCAGAGAACGCCATATATTGTGAAGTGGAAGAAGAACCAGAAGACTGGGTCCTGTTCTATAGCTATGAATACCATGGTCTTGGCAGCAGAATGCCGCTCAACGTCGTATGGGCGAGCGCAGGTACCCTCGGACAGACATTTGTCATAGACAACCTGAAGTACACAATAACGGACGATGTGAAGAATGGAGTATCCGTGAGCGCCAACAGTACAGAACTTTCAGGAGACGTCGTCATTCCTGCGGAAGTGGAATATGAAGGGGTGAAATATACGGTCACCTCCATCGCTCAAGAAGGATTCCAAGAATGTGCCGGACTAACCTCCATCGACATTCCCAACACGGTAACCTCCATCGGGCGAAAAGCATTCAATGAATGTAGGAGTTTGACCACTGCCAACATCCCTGATTCCATCACCGCCATAGAAGGTGAAACGTTCTTCTTCTGTGAAAATCTGAAGTCCATCACAATACCAAGCAACGTCACTTCCATCGGAGAGTTCGCATTCGCCTACTGCAGCAAGTTGGCTCAACTAGAAATTCCTAACAGCGTTACTTCCATCGACGGAAGCGCCTTCGGCGAGTGCGTGAGTCTGCATCTACTCGAAATACCAGAATCTGTTAAACACATCGGTCCAACAGCCTTCCACGATTGCGAGTATCTAACCATAATCATAGAGGACTCCACTTCCCTCGTCTTGGATGAGGGAGCCCTCAGTGATGTTAAGATGGTTTTGTACAAAAACAAGGAGGAGTATTTGATCGACGAGCCTTTCATATACGGTGACAAGGAGAAAGAACATCTGATAGGATACTTCGGAACGGATTCGGTAATCACCATCCCTAACACCGTCAAATACATCGAAGAGAATGTGTTCAGACGTTCAAAGGCAACCTCCATTACCATTCCGAACTCCGTCACATACATCGGGAAAAATGCCTTCAATTTCTGTAGTATGCTCACCTCCATCACTATACCAAATTCCGTCACTTCAATAGACACGGAGGCATTCTCTTACTGCAAAAACCTGACCAACGTTCAGATACCGAAGTCCGTCGCACAGATTGGAGCAAACGCATTCTACGATTGCGAAAAGTTAGTCGATGACGAGCAACCTAAACAAGCCATCTACTGCGACTTGAAAGAGAAACCGGAAGGATGGGATGTCACTTGGAACTACTTCAAATACGATGGGACCCTCTGCCATACTTTCTGGAATGAAAAGGCATCCTTGTCAACCAACGCATCACCTGTCATCACGAAGATATATGCGTCAGAAGGAACGATCATCATTGAAGGCTTCACGGGCGATATAAGCGTATTCAACCCAGCAGGACAATTAATCCTCCGTCGCACAACAGCAGAGACTTATACGGAGATTCCTGTGGTAGCAGGCCTCTACATCGTAAAAGCGGGAGAGACCTCGGAGCGTGTGATTGTACGATAAAGGCACACCGCCGGCGACAACCGGTCATCATAAAAAAAGCCATTCCCCAATGACGAGGAATGGCTTTTTTATGCCTATAAAAGAGGATTATGCCTCTCCACCACCATTGAAGGTGTTGAAGTTGAACGGCACGGTGCCACGGGGATCGTCGTTCCCCTTGATGGTGCCATATTTCTCCTCATACTTCTGCAAGTTATTCTGCAATGCGAGCATCAGGCGTTTCGCATGCTCTGGCGTCAGGATAACACGTGACTTCACCCTTGTCTTCGGGGTATTCGGCAGGATGCGAAGGAAATCGATCACAAACTCCGAAGAGGAGTGGGAGATGATCGCCATATTAGAGTAAACACCCTCAGCGACCTCCTCGCTGATCTCGATGTTCAGCTGTTTTTTCTCGTTTTGATCTTCCATATCAGTACACTATTTTTAACAAAGAGAGGACCAACTAAACAGTCAGTCCTCTCCCCTATTCTCATGAATTAAAAACACATTAATTCTCAGCCTCAGCTGGTGTAGACTCCAAGCCGGAATTAGAAGGGCCGTAGAGCGGCTCCATCTCCTCCTTGGAACCCACGATCAGACGATCGAAATCACGCTGACCGGTACCTGCAGGGATCAAGTGACCACAGATCACGTTCTCCTTCATACCCTCCAAGTAATCCACCTTACCACGGATAGCGGCATCATTCAAGACCTTCGTGGTCTCCTGGAATGATGCGGCAGACATGAAGCTAGTCGTTTGCAATGCGGCACGCGTGATACCTTGAAGAATCTGAGAAGAGATAGCAGGAACAGCGTCACGTGTCTCAACTGGTCTCAAGTCGCGACGTTTCAACATACTGTTCTCGTCCCTCAACTTACGGACAGTCACGATCTGACCAGGTTTCAGGTTCTCAGAGTCACCTGCATCGGTCACGACCTTCTTGCCGTAGATTCTATCGTTCTCCTCCATGAATTCGAGCTTATCAACGATCTCCTTCTCCAAGAAGCGAGTATCACCCGCATCCTCGATCTCGACCTTACGCATCATTTGGCGCACGATCACCTCGAAGTGCTTATCGTTGATCTTCACACCCTGCAGACGGTACACATCCTGCACCTCGTTCACGATATACTCCTGAACAGCGGTAGGACCCTTGATCGCCAAGATATCCGATGGAGTGATCGCACCATCAGAGAGGGCAGTACCAGCACGAACGTAGTCGTTCTCCTGTACCAAGATCTGCTTAGACAATGGCACAAGGTATTTATGAACGTCACCCGTCTTGGAAGTGACAGTGATTTCACGGTTACCACGCTTGATCTTACCGAAGGTCACCTCACCGTCGATCTCAGAAACGACAGCCGGGTTGGATGGGTTACGCGCCTCGAACAACTCCGTGACACGAGGAAGACCTCCCGTGATATCGCCCGCCTTACCGACGGCGCGAGGGATCTTAACCAAGAGCTGACCCGTCTTAACGCTATCCTTATCATCGACGATGACATGGGCGCCCACAGGCAAGCTATAAGACTTCACAACATTACCCTTGGAATCCACGATACGTGCCTCAGGCACCTTCGTCTTATCCTTGGACTCGATGATGATCTTCTCCCTCAAACCGGTCGTTTCATCGGACTCAGTCTTGTAGGTGACATTCTCGATGACGTTGTCGAAGGAGATCTTACCAGCCACCTCAGTGATGATAACAGCATTGAATGGGTCCCATTCGCAGACCTTATCACCCTTGGAAACCTTCTGACCATCCTGAACGTACAATTTAGCACCATAAGGGATGTTCGCCGTAGTAAGAGCGATCTTCGTGTTAGGATCCACGATACGCATCTCAGTGTAACGGCTCACAACGATCTTGATTGGATTGCCGTTCTCGTCCTCCGAATCAACCGTACGAAGCTCGTCGATTTCGATGTTACCTTCGTAGCGGGAAACGATACCAGACTCAGCAGCGATATTACCAGCGACACCACCGACGTGGAACGTACGCAGTGTCAACTGAGTTCCTGGCTCACCGATAGACTGAGCGGCGATGACACCGACAGCCTCACCCTTGTGAACCAGACGGCCCGTTGCGAGGTTACGTCCGTAACACTTCGCGCAGACACCCTTCTTAGACTCACAAGTCAATACCGAACGGATCTCAACACGCTCGATCGGAGAGTCTTGGATAATCTGAGCCGCATCCTCACGGATCTCCTCACCGGCGGAAACGATCACCTCGCCCGTCAATGGATGGATGATGTCATGAACAGAGACACGACCCAATATTCTATCATACAAAGAGGCTACCACCTCCTCGTTATTCTTCAATTCCGTACAAACCAGACCACGCAACGTACCGCAATCCTCCTCGTTGATGATCACATCGTGGGAGACGTCAACAAGACGACGAGTCAAGTAACCTGCGTCGGCCGTCTTCAAGGCGGTATCGGCAAGACCCTTACGAGCACCGTGCGTAGAGATGAAGTACTCCAACACGGAAAGACCCTCCTTAAAGTTGGAAAGAATTGGGTTCTCGATGATCTGACCGCCCTCGGCACCCGCTTTTTGAGGCTTAGCCATCAAACCACGCATACCGGACAGCTGACGGATCTGCTCCTTAGAACCACGGGCTCCAGAGTCAAGCATCATGTATACTGAGTTGAATCCTTGGTCGTCGGAAGAAATCGTCTTCATCAAGATGTTAGACAATTCAGCGTTGATGTGCGTCCAAGTATCGATAATCTGGTTGTAACGCTCGTTATAGGTGATGAAGCCCATGTTATAGTTGTTCATGATCTCCTCAACCTCCTTATAACCCTTCTGAACCAATTCCTCTTTCTCCTTAGGGATGATCACATTCTCGAGGTTAAATGACAAGCAACCTCTGAAGGCCATGTAGTAACCGAGGTTCTTGATATCGTCGAGGAACTGAGCCGTACGAGCCACACCACAAACCTTGATCACGTTACCGATGATGTCACGGAGGGACTTCTTGGTGATCAACGTGTTCACGTAACCCACCTCAGGTGGCACGTTCTCGTTGAAGATCAGACGTCCGACAGTCGTCTCGACCATCGTGTCCACCAATTCGCCCTTATCGTTCAAATCCTTCACGATCACCTTGATAGGCGCATGGAGAGCCACTTTCTTCTCGTTGTAGGCGATGTGAGCCTCTTCCACACCGTAGAAGGTCAAGCCTTCGCCCAAAGCGCCGGCACGTGGTTTAGTGATGTAGTACAATCCCAACACCATGTCCTGAGAAGGCACCGTGATAGGCGAACCGTTCGCAGGGTTCAAGATATTATGGGAAGCGAGCATCAACATTTGAGCCTCCAAAACAGCCTCGTTACCCAAAGGCAAGTGAACGGCCATCTGGTCACCATCGAAGTCGGCGTTGAACGCGGTACAAGCCAACGGGTGCAATTGGATAGCCTTACCCTCGATCATCTTAGGCTGGAAGGCCTGGATACCCAAACGGTGCAATGTCGGGGCACGGTTCAAAAGAACAGGGTGACCTTTCATCACGTACTCGAGGATATCCCAAACCACTGGATCCTTACGGTCAACGATCTTCTTAGCGGATTTCACCGTCTTGACGATACCACGCTCGATCAGCTTACGGATCACAAATGGCTTATACAGTTCGGCCGCCATATCCTTAGGCAAACCGCACTCATGCATCTTCAACTCAGGGCCAACGACGATAACGGAACGAGCGGAGTAGTCAACACGCTTACCCAACAAGTTCTGACGGAAACGTCCTTGCTTACCCTTCAAGGAGTCTGACAAAGACTTCAACGGACGGTTAGCATCCGTCTTCACCGCGCTAGACTTACGGGAGTTGTCGAACAAGGAGTCGACAGCCTCCTGCAACATACGCTTCTCGTTACGGAGGATAACCTCAGGAGCCTTGATCTCGATCAGTCTCTTCAAACGGTTGTTACGTATGATGACACGGCGGTACAAATCATTCAAGTCGGAAGTGGCGAAACGTCCACCATCCAATGGAACCAACGGACGCAACTCAGGCGGGATGACAGGGACGATCTTCACGATCATCCACTCAGGCTTGTTCTTACCGTTAGACGCACGGAAAGCCTCCACAACCTGAAGACGCTTCAAAGCCTCGGTCTTACGCTGTTGGGAAGACTCCTGACCAGCTCGGTTCCTCAACTCGAAGGAGAGGGAATCGAGGTCGACACGTTGCAACATGTCGTAGATAGCCTCGGCACCCATCTTGGCGATGAATTTATTAGGATCGGTATCCTCCAACATCTGGTTCTCCTTAGGGAGCTTGTCCACGATGTCCAAGTACTCCTCTTCGGTGAGCAGATCCTGCTCGGCGATACCCTCATTCTCCATGATACCTGGTTGAATGACAACGTAACGCTCGTAGTAGATAACCGCATCCAATTTCTTTGTTGGCATACCCAACAAGTATCCAATCTTATTTGGCAAAGAACGGAAGTACCAGATGTGAGCGACAGGAACGACGAGCTGGATATGTCCCATGCGCTCGCGACGAACCTTCTTCTCAGTGACTTCCACACCACAACGGTCGCAGACGATACCCTTGTAACGGATACGTTTGTACTTACCGCAATGGCACTCGTAATCCTTCACCGGACCGAAAATTCTCTCACAGAACAAACCGTCACGTTCAGGCTTGTAGGTTCTGTAATTGATGGTTTCCGGTTTTAACACCTCACCACTTGACTCTTCGAGGATCTCCTCCGGAGAAGCCAAGCCAATGGTAATCTTAGTGAAATTACTCTTTATCCTACTATCTTTCTTAAAAGCCATATTTTATATTGAAAAGAGTTATACTAATTATTCAAGCGTTATACTCAAGCCCAAACCTCTCAACTCGTGCAGCAACACGTTCAAAGATTCCGGAATACCAGCAGGTGGCATTGGTTCACCCTTGACGATAGACTCATAAGCGCGGGCACGGCCTGTCACGTCATCTGACTTGATGGTCAAGATCTCTTGGAGCACATGAGAAGCACCGAAGGCCTCGATAGCCCAAACCTCCATCTCTCCAAAACGCTGTCCACCGAACTGAGCCTTACCACCAAGAGGTTGTTGAGTAATCAACGAGTAAGGACCGATAGAACGAGCGTGCATCTTATCGTCGACCATGTGACCCAGTTTCAACATATAGATGACACCGACTGTCGCAGGTTGGTCGAAACGCTCACCCGTACCACCATCGCACAAGTAAGTCTTACCATATCTTGGAAGACCCGCCTTGTCGGTCCACTCGTTCAAGTCGTCCAAAGTGGCACCGTCGAAGATTGGGGTGGCGAACTTGCATCCCAACTTCATACCAGCCCATCCGAGCACGGTCTCGAAAATCTGACCCAAGTTCATACGGGAAGGCACACCCAACGGGTTCAACACGATGTCAACCGGTGTTCCATCAGGCAAGAACGGCATATCCTCCTGTCTTACGATACGAGAGACGATACCCTTGTTACCGTGACGTCCGGCCATCTTGTCACCCACACGGATCTTACGCTTCTTAGCGATGTAAACCTTCACCAATTGAACAATTCCTGCAGGAAGCTCGTCACCGATCATGACGTTGAACTTCTTACGCTTGTTCACAGCATCCAACTCCTTGTACTTTCTGATATAGTTCATGATCAAGTCATGGATCATATCATTCTTGTGGGCATCAGAGGTCCACTTGCTGAGTTGAACGGTAGTATAATCTATTTCCTCCAAAGCCTTCTTAGAGAACTTAGAGCCCTTCGCAATCACGTCGGCGCCCATGAAGTCCTTCACGCCTTGTGAAGTCTTTCCGCTGGTCAGAACCTGAAGCTTATCCACGAGGATACCCTTCAATTCGGCAGCCTTCTCCAAGAACTCCTCCTCGATCTTAGGCAAGATGGCTTTGTCGCTCATACGAGACTTGCGCGTCTTCATAGCCTTCGAGAACAATCTCTTGTCCACAACGACACCACGCAATGAAGGGGTAGCCTTCAAGGAAGCGTCCTTCACGTCACCGGCCTTGTCACCGAAGATGGCGCGGAGCAACTTCTCCTCAGGAGAAGGATCCGACTCGCCCTTAGGGGTGATCTTACCGATCAAGATGTCGCCTGGCTCCACGAAAGCACCCACACGGATGATACCGTTCTCATCCAAGTTACGGGTAGCGTCCTCGCTGACATTCGGAATATCCGCAGTCAACTCCTCCAATCCACGCTTCGTCTCACGGACCTCCAACTGGTATTCGTCGACATGGACAGAGGTGAATATATCGTATTTACAAACCTTCTCGTTGATCACGATGGCATCCTCGTAGTTGTAACCCTTCCAAGGCATGAAGGCAACCAAGAGGTTCTTACCGATAGCCAACTCACCACCTTGGGTAGAGTAACCCTCCGTCATGATCTGACCCTTCGTGACACGTTGTCCGCGGGTAACGACAGGGCGCAAGTCGATCGTAGTGCTTTGGTTGGTTTTTCTGAACTTAGGGATGACATACTCCTTCAGAGAAGAGTCGAAGTTAACGAACTCCTCATCCTCGGTTCTATCATAACGCACCTTGATGACGCTAGCGTCGACGAATTCAACGACACCGTCGCCCTCAGCGGCGATCTGCGTACGAGAGTCGCGCACCAACTGAGCCTCGATACCGGTACCCACGATTGGGGACTCAGTACGCAACAAAGGAACCGCCTGGCGCATCATGTTAGATCCCATCAACGCACGGTTCGCATCATCATGCTCGAGGAACGGAATCAAGGAAGCCGCGATAGAGGCGATCTGCGCCGGAGCGACATCCATCAAATCCAACTCTGAAGGCGGAACGACAGGGAAGTCACCCTCCTTACGGGCTTTCACCTTATCGGACAAGAAATTACCTTCCTCATCCAATGCGGCGTTACCCTGAGCGATGATCTTACCTTCCTCCTCCTCAGCGGTCATATATTGCACACCATTCTCGGAGATATCAGCCTTTCCGTCCTTCACGATACGGTAAGGAGTCTCGATAAATCCGAGGTCATTGATCTTCGCGTAGACACACAAAGAAGAGATCAAACCGATGTTCGGACCCTCAGGCGTCTCGATAGGGCAGAGACGTCCGTAGTGCGTGTAGTGCACGTCGCGGACCTCGAAGCCCGCACGCTCACGGGAAAGACCACCAGGACCGAGGGCGGAGAGACGACGCTTGTGCGTGATTTCGGCAAGCGGGTTCGTCTGATCCATGAATTGAGAGAGGGCATTCGTTCCGAAGAAAGAGTTGATAACGGAAGAGATTGTCTTGGCGTTGATCAAATCAATCGGAGTGAACACCTCATTGTCGCGGACATTCATACGCTCACGGATGGTTCTCGCCATACGGGCCAGACCCACGCCGAACTGGTTGTACAATTGTTCGCCCACCGTGCGGACACGACGGTTGCTCAAGTGGTCGATATCGTCGACATCGGCCTTAGAGTTGATCAATTGAATCAAGTACTTGATGATCTCGATGATATCCTCGTTCGTGAGGACACCCACGTTCATGTCCGTCTTAAGACCCAATTTCTTGTTGATTCTATAACGGCCAACCTCGCCCAAGTCGTAGCGCTTCTCGGAGAAGAACAAACTTTGGATCACCTCGCGGGCAGCGTTCTCGTCCGCAGGCTCTGCGTTACGCAGCTGGCGGTAGATATAGTAAACAGCCTCTTTTTCGGAGTTGCTGGAATCTTTTTGTAAAGTATTATAAATGATCTCGTAGTCGGAGAGGTTCTGGTCCTCCTTGTGGAGCAGGATCGTCTGCACGCCCGAATCGAGAATCATCTGGAGGTGTTCCTTTTCCAAGATAGTCTCACGGTCAATAACGACCTCGTGACGTTCGATGGAAACGACCTCACCTGTATCTTCATCAACGAAATCCTCGACCCAAGTCTTCAGAACACGAGCGGCGAGCTTTCTGCCCTCCACCTTCTTCAGAGCAGCCTTGGAGACCTTGATCTCCTCAGCCAGGCCGAATATCTCGAGAATATCCTTATCACTTTCATATCCGATGGCACGCAAAAGCGTGGTAACCGGTAATTTCTTCTTACGGTCGATGTATGCGTACATGACATTGTTGATGTCCGTAGCGAACTCGATCCATGAACCTTTGAACGGGATGATACGAGCGGAATAGAGTTTTGTTCCGTTCGCGTGCATGCTCTGTCCGAAGAAAACACCTGGAGAACGGTGCAACTGAGAAACGACGACGCGCTCAGCACCGTTGATGACAAAGGTACCTTTGTCGGTCATATAAGGGATTTGCCCCAAATAGACATCTTGGATAATTGTCTCAAAATCCTCATGGTCAGGATCTGTACAATACAACTTTAATTTAGCCTTCAAAGGCACGCAATAGGTAAGGCCTCTTTCGATACACTCGTCAATCGAATAACGGGAAGGATCGATATAGTAGTCCAAGAACTCCAGGACAAAATTGTTACGCGTATCCGCAATAGGGAAATTCTCGGCGAAAACCTTGTACATGCCCTCGTTTTTCCTTTGCTCAGGAGGGGTGTCCAACTGGAAGAAATCCCTAAACGACTTTAATTGCACTTCAAGAAAATCCGGATACTCGAACGGTTTCTTGACAGAGGCAAAACTAACTCTCTGTTTATTTTCAATAGAAGACATTTATCGAAGATATTAAGTGAACTCAAAAAAGAATATAGACATAAAAAGGTTTAGAACCTTGTGTAAAGGTTCTAAACCAAAGTTCTGTTGCCAGAACCTGTACTATTTAAGTTCAACTTCAGCTCCAGCCTCCTCGAGTTGTTTCTTAAGACCTTCAGCATCAGCTTTAGCGATACCTTCCTTAATAGCACTTGGTGCGCCGTCAACCATGTCCTTAGCCTCTTTCAAGCCAAGACCAGTCAACTCCTTAACCAACTTAACGATAGCCAACTTGTTAGCACCAGCTGATTTCAAAATAACGTCGAAAGAAGACTTCTCCTCAGCGGCAGCGGCACCACCAGCAGCAGGAGCAGCAACAGCTACAGCTGCAGCAGCAGGTTCGATACCATACTCGTTTTTCAAAATTTCAGCAAGTTCATTAACTTCTTTAACTGTCAAGTTAACTAATTGTTCTGCAAAAGCTTTCAAATCTGCCATTTTATTTATCTATTAAAAATGTTTATAATCTATTAACTATTAAAAATTATCTTTCGGAAAGTGTTTTCAACACGCCGTGGATAGTTGAACCTCCTGACTGAAGAGCGGAAATAACGTTCTTAGCAGGCGATTGCAACAATGTAATGATATCTCCAATGAGCTCGTTCTTGCTCTTGATGCTGACCAAAGCGTCCAATTGATCCGCGCCAACATAGAAGCTCTCCTCAACGTAAGCGGCCTTCAAGGCAGGCTTAGCCAAAGGATTCTTCTTGCTGAACTCCTTGATCAACTTTGCAGGAGCGTTGCCAGTGTCGCACAGGAACAATGCGGAAGGGCCTTCGAGGCAACCGTACAAAGGAGAGAAATCCCCCTTACGTTCCAGAGCCTTCTTCAGCAAAGTGTTCTTTACGACAAAAAGCTTAATGTCATTCTTGAAACAAGCACGTCTCAAATCGCTGGTCAAATCTGCGGTCAAACCGGCAGCGTCAGCGATATAGAAGTGAGCATATTGATTGAGATTATCAAAAATCTGTTCTATAACAGCACCTTTATCTTCCTTTTTCATGTTCCTAAATATTAAATTTCATCAACTGTTTTAGGGTCAATTTTAATACCCAGACTCATAGTACTCGAAAGGAAGATGCTCTTAATATAGACACCTTTAGAAGTAGTAGGTTTCAACTTAACCAACGTGTCGATAAAAGTCTTGGCATTTTCCATGATCTGATCAGCGGTGAAAGACACCTTGCCGATAGAAGCATGAACGATACCGCTCTTATCCACCTTGAAATCAATCTTTCCTTGTTTAACCTCTTTAACAGCCTTGCCAACCTCATTGGTAACAGTACCACTCTTAGGGTTAGGCATCAAGCCACGAGGACCCAAGACCCTACCTAGAGCACCGATTTTACCCATGATAGAAGGCATCGTAATGATTACATCAACATCAGTCCAACCACCTTTAATCTTTTCGATATACTCATCAAGACCAACGTAGTCAGCGCCGGCAGCCTTCGCATCAGCCTCTGCGTCAGGAGTACATAGAGCCAAGACCCTAACTGTCTTTCCTGTTCCTGCTGGCAACGAAACGACGCCACGAACCATTTGGTTTGCCTTTCTTGGGTCAACGCCCAAGCGAACATCAATATCAACAGAAGCATCGAACTTTGTGGTGGTGATATCCTTCACCAAAGATGAAGCCTCTTTCAAAGAGTAAGATTTTCCTGCTTCAATCTTCTCTAAAGCTAACTTTTGATTTTTTGTAAGTTTACCCATTTCAATTGAAGTATTAAAAATTATTTACCAGGAAAATCGCCCTTAACGTTGATACCCATGCTTCTTGCGGTACCGGCCACCATCTTCATGGCAGACTCAACCGTAAAGCAGTTCAAATCGGTCATCTTATCCTCTGCAATCGCCTTTACCTGCTCCCAAGTAATCTCGGCGACTTTTTTGCGGTTAGGCTCTGCGGATCCGCTCTTTTGCTTGGTAACCTCCAACAACTGAACGGCAACCGGAGGAGTCTTAACGACAAAATCAAAAGACTTATCAGCGTAATAAGTAATGACAACTGGCAAAACCTTTCCAGCCTTATCTTGGGTTCTCGCATTGAATTGTTTGCAAAAATCCATGATGTTGATACCCTTGGAACCCAATGCAGGTCCTACCGGGGGAGAAGGGTTTGCTGCGCCACCTTTTATCTGCAATTTGATAAATCCAGCAACTTCTTTAGCCATTTTACTAATAATTAAAATTGATTATATTGGAAAAGGAATCACTCCTTCTCCACTTGCATAAAGCCCAGTTCTAGAGGAGTCTTTCTTCCGAAAATCTTGACCATCACCTTGAGTTTCTTACGCTCGGTGTTGACCTCCTCGATCACACCGTTAAAGCCACTGAATGGACCGAATGTGACCTTAACGGTCTCGCCCACTTCAAATGAAGCTTGAGAATCGATCTCCATATCCGCCATCTCGTCGACGCGGCCCAGGATACGATTCACTTCAGACTGTCTCAAAGGCACAGGCTCATTGATCTTCTTGGAACCGTCCCCAAGGAAACCGATGACATTGGGCATCTCGGACAAACGATGAGGCACCTCTCCGACCAGCTCGGCCTCAACCAAGACATAGCCAGGAAGGTAACTACGTTCCTTCGAGATTTTCTTGCCATTTCTAACCTGATAAACACGCTCTGTAGGAATCAAAACCTGTGAGACATACTTACCAAGATCCGTGTTATTGATTTCGCTCTCAATATATTCACGAACCTTGCTTTCCTTTCCACTAATGGCGCGCAACACGTACCATTTCTTCCCTGATTCAGACATGCTTAACCCTTTTAATTATGACAACATCCCGTAAACAAATTTCATGATTTCCTCGAAACACTTATCCACAAGGAAAATGACCAGCGCAATAAGTAGGGAAGCAACAAGAACAACTACTGCATGACTGACCAACTCACTCCTTTTCGTCCAAGAAACTTTATAAACAAGTTCGTTGTATGATTCTTTGATATAATTAATTACAGCATCCATCTCTTTACTGTTTTTGCACGGAAGGAGAGGCTCGAACTCCCGACACCTGGTTTTGGAGACCAGTGCTCTACCAACTGAGCTACTCCCGTATAAAGTCCCCTCCCGTAAGGAAGGGGACCTTCATTATAGAATTGATTAGTCGATAATCTTAGTGATTTGACCAGAACCAACGGTTCTACCACCCTCACGGATAGCGAAACGAAGACCCTCGCTACATGCAACTGGGCAGATCAACTTAACGGTGATCTCCAAGTTGTCACCTGGCATAACCATCTCAGTTCCCTCTGGCAAAGAGATCTCACCAGTCACATCCAAAGTACGGATGTAGAATTGTGGACGGTAGTGGTTGTGGAATGGAGTGTGACGTCCACCCTCTTCCTTCTTCAAGATATATACAGAAGCCTTGAACTCAGTGTGAGGGGTAACCTCGCCTGGCTTACAAAGCACCATACCACGCTTGATTTGATCCTTGTCGATACCACGGAGCAACAAACCTACGTTATCACCAGCTTGTCCTTGATCCAACAATTTGCGGAACATCTCGACACCTGTTACAGTTGACTTCAACTTCTCAGCGCCCAAACCGATGATCTCAACCTCGTCACCAACCTTGATCACACCAGTCTCAACACGACCCGTAGCAACAGTACCACGACCAGTGATTGAGAACACGTCCTCAACTGGCATCAAGAATGGCTTATCGATATCACGCTTAGGAAGCTCGATCCAAGTATCAACAGCGTCCATCAACTCCATCACCTTGTCAACCCACTGAGCCTCGCCGTTCAATGCACCAAGTGCAGAACCACGAACGAATGGAGTGTTGTCGGCGTCGAACTCATAGAAGCCCAACAATTCGCGCATTTCCATCTCAACCAAATCCAACATCTCAGGATCGTCAACCATATCACACTTGTTCATGAAAACGACCAAGCGAGGTACGTTCACCTGACGAGCCAAAAGGATGTGCTCACGAGTTTGAGGCATCGGACCATCAGTAGCGGCAACCACGATGATAGCACCATCCATCTGAGCGGCACCAGTCACCATGTTCTTCACATAGTCGGCGTGACCTGGACAGTCAACGTGTGCGTAGTGACGGTTAGCAGTCTCGTACTCGATGTGAGCAGTATTGATGGTGATACCACGCTCTTTCTCCTCAGGAGCGTTATCGATCTGATCGAATGATTTGATCTCTTCCTTACCGAATCCCTTGTCGTGAAGAACTTTAGAGATAGCGGCGGTCAAAGTAGTCTTACCGTGGTCAACGTGACCAATAGTACCGATATTTACGTGCGGTTTGGAACGGTCGAATTGTTCTTTTGCCATAATTATAATTATTTAATTTATTAATGTATAAACGATCTAAACGTATATATATGATTTGAGCCGATGACGGGAGTTGAACCCGTGACCTCTTCCTTACCAAGGAAGTGCTCTACCACTGAGCTACATAGGCAAACACGAGCGGAAGACGGGATTCGAACCCGCGACCCTCAGCTTGGAAGGCTGATGCTCTACCAACTGAGCTACTTCCGCATGGGTTGTGGGTAGTGATGGATTCGAACCACCGAAGGCAAGAGCCAGCAGATTTACAGTCTGCCCCATTTGGCCACTCTGGTAACTACCCGATTATCCTTTAAGAAAACTGGCCACATCCCTGAAACGAGGAGTTTTCTTCGAGCCTCTTGTCGGATTCGAACCAACGACCCCGAGATTACAAATCACGTGCTCTGGCCAACTGAGCTAAAGAGGCATTCCCAAAACAAGCCGTCCGAGAGTCTCTCGAAACGGCTTGCAAATGTAGACATTATTTTTTTCTCCGCAAAATTTTCTGGCTATTTTTTTGCGTCGTTCTGTTTTTCCTTCGTTTTCAGCACGGAACGAATCATCGCATCCATGGAATTGTCAAACGCCTCCTCGAATGAATTCGCGGTCTTTGAGACCACTAACTCGTTCCCCGGCAACAAAACCTTCAGCATAACCTTCTTGTTTTCGGTAGTCTCAGGCTTAACCAACTCAAGCGTAACATCCGCAGATGTTATTCTGTCCGAATACTGTTCCAACTTCACTATCCTCTTCTGGATGAACTCTTCCAACTTCACTGTCGCGTCAAAATGAATCGCTTTCACATTCACTTCCATAGTCATTTCCTCCTTAATTTAAAGCTCTCGGATGAGCCAGTTTGTAATTCTTTTGTAACTGTTCGAAAGTTGTATGCGTGTATACCTCCGTCGCTGCCAGATTCGCGTGACCCAGCAATTCTTTCACCGCCTCCAGATCCGCCCCGCTGTTCAGCATCGCCGTCGCGAACGTGTGCCTCAGAACGTGAGGGCTTCTCTTCGTCAAAGAACTGACCATTGTTATATACTTATGGACGACCCTGTAGACCAACATCGGATAGAGCGGCTCCCCATTGGGACGCAGGAAAAAATATCCTGAACGATCGGCCACCTCCCCGTTCCTCACGGACAGATACGCCTGCATCGACTCCTTCAACGATGCCCCGAATGGTACGTACCGCTGCTTGTTCCTCTTTCCATTCACCAGAACGGTCTGCGACTGGAAGTCGACATCCGTGTCTTTCATCTTGATCAACTCCGAGAGTCGAATGCCTAACGTGTAGAACGTCTCTATGATCAACGCGTCACGAACGGCCTCGTATCCCTCGCCGAACACCTCCGATCGGTCGGACAGCAATTCGGTCATCTCATCTTCCCTCAGAAACTTCGGCAAACGCTTCGGCCTTTTGGGGGAAACGACCTGGCTCATGGGGTTCTTCTTCACCTCGCCATTCCGGCACAGGTACGAGAAGAAGGACTTCAGCGCGGAAAGCTTCCGGTTGACGGACGAGGCGGAAACCCCGGACTCCATCATGGAAACTATCCATTCCCTAACCAAACTTGAATCTACTTCGTCTGGGACAAACTCTTTCGCCCCGTTCTTCTCCACAACAAACTTCTCGAATTGCGATAGGTCAGCCTGATAAGAAACAAAAGTATGAGAAGAATAGCCCTTCTCATACTTTATATATTGCAGAAATCTATCAATCAACATACGAAGAAGGTATTGCTTACAAGCTTTGTACGAATATACAAAACTATTTTGGAATACGCAACACCTGCGCGTACTTTTTTTAGCCGAAACCCGAAATTCGAGCCCCCGTCGAGGCGTGCTCTTATTCCTCTGTACGTCTCAGCTGCTGCACATAGATAGCGTGCATCATCTGCTGACGTTTTACCACTGACGGCTTCTCAAATTGTTGTCTCTTGCGCAACTCCTTGATGACACCAGTTTTTTCAAACTTTCTCTTAAACTTCTTCAAGGCTTTCTCAATGTTCTCGCCTTCTTTTACTGGAACTACAATCATAATTTATTTTAATGTTTTATATTAGTCTTCAAAAAGCGACCGCAAAAATAGAGATTCTTTTTTTATTCCACAAACGTTTTGACAAAACTTTTTTCTCCTGATTTTGTTTTCTTCCCTCTTTTTCTTATCTTTACGTTTCTAATCTTAATGTAATACGTGTATGGACATACTGATCAACCGCTTCATGAAGTACGTCACGATGGAAACCACATCCGACGAATCCTGCGCCAACTGCCCGAGCACCCATGGTCAACTCGTCTTGGCGAATTACCTGGTCGACGAACTGAACAAACTTGGAGCCAAGGATGTCTCCCTGGACGAGAACGGTTATGTCATGGCCACTATCCCCTCCAACATCAACAAGCCCGCGCCCGTCATCGGCTTCATCGCCCATATGGACACGAGCCCGGAGGCCTCGGGAAAGGACGTGAAGCCTAAAATCGTCCGCTTCAGCGGTGCGGATGTCATCATCAACACGGAAAAGAATATTTCCCTCTCCATGGCGGACTTCCCCGAAATGGAGGCTTTCCTCGGTCAGGACGTCATCGTGAGCGACGGAACGACCCTGCTCGGTGCGGACGACAAGGCGGGCATCGCCGAAATCATGACCATGGTAGAACTGATGCAGGCCGACCCGACCATCCAGCACGGAGAGATTAAAATAGCCTTCACGCCTGACGAGGAGATCGGCAGGGGGGCGGATCGATTCGACGTCCAGAAGTTCGGTGCGCAATGGGCCTACACGGTCGACGGCGGCGCCATCGGAGAGATCCAATACGAGAACTTCAACGCGGCGGTGGCGGAGATCCATATCACGGGTAAGAACGTCCACCCGGGCGAGGCGAAGGGCAAGATGATCAACGCGGCGAGAGTAGCGGCCGCCATACAGAGCTCCCTTCCATTCTCTGAAGTGCCGGAAAGGACCTCCGGCTACGAGGGCTTCTTCCATACGCTGGAGGTGCGCTGTACCCCGGAAAGCGGTTACCTGAAAATGCTGATACGCGACCACGACAAGGCTCGCTTCGAATACAAAAAGGATCTGCTGAGGAAGAACTGCGAACTCATCAACATCCAACACGGCGGAGGGGGTATCGACCTCCACATCAAGGACCAATACTACAACATGAAGGAAAAACTCCTTCCTTACATGAACATCGTGGACATCGCCAAGGAGGCCATGCTGAAGTGCAACGTCATCCCTAAACCGACGCCTATCCGCGGAGGCACCGACGGCGCGACGCTCTCCTTCAAAGGACTGCCTTGCCCGAACATCTTCACGGGCGGCATGAACTTCCACAGCAGATACGAGTACATTCCTATCCGCTCCATGGTCTCCGCGGTGAACGTGCTGACGGAGATTTGTAAGATCACAGCTAGATAATACTACTAATACTTTTATAAATTAACTTTAAAACATTTTAATCAATGGAAAAAAATTCAGTCGAACAATTTCTGATGTTCACACCCGATTTCTTTGAGCCAAACCGCGCAGGAGAAATCATTGAGAAGCTGAAATCCTTGCCTGACGACCAATCTATTAGAGCGATGTCGTTGATAGGTGAATTCAAGAAACCAACCACCACCCTTCTCTTTGCCGCTTTATTGGGCGGAGTCGGAGCAGACCGCTTCTACCTGGGCAAAATAGGCACTGGAGTCTTAAAACTCATTTTGGCAATCATCAGCATAGTCTTTTTTATATTTATTATCCCTGGTCTTATTTTTGGAGTATGGTGGATAGTGGACATAGCACTCTCCAAAAAGAATGCCCAAAAATATAATACACAAAAATTCTTTTCCATATTCAATGACACCACAGGAAACGAAAAGGCTAATAGCATCCCAACTAGTGAGGATTTGAACCAAATTCCTAAAATCGAGGAATAAAAACAGTATTAATCCACAATATTCAGCCTATGGATTGGAGCAACACTCCATTCCATAGGCTATTTCTTTTTTAAGAAACTACCACAAAAAATCTCCCTCATAAAACAAAAGGTGAAGTGCGCTTTCGTTTTAACAATATGCATGATTGATTATTATTATAAATCACTTATCTTTGTTGCGCAAAACAGCAATACACAATGAAGAATATTATTCAACTATCAGGCATCTGCGTCATTCTCTCCCTGATACTCACAGGCTGCAACGCAAAGGTCTCGACCCAAATCACAAAGACATACCCAGCTATCGATTCCACACAAAACATCCACGTGCTCAGATGGGAAGAATCGCTCCCCGAGAACACTGAAGTAATCGGCATGGTGGAGGTGGGCGACAACGGTTTAACCGGCAATTCCAAATGCACCTACGAGGCCGTGATTGAAAAGGCGAAAGAGGAAGCCAGGAAGGCGGGAGGAAACGCTATAAAAATCACAAAGCACAAGATTCCCGACGTAATCAGCTCCTGCCATAGAATAACGGCAGACATCCTACGCATAGAGAATGCGGACTCCTATCTCTTCGGAATAATGCCGAAACAGACGGCCGACTCAAACTACGCAACGCTAAACATCTTCAGGGAGGATGCGACGTTCGGTGTAATCTTCGACTTGTACATCGGAAAGTCTCTTCTTTGTCGGGTACCCCATAACTTTAAGAAAACCATCTTGATAAAGGCGAACGGACCGACTACCCTATGGGCGGAGACCGAGAAAAAGGAGGAATTGGAGGTCGACCTCCGACCCGGACATGTCTATTACCTACGATGCGGCGTATCGACAGGCATCGCCATAGGTCGTCCATCCCTTTCCATCACGGAGAACAATGCCTTAAGGGCAGACTTTGAAACATTCAACGCCAAGGAGTCCGAAACACAAGACACGATCATCCTCCAAAAGGAAGGAACAGCGATACGCTACAAGGCAACGCCCCAAACAAGCGCAGACAACTCAATCCTGGCAGAGGATACAATTGCCGGAGAGAGACTAAGCACCTACGAAGAGAACAAAGACAAAAGATTCATCCTCTCTCTGGAAGGAGGATACAGCCGCCGCACAGCGGAAATCTCCGAAGAGACACCATTGCCACTGAAGGAGCATATGAGAAACATCAAGAATGGCTACAACATAGGGGGTGACCTCTCCGTTTTCTTCAGCAAAAGCATAGGCGCAGGACTTAAATTCTCAATGTTTAAGGCATCTGACGAATGTGAATACCTGCATCGGCAGAGGGTACAAGATGATTACACCATTCCAGTCATCGGACCGATGCTCACCATGCGGTTTCCCTTCGCAAACAAGAAACACTGTTGGTTGATGAATCTCTCATTGGGTTATATGGGCTACGAAAACAATGGCGAATTAGATGAGCAAAAGTACCATATCAAAGGACGTACCCTCTTCGCGGCGTTAGATTATGGCTATGACTATTGGTTCGCCACCAATTGGGGTGTGGGCTTTAAATTTTCGATAATTACCGGCACATTGTCAAGGTACACGTTAGACGATGAAATACAAAAACAGGAAATCAAACTGGACAAAGACCACAAAGAAGGGTTGGGGAGAATCAACCTGTCGGTCGGTATTCGATTCGGGAAATGATGTGGAATGGGCGAAATGTCCGTATCCAACACGTCAGGTGAAGGTATACACACATTCCTAACCTAACATTTTCCGCGAAAGTTTATTATCTTTGCCAAAAACAAAGGTCTCATGAATCAAAAGAAGGAAAACTGGGGATCACGGGTCGGACTCATCCTGGCGATGGCGGGAAGCGCCGTAGGCATCGGCAACTTCCTGCGGTTTCCCATCCAAGCCATCCAGAACGGTGGCGGCGCCTTCATCATCCCCTATATCGTGTCGTTCGTCCTCCTAGGTCTGCCTTTGGTCATGGTGGAATGGTCGACGGGCAAGTTCGGCGGGCTGCACGGGCACCACTCGCCCCCGATGATCATGCAACGGCTGGACCACCACAAGATCTGGCGCTACACGGGCTCCCTGGGCCTCTTCTCCAGCCTTATCATCTCCTCCTACTACTGCTACATAGAGAGTTGGATCCTTTCCTATGCGATACACTCGGTGATCGGTTCGTTCAAAGGCATGACGGAAACGGAGATCTCCGCCTTCTTCGACACCTACCTGAACCTCAAGGAGTCCACCTTCGGAATCCCCTACGACACCCTGCTCTGCTTCATCTTCTGCCTATGGCTGAACATCTTCATCATCAGCAAGGGCATCAACAAAGGTATCGAACGGGTCGCTAAGATATGCATGCCGATGTTGCTGTTCTTCGGACTGTTCCTCGTCGTCAAGGCATACTCCCTCAAGGCGGGCGACAATGGCGCCATCTGCGACGGGACGACCGCCATCGACTTCCTTTGGACACCAGACCTCGACTCCCTATCCAACCCTAAGATATGGTTGGCGGCGGCGGGACAGGTCTTCTTCACGCTCTCCCTCGGCATGGGAGCCATACAGACCTACGCCTCCTACTTGAAGCGGGACGAGGACATCGCCCTCAGCTCCATGACCTCCGCCTTCACCAACGAATTCACGGAGATCATCCTCGGTAGCGCCATCATCATACCGATCGCGGTGGGCTACCTCGGCATCGACAAGGTGGTCAAGCTGGCGCAGACGGGAGGATTCGGACTGGGGTTCCGCACCATGCCTTATCTTTTCGGACAATGGGGAGATTTCCTGTCGGCCTTAGCGGGGCTTGCCTTCTTCGGTCTGCTCTTCTTCGCCGCCATCACCTCCTCGCTCTCCACCACGCAACCCTTCGTGGCCTTCCTATCCAACAGCTATAACTGGTCGCAGAAAAGCACCTCCTACACACTCGGCGCGATCATTCTCATCATCGCCCTGCCGTGCATCTTCTTCTTCGAGAATGGAGTGTTCGACCAATACGATTTCTGGGGAGGCACCGTGGCCCTCTTCCTCTTCGCCACCATAGAAGCCATCGCCTTCTCATGGGTGATGGGCATCGAGAAGGGGTGGAAACTGATCAACTACCATGCGGACATGCAGATACCGAAGTTCTTCAAATACGTGCTGAAATATGTCACGCCGACCATGCTGATCACCATCTTCCTCGCCGCCCTCTTCAAACCGAAGAACGACGACTGGTCTCTGATCAGCCTGAAGGGTTGGCCGTTGGACGACTCCGCCATCATAGCGGAGCTGACCCACCAAGGCATCTCGGCAGACGACCCGAACATCGCCTACATCGACGGGGCAAGGATCGGCATGGCCATACTCCTGGTGCTTATTTGCGTACTAATCTGGCATGCGTCCTACACCAGGGAACAACGCATCCTCAAAGAAAGAAGGGAGGGTAAATCATGAAAACATCCGTTCTATTCATGCTCATCGTACAGGGTACCGTGACCGTCATACTCGGCATCCTCTTCTATAAGGTATTGACCATCGGGAAGAAGAGAAAGAAGGAAAGTAAGGATTAAAAGATTGCTTCCCTACTCTACCGCCGACAACGCATCATACGACTCCACCAACGTCGCACCGCCCAGCACATACCTGAAGCCCAAAGAGATAGTATTGCTACGGAATCTGCCATGGAAAGCGCGCTCGTCCGCATTCACCAAATCGAAGGCGTAACGATAGGAGAGCATCAACTTCCAGTTCTCGTTAAGGTTATATCCGAACTCTGTGCCAAGCGACATGCCGAAGCATTGGTTCATCTCCTTGTTGTCCAACTCATACCTGCGATGCTCCTCGCCATTATAGAACATAGTAGGTGTTTTTTGGCTAATGAAGAAATCCCCCTGTATGCCGTAGGAGAATCCCAACCAGAAGTCTGATATAGGGAAACGGTACGTCAACAAGACAGGCAAGGTGAAGTAGCGGAAACGACATGTGCTAGGAGCCTCACCATCCCACTCGTCGGTAGGCTCAAGCCTATAGCACTTGGTGACATGCGCCGCCCCGAAGCCTAGATACCAATTGGGTGCGAACGAATAGGACGCCCTGAACTCAGGAAGGAAAGAGATAGCGTTCTTCATGAGGAAATTAGGCTCGTCCGCCCTATTGGAGCGGGAGATGGATGCTCCCAGATCCACACCAAATTCCCACTGGGCACTCGCCAACAGAGGGGCGAGGGAGAGCAATATCAGACTAAATATACGTTTCATACATCAACTTTTCCGCAAAGATAAACAAATCTACCAATGTAACGGAAATCATTTCCGCTTATTATCCTTCGCAGGAAGATATAACGACCAAGAGCCACCCTCTTTCGTGACGGAGAGCTTATATTCGGCGCCCTCCAGGATCGGGCAGTTATACCCCTCATGGCCGACCGGCACGCCGAAAAGGACTGGATAGTCATACCCATCCACCGCTTCACGGATTACCTTCTCCGCAGAGACCAGCGTCGGATCTTCAGGGATGTCGGAGAAACAACCAACCACCAGTCCGGCCAAGTCCTTGAGCACACCACCCAGGCGCAGGTTATTCATCATACGGTCGATATGGTAGAGCCGCTCGCTCAGGTCCTCGACGAAGAGGATCTTCCCCCGCATATCCACGTCGTAAGGCGTGCCGCGCAGGGCGTAGAGCAAGGAGAGGTTACCACCGAAGACAGGGGCATGGACCTCCCCCAACCTATTCAGCGGAGAGGCCTCCACGGCGCACTCCACACGCTTGCCCTTCAGCAGGTCGCGGAGGGCGGTGGCGGATTTGCTGTTGGAGGAGATAGCCTTAGCCATCACCCCATGGAGCGAAGCATAGCCATGCTGATGGAAAGAGGCGTGCAGGGCGGTCACGTCGCTGAAGCCGATCAACCACTTCGGCGACTGGGCGAACTTCGTGAAGTCCAGCTTGTCCACGATGCGCATGCAGCCATATCCGCCACGTGCGCAGAGGATAGCCGAGACGGCGGGGTCGTCCATCGCCAGCTGCAAATCCAGCAGACGATCCTCGTCCGATGCGGAGAACCTTCCGCAATTACCCTTCGCCGTGAAACCCACCTGGGCCACGAAGCCCCACTTGTGCAGGCGGGCGCATGCCCCGTCTATCAACGCAGGATCCACCGCACCCGCAGGCGCCACGATGGCGATCTTATCGCCCTTCTTCAAATATCTCGGTTGAACTATCATATACGTCCCTTTCTTTTTCTTACAAAGTTAAGAGGAAAAAGAGAAAGTGGCAATGGAAATCATGAATTAAGAGGTAAAAATTAAGTATAAGGGAATTATCCGTGCCGGGCATGCGATGGGACCGTCACACATCCAACTTTTATTGCGGCACCTGTTCAGGGGGTACAAATTACCATGTCACATCCAACACCCAGGGCGCTGCCCTGGGCTATATAAAGGGTTGCCCCTACGGGGCGAAACAGCACCACCTCGGGAATGACGCATAGAGAATGTTCAATGAGCGTTCCCTGTCCGCCCTGTAAGGGCATATCATTATCTAGCCCAGGGTAACACCCTGGGTCATACAACCAACACACGAGCATTCGCCCTGTAAGGGCAAAAGAATCAAAGGCCCTACGAAATATTATTTAATGTAGAATTTACATTTATTATTGCGTAACAAAAAAGGAAATGTTATTTTTGCATACAAAACAAGCCCCTCAAGGCAACCCAACCTGCCTAGTTGGGAAAGAACAGATGTCAAATGCACCATATAAGCGCAAAAAAAATAATATCATGTCCCAATCATTATGTAAAATTTATCTGCACATTGTTTTCCACATCAAAACAAGTAGTCCAAACATCGACGAAAAAGATTTTAAACGAGTCCATTCGTACATTAGACGGTTGGTGGATTCTACCGGTTGCTACGCAATTCAGGTCGGTGGAATAGGTGATCATGTCCATATCGTGTGTTCATTATCCCGAAAAGAGAACGTTGCACATCTAGTAGAGGAACTGAAGCGAAACAGTAGTCGATGGTTAAAAACAATATCCCTGCGATACAAAGACTTCGCATGGCAAGGCGGGTATGGAGCATTCTCCGTCAGTCAATCCGTTGTAGATAAAACGATTGAATATGTTCGTAATCAAAAAGTTCATCATCAAAACAGTCATTTAAAGAAGAATACTTGCGATTCTTGGAACTATACCACATTGAATACGATGAGCAACATTTGTTTTCGGATTGATGTCATCTCATAGACGATGTCCGATGACATATAATGACAGAACTTCAAGATGAAAACAGTACCATAAATGGGCTTGGTGAAAAACGTACATATATATTCATTCAACCAACACTTTTGCCCTTACAGGGCGCATTTACCATGTCACATCCAACACCCAGGGCGCTGCCCTGGGCTATATAAAGGGTTGCCCCTACGGGGCGAAACAGCACCACATCGGGGATGACGCATGGAGAATTTCCAACGAGTGTTCCCTGTCCGCCCTGCAAGGGCATATCATTATCTAGCCCAGGGTAACACCCTGGAAACCGAACACCACCCATCACCTCGAAACCGTCACCACAAACCGCCGATTGACCATGTCACCCGACGGATGAATCGCCTGTACCACAACGATATACGGTGCGACGGCAACCAATGCGCCTCCGTCCGTGCGGCCATCCCAAACCAGCTCGCCCGACACGGAAAGGGGCAACGAATGGCCTAACGTCCGCACCACCGCACCGTTCAACGCATAGACACACACGTTCGCCAAATAGCCGGGCTTGTCCAGGTTGTAACGCAGGTGCCAGAACCCGGAGGCTTCAAGATAGGGGGCACACAACGGATCGGCCTCGAAAAGGATGTCCTCGACCGCCATCATCGCCTGGTTCTCACAGCCCGGAGAGGCATAGCCCGTCGCAGGGGAGGCGGAGGTCCACGACGAACCCTCTAAGGAGACACGCTCCAACGAGACCCCCACCCCCTTGTCAGGCACCCCCTCCACGTGCAGGTCGGGGGCGAAATAGGCCTCGTCGATCAAGAGGGAATCGGACGTGCGAAAGAGGGAGACCCATCCCCCGGCATTGTTCAGGGCCGCCATGTTGGACATTGGCACCATCGCCCCGTCGGACGCACACGAAGAGAGAACACCCAACTTCTCGGGATATTTTGTAACCACCTTATACTCATCAGGATAGATCAACGAAGAGGTGGAGGCAATCCGCTTACCATAGGTAACCGCACCATCCTTCTTCCTCGCCGCAAGGCTAAGTCCGGACAAGTCGATGACCTTGTCGGAACGGTTATAGATCTCCACGAACTCTGCCCCATCCGCAGACGGAGCGAACATGATTTCCGTGAAAATCAAATCGTTAGGTTCAGGCAAAGAGGGCGGGTCAGGCACGAAAGCCGCTTCACCCTCCACCGTCCAACCCGAGAAGGAGAAGGTGTTCGCCTTCGACTTAGGATACTTGCAATAGATGCCCGAGTAGGAGGCTTGCGTCAAGGTGTTATCGGTGACGGAGAGCTCCTGACGAAACGACTCCTCGTCATTCAGTCTGGAGTAGACCACCCATTCGCCCGCACTGCTACGGGTCACCCGCACCTCCACACGCAGCAACTTCTCGTTCGGCGGAGGGAGGAGCCTCATCGTGTCCCCCTTCGCCAAGGTGACCACGCTCCCGCTTTCCTTGCGGAAGCATAAAGAGATCTGTCGTTTGGAATCACCCAAGCGCAGGAAATAACCGGAGGAGGAACCATCGATCGCCGGCGCATCGACCGCCAAATAGTAACGGGCGAAACATGAGCCGGTCGGCTGGGCCATGGAGACGGAGAGGCCCCACTCCGCATCGTCCATCGCGACAGAAGGGGCGAAGAGATAGCTCTCACCGGCTACATTGTTCGAGGAAGAAACCACCCCGTCGGCGACCGAAAAGAGAGAATCCGTGCCCACACAATAAGAGGGAATCACACCATCCGCAAAGGATACATTCAGCTGAGCAAACACACAGAAAGGGCACAAAAAAGCCCACACAAACAAAAATTTTTTCATTCAACAATAACTTTTATAATTAATTACTACAAGTAAACCGCAAACAAATTATCTTTGCAGAAAATTAGAGGATGGCAAACACATCCTTCTCGCAAAAGTATAAAATATTGAGAAAATTCATATAAAAAATTACAAAAGAAAAATGAGAGTAGCAATCGTTGGAACAAGCGGCGCAGTGGGACAGGAATTCCTCCGCGTATTAGCAGAACGTAATTTCCCGTTGGATGACTTAGTACTGTTCGGATCGTCTAGAAGTGCAGGACGCACATACGAATTCAAAGGCAAGCAATACACCGTCAAGGAGTTGAAGCACAATGACGACTTCAAGGGTGTGGACATCGCCTTCACCTCCGCAGGAGCCAGCATCTCGAAGGAGTTCGCCGAGGACATCACCAAGTACGGTGCCGTAATGATTGACAACTCCAGCGCATTCCGCATGGACAATGATGTTCCATTGGTTGTGCCTGAGTGCAATGCGGAAGACGCGCTCAACCGTCCGAGAGGCATCATCGCCAACCCTAACTGCACCACCATCATGATGGTAGTGGCTTTGCAACCACTCGAGAAGATCAGCCACATCAAACGTATCCACATCGCCAGCTACCAAGCGGCCAGCGGCGCAGGTGCGGCAGCCATGGCGGAGTTGGAGCAGCAGTACAGGGAAGTGTTGGACAACAAGCCTGTAACCGTCAATAAGTTCGCTTACCAATTGGCATACAACGTCATCCCTCAAATCGATGTCTTCACAGACAACGGATACACGAAAGAGGAGATGAAGATGTTCAACGAGACGAAGAAGATCATGCACAGCGACGTGAATTGTTCAGCGATGTGCGTGCGCGTGCCTTCCCTCCGTTCCCACTCAGAGTCCATTTGGATCGAGACAGAGAAGCCTATCAGCGTGGAGCAAGCACAGAAAGCCTTCGCCGAGGGTGAGGGTCTGCAGTTGATGGATGATCCAGCCAACAAGAAATACCCAATGCCTCTCTTCTTGGCAGGCAAGGACGATGTATACGTAGGACGTGTACGCAAGGACTTGGCGAACGAGAACGGCTTGACCTTCTGGATCGTAGGCGACCAAATCAAGAAGGGCGCCGCTTTGAACGCTGTACAAATCGCAGAATACCTCATCAAGGTAGGAAACGTAAAATAATAATTGATTATCACAAGGGAATGGTTGTGTGGGAACATGCAACCATTCTTTTTTTTACAACCCTAAAACAAACCACTACCTCATCCACCCTTCGACCCGATAGACCTTCTCCATCAGTTTACGTTCCACACCACTCGTCGAGTCCCTGAACCAAACCTCCACACGTGCGGCATAGTAATCCCCAAAGTCACCTTCATAAATTGTGAAACACTGATGATCGACCAACTGATGGAAGGGAAAATCCTCCGTGGAACCCAACGAGACAGCTGAACGTTCAGGGATGCGATCCTCCGACAAAGGGATGTTCTCCGTCGCTTCAAAACACTTCAGGAAGATTTTCCCGGCGGGCAATCCCTTATAATAGAAAGAATAGCAATATGACCCGTATTTCCCTGAGACCTGCAGGTAAATGCTCGTATCAGAGGCGACCACCTCTCCCGAATCAGAAGGCAACTCATAGGCGAGACCATCAGGGATCTTATGCTTCGCACCGAACCCATCAGGAGCATTCATGGCAGACAAAGAGGCAATGGGCAAAAGGAATGCCCACGAGGTCAGCGTCACCGCAACGGAGAGAAGCGTCCTCCACCATTTGCGGCACATCAGCAACACAACCCACGACGAAAGCGTGGTGACAGTAGCGACTATCAGCAAAATCGCACAGACATAATCAAGGGAAGAGGGGACCTGAGTAAATGTATAGATGGCCAATAGCAGAGACAATATCCCCAGCAACGGGAAGCAGAACCACCAGCGAAGCAGGAACTGCTTCACAGCACGTCCGAGAGGCCGATTCCGCTCCTCCGACATTACTTGATGACAATTTCGATACGTCTATTCTTCTGGCGGTTCGCCTCGCTCGTATTAGGCACAAGCGGTTCGGAAGAACCCTTGCTTCTAGCCATCACACGGTTGATTGGACAACCCGCACTGATCAGCAGTTTACGCATCGCCTCCGCACGTTGCATACCCAGTTCGATATTCTTAGACTCCTTACCCAAGTTACAGGTATGGCCCCAGATAAGGATCCTACGACCAGGAGTGTTCTTGATGTAGTTGGTCAAGTCATTGATATACGTTTGGATCTCGTCATTCATTTGAATAACCGCCTCACCCAGTTTGAACTCCACCTTCACGTTGTTGTTCAGCCATTTCACGACCTCCTTCACGTTGGCGAGCTCACGGGCCTTACGTTCCTCCTCCTGTTGCGCCAGCTGACGGGCGATACGCAAGACCTCCTCGACCTCATCCGTCTCGAACTTCCTGATTTCAGCCTCGATATTCTCCGTATCCTCATCCTCCATAGCAAGTTCATGCTGCATCTCAGGCAATGGGAAGATGCGAGGCATACCGAACGTTATACCCACCTTGAGGCCCGCAGCGATCAGATGAGCCCCGTCCACCAGATTAGAGGAGAGAACACCCGGATAAGACTTTCCGTCAAACAAAGAGCCAGTATGTTCCTTGGACAAGTCCGTGACGCCATAGTTGAAATAGAGGCCCATATACAAGCTCATATCACCGTGTTTGAAAGAACGGAGAAGACCCGCGTCGACGAAGACACCGCCACCGAACTTGCGCAAAGAGGCCTCCCCCTCGAAGCCCTCCTCCTTGAAAAAGCCATGCTGAGGCAAGTTCTCGTACTCGATGTTCGTGAGTTGTTTGAAGTATCCCTTGGTCTCCATCTCGCCATCCAGGATCGTGTATTTATTAGAAACAGGGACAATGAACTTCAGTCCGGCGCTACCCAAGAAACTCCACAACGTGCTAATCGGTTGTTGGTAATAAGCAGCCACAGGGAGCTCAAGGTTAACCAGATGCTGCTTTTCCTTCCAATCCGTAAAGATGACCCGATATTCATACGGTTCCCCGTTCTGATCATCGACAGCTGCGCGCGCTATACGGTAGTCCTCGTAAAAGGAGCGGGCATTGTACCAACTAACACCCAAACCTAAGCCCCAGCTCCAATGCTCATCAATGACACGGCGATAACCAGCCCTCACCTCCATACCCGTACCAGGCGTGAAGTCACCCTCCTTAGGCGAGAACTGAATGGAATGCAATCCTCCACCTACGGTCAAATCCAAATAATGATCGTATGTCTGCGCCTGCAGCAACAATGGCAAGGAGAGCAAGCCTAATAATATCAAACCCTTTCTCATTCTCATATCTCAATATCGTTACATTCAAACACATGTGGAGAACGAACCATCGTCTCCTATTTCCTAATCTCTTTCTCGGTCAATCCATCCACCTCGACGATATACGTTCCAGGAGCGAACTCACGGAAAGAGATTTGAGTCTTGCGGCCCACAAACGTCGTGCTGATGACCACCACACCAGTAGCGTTCGTCACCGTGAGGCTATGGACAGCTCCGTTATCCACACTCAGCTCGACCGTTGCGTTGTCTGGTGTTGGATTAGGATAGACGGAGAGCGTGGTGTTCGTAGCATAGTCGAACCACTTCTTGCACGTGCGCAGCTGGCGCCCATCCGTCGTGACAGCCTCCAGGTAATAGTTACCGGACAAGCCCTTCTTCTCGCAGTAGTACGGAGCGGTGGCTCCACCGACTTTCACGTCATTATGGAACCATTGATACTCTGTGAAGAGATTCTCCGTATTGACCACGGAGACGACATCCTGCCAGATGTCCGTTATATAATCACTGGAGAGGTTCACCCTCAAGTCGACATCAAAGAAAGGCGTGACAGAGTGAATAGCATTCTTGAACTGGATGCTAGCCCTATAGGTGCCAGCTGGGCAGTCAGGGATAACAATCTTCACCTCATTGTCCACACTGATCTTCGTGAAATCGACGTCCACGAAGCCCGCCTCATGCGCCTCTTCGCTAAAGAGGATCCTATACTCGGAAGGCGCTTCGGAATTCAGCAGGGAGTAGCGGATGACATCCTCCGTGTTAGGGCAATAACCGAATGCAGGGATGATCAGGGTGTCGACCATCATCTCATCCACATCCTTCGCAAAGAGCGTGGATACGATCGTATCCGAGACGAGGACGAAGCTGATCGCACGCGTCGTGTCTCCGTTGCCCCACTTCACGAAGTGGAATCCCGCATTAGGGATAGCCTGCAGGTTGACGGTCGTGCCATAAGGGTAGTCACCCACACCGCTCACCTTACCGACATTACCGTTAATCTTCGTCACGACGGTAAAGATCTTAGGGGTATAGATCGCAGTGATAGTCGTATCATGAGAGCCCATGGTGAGAGGGAACTTCACGTCCCAATCCACGAAGTCATGACCCACCTTGGAAGGATTCAACGAGTCTAAGCTTTGGCGAAGGATAGAATCCCTGAAGTGAAGCGGCAAGACAGACAACACCTGATTGTCACTAACAACCTTGACGTAATAAACATTCGGCACGAAGGAGGCGCTGAACGACGAGTCGCCCGTCACCACTACCTGACGAGGGTTGGAACGATCTCCATCACTCCATGAGGCGAAACGGAATCCTTCGTCAGGGATAGCAGAGAACTGTATCGTATCCTCGAAGGCGACTGGATTGACGAAAGGAGTATCCACCTTGCCATTCTCGCCCGCATGTACCGTGATCTGATAAGTCTTCTTCACCCATTGCGCCTCGAGGGTCAAGTCACCCACACCCACCTTAATAGGAAGAGATGGAGACCATCCCACAAAATCATGTCCCACCTTCTCAGGGATCACATTGATCAGGGAGTCGGTGATAGAGTCGCCAAACGTGACAGGGATCGACAAGAGCGTGTCACCATTCGCCAGCACGACAAGACCATAGGTGTTCGGCATGAAGACAGGCAACAAGGTGGTGTCGCTAATGATCTCAACCATGCGAGGATTGGTGGTGTCGCCATCCGCCCAGGAGAGGAAATGATACCCCTCAGACGGTTGAACCATCAGGGTGATGGTATCTCCGTAAGTGACAGGGTTCTCGAAATCCGTGATGATCTTACCCTTCTCGAACAAGGTGTCGAGGTTGAGCTCGATCTTCTTCTTGGTCCACTGCGCCACGATCGTCACGTCGCCCGCACCCGCCACAACAGGGAGCGTAGGCAACCAACCCGCGAAATCATGGCCCACCTTTTCCAGTGAGAGCGTCACATAAGAATCCTGAATCGTATCCCCATAGTAAATAGGGAGTGTCGTGACGATCGTATCCTCATTCATGACAATCAGATCATAACGATTGACGTCGAAGAGAGGCGTCAACGAAGTATCGCTCGTCACCACGATCCTATGGATGTTATCCTCCAAACCATCTTCCCAAGCGACGAAATGGTAGCCCTCGTAAGGCACAGCCGTCAAGGTGATGGTATCACCGTAAGCGACAGGGTTCTCGAAGTCCGTGATGATCTTACCCCTCTCGAACAAGGTGTCAAGGGTCAACTCGAACATCTTCTTGGTCCATTGCGCCTCTACCGTCACACCCGCAGTCCCCATCACAAGAGGAAGCGAAGGTTGCCAGCCGGTGAAGTCGTAGCCCACTCGTTCAGGGACCACCGTGACGTCCGACTCGTTGACTGTATCCCCATAAGTGATAAGGGAGCTTTGCAACGTGTCCGCACCATTGAGAACCGTTAACCAGTATTGGTTCGCCACAAAGACAGGCGAGAAGGAAGTATCCATCGTGACAACAATCTGACGAGGGTTCGTCGACAATCCATCGTTCCAAGAGCCGAAGTGGTAGCCTTCGGAAGGCTCAGCGATCAACGTAACCGTATCACCATAAGCGACTGGGTTCTCGAAGTCCGTAATCACCCGTCCGTTCGCCAACAACGTGTCAACAGTGACAGTGAAGGTTTTCTTCACGAATTGAGCCGTCACCGTCACATCACTCAAGCCAACCACAATTGGCAATTCAGGCGACCAGCCGACGAAATCATAGCCCACCTTTTCAGGAGCGAGGCCCACTGTGCTTTCCGTCACCGTATCCTGGAAGAGGACAATAGAGCTACGCAACGTATCCGCGTCGCTCATCACGTAGAGTGTATATTCATTCGGCGCATAGAGGGCCGCGAACGAACTATCTTTATAAACAGTATATATGCGAGGATTCAACATCACGCCATCGGTCCAAGCGACGAAATGGTAACCGTTCTTAGCCACCGCCCTCAAAGAGACTGAAGTGCCATAAGGGATAGGATTCTCCACACTCATCGTAATATCACCCTCAGGCGACAAGGTATCGACTGTGACGATGAACATCTTTTGTGACCATTGAGCCACCACCGACATGTTCGAATCGCCCGCCAAGACAGGAAGCGTAGGCGACCAGCCCATGAAGTTATAGCCGACATTCTCCAACGCATAGTTCAGCATCGACTCAGTGATAGTATCACCATAAGCGATGGAGATGCTGTCCACAATCGTATCGTTGTTCATGACATAGAGCAAGTGTCGGTTCACGTCAAAAAGAGGAGTGAAGGAAGAGTCGCTCGTCACGATGACCGTGCGAGGATTGGAGAGATCGCCGTCGCTCCAAGAGAGGAAGTGATGGCCATCAAATGGCACAGCCGCCAGCGTAATCGTATCGCCATGAGCGACAGGGTTCTCGAAGTTCGTAGTAGTGCGTCCGCCATCCAACAACGAATCGACAGAGACCACATAGGTCAGTCTCGTCCATTGAGCCGTCACCGTCTGGTCCGAAGCGCCCATCACAAGAGGGAAGGCAGGAGACCAGCCCGCAAAGGCATAACCCGTTTTGGAGAGCGTGACATCCAGCATCGACTCATAGACCGTATCCCCGTAGGCAACACTAATCGTATCCACAGCCACATCGTCAGAAATCGCATAAACCATATATTGGTTACGCATGAAGATCGGGCTGAAAGAGGTGTCACTCGTCACGACAACAGAGCGAAGAGGCTCTGTGTTGCCATCATTCCAGGAAGAGAAGTGGTAACCCACCATGGCATGCGCATCCATAACAACCGTATCGCCATAAGCGACAGGGTTCTCGAAGTTGATGGCTACCCTACCACCAACCGTGAGGGTATCAACATCCACCTCGAACATCTTCCTCTTCCATTGAGCCTCAACCACCTGATCGCCCGCACCCATCACAAGAGGGAAGGCAGGGGACCAACCCATGAAATCATAGCCCTCTCTTTGGGCCGTCACGCTCAACATCGATGCGGCAACCGTATCGCCGAACAAGACAGAGAGGGAATCCAAGGTGACTCCACGATCCATTGCATACAACCAATATTGATTAGGCTCGAACGAAGCGACGAAAGAGGTGTCGCCCGTCAGTACGAAGGAGAATGGATTCTCGGTGATCGAATCATTCCAAGCGACGAAGTGGTAGCCCGTCAAGGCAGTGGCCTCCACCGAGACATTGGTCTGGTAGAGATATGTGCCAGCGCCCGTCACAGTACCCCTCGTGGTATCCGAAGAAGAGGCATCCACCATAAACTCGGCACGGCCAGGAAGGATAACCACCTCCAACGTGTCGGATGCCTCGTAATACTGAGATTCAGGGAATCTGATGTAATAGGTGCCTGGCGCATAGAGCGAATCGAGGCGAGTCACCGCTTCAAAGGTGGAGCTATTCGCATCGTGCATCTCCATCTGATTCGTCAAGCCCAAGAGGTGTCCGTCATTGAGACCGAGGATAGACTCGTCGACCGGCGTGACGGCAGGGATCTCCTGCGGTATCTTCGTAACCACCAGGAATCCTCTAGCGATGATGATATCATAGTTGTCCTCGACGGAATCATTCGCGAATTCGAAGACCACCTGATTCAGGACATGACCCGGTTCAGTGATCGAACCAGTCGCATGTACGCTCAAGAGATCGCCCTCGATGAAACCATCACCTATGATCGCAACGCTATCAAAGACGAGCGGCGTGCCATCATAGACCTTCGAGCTGTCACCCGCAGCCAGTTTCACCTCACGAAGGCGGATCACACCCGGCAAGGATTCACTCTCGATCGCATAGTTCGCTGTATCCCTACCCGTCAAGGAGAACGATACCGTGATGACCTTATTCGCACCCACCTGCGCACTATTGTACTTGGCGGTCAGCGAAGAGAGACGTACATCATCACTTCCCACAACACCCACCAAGAGACTATCCGTCTTCAAAGAGACGACAGAATCGCTTCCGTCATAAGGCTTGGCAGGGTTGATGTCATAGGCATCCAGCACAATATATTTTTTAGAAACACTAATCACATTTCCGCCAGAAGGGACCACATAATCACTTCCCGAAGCGGCGAACTGCGCCAACAGGGAGTGCGTGCCCACAGGGATCACATAACCGGAATCCACCGCGACACCGTCGACGAAGTAGGTGATCTTGCCATCCAACGACTGGGTCACCTCCACCATAGGATTCACGCCCACGATGGCCGAGCCATAAACCGTATCTTTCACGTTCCACGAGAATGAAACAGCAGGCTCGAGTATATTACCCGGAACCGTATCCGACTTCACAACATAATTGCCCGCATCAGGGCCCGACAATTGGTATGTGACGTAAACATCCGTACCATTGCCTATCGTATCGCTAGAGAAGGCGGACGATGAGACAGAGACCGACACGCTATCCGGAGCTATCACGCCACGCAACGCACCGACGGTAGCCACCGCATTGAGTGTTCCATCGTAGCTCTTATCCATGATCGTGGTACCCTCCACATAGAGTGGTGAAGGCAGGATCTTGCCATCCGTCACATACACAGAATCAGACAAAGAATAGTTCATCATATCCTCACCCATGAGACGGTAAACGACACGGATAGAAGAGGCGTCCGTCGAAGAGGTATCGTACTGCGCCACAGCCGATACGGAGACATCCTCCCCACCGATGACGCCAGAGAGAGACTCGACAGAGACTGTCGCATCGAGCGAACGGTCATACACCTTTGATTGAACGACAGAAGGAGTGACGGACAATGAAGCCTTCTCGATCGTCATTTTCCAACCCGTCAAATCCGTATTCTCATAATTAGGATTGTAAATAGTAACCTTAACATCGTAGACACCCGAATTGATTGGCGGGAAGCCTGTCCATGAAGCCTCTTCGCCACCCTCCAGCTTATAGGAGATCACGTAATCGGTTCCCTGGACGAACTGCAAAGCAGAGTCCACGACAAAGGTAGCAGGATGGCTCGTGGCGTCATAAGTGAAGGTATTCTGCTGAAGCTCGAAGGCTGTCGCATCATTTCCGCTAGGGAGGATCACCCATACCAAGGAGTCATTCTGAGGCAAGGCGAAGTTACGTCCGGTCAAGCCAGTCGCACGCGCCACATAACGTCCCGCAGCGACGGCGGAATCGTTCTCATAAGTAGTCACGATAGGGATAGTGACATTCAGTTCAGTCGACACCGTGGCAGAGACACCGTGTTTCAGGCCATCGTACACGAACGTGTCAGGAGTGCTCCACACAAGCGCCGCCTCGCACTTATTGATCACACCAGCACTATAGGTCACCCTATTATAAGCCAACTGATAATTGCCCGCATCAGGGCCCTCCAATCTATAATTAATCGTGACCGTCTTGTTTCGTCCCGCAGACGCATTATTGTATTTACCAGAGGCCACAACCCTGATAGAATCGCCCTGAGCCTTGAAAGAGACAGCATTGACCTGCACCTGAGCAGAATTATCACCGTCATAAACCTTCTCAAAGACAGTGGAATCCGTGATGGTGATAACCGCAGGAGAGATGGAGAAGTTCACTTCATAGTCAGTGAACACGAAGTTACCGCCATCCTGCGACCTAACTGCGATATGAGCCACATCGCTACCCACCTTCACATTGTTCGTGCAGAGTATCACATAATCCGTCATCGGGTTCAGCACGTCACCGCCCACCGTAATGGTAGCGGTAGGGCAATGCGGCTCACCGTCATAGACGAACTCCGTCTCATTCCAAACGATATCGGAAGGTAAGATGTCAATAGGTTTCGGCGTGACGGTCAATGCGCCATAGATAGGATCCACCTGATAATTATCCTTATTGAAGAGGACGACGAACGTGTTGTCGCTCGTTCCGACATTGGTCTGAGAACCTGTGAATGTCACTGTATAAGAGTCACCCGGCAATATCTGCGAAGGATCCACCACCGTCGCCGTCTCGCAGGTCAATGGCGTGCCGTCATAGACCTTCTCGCAAGAATCGGAGCGGAAGGCAACGACTCTCTTCGCGATGGAGAAGTAGGAGGTGTCCGTAGCGAAGAAATAGATGCAGCCAGGCTTCCTACTGACAATCGCCATGGCGGAATCGCCCGCATCCACATTGTTCACATAGTTCACCGCATAATCGGAAGCGGACAGCACCGTCTCACCGACCTTCACGGTCACACCCGGTTCATGGGAGGTTTGGTCATAGGAGAACGGCACATTCTCAAGCGTGACATCCACCGCCACAAGCACTGGAAGGATAGACCACTCGAACGATGATTCGGACGGAAGCGCATAGTTGCTATTGTCCAAAGACAAAGCCTGAGCCTCATAATAGCCAATCTCCGTGGCCTGGTTACCCTTGTACGTCAGCACATTCACCACATCCGAGCCGATCGCATTCGTGACAGTAGCCTCCACCCGTTTCAATGTACCATCATAGGCTAATTGAGACTCGCTAGGCCATGAAAGGGTAACCTGCAAAGGTGCGATCACACCATTCGGATAGGTCTCTTGGGCCACACTCAAACGGTAGTTATCCTTGTCCGCACCCGTCAACGTGTAAGTAATCTCCACATCCTTGTCTGTCCCCGCATTAGCGTCACTGAACGAAGCGGAGACCTCCACGCTCACATCGTCACCCGATGCGACACCAGAGATGCCCTCCAGCGTGACAGTGGCATCCGTTGTCCCATCATAGGTTTTCGAAGCGACCTGCTTGCCCGTGATGGAGACGACGCCCGGCCCGATAGAGAAATAGCCATCGAAGCCCACAAAATCAAAGTTTCCGTCAGCCGTTTTGCTTACGCTTGCGACCGCACTCTTCTCACCCACCTCCACATTATTGGTGCATGAGATCGTATAATCACGGGAAGGATCCATCACCAGCCCGTCCACCGTAATGGTAGCGGTAGGGCAATGCGCCTCGCCATCATATGCGAAAGAGGTGTCGCTCCATACGATATTCTCACTTGAGAGGACGACAGGCCTTGGGGTCACCGACAAGGAACCATAGACAGTCACCACATTGTAATTGCGTTCATCGATGTCCACGATGAATGAATTGTCCATAACCCCCACATCCGTAAGGGAAGCTGTGAATTCAGGGGTAAATGTCTCACCGCTCGCCATTCCATCGCCAGAGACAGCCTGGATGGTATGGCAGGTAAGCTCATTGCCATCATACACCTGTTCACAAGAGGAAGAAGCGATGATGACAGAACGTTTTCTAATAGAGAAGAAAGCCGTATCCGCCCTAAAGGAAACGCTACCGCCCTCCTTTTCGGAAACGATCACCATAGCGGAGTCGCCCGCGTTGATATTATTTTCATAGCGAACCGTGTAAAACTCCTCGCTCGCCACATAATCGTCTATCTTCAGCGAAACGGTCGGTCGCTTTTCGCTAGCATCATACAAGAAGGAGCTTCCCGACAAAACGATGTCATAATCGCCCGTCCACACGAATGGTTCAATGGTCAGCCGGCCATAATCCAGCGTCACATCGTAGTTGGAGAGCGTCACACCTGGAGCCGGCACATAGCTAAACGTGTTATCCACGCTACCCGCCTCCGTAATAGTGGCAAAGTTGGAGTAGAGGAACTCATCCACACCCACGAAGCTACCTGAGGAAACCGTAACCGTAGGTTTCGCCAAAGGCGTCCCGTCGTACACCTTCGAGCCACTAGGCGTGGAGAGGGTGATCGGGCGAGGGGCCACAATGAGCGAGCCATACCGCACAGTGATATCATAATTCGCAAGGGAAGTGCCACTCGCCGCCGCATAAGAGAAGGTGTTATCAATCGTATCGGCACCCGTCAGGCTCGCGAAATTGCTATACACAAAGGATTCCGAGCCCAAGAATGAGCCTTCGGAGACAGAAACGGTCGGCTTAGAGAAAGCGACACCATCATAGACCTTATCTCCGGAAGCAGAGGTCAATGTGATCGGACGAGGCAATACATTGAAGTGCAGATCCTGCACGATTTCCGCGCTATACCCCTCCTCTGAAGGCGAGAACATCAGACTCACCGTATGTTCGCCGGCAGGAAGGATCTGATCCCACTCGATCGCACCCGCCACGCTATCCATCACACTCCATGAGCCCGAACAGTCCGCACTATAAACAAGCGCATCAGACAACGGATCACCATATGTGATGTTTTCCGTGACGACACTCACGTTGCTCGGACTCACATCATTCCTTGAAACCGACACGTTGACAGTGACCTGCACAGTAGCCGTCACACCCTGCTCATCCCTTACGACCAAAGAGAGCTGATAAGGAGTGACCGTGACCACTCTAGTATTCCTTGCAGTTGCCTTGAAATACAAATTATTATCTCTAATCTCAAAAGCGGATGGAGTGTTTGACCATTGGTCTACGAGCGTCACGCTACCGCCATCAGGATCAGTATACACCAAAGGAACCAGATAATCCTGCGCTGTTTGGTACTTCGCGTAGATTGTGACCGAGGCTGGTGTCACGGTAGGGGCCTGATTGGACCTTATCGTCACAGAGATTGTCGTCACAACCGGAGCCCTCACCCCGTCATCGACCGTCAGTTCGAAGGTGGAGACCTCATCCGCGGAGACGGCAGGGCCCACATAGAAGATGCTATCCCCACTCACTTCGTAGGAGGTGGCATCTCCGCCCGTCACAGAGATCGTAAGCGGATCCCCATCCTCATCACTGATAACGATAGGCAACCATGTGCGGCTGCCACTTCTGTTAATGGAGACCTCAGTCGGGGTAACCGTCGGCAAGTGATTAGGCAAGACCTGTATGTTAATACGGGAAGTATCCATGCCTGGGATCAAGTCCGTCCCGGAGTAGACCGTATTGCCCGTGAAACCATCCGACACCCCATAATAAATATCAGGGATAGCGCCATCATACGATGCGTCCGCCGTGAACGTATACGAACCATCCGCACTCATAGTAAAGGAACCACAATTGCGGCCTTCCTTTTGTATGTCGGCAGGCACATCCAAGGTACCCATGGAACCATTCACCATAAAGCCAAGCACACTGAGCTGGTCACCGTCCACATCCTTGTCATTGTTCAGCACATTACCCGACACGCTCCTACCCGCAGGCACAATCGTGTCGTAAGCCGCAGATACAGGAGCCGAATTGAGCAAGAAAAGCGCCCGGTCCGCCATCATGACGTTATTGTTTTCAATGCCTTCATATTCATTCAGAGGGTTCAATGGCATACCATCCGAGGCGAGGTTCTTCGCATCCACCTCGAAATAATCACCTGGCCGCATAATGAAACCGATCGGACGGATCTCATTGTGCGCCCAAGCGGAGGTAGCATAACCAGAGACCTTCAGCGTAGCCCTCTTGCCACTCTTCAGGGAGATGAAACCCAATCCATACTCCGTGCTGGAAGGCTGGCGCGCCACCCGGCAAGTAGGATCATCCGAATCCAATAATTCAACAGACGTAGTGACGAAGCCTCCCCGAGGGAACCACACACCCACCGACGCGCTATCCGCATCACTGTCCACGATCACAGAATCCCCCTGATACAAGATCTTGCCTCTATTCAGGTTCTCCACCTCCAACGTATAGGAGATAAGCTCACCCACATGAGCCAGAGAGGTGTCGATAGAGACAGATGTGATCCCCAGATCGATGAAACGTGAGTAAGCGGATATATTCTGCACATTACGGTCCGCACCCTGGGCGAAAGTCCACGTGTCTATGATACGGTTGTTGCCCCTGCCCGAGCCGTTGTTGTTCCAACGGTGGCCCGGCGAATTTGTACCAGACGTCTTCTCCAGGACATCCTCTCCACTCGCCAACGTGCCGAGATTGCTCAAAGAGGAATCATCCCAATAGATGGTGTCACGTTCGACCGCGCTCCACTCCGCATTGAGTTGGTTCAGGATCAAGCCCTTCTTGTTGTTCTCCAAATCGAAGAATGGGAAGTGTATTTCCGCAGACTTCAGTTTGCCGGAAAGCGTTATGTTCACGACAGGGACACTCTTCCCCGCGCCATCCAAACCATCCCAATCGATCACATTCTCACCCTTCTCGCAATAGCCGGACAGGACCCTGTTCGTATAGCCAGCGCCGAAATCCATATCGATGAGGAAATCACCGGAGGCATTCGCCTCGAAGAAGATATCCACGCCTTCCGGACCAAGCACACCCTTCAAGTGACTCTCCTTCCCCACCAACGTAAGGTTAGAGATCAGTGGCGCACCCTCCGAATTGAGGTTCGTCAGCAACCATGTGCTGTCCACCCTCTTGCCATACACGGCCCGCGCGACAGCAGGCATATCCGGGGAAGGCTTGCAGAAAAAGATCTTGTGCGTTATATCGTCCACCGCCTTCTCCTCACCATCCACGATCCTCGTCAAGGTCGTGTCCGGACGACGTGGATCATAGGTAGGGACCCTATTATTGACGAAACGATTACCCGAAGCGAGATCGATATCCGTGCTCTTGTAAGAGGCGAATCCTCCATAGCAAGGGATCGCCCTGGAGGAGGAATAAACCGTATTATTCTGAATCCAACCCAACGGATCCGTCTGCACGCCCTTATTGTTCGCGAAGAAAGTGGAGAAGTGGCCATTTTGTCCATTCGTTTTCACCTCGTACAGATAACCCGTATTGGTCAAGACATATAAAGAAGTGTACCACTCGCAGGAATAGGAATTCCCCTGGTAGGTGGAAGGCATCATCATGTTGAGCACGTTCGCGTAGACACGTCCCCTGATGAAGGCATTGTCCTCCACATTAGAGACGGAAACGTCAAACGCATTGATATATGGATGAGTAACATCCTCGATCCAATCATCCACCTTATGGCGGGTCACCGTCTCACTCCCGAAGTTCATGTTGGTGGATCCCCCCACGAAATCAATTTCCCATACACCCTCTTGGTTGTCACCAACCGTGATTTTATAGGCATCGTACCCATTGGTGGAGCCATTGATGTTCGGTCCGGCCAACTCCTGGGCACGGTCGGCGATCAATCCGCCCCTACGAGTACTTGAGATGCTACCACTCGTCCCGTCGGGCGCGCGCCAATCGATACGCCCATAGCTCTCCTGCGTCGCGGAATTCTTAGCAGTCATGGCACTGGAGGCAACATATATATGCTCACCCGCCTTTGCATACACCTTCAGCGTACCATAGGTGGGGAATGGCGAGGCCAGATTAGGATCCGACGAAGCGGTGGGTACACCACTCATCAAACAAGCCCGGTAACTTCCCGCGGAGTTTACCGTAACACCGGACGAGGCATACCTGGAGAAATAATCCGCCGGGTACATGTCCCTTGAGCCATCCGATCTAACCGACTGAATATTAATCAACAAAAAGAACAAAACGGCCGTCAGACAAATGCCTTTCATCTGAAGTAAACGTTTCACCATAATCTTATCTATTTTGCACATACCTTGTTTCATTTTCTCTCTATAACCCCCTATTTTTCATCACTTTTCCCTGGAAAAATCGGGGGCAAATAATTTGCAAATGTAAAGATAACAATTCATTTGAAATTTCAAACAGATATTTTAATATATTTTTACATTTATGTATATTATTTGCCCCACATTCCACAAAATCATTCCCCAAAGTGACCCCATTTATATTTGGAATTCCAATTTTCCATGTGCTACTTCCCTTGGAATCCAAGCCACCTCACATCCTGTAGTAAAGATCGTGTGATATATCTCCCGCCAATTCTACTTATAGAGTTTCACTTACAAATTTTTAACTTTTAACTCTTAATTTTTAATTCTTAATTAATTCTGCGCACTTTCCCCAAAAAAATACCGACAAGTATCATTCTTTTCTCAAAATAAATTTTAACTTTGCTATGCAGTGTTAGTGAATTTATGTTAAAAAACAGAAAAATGATTACCCACGACGAATTACCGGCGACATAAGACGTGAGAGTGTTGCGAGTGATGAAGAGTGATGGTGAGGTTGAATAGAGAAGTTGAAGTTGAAGAGTAGAGAAATATTGATTAATAATTTATATCGCTTATGGGAAATTTAATTTATGTAGTTCTTGCGGCTTCGTTGGTAGCCCTGGGCTTCGCATTTATCTTCTATAGACAAATGCTGAAGGAGTCCGAAGGAACCGACTTGATGCAAAAGATCGCGGCGCATGTCCGCAAAGGTGCCATGGCGTACCTCAAACAGCAGTACAAAGTGGTGATTATCGTGTTCATCGTGCTTGCGGTCATCTTCACCGTGATGGCATGCTTCGGTTTACAGAACAGTTGGGTGCCGTTCGCATTCCTCACCGGAGGTTTCTTCTCTGGCTTGGCTGGCTTCTTCGGCATGAAGACCGCCACGTACGCTTCGGCTCGTACGGCTAACGCCGCCCGCCAAACATTGAACAATGGTTTGCAGGTTGCCTTCCGTTCGGGTGCGGTGATGGGTCTGACGGTTGTCGGCCTCGCATTGCTCGACGTTTCGGTGTGGTTCCTCATCCTCGACCACTTCATCCCGGCGGAGAATCACTTGATCATCATCACGACCACCATGCTGACCTTCGGTATGGGTGCTTCCACGCAGGCGTTGTTCGCACGTGTGGGCGGTGGTATCTACACCAAAGCCGCTGACGTGGGCGCCGACTTGGTGGGTAAGACTGAATACAATATCCCTGAGGATGACCCTCGTAACCCTGCCACAATCGCCGACAACGTGGGTGATAACGTGGGTGACGTGGCTGGTATGGGTGCCGACCTCTATGAATCATACGCAGGCTCCATCCTGGCGACAATGGCCTTGGGTGCTTCCGCATTCGCCAGCTCAGCCGTCGAAGGCATGCAGTTGAAGGCGGTGCTCGCCCCTTCATTGATCGCCGCAGTCGGTGTGGCATTGTCCATCATGGGTATCTTCTTGGTGAAGACCAAGGAGGACGCGGGCATGAAACAATTGTTGGCCGCATTGAGCCGTGGAACCAACACAGCCGCCGTGCTGATCGCTGTTGCCGCATTCTGCATCTTCGCATGGTTGTTCGGCACAGAAACGAGCCAGTGGTGGCAAATGTCCCTGTCGGTTGTGGTGGGTCTGTTCGCCGGTGTGATCATCGGTAAGGCAACTGAATATTACACCTCACAGAGCTACCGTCCTACGCAGAAGGTTTCAGAGAGTTCACAGACGGGTCCTGCCACGGTGATCATCTCCGGTCTCGGCCTCGGTATGCTTTCAACGGCTATCCCTGTCGTAACGGTGGGTGTGGCCATCATCCTTTCCTACTTGTGCGCGAACGGATTCAACGTGGCATTCACGCCTGAGAATCTGAGCTTAGGCTTGTATGGTATCGGTATCGCCGCTGTGGGTATGCTCTCCACATTGGGTATCACATTGGCCACCGACGCTTACGGTCCAATCGCCGACAACGCGGGTGGTAACGCTGAGATGAGTAGCCTCGAACCAGAGGTCCGCAAACGTACCGACGCCCTCGACGCTCTCGGAAACACGACAGCAGCTACGGGTAAGGGCTTCGCCATTGGTTCCGCCGCACTGACGGCCTTGGCGCTGTTGGCTTCCTACGTGGAAGAGATCAAGATGGCGCTGATCCGTACCGGCGAGGCATTGCCGAACGGTATCGACGCTGCTCAAGCTTCATTGGTTGACTTCATGAACGCCTATAACGTGAACCTGATGAACCCTATCGTGTTGGTGGGTGTCTTCATCGGCGCCATGATGGCTTTCGTCTTCTGCGGATTGACGATGAACGCTGTGGGACGTGCTGCTCAGAAGATGGTTGAGGAGGTTCGCCGCCAGTTCAGCGAGATCTCAGGCATCCTCGAAGGCAAGGCAGATCCGGACTACGCGCGTTGCGTGGCTATCTCCACGAAGGGTGCGCAGCGTGAGATGATGTTGCCAGCCCTGATGGCGATCATCGTTCCAATCGTAACGGGTGTAATCCTTGGCGTGGCCGGTGTCCTCGGTCTGCTCATCGGAGGATTGAGTAGCGGTTTCGTGCTCGCCGTCTTCATGGCGAACGCCGGTGGCGCATGGGACAATGCGAAGAAATATGTGGAGGAGGGCAATTTCGGAGGAAAAGGCTCTGACTGCCACAAGGCTACCGTCGTGGGCGACACGGTCGGCGACCCATTCAAGGATACGTCCGGTCCATCCCTGAACATCCTCATCAAGCTGATGAGCATGGTGTCCATCGTGATGGCTGGTCTTACCGTGGCTATCCACATCCTTTAACGGGTGCATAAAAACAAATGATTTTCTTGTGACAAAATCGTTTTTTTCACTACCTTTGCGATGTTAGATGCATGACAATATGAAAGTGAAAAAACATTCATAGAAAACTTAGGAAAAACCAATGCGATTCGGTTCGCATTGGTTTTTTTTTGAAAAAAATAGAACTACTATGGCTATAAAAAGTTTAGTATCCATTACGGACTACTCGAAGGAGAAGATCCTTCAGATCCTGGAGAAGGCGGCGGAGTTCGAAAAGAACCCGAACCAGAAAATCCTTGACGGGAAGGTGGTGGCCACCCTTTTCTTCGAACCATCTACCCGCACAAGACTGAGTTTCGAGACGGCGGTGAACCGTCTGGGCGGACGCATCATCGGATTCGCCGACAAGGCTACCACGAGCGGAACCAAGGGCGAAACGCTCAAGGACACGATCATCATGGTGAGCAACTATGCGGACCTCATCGTCATGCGTAACCCGATCGAGGGCGCCGCACGCTACGCTTCGGAGGTCTCCCGCGTGCCGGTCATCAACGCCGGCGACGGTGCCAACCAACACCCTACCCAGACGATGCTCGACCTCTACTCCATCAAGAAGACGCAGGGCAAGCTGGAGAACCTGAAGATCTGCATGGTGGGCGACCTGAAGTACGGACGCACCGTCCACTCCCTGATCATGGCCATGTACCACTTCAACCCGACCTTCTCCTTCATCGCCCCGAAGGAGCTGGAGATGCCGGAGGAGTACAAACTGTTCTGCAAAGAACACAACATCAAATTCGAGGAACATGCGGAGCTGAACGAGGCGAACATAGCGGATGCGGACATCCTCTACATGACCCGCGTGCAGAAGGAGCGCTTCACCGACCTCTACGAGTATGAGCGCGTGAAGGACGTCTATACCCTGCGCAACAAGATGCTGGAGAACACCAAACCGAACATGCGCATCCTCCACCCTCTCCCAAGGGTGAACGAGATAGACCAAGACGTGGACAACAACGAGAAAGCGTACTACTTCGAGCAAGCCCGCAACGGTGTCTTCGCGCGCCAAGCGGTCATCTGTGATTTGTTAGGCCTTTAATCATTCAATAATGAGCAACATGGAAAAAGAAAAAGGAACAAAAGAGTTGAAGGTTGCCGCCCTGAAGAACGGGACCGTCATCGACCACATACCGTCGGAGAAACTGTTCAAGGTAATCTCCATCCTCGGTTTGGAGCACCTTCCGAACCAAGTCACCTTCGGCTACAACCTGGAGAGCAAACGCCTCGGGAAGAAAGCCATCATCAAGGTGGCCGACAAATACTTCACCCAGGCGGAGGTGAACAAGATCGCCATCACCGCCCCGTCCGCAAAGATCAACATCATCAAGGACTACGAGGTGAGCAAGAAGATGGAGCTGCAATTGCCTGACGAGATCATCGGCACGGCCAAATGCCGCAACCCGAAGTGCATCACCAACAACGAGCCGATGCTCTCCAAATTCAGGACCATCGACAAGAGCAAGGCACTCCTCAAATGCTTCTACTGCGAACGTATCGCACAGGCGGAGGAGTTGGAGATATTGTAAGCCTACCCGTCTATCGGACGGAGACGAATAAAAAGGACAAGCGAGGGTGCGTCAAAAGATAGCTGTTGACGCACCCTCATCATTTATCGGCAGGTCATCATGCTTCCCCACACAAGGGATATATGTTCCTTTTACCACGATGGCTTTGCCGTGTCGGATATTTCACAATCATCTACTATTTAGCTATTTACGATCTACAATTCCTGGGAAACGGAAAGTATAGCCCCTTCTACTATGTAAAAATATCAACTCCTCGTTTATTTTACTTGTTTTCCCGATAATTATGTTGCGTTTTTTCAGAAAAAACATATATTTGTAATAATTATATACTTCGTTTTTACATTCATGGTGTGTATAAATCAACAAAGTGCTATTTAATATGAACGCATGGGCTCAATGGGCCTATGATATTGGTTGTTAATAATATATTGTTATGCTTATGTGTGAAATTTTTACCAAAAAATTCCAAAGGCCTTGCATAAGTCATGGTCTGCGACGGAAGGGATGGATAGTGTTGTCCATGCTCTTTTCCCTATTGTTCTTTTCGTATCAGTCGGCCGCAGCTGCCGAAGTAGTTTACGGAGTATTCAACGAGAGTGAATCCACCTTCACCTTGAAGTACGGGGAAGATCCCGGCGAGGGCACCTACACCTACGCTCCGGAATTGCCTTCCGGCTACATTTGGGAGGTGGCGTGGGAAGCAGATCCCAGTTCAAATATACCTAAAAGTGTCTGGAAGTCTGGCACCACATACCTAAACGGACATCAGGGGGTAGAAAAGGTGGTCATAGACCCGACTGTCAAGTCATACCGTCCCACCACTCTTGCGGGATGGTTTTATCATTTACATGCAAAAACGATCGAAGGGATGGAGAATCTAGTGACGGATGATGTAACCAGCATGGAATCCATGTTCGAAGGATGTGCCAATTTACAATCGGTGAATCTGAGCAGTCTCAACACGAGCAAGGTGACCAACATGAATTACATGTTTGCCGGATCTGGCCTTAAATCACTGGATATCAAAAATTTCAACACAACGAATCTGAGAGACATGTCCGGAATGTTCCATACCGTGCTAGGCATAGAAGTGCTGGATCTGAGCAACATGGACATTACATACGTGAAAGATGCGTGGAGGGTATTTGGAACAGAAGGAGGCGCTACTAAAAATTTGCGCACCATTATCGTCAACGACAGTTGGGATAAGTCACACTTCGCAGATGACTCCGAGCACCCGGACCAATTCGCAGGTTGTACAAAATTGGTTGGCGGTAAAGGAACAACCTTTAAGGGGGCCGGTAGCATCTATGCGCACATTGATGGCGGAGAGGATGATCCGGGCTATTTCACGTCGATGGAGGATCTTAAGCCGTATGCCATACCGTACGACATTCATTATGATATATCGGGCCGTGTTGACTCACTTGCCTTAAGGTTGTGTTACGGTGTCGACGCACCTAATGCACACAAGTTTAACAAAGGGAAATGGATTCTCAATCAAGACACGATTGATGGTGCGAAAGTGACAAACATTGTGATTGATCCATCGATGAAAGCCTATCGTCCGACTTCCCTCGTCAATTGGTTCAACGGCTTTTCCCGGATAAAAACAATTGAAGGGATGGAGAATCTGGTGACGGATTCTGTCAGAAGCATGGCTAGCATGTTCAGGGGATGTTCCTCCCTCGTTTCATTAGATTTAAGTCATTTCCGCACCGGTCAGGTTACCAGCATGAAGGGCATGTTCATGAGCTGCGGTTCAATTGAATCATTGGATGTGAGTTCGTTTGACACACGTAATGTAACGAGCATGGTTCAGATGTTCTGCGATTGTCACTCCCTCCGTTCGTTGGATCTGAGTTCATTCAACACCAATAACGTTACGGATATGATATACATGTTTAGGGACTGTAACAAATGCGCCAACTTGAATTTGACAAGTTTTAACACCCAAAACATCACCTCCATGAACGGTATGTTTATCAATTGTAAGAGTCTGGACACACTGGATCTATCCAGTTTCGACACCCGCAAAGTGACCGATATGGAATACATGTTCCACAATGACTCTTCCTTGACGACCATTTTCGTAAGTGATTGTTGGCGGACGGACTCGCTCACCGCACACGATAACATGTTCAAAGGGTGTGTCTCACTAGTTGGAGAAAAAGGCACAGCCTTCGACCTTAATCATACGGATAAGTCTTACGCCCACATCGATGAGGGGGAAGGAAATCCGGGCTATCTTTCTTACGGACGACAAGTTTATATCGAACGAGAGGGAGGTGTCCTTACTTTCCGCTATGGCATCGCTTCCGATAATTCATACATCTTACGCCAGAATGGCGAGCAAGGCATAGATTACTTCTGGCAGAGCAAAGTGAATCCAGACCTATCCGGAGGTAAACTTTATCCGGAAAACGACACGTTGGTTGTTATCGACCCTTCCATGAAGGCTTTCAAACCGTACACATTAAAGAATATGTTCGATGGGTTCAAGGGAATTAAGCATATTGTAGGATTGGATAATTTGGTTACGGACAACGTGACCGACATGAGTAGGATGTTCAATGATTGTAACAGCCTCGATTCATTGTATCTTGGTTCATTTAAGACGGACTATGTGACCGATATGAGCGGCATGTTCAACGAATGCTATCAACTCCGATCATTGTACCTTCGCTCATTTAAGACGGGTAACGTGACCGACATGAGCAGCATGTTCGCCGATTGCCTACGCCTCACCTCTCTGGATTTAAGCTCCTTCAACACGAGCAACGTGACCGACATGAATCACATGTTCCACTCAATGGCTTCTTTGAAAGCATTTGACCTGAGAGAGTTTAACACGAAGAAAGTCACTAACATGAGCGGCATGTTCTTTGGATGCCAATCGCTTACGGAGATTGATATCAAAAACTTTGAAACAGCCGAAGTGACAGATATGTCCGGTATGTTCGCAGATTGCAGAAAACTGGCATCCATAAAGCATAGTTTAAATACCAAGAACGTGACAACCATGAATAACATGTTCGGAAGTTGCTATAACCTTACGTACATGACCCAAATAACCCATACGACGGCCACGCTGAAGGACATGAGCTATATGTTTTCCGCCTGTGAAAAAATTGCCATCATCGATCTGCGGCTCTTTGATACTAAGAATGTAACCAACATGAACTGTATGTTCGCTGGGTGCACCAATTTGAAGCATATTGTAGTTGGTGATAAATGGAGTACAGCCTCCTTGGAGAAAGGTTATTATATTTTTGATGAATGTACAAATCTAGTCGGCAAATTAGGCACGAAATATAATGCAGCCATACATTATGACTCAATAAGCCACATACGCATAGATTCAGCCTATGCACACGTGGATGGGGAAGGTGGAAAGCCTGGGTATTTAACCGATGAACTCGTTCGGTATTTCGTGGCGGATTCAAGCGCACACACGTTGACGCTTTACCAAGGCTCATATATTCCGAAGAATGCGGTCACATTTAATTCCATCATGTTCAATAACAGCGATACTGTGCCTTGGAAAGACACCCGTTCGTTTGTTGACACGATCATAATCGATCCGACCTTCGCTTATTTAGAAAGCTATGCGAATATAGACAACGGATTCCCATTAAATTATTGGTTCTATGGGTTCGAACGGCTGAAGCGTATCAAGGGCCTTGAGAATCTCGAGATCAGCGTTATGAATTATACGTTCTATGGATGCAAAGATCTTGAATATATCGATCTGTCCACTCTCAGATTCAACCGTTCAGTCAATTCATGTAATACCTTTAACGGTGCATTTGCCGGTTGTTCCTCCTTGAAAAAAATCATCGTGGGGGATGATGTGCCGATGGCGATTGCTTATCAAGGCATGTTCGACGGATGTGACGCCTTAGTTGGAGGCTACGGGTCGAAAGTTAGTGACTTTAACGATTACCGTTTGGCAGCGCGTGTGGATGACCCCGACAAGTCCACAGGTGTGTTCACCTACTACAAATCAAGCATCATCTACAATTTGGATGGTGGCGCATGGAAAGATGGAAAGAAAGGTGTGGAAGAATTTGAGTTCCGGGATTGTCCTCTAACGATTAGCGACCCTGTCAAGGAGGATTACATTTTCGTTGGCTGGGAGGTCTCCCAAGAGGGTGGCTCGATCACGAGACTTGACACGCTCTCCACCTTGACGATCAATCAGGAGGATTTCTTCAACGTTCCATACACATGTACCGCTTTGTGGCAAAAGGATGGGTTTGTCATCAACTATATGGTGGATGGTGAATTGTATATGAGGGATACATTGGCCAGTGGTACCCCTATCACGCACGAAAGCATTCCTGCGCCTAAGAAGACCGGTTATACTTTTAAAGGATGGATAGGAAAGAAAGGCACGCCAACAACAATGCCGGACTATGATCTCACCTTTAACGCACTCTTCACCGTGAATGATTATGTCCTCACCTACAAGGTGGATGACAAGGTTTATCAGAAAGATACCATCGCTTTCGGTGATACGATTACGCCGATAGCCGGGCCTGCGAAGAAGGGCTATACATTTGACGGATGGGTAGGATTGCCGGAGACGATGCCGGCCGAGGACATTACAGTGACGGGCCTATACGTCCAAAGTACAGGCCTCTCATCGATCGGAAATGACGGGTTGCGCATCTGGACATCCGACGGGTCTCTCTTTATCCATGCATCCGCCGATTCTCCTTACCGCATCTATGATGCGCGTGGCACCCTCATTGCGGAAGGCGTCGCCAAGGATGTGACGCGAGTACCGCTTCCTCGCCAAGCCATCTACGTCATAGAGATCAAAGGACAAAAGGCCAAATTCGTTGTATACTAGCGCTATTTGAGACTCTAATAAAGACCGCGACGGCACTGGTTCGTGTGCCGTCGCGGTTTTTTAGTATCATTTAGGGAAACGAATATTTTCCGCGACACAAACATCGCAAAGCTGACTTTTGCCCCTACAGGGAGAAATTTGCCATGCCTCATACCACACCAGGGCGATGCCCTGGGCTATGTAAAGGGGTGCCCCTGCGGGGCGAATCAGCGCCGTCATAGTTGTGAATGTGAGGTGTACAGACAATGTATGTGCTAGTTCGGCCCTGTAAGAACATATCCGCACATCCCAAAGGAATCCTGCTAGGCGAGACATTACCACTATCGATACGAATAAGGGAACCCAGCCCCGTGTGATCCCCTCCCGTCCGCCCTGTAAGGGCATCAACATTATCTAGCCCAGGGCACCGCCCTGGGAAAACGAACGGAGGTTCAAATTCGCCCTGTAAGGGCAAAAGAAACATAAATTGGAGATACAACGCCCGGGACTCGAACCCGCGACCCCGACCTTGTCATGGCCATGGCCATGGCACACACAAACAAATCACACCTACCTCCACCAAACAAAAAAAGGACGCCTTCCAGCGTCCTTCTATTCTTCTGTCCTCCCTACGGAAAAGTACCGCAGGCGGGACTTGAACCCGCACGAACATTTCTGTTCAAAGGATTTTAAGTCCTTCGTGTCTACCATTCCACCACTGCGGCATCCTTAGAGCGAAAAACGGGACTCGAACCCGCGACCCCGACCTTGGCAAGGTCGTGCTCTACCAACTGAGCTATTTTCGCATTTTCTCGCTACTCTCGCTTCCCATCAGTGCCGCAACTCTCCTTGCCAAGGTCGGAACCGTTCCCTATTATCAGGGGACAAGGTCGTGCTCTACCAACTGAGCTATTTTCGCATTTTCTCGCTACTCTCGCTTCCCATCAGTGCCGCAACTCTCCTTGCCAAGGTCGGAACCATTCCCTATTGCTAGGGGGCAAGGTCGTGCTCTACCAACTGAGCTATTTTCGCATTTCTATTTCAACACTTCCGAAAGGACTCTCCCTTTCCTTTTTTGCGTTGCAAAGATAATAATAATTTTATTTCCCTCCAACAATTTTTTTAATTTCATTCAATTTATTTAATGCTTCTATCGGTGTGAGGTTATTTATGTCCAAATGATTGATCTCGTCACGGACCGCCTCTAGGATAGGATCGTCCAATTGGAACAAGCTAAGTTGCACTGCCTCAGGCTTTTTCTTCGCTGGTTTAGAACCATCTGAGATAGGGCTCTTGGAATTGCCCACCTCCAACTGCTCCAGAATTTCATTGGCGCGGTTGACCACCTTATTCGGCAATCCGGCCAATTTCGCCACATGAATACCGAAACTATGCTCACTACTACCCCTCACCAGTTTACGCAGGAAAATCACTTTACCATCCACCTCCTTCACGGAGACGTTGTAGTTCTTGATCCTAGGGAAAAGTTTCTCCATCTCGTTCAACTCATGGTAGTGCGTGGCGAAAAGGGTCTTCGCCTTCGCCTTCGGATGCTCATGGATATACTCCACGATGGACCAGGCGATGGAGATACCGTCGTAGGTGCTGGTTCCCCTACCCAACTCGTCGAAGAGCACCAAACTCTTCTGCGAGAGGTTGTTGATGATGCTCGCCGCCTCGTTCATCTCGACCATAAAGGTGGACTCACCCATGGAGATGTTGTCGGACGCCCCCACCCTCGTGAAGATCTTGTCCACCACACCAATCGACGCAGCATCCGCAGGCACGAAACAGCCTATCTGCGCCATCAGCACGATCAAGGCGGTCTGCCTCAACAATGCGGACTTACCCGCCATGTTAGGACCCGTGATCATGATGATCTGCTGGGACTGCGAATCGAGCGTCAAATCATTCGCCACATACTGCTCCCCGATCGGGAGCTGCCGCTCGATGACAGGGTGACGACCCTGCTTGATATCTATCACATCACTATCATTAACCGCCGGACGCACATAACGGTTCTCCTCCGACGTCTTCGCGAAGGACATCAGCACATCCAGCTTCGCCACAAGGTTCGAATTGACCTGAATGGCCGGTATGTACTCCGTCAGTTCAAGCACCAACTCGTTGAATATCTGCGTCTCCAGAGACAATATCTTCTCCTCCGCACCTAAGATCTTCTCCTCGTACTCCTTCAGCTCCTGCGTGATGTAACGCTCCGCTGCCGTCAAAGTCTGCTTGCGGATCCAATCCTCCGGCACCTTGTCCTTGTGCGTGTTGCGCACCTCGATATAGTAGCCAAAGACATTATTGTAGCTCACCTTCAAGCTCGGGATACCCGTGCGTTCAGACTCACGCTGCTGCAACTGCAAGAGGTAATCCTTCCCCGAGTGGGAGATGTTACGTAGATCATCCAGTTCGGCGGATACACCGTTCGCGATCACACCGCCACGGTTCAACATGTTCGGCGGATCCATCGTGATGGTACGCTCTATCTTCTCACGTATGTTCGGGCACGGGTTCAACTGCTCGCCGATACGCCGCAAACCATCGTTATCGCTCGCCAGGCAAGCCTCCTTAATCGGCAGGATAGCACCCAAGGCCACCTTCAGCTGCACCACCTCGCGAGGAGTGACGCGCCCCACCGCCACCTTGGAAATCACACGCTCCAAGTCGCCGATAACCGACATATTCATGTCGAGCGTCTCCTTCATGTCCGGGCTTCTGAAAAACTCGTCCACGATATTGAGGCGCTCCTCGATCGGCTTCACATCCTTCAACGGGAAGGCCACCCAACGCTTCAGCAGGCGGGCGCCCATCGGGGTGATGGTACGGTCGATGATGTTGACGAGTGTCTTACCGCCCTCATGCATCGTGCCATAAAGTTCCAGATTGCGGATGGTGAACTGGTCCAACCACACGTACTTGTCCTCCTCGATACGGGACAAATGGGTGATATGGCTGATCTGCGTATGCTGGGTCATGTCCAGGTAGTGAAGGATAGCTCCGGAAGCCACGATACCCAGCTTCAAGTTCTCCACACCGAAGCCCTTCAGGTTCTTCGTCTCGAAATGTTTCAGGAGTCTATCGTGAGCAGCCTCGGAGGTGAAAATCCAGTCCTCCAGTTCATAGGTGAAGAAGCGGGAACCGAAGTTCTCCTCGAACTCCGCCCTTTTGGTCCGCTCGAAGAGGACCTCCTTCGGCATGATACCGTTCAGCAGTTTATCCACATATTCGCAGGTGCCCTGAGCCGTCAGGAACTCGCCCGTGGAGATATCCAGGAAGGCGACACCCGCCATTTTCTTCTCGAAATGGACCGCCGCTAGGAAGTTGTTCTCCTTGTGGTCCAATATATTATCATTGACAGCGACACCCGGCGTCACCAGCTCCGTGATGCCACGCTTCACCAGTTTCTTGGTCAGCTTAGGGTCCTCCAGTTGGTCGCAGATGGCCACACGTTTACCCGCGCGCACCAGTTTCGGCAAATAAGTATCCAACGCATGATGAGGGAAACCAGCCAGTTCGACCGACTGGGCCGCACCGTTCGCACGCTTGGTCAGCGTGATTCCCAATATTTCGGAAGCCATCACCGCATCCTGCAAGAACGTCTCATAAAAATCGCCCACACGGAACAGCAGGATCGCATCAGGATGCATCGCCTTGAACTCCAGGTACTGCTTCATCAAAGGCGTTTCCACTACATTTGCCATTTCAGTATCAATTTATCAAATCATAGGTAGGACTGAGAGGCATACATCCTCACGTCACCCACTGTAATTTCATTACCGCACAATATAACCATACGCTCCACCGCATTCCGCAACTCACGTATATTACCACCCCAGCGATACTTCTTCATCTCCTCTTTCGCGTCAGCGGAGAAGATCTTTGTCGGAATACCCTGCTCGTCGCAGATCACGCTTAGGAAATAATCCACCAACTCTGGGATATCTTCCAAACGCTCACGCAGAGGCGGCACATGGATGAGGATGACGCCCAAACGATGGTACAGGTCCTCCCTAAAGTTTCCCTTTTGTATCTCTTCTAATAAATTCTTATTGGTTGCGGCAAAGACACGCACGTCCACCTTCAGGCTCTTATCGCTACCCACACGTGTGATCTCGTTCTCCTGCAAGGCGCGTAGCACCTTAGTCTGTGCGGATAGGCTCATGTCGCCGATCTCGTCCAGGAAGAGCGTACCACCATTGGCCTGCTCAAACTTGCCGATACGTTGTTTCACGGCAGAGGTGAAGGAACCCTTCTCATGACCGAACAGCTCACTCTCGATCAACTCAGAAGGGATAGCGGCGCAGTTAACCTCCACGAAAGGATTGTTCGAGCGGGCGCTGGATTTGTATAGCATCTTCGCCACCACCTCCTTACCCGTTCCGTTCTCTCCCGTGATCAACACCTTAGCGTTAGAGGCCGCCACGCGCTCGATGACCGAGCGGAGATGTTCCATCGCGGGGGAGTGACCGATCATCGTCACGTCCTTGGATATTTTCTTCTTCAGGGTCTTGGTCTCTTGCACCAAGCTCTTACGCTCCATACCGTTACGCACGCAGACCAATAGGCGATTCAAATCCAAAGGCTTCTCGATAAAATCGAAAGCACCTATTTTCAGGGATTCAACCGCCGTATCGATGGTGCCGTGGCCGGAAATCATCACAACCGTCTGGTCGGGGTTCTCCTTCTTGATATTACCCAGAACCTCTATACCATCCATCTTAGGCATCTTAACGTCGCAGAACACCAAGTCATAATGCTCGTTTTTCAGCTTGTCAAGTCCATGGATTCCATCCTCCGCCACATCGACTGAGTATCCCTCGTTCTCCAAGATATCCTTCAGCGTGTTTCGTATGCTTCTTTCGTCATCAATAATTAGAATATCCATAATAACTTAAATAAAAACTACTTGGAAACAACCGAGGACATAGGGTATTTCGTGTTACTTATGTCATTCAACATGACCTTCACGTAACCCACCTTGATCTTAGCCTCGATATACAATGGCACATGGTTCTCATCGTTCGAGACATAGATCGACATCGCGTCCTCCTCTTCGAAGATATCCCCAGTGACCAATTTAGGCGTAAACTTAAGCGCCTTATATTTCTTCTTGTTCTTCAGCTTAATAGTCTCCTCTCCGCAATATTTCACAGTGAGGTCATATATCTCTTTATCCAACACCAAGCGGAAAGGGATCATCTGTCCCTTCTTCACCTTCTTCATGTCCACGCTACGGATATGGTAGCAGGAGGTGATCAAATCCAGAACACCCCTTTGGATCGGCAGGGAGTCGTACGACATCTTGCCACGCTTGTTGAAATCGAAATAGACCTTCGAACCCTTATCGTTCTCCTTCCAATCGAAGCGATAGCGTTTGTCGCTAAAATAACTATCCTCATGCTTCACCTCCTTGTAATAGAGTGGCAGAAGGCCCTTCTGCTGGACCGTCACGGAGAAGGTGTCACGGATACAATAGAACCTATCGAAAGATTTGATCGTGGATCCCGCCAGTTGCAAGTCAAAAAGGGGCACGTTCTTATCCACACGTTCCTTCACGGAGAAATTAACATTCCCCGCATGGAGCCAAATCGGCCCCAAATTGAAATAGATGTGGTAGGTGGCCCTCTCCCCGCCCTTGAAGGCGATTTCGTCACTCATGAACTTGTCGGACGAAAACGCGGACGGCAGAATGAACAGCAGCGATATAATGAATAACAATGTCTTCTTCATAATCCAAAAATTTAAATTGTTCATTAGATTGGCTGATGAGGATCACCGAGTAACGCACACACCCGGAACGTCTGCCGACGCGACCGTCCGATTAATCCGCATGCACCCGGGTGAACATTCTGCTCCACCGGATGTTGAACGGGAAGGACTTATCCTCATCAAGAGACAACCAGATGAAAATCGGTTTTCCGACGATATGGTCCTCTGGAACATAGCCCCAGAAGCGGGAGTCCGCCGAATTATGTCTGTTGTCACCCATCATCCAATAATAATCCATCTTAAACGTATAGGAATCAGCCACCGCACCGTTGATGAAGATCTGTCCGTTCTCGACCTTCAGTTCATTCCGCTCGTAATTACGGATCATCTGCTCATACAATGGCAAAGTAGCCAAGTCCAAGTGAATCTTATCACCCTTCTTAGGGATGTAGATAGGGCCGAAGTCATCCCTCGTCCAATTTTTCTCCATGGTATATGGGAAGGTCGTACCGCCAAAGGAAGCCGGTTCCTCCTTGATGGAGACGACGCCTGAATACTTCCTCATCTCCGCCACAGACTTCTTCGTGAGCGGCAATCGGTAGAGGTAAGGCACCGCACCCGTCGAGTCACCATAGCCAAGGCTCCGCACGCTTATCGGATCGATCAATATCCTATCCTCTTTGCGCACCTCCAGTTTCTCGAAGAACTTAGGGGTGATGGTGGAAGTGCACTCCACCAGATAATTAGCCTGCAATCCAGGGATCTCCTTCTCCGGTTTGCCGTTCGTATAGACCACTCCTCCGATGATCTGCAAAGTGTCACCCGGCAGTCCGACGCAACGCTTCACATAGTTTTCGCGGCGGTCGACAGGTCTGGCGACAATCTCACCGAACTCACGCTTGGAGTTCCACACCCTATCTCTTCCGTAGGACTGCACCAAAGAGTAATAGTCACAGTTCTGCCTATTCAGCGCCACGGTGTCACCGGCAGGGAAATTAAACACCACAATGTCACCCCTCTCGACTGACTCGAATCCCTTCAGACGTTTGTATTCCCACTGAGGATGCTCTATGTAGGACTTGATGTTCAGTATCGGCAACGTATGCTGCGCCAACGGGAAGGAGAGCGGTGTCATCGGGCAGCGCGGACCATAGTTCATCTTGCTGACGAAGAGGAAGTCGCCCACCCGCAACGTCTTCTCCAAGGAAGGAGAAGGAATTTTATAGTTCTGGAAGATATAAAGATTAACGATATAGACCGCGACGAGTGCGAAGATGATCGCATCCACCCACTCGGCGAGCCACTTCAGAACCGGGTTCTCAGAGTTTTTCCAACCACCCCAAGGCACATACTTGGTGATGTAGATATCCAGCGCAAAAGGGATGAGCAACAGCAGCCACCATGCGCCCGACCAAATCAGGAAAGCCAAGATCAGGAGGACCACAAGAGCGAACTTCACCCATTGTCTCGCACTTGCCGAGAGAATGCGTTCCAAAAATGTTTTTTTCTCTGACGATGTTTTCTTCTCTGATGACATAACTCTTTCCTTTAGAACTTAAACATGTCCGACATTCCGAAGAAGCCCTTCTTTCCAGCGGCGAATTCAGCGGCAACCACTGCGCCGAGGGCGAATCCTTCACGGCTCTTCGCATCATGTGTCATGGTGATGCTATCCACTTCAGATTCGTACCGGATGGTATGTATGCCTGGCACCTCACCTTCGCGGATGGACTTGATGGCGAGGTCCGTCGGCTTGCTCTCCACCTCCTTGGTCCATGCGTTTTTGCGGTCCAAGTTAGCGAGGATACCCTCCGCCAACGTGATGGCAGTGCCACTTGGAGCATCCAATTTGTGGATGTGGTGAACCTCTGTCATCTCCACATTATAGTTAGGGAATTGGTTCATAATCTGGGCCAGTTTCTTGCTGATAGCATTGAAGACATAAACACCGATGCTATAGTTAGAAGACCAGAAGAGCGTCTTCCCGTTCTTCTCTACTTCGTCCTTCAGGGCGGCGGCGTTCCAACCCGTCGTGCCGCAAACCACCGGCACATTGGCGGCGAAACACCTCTTCACGTTCTCCAAGGCCGTCTCAGGTCTGGTAAATTCTATGGCGACGTCCGCACTCTTGAAAGCGGCGGATTCAAAATCCTCCAAGTTGTTAATGTCTATAGTGGAAACGATCTCATGTCCTCTCTCCCGCGCGATACGTTCGATGATGTGTCCCATCTTACCGTAACCAATTAATGCAATCTTCATATGTCAAAATATTATCGTTTTTGGCAAAGATACGAAAAAAGCGCATAGAGAATGCGCCATGCGTCAAAATATACATTCGGGGAAAAACTTTTTCACCATTTTTAACCACAAGCGATCCGCCCTGACTCGACGTCCGATTGGCACAAAAAAAGCGGTGAGACCGAAGTCACACCGCCCTATTCTTGTCCGACCCCGGGAGTGGGATCAGTTATTTACTAAGTTCCTCTTTGGACATTTGGTCAGGCTCAGGGATCTTCCCTTCATTCTTCTCGTACTCATCCGCTTCTTTGGCCTGCTCCTTGATCAGTTCCCTGCGATTCAGCAGCACACCCATGTCGTACTTCATCGTATCCTTCACATTGCCGGCATCGTCCTTCAGCAGCCAGTTGCCGTGTTTTTTCCCGCCAACATACAATCCCTCAATGACAGGGAAGTCATGGCCCTCATATAGTTTGTAAACACCATCCTCGACACCCATCTTGAAAGGAGACTCCGAATAGAGTTTGCCATCTTCCAGATAACGGCTTTGGAGGCCATCCATCTTACCGTTCTTGTAAGGCGTCTTCTCGATCAGTTCACCCGTTTTGGCGAACGATTTCACGGTATCCACGAGGACACCCTTCGCATAGTGTTCGATCAGGGAAACCTTACCGTCCACGTAATAGATCCACTCGCCCTCTTTTTCCTTGCCGATATAAGCGCCTTGGGCAGCCTTCGTCAGACCATCGTTCTCATAAATGACGATAGCGGATGTCTCATTCTCCCCATATTGTTGGATAGACTTCAACACCCCATTTTCATAATATCTCTTGAAAGTGCCGACAGGTTGGCCGTCTTTGAACTCTCCCTCGTACATGAAATAACCATTGCCGTAAGGTTTCTTCCACACGCCCTGTTTACGCCCCTTCGAATCCACTTCGTTGATGGAGAAAACGGAGGAGGAGAGTAAGCTAACAACCAATAAAAAGAATATTCTTTTCATAACTCTAATTAATCTAGATCGCACGCACAAATATATAAAAAAACGGATTCAAATGATACGTTGAAAAAGAAAAAAACGGGGATGAAAGAATTCACCCCCGTTAAATATCCAACGATCTATCGATTATTCAGAAACGACCTCGAAGTTGATCTCGGCAGAAACCTCTTTGTGAAGTTTAACTGTCGCCTTGTAAGAGCCAAGCTCCTTAACATTGTCGTTGATATAGATAATCTTTCTGTCGATATCGAATCCTTGCTTAGCCAAAGCCTCAGCGATTTGGATGTTATTAACAGAACCGAAGATAGTGCCAGTAGCGCTGGTCTTCGCACCGATCTGCAATGAAACACCGTTCAACTTAGCAGCCAAAGCCTCAGCGTCTGCCTTGATCTTAGCCAACTTGTGAGCGCGTTGCTTCAAGTTCTCTTCCAATTGTTTCTTGGCAGATGGAGTAGCCAAGATTGCCTTTCCCTGAGGAATGAGGTAGTTACGGCCATAACCGTTCTTTACCTTCACAACATCGTCCTTGTAACCCAAGTTCTGTACGTCTTGCAATAAAATGATTTCCATTGTTCGTTCCTCCTTTTTTTATTTCATCAAATCGGTTACAAATGGAAGCAACGCCAAGTGGCGAGCTCTTTTCACTGCTTGAGCGACCTTCCTTTGGTACTTCAAAGAGGTTCCGGTGAGACGGCGAGGCAAAATCTTACCTTGCTCGTTCAAGAACTTCTTCAAGAACTCAGGGTCCTTGTAGTCAATATACTTGATACCGCTCTTCTTGAAACGGCAATACTTCTTCTTCTTAACATCCACCGTCGGAGGAGTTAGATATCTGATTTCTGATGAATTTTGTGCTGCCATTTTTAAGCCTCCTTTTCTTTGTTAGATTTTAAACTTCTTCTTTTTGCCGCATACTCAACAGCATATTTGTCGAGCTTAGTGGTAAGGAAGCGAATCACTTTCTCGTCACGACGATACTGGGTCTCCAACATATCGATCGTAGCAGGCTCTGCCTTGAACTCTATCAAGCAATAGAATCCAGTGGTCTTTCCTTCAATAGGGTATGCCAAATGGCGAAGGCCCCATTGCTCCTCGCTGATAATCTCAGCACCGGCGTCCGTCAAAACGCCTTTGAATTTTTCCGCCGTTTCCTTCATCTGATTGTCAGATAAAACGGGAGTCAAGATGAAAACGGTCTCGTACTGATTTAACATAAAACTAAATATTAATTAATTACTAATCCCAAAAGGGAACGCGAATATAGATATTATTTTCCATACTCGCAAAAATATTGCCATTAACTTTTTTCACAAGCACTCAACGGGTTACGTCCGGCCCCCGCCGGCTACCCGGCAGGGCACCGGGGAAAATCAAGGCTCAGCCTCAACCTCAACAGCAGGAGCGTCAACGCTGACATTCTCCTCCGCCGCCCAATTCTTTTGGGACATCTGGAACTTCATGGCCGCGGAGACGCCGAACTTCACCGCCTCCTTTATCACTGTGGCATTGACCTTGGAGAGTTTTTTGCCTACAGGAGATTTATAGAAATTCACCAATGTGCTGAAGTCCTCTTCCGTCATCGTCGGATAGCCAGCCTCCATCATAAGCGTACCCATGTTGTCGGTCAGATATTTCGTCGAGGCTTTCACGTACTCACGATCATCCTTATCTTGGGAGGCGGACAATGAGACGACTTGCTTTATCATCATATTTATAGATTCGCCCAAACCCGAGATTTTACTATACTCCTGGAACATCTTCTGATAGCTCTTAGGCAAGGTGGATTTAACATCCTCAGCCTTCTGTCCCATTGCGATTTTCAGGATATTAGGGTATAATTTCTGCTGCAGCACGGCCTGTGACTCTTCGCTGTCATAAATAGCGGAATGTTCCAACGCTGATTTTCCCGCACCTTCAGAATAGAATGCTATCACCTCCTTCATATCCTGTTCCGTAAACACCGGCTTATAGATATCCAGCAACCAATCTATGTAATCCTTGGTGAGCACTTCGTCAAAATACTTGGCAGTTCTCTGAGCGGCCAAATCCTCAGGGCAACCCATGCCAACGAGGATCGGGGAAAAACTCTTCACCACTTTATCCTTTTTCTGCATGAAAGAGTTTGTGCTGCACTTTTTAGTGAGCTCCTGCAATGTCTGCAAATAAGAATCCTCAGCATCCTCCGCGAAACAGGAGGCCAAACTTCCCCCCATCAATATCGATATCAAGGAAACAATTCTGATTAAAAAAAATCTTTTCATACTACAATTCACTTATTATTATACAATTAAACATTATCATTTTCACACGGGGTTGTTGTCCTCCACCGGTTCATCTTCCGGCGTCGCCTCCATCACCTTCGGAGGATGTTTCCCATATTCCTCTTCCAAAAAGATATCCACTCTTTCTCCCAGCGTCAAGTAATAGTCGTCAATGTTCGAGAATGCCTTTTGGCCTATCCGACAGAACTTCCCGCCCAACTTGGACGAGTTGAAGTCGTGCATGAAGCGAAGATCCTCCAGCGTCACTTTCGGATATGCGAGTTGCATCAACACCACGATAACATTACTGGACATATATTCCAAGAAGAGTTTCTCGAAACCTCCATTCGCCCTATCTCCCATGAAATAGAGGGATTCGGACGCTAAAGCGGATTCATCGTGAATAGAAGAACGGATAAAGGAGCGGAACAACTTCTGATACTCCTTGGGCAAATCACATTTTTTCTTGGTCACCTTCCTTTCGACAATTATTTCCGCTATATCGACGCAGAGGCGGTCCTCAAATTTCTTTCTGAATTCTTCCGACTCAAGATAATCCAAGTCCTCCTTGGCTCGCACACCTTGATCTGACTCGAAGAGAGACAAGGCGGTTCGCATATCCTCGGCCGACACTTCCTCGACAAAATATTGCTCGACGTATCCGAGGAAAAAATCATAGTAAAACTCTTCAAAAAAACGGTTCATAAGTTTTTGGGCCTCCAGTTCCGAATAGTCCAAATCCAACGCCTTATGCTTATAGGAGGAGCGCAATCCCTGAGAATCGTCAAATCCCTCAAAATTAACAATATGGCTGTTAATGCACTCTTTCATCAAATTCGTATAAGTGGAATCTTCCGCCGCCCATACGCATCCAAACGAACAGAACATCACAACAAACAGCGTCCAACAGTATTTCGTATATCTATCCAGTCTTGTCATATGCGATTGATTATACAAACAAATATAAGAATTTTTGCACATATCTACGGGTCTCATAAAAAAAATTTGGGCGACCCTCACGGGCAACCCAAACATAACACTGTATTACTTTTAAAATACTACCATTGAAAAACACAATATCTAAACGAAGCAACTTAAAAAATATTGCATCGTACTTCTCATATTTTTTTAATCAGTAGGTCAATATCTCCAGTCCGTTCTCCGTCATCACAAAGGTGTGCTCCCACTGTGCGGAAGGCAATCCGTCGCGCGTGGTCACCGTCCAACCGTCTATGCGGCTGAAATTGACCGGATATTTACCCATATTGATCATCGGCTCGATGGTGAAGACCATACCTGGCACCAAGAGCATACCCGTACCTGGCTTACCGTAATGGTCCACCTGCGGTTCTTCGTGGAATGCGAGTCCCACGCCATGTCCCGAGAGATCACGGACAACAGAATAACCATTCTTCTTCGCATGCTGTTCGATGGCGAAGCCTATATCCCCCACAAAACCGTAAGGCTTGGCAGCCTCCATGCCTATTTTCAGGCATTCGCGGGTAACCTCCACCAACCGCTTCTTCTCCGGGGAGACCTCACCGATGCAGAACATACGGGAGGCATCGCTATAATAGCCATTCAGGATCGTGGAGACGTCCACATTGATGATGTCGCCCTCCTTCAGAATCGTTCGCGGATTAGGAATACCATGGCAGACCACCTCGTTGATGGAGGTGCAGACGCTCTTCGGAAATCCTTCGTAGTTGAGCGGCGCAGGAATGGCACCATGAGAGGTCGTATAGTCATATACAAGCTTGTCGATGTCTTCGGTGGACATTCCCGCACGGATTTCACGTTCCACGAGGTCCAGCACACCCGTATTGACCACACCGCTTTGGCGTATACCCTCAATCTGTTCAGGCGTTTTTATCAGTTTACGAGGCGGCACTAAGAACCCGCGACTCTCGTAAAACATCACTTTTTTCTCCATTTCAGTGGCTTCCCGGTCTTTCGGGACGAACCACAATCTACGACCTTTCCCCATAGAACAAACACTTTCCGTGCGCAAACAGAACGCACATCCGCAAAATTACACATAAAAAAGTGATTCTGCGAACGTGCGACCTAAAATTTTTCCACAAACGGGCGGATTAACCCTCCATGATCTTCATCTGTTGACGGACAGACTCCGCATGGATGGCCTCGAAGACCACCTTCATGAACTCGTCGTCCATCTCCATGGCGGAACCAGCCTCCACACGCTTGTTGATGATCTCGTCGTAACGTTGGGTTTGGAGGATGGCCATCTCATGCTCCTTCTTGTAGATACCGATTTCCCTCGCCACACGCATACGTTTCGCCAACATCTCCGTCAAATCCATGTCGATCTCGTCGATTTGCTTACGCAGCTCCGCGAGGTTCTCCGTCGTCTGGTTGGTCTCCCTGATCACGAGGTTGTTGAGGATGAGGGAAAGGACATCCGGTGTGAGTTGCTGGGAAGCGTCGCTCCATGCGTGGTCAGGATCGCAGTGAGACTCGATGATGAGACCGTCGAACTGGAGGTCCATCGCCTGCTGGCAAAGTGGGGAGATGAGGTCACGTCGACCGGAGATATGGCTTGGGTCGCAGATGATCGGCAACTCAGGGATGCGGCGGTGCAACTCGATTGGAATGTGCCACTGCGGAAGGTTTCTATAGAGTTTCTTGTCGTAGGTGCTGAAACCTCTGTGGATAGCGCCCAAACGCTTGATGCCCGCGTTGTTGATACGCTGCAAAGCACCGATCCACAATTCGAGGTCAGGGTTGACAGGGTTCTTCACGAGGATAGGCACGTCCACACCCTTCAAAGTGTCGGCGATCTCCTGCACAGCGAATGGGTCAGCCGTGGTACGCGCACCGATCCAGAGCAGATCCACGCCATACTTCAGAGCCTCCTCGACGTGCTTAGCGGTAGCCACCTCGGTAGCGACGAGCATGCCCGTCTCCTTCTTCACCTGCTGCAACCATGGCAAAGCCGTCACACCGTTACCCTCGAAGCCCCCCGGCTTGGTACGTGGTTTCCACACACCTGCGCGGAACACCTTGATACCGTTCTTAGCCAACTGCTTAGCAGTATCCATCACTTGTTCTTCCGTCTCCGCGCTACATGGTCCCGCGATCACCAAAGGACGTTTGTCTTCAACACCCTTCAAATTCAATTTCTCTAATTCCATAATCTTTGTATTAAACTTATTATTAATTATTTATGTTATTTCTCAAATCGTTTGTCTACCTACCTCGTATTCACCCAACACACGCATCTCGTTGGTCAATGGCCTGACGGCGGCGAGCGCCTCCTGGTAGCGTTGGTACTTCTCGAATTGCAGGTCGATATAGAACTGGTACTCCCACTCCCTACCGATGATAGGGGTAGATTGGATTCTTGTCAGGTTCATCTTGTAGAAGGACAAGATGGAGAGGATTTGGGCGAGACTACCCTCCTCATGGGAGAGCACCAGCAGGAGAGAGGCCTTGTTCGGGAACTTCCCCTTGTTCATCTCCTCCACCTTCGCTTCGTCGGCGACGACTAGGAAGCGGGTGAAGTTACGTTTGTTGGTCTCGATGCCCTTGGCAAGGATCTGCAGTCCATAGATCTCAGCCGCCAGTTCGCCGCAGATAGCCGCCTTGCCCATCAGTTTCTGCTCGGCCACCATCCGTGCGCTCGATGCGGTATCGTCGTACTCCACAGCCTTGAGGTGACGGTTCTCTTTGAGGAAGTTCTGGCACTGCATCAGGGCGATGGGGTGCGAGTAGACCTCCTGGATATCGGCGAGGTCCTGATCAGGAAGGGCAACCAAGTTGTGCTTGATGCGCAGTTTCTGTTCCCCGGCGATGCGCAACCCGCTGTCCGCCAACAATGTATGGTTCTGCAACAGGCTACCCGCGATGGTGTTCTCGATAGCGACGATGCCTATCATGTCCTTATCGGCGCAGACCGTCTCAAAGAGTTTGTCGAAGTGATCACATGGTACGATATCGACCTCTTCACCCCTGAAATACTCTCTTGCGGCAATGTCATGGAAACATCCTGCAATACCTTGAATGGCAACTCTCTTCTTCATATTCCTAACTCTATTCATTAAAAAGTCCCACCTCGTTTACCAAGGTGGGACTCAAAATTTCAACAATAACGAACCTCACCTTATGAACCTCATAAAGTAAAAAAAGTAGTAATAATAAAAACACCAATTGTTCGTCATCGCTTTATTCTTTTAATCTCTGTAACAAAAAAGTCCCGCATTTCTGCGGGACCTTATTTCGATTGATTGATTACTCATTAATAAAATAGAAGTCCCGCTCTTACCTCACAAAGTAAAAGTAGTAAAAATAATATGAGAAAAAATTCTTCATTGTTCTTCTATTTTGATGTGCAAATTTACAAAATTTTCCGGAACACAAAACGATTTGTCACATTTTTTTCAAAATATTTCACAGCATGTCACGAGGAGGGGTCTGGCAAACGGCTGTTGGGATTTGCTGATTTTACTATTTGACGATTTACGATTTACAAATAGGGACGCCAAACACATGACGGGGCCATTAGTTTTTAAGGGCGGTATACATACCGCAGAACTGAGGGAACTTTAGGTGGAGACGCAAGATTTTGCGTCTCTACGAGGGGAACCGACCGCTATACAATATGCGTGTTCATGGGAAAGGGAGCGCATGAAATAGGGACGCAAAAATTGACGACACCATTGGCCTTTAACGGCGAGGGATATGTATAATCGCAGAAACGAGGCTACGTTAGGTGGAGACGCAAGATTTTGCGTCTCTACGAGGGGAAACCGACCGCTATACAATATGTGCGTTCATGGGGAAGGGAATGCGCATGAAAAAGGGACGCCAAACAAATGACGTCCCCACAATTCTTAATTGACTTCGTCGAACTGACGTTTCTTAATTCAAAATTCAAAATTCTCAGATGCTCCACTCGAAGCCATCCTTAGTATCCTTCACGTTGAAGCCCAAGGCAGCCAATTCGTTGCGGATCTTATCGCTGGTCGCCCAATCCTTGTTCGCCTTCGCCTGCTTGCGGATTTCGAGCAAGAGGTCGACAGCGCCCTTGTAGGCGTCGCTATGGCTATCGGCCGCAGCGGAGAGTCTCAGTCCGAGGATATCGACAAGATAGAGTTGGAACAATGATTTCAGCTCCTCCAAGTCGGCGGCGGAGATGGTACCCTTGCCATCGGTCACCGTATTGATCGCCTTGGCCACCTCGAAGAAATAGGAGATGACGATAGGCGTGTTCAGGTCGTCGTTCATCGCCTCCTCGCACTTCTCACGCAAGCCAGCCACATCCACGGTCGTTGTGGCGGCCGGAGTGATCTTTTGCAGACGTGCGTAGGCGTCGGTAAGACGTTCCAGACCCTTCTCGGAAGCTTGCAAAGCCTCGTTGCTGAAGTCCACCGTGCTACGGTAGTGCGCCTGAAGGATGAAGAAGCGGATGGTCATCGGCGAGTAAGCCTGCGTGAGCAAAGAGTGGCTACCCGTGAAGAACTCGTCCAAAGTGATGAAGTTACCCAACGACTTACCCATCTTCTTACCGTTGATGGTGATCATGTTGTTGTGCATCCAGTAGTGGACCGTCTCCTTGCCAAGCGCGGCGGTCGACTGGGCGATCTCACATTCATGGTGCGGGAAGACCAAGTCCATTCCACCACCGTGGATATCGAACTCCTCGCCGAGGTATTTCGTGCCCATGGCGGAGCACTCCATGTGCCAACCAGGGAAGCCGTCGCTCCAAGGGGAAGGCCAGCGCATGATATGTTCAGGTTGCGCCTTCTTCCACAGAGCGAAGTCTAAAGCGCAATGCTTCTCGTCCTGTCCATCCAGCTCACGGGTCGTCTCCAAGAGGTCATCGATGTTCCTTCCGGAGAGTTTACCGTAGTGGTGGTCCTTGTTATATTTCTTCACGTCGAAGTAGACGGAGCCCTCGCTCTCGTAGGCGTAGCCAGCGTCCAGGATCTTCTTCACGAACTCGATCTGTTCAATAATATGGCCGGAAGCGTGAGGCTCGATGCTAGGAGGCAAGACATTGAGGGCCTCCATCGCCTTATGGTAGCGGTTCGTGTAGTACTGAGCCACCTCCATCGGTTCCTTCTGCTCCAAGCGGGCCTTCTTGGCGATCTTATCCTCGCCCTCGTCGGCGTCATGCTCCAAGTGGCCCACGTCCGTGATGTTACGCACGTAGCGCACCTTATAGCCCAATTGGGTCAGGTAACGGAATAGCACATCGAAAGTGATAGCTGGGCGGGCATGGCCCAAATGGCCGTCGCCATATACGGTCGGACCGCAAACATACATGCCCACGTGGGGCGCATTCATCGGCACAAACAGCTGTTTCGTTCTTGTCAGCGTATTGTATATCCTTAATTTATGTTCCATACAATTTCTCTAATTTTCCACAAAGATACGATTTATTAGTTAAGAGTTAAGAATTAAGTGCTAAGAATTATTAGGCGTTGAAGAATCTATTTAACGAGCATAGTCCGCCCCATAACAAGGCGACACAATGACGGTTAAAGAACGCTTTTCACCCCTTCACCATCTCACTCCAACATCTTTTCGGATTCAATCAAACCATAATAATAGAGGGAACAAGGGTTTCCCTTTTCGTCCGTGCCCTCCCACGTTATTTCATATATGTTATCCTTCTTCTTCACCTGCACGGCGGAGGTGTGAAGGTCAGTCATCTTATCGTAAGAGAGAGCCCTCGTGGTGGAAGACCCGCCCTTGGTCACGATGTAATCACCGCTCCAATCGTCCGTGTTGGAATAGACATTGATATACGTGCCGGTCATCAAGCGAGAGGCCTCATGCTGTCCCTTGTCGAAGGCAGGGATCTCCACGTATGCGCCCTCCCTCTTGAAAGATTTGTTCTCCGAGCAAGTGCCATCACCATTCATTTGATAGTAGCCGAACGTAAAGAAATGCAGCAAATGGGTCACACCCCCATCCGACAGCGTGTAACCATCCAAGCACTCGCCGATAGGCATAGAGATCGAACCGACAGTGAATTGGTTGTTCTTTTTTCTTGTCAAATTCTCCACATCACTCACATCAGGCGAATCGGAGCAGGATGCCAGGAGAGAGAACACGAGCGGCAACAGCCACCCTAACAAATACGCTTGCTTCTTCATATTCATGGTCATATACATGTTAATCAAACAAATTCGCTTTCCCTACAAAATTAAAAATAAATGGGTGAAAAACAATATCGGGAATCGTCACAAAATTATATAATTATCATCGTGTCGCACATCCCCAGGGTGTCGCCCTGGGCTAGGTAATGGGGTGGTCTTACAGGCCGTGGATTAGGTACGGCGCATAGTGATACGCATCCCCAAAAATTAATTCTTAATTGACTACGTCGAACTAACGTTTCAAAATTCTTATAAAAAAGGGGGGTCGCCATCATTTGACGCCCCCCAATTCATAATTCAAAATTCTTAATTCCTAATTCACTTCACCAGTACCTTTCTGAACTGGTTGTTGATTCTCACGATATAAGCGCCACGGTAGCGAACCGGTATAGAGAAGCTCTCCGCATTGGACTTGCCGATGAAGAGTGTCACACCGTCGAAGTCCATCACTTGGATATCCATACCCTCCGCGCGAAGGACGACGATCTCGCCCACCTCCGTGTAGACATCCACCGTAGGAGTCTCGACGAGGTCAACACCCACTGGGCTATCCGAGAAGACAGCTCTCAGGTTCAGGTCTTTCTCAGGCATCAAGCCATCCGCAGGCATGCCATCCCAACGGATGAAGTAGAGACCCTCCTTGGTTGGCTCCTCAGGCAATGGGATCACATCGCCGTACCTCATGCTATTGTTCTTAGCATATTGAACATCGTCGACGTAGAAGGTGACTGTGAAGTTAAAGTAGATCCAGCTAGCCACCAAGTCGATGTTACCAGAGTAGTCACGCGGATTGATTCTGTTAACCGTTCTTCTTCCATCGTACCAACCCTTAAACATCTTACCAGGGCCTTCGATCGTAGGCAATGCGATAGACTCGTCGAAGGTGGTATAGTAGATGGTATCCAGCGCCACACCCTCGTTTCTCAGAACGATAGAGTAAGTAGCCACCTTATAGGTTGCGGAGACGGTGACATCGTGCGCCGGCATCGAAGCAGGTAGGCCATCCCACTTATCGAACTCATAGCCTGAACGGGCAGGAGCCTTAGAAGGTGAGATCGCCGCACCATACAGATAGTGCGTTGTCTTGAAGACCTCTCCGTCGATGGTATAGATCAAGTTATAACCACCCAATTCAAACCTACCCGTGATTGTGAGATCTTGAGCCGGCATGATATCAGGCGTTGCGCTCCAACCACTGAAGGCGTAACCATCTTCCGTGGTCTCAGGGTCAGGGATCTTAACCAAAGGAGCACCCGCTTGGATAGTATCCCTTGCATATTCGATACCATCCACGACGTAGATGATCTCGAACGACTTAACACCCCAAGAAGCGGTCAACTCGAAGTCCTCCGCAGAGCTACCCGGCTTGATCTCCAAGTAAGTGTTGACACCATCCGTCCAGCCGAGGAATACCTGGCCATCCCTACCCTCATAAGTAGGAAGGACGATACGATCCTCTATGGTGTAACTGATTCGTTCAACCTCCTCACCGTTCTCATCCCTCAACGTGATAGAGTAAGTGACAGGCTTCCAAATCGCATTGACAACCAAGTTCTTTCGAGGCATCGTCTCAGGGATAACCATATCCCATCCGTTGAACATATAGCCTCTCTTATTCGCAGGGTCTTGAACGGAAGCGGCATAAGCCTCGGTGCTCTCACCCGCATTGATCACGAAGTTCTGGTAAGTCACGCCATCCACCTTGTAGACGAGATTGAACTCGTTCGACACCGTCGTCCATTTAGCGGTGAGGGAAACAGTGCCCGCCACGATCTTAGGGAAGAAGACGTACTTGTCTTCATTCTTGTCATAATCGAGCAATTCACCGTTCAACATCCATCCATCGAACCGCATACCCTCACGGTCTTCCATCTTATCGATATAGAAGTAATCATCCTCCACAGTGTATTCATAAACGCCTACGACTTTGCCGTCATCCTCCAGCGTGATTTGGTAGGTGATGAGTCCCCATTGAGCGGTAACCGTCAAACCGCCCTCAGGCATGGTCGCAGGGATCTCCGGGCTCCATCCATTGAAGGTATAACCCGTCCTCGTAGGATCCGCGATTGCAGGGATTGGGTCTGCATAAACGACAGGAACCGTCTTCAATGTCTTACCATTAGAGATATACGTTATGTTGTACGTAGCGATGTGCCAAGTAGCAGTGAGTTCAACAGAACCTGCATCGTCCGTGCTGATGGAAGTCACGATCTCGCCGTTCTGATCCCTCCAGCCCATGAAGTCATAGCCTTCGTAGTAAGGGATATGATCATTCAAGTCGATGACCTTATGATCCTCCACCGTATAGGTGATGGTCTCGAAGGTATCGAGTTGGATCTCATATGTGACGAGATCCCATTGAGCGGTAACCGTCAACGTATCCAAAGGCAACAACTCCGGCAATTCAGCATTCCAGCCGATGAAGTCATAACCCTTCCTTACAGGATCATCCAACTTCACGTATGGTTCATCAGCGAATCCAGAGGTTGTATCGGACTTCACGTCATATCCATAGTTGTACACGATAGCGGTAGGACGCTTCGTGATGGACAATGTGCCATAAGTCGTTTCGATAACATAGTTGATGGCTTTCGTGTTCTCATTCAACTCATATGTGAACTCATTCGCCACAGAGCCGAAGTTAGTGATCGTACCGCTCACATTGAACGTTGCGCCCTCACCTTCCGCAAATCCGTTACCGCCGATCGTCACCATGTTGTTGGTCAACGGTGTTCTATCGTATACCTTCGTATCCGTAGCACTGGTTAGGGTAACCGAACGCCTCAAGATGCTCAACAGACCAATCCTTGGCTCGTCGAACGTATAGTTCTTGGTGACATCATTCTCGCCACGAACCACCTTATAGCCCGTCACCTTATTGGCGGTCGAACCGAAGTCTGTAATGGATCCCTCGACATCCACAATCAGCTCATCGCCTTCAGCCAACACATCCGGCGTGAAGGTAAAGCCATTGTCGGTCAGAGGAGTTCCGTTGTACATCCTATCATTGCTATTCGCAGTGATGACGATAGGAGTCTCGATCTTAGTGACGGTCAACGTACCCATGATCACCTCGATATCGTAGTTGCCAGCATCCGTATTGCTTTGGAGCGTATATGTGAACGTGTTATCAACCGTACCAATCTCGGTGATGGTACCCGTCACAGTGAATTTAGCACCCTCGCCACGTACGAAGCCTCTACCCGTAGCGGTAGGTGTAACCTCAACCGTGTTATTCGTCAAAGGAGTACCGTCGTAGACCTTCTCGTCCGTAGCGGAGGTGAAGGTCACCGGACGTTTCGTCACGGTCAGCTTACCATCGACAGGTGTAGCGAAGGTGTAGTTCTCCGTCACATCCACACCGTCACGAAGTACTCTATAACCCGTCACGACATTCGGTACAGAACCCACATTGATGATGGAACCCTCCACATCGGCGAACAACTCATCACCCTCGACCAAGATGCCTCTGGTGTACTTGAAGTTATCATCATACAACTCACCTCCGTCATAAACCATCGTGCCAGAGTATGCGGTGATGGTGATGGTGTCAAGGATTGGAGTGATAGTCAACCAACCATCGCTGACGAGGTTGAAGCTTACGGTGAAGTTCTCGTTCACATTCGTGAACTGACCTACCTCCAGACCCATCGGGTAAGTACCGATGGTCGTACCCGCTGCGACGCTGTCGTTCACATGGATGAAGTCGTCTTTCGTGTACAACGGAGTGTTCGCATTCCAATCATAGTCATACACATACTGAGTCAAACCATTGTAGGTGAGCGTATCTACATGACCGGTGATGTCCACAATCACGTCAAGGCGATTGATGGTCAACCAGCCGTCCGTCACGTCGAACGTCACACTGAAGTTGTTGTTCGTGTTCATGAACTGATCATTCTTCAAGCCCATCATGTAAGTACCGACGGTCGTACCCTTAGCGACGCTGTCGCCCGCATAGGTGAAGTAGTCCGCAGTGTTGTACAAACTGTCTGACGCAATCCACTCATAACCAGGGATGGCCTGCTCTGAGCCGTTGTAGATTACGGTATCCACATGACCGGTGATGTTCACGAGGACGTCGAGAGGCTTGATCGTCAACCAACCGTCCGTCACACTGAACTCAACATCGAAGTTGTTGTTCGTGTTCTTGAATTGGTCTTTCTTCAGGCCCATCATATACGTGTTAACGTCCGTACCCGTCGCCACGCTGTCACCTTCGTAAGAGAAGTAGTCCGCAGTGTTGTACAAACTATCTGACGCATTCCACTCATAACCATAAACGGAATGAGCCAAGGCGTCGTAGGTCACAGTGTCCACATGACCAGTAATGTCTACGAGGACGTGGAGAGGATTGATCGTCAACCAACCGTCAGACTTCACTTCGAACGTCACGTTGAAGTTGTCGTTCGTATTCTCGAATTGGCCTTCGCTCAAATTCATGTAGTAGGTGTCAATGGTCGTACCCGCAGCCACGCTATCGCCTTGATGGATGAAGTAGTCCGCTGTGTTGTACAACTCCTCTGTCGCTTTCCACTCATAACCGTAGATGGCCTGCTCTGAACCGTTGTAGATCACTGTATCCTTGTGTCCGGTGATTTCCACGAGAACATCCAGAGGTGTAATCGTCAACCAACCGTCAGACTTCACTTCGAACGTCACGGTGAAGTTGTCGTTCGTATTCTCGAATTGGCCTTCGCTCAAATGCATGTAGTAGGTGTCAACGGTCGTACCCGCTGCCACGCTATCTCCTTGATGAGTGAAGTAGTCCGCTGTGTTGTACAACTCTTCTGTCGCTTTCCACTCATAACCGTAGATGGCCTGCTCTGAACCGTTGTAGATCACTGTATCCTTATGTCCGGTGATTTCCACGAGGACATCCAGAGGTGTAATCGTCAACCAACCATCAGACTTCACTTCGAACGTCACGTTGAAGTTGTCGTTCGTGTTCTCGAATTGGCCTTCGCTCAAATTCATGTAGTAAGTGTCAACGGTCGTACCCGCAGCCACGCTATCACCTGCATAAGTGAAGTAGTCCGCAGTGTTGTACAACTCCTCTGTCGCTTTCCAATCATAACCGTAGATGGCCTGCTCTGAACCATTGTAGATCACTGTATCCTTATGTCCGGTGATTTCCACGAGGACATCCAGAGGATTGATCGTCAACCAACCGTCAGACTTCACTTCGAACGTTACGGTGAAGTTGTCGTTCGTGTTCTCGAATTGGCCTTCGCTCAAATGCATGTAGTAGGTGTCAACGGTCGTACCCGCAGCCACACTATCGCCCTGATGGATGAAGTAGTCCGCTGTGTTGTACAACTCCTCTGACGCTTCCCAATCATAACCGTAGAGGGTCTGCTCTGAACCGTTATAGATCACTGTATCCTTATGTCCGGTGATTTCCACGAGAACATCCAGAGGCTTGATGACCAAGCTGTCATTGCTGTTGACCTCGAACTTCACATCCTTGAAGTTATCGTTGATGTTCTCGAAGAAGGTCTCGTCGAACGTCATGCCATAGCTACCGACGTTGGTACCCTTGGCGATTGAGTCAGATTCCGCACCCGTGAAGTTCATGTATGATTCGATGTACAACGGATCGTTGCTGTCGAAGTCGTAGCCGCTCACCATATGTTCCTCGCCGTCGTAAGTGATGGTGTCAGAGTGCTTGGTGATGGTGATGACGACGTTCTCACGAGGGGTGATCACCATCGTGTCTGGTACTACCACGAACTTCACATCCTTGAAGTTAGCGTTGTCGTTCTCGAAGTCCGTCTCCTCAACTGGCATCGAGTAGCTACCAGCATCCGTACCCGTGATGGTCGAGTCGCCACTGAAGGTGAAGTCAGACTCCTTATACAAACCATTGTTGATTGCAACCTCGTAACCGCTCACCGTATGTGCCTCGCCGTCATAGACGAACGTGTCCGCATGTTCGGTGATCGTCACCACAACACCCTCCAGAGGCTTGATGACCAAGCTGTCGTCGCTGTTGACCTCGAACTTCACATCCTTGAAGTTAGCGTTGATGTTCTCGAAGTAGGTATCGTCGAAGCTCATGCCGTAGCTGCCGACATTGGTGCCCTTGGCAATCGAGTCAGATGCTTCTCCGTTGAACCTCATATAGCTTTCGATGTACAATGGATCGTTGCTGTCGAAGTCGTAACCTGTCACTGTATGCTCTTCTCCATTGTAAGTGATGACATCGGAGTGCTTGGTGATGGTGACGATGACGTCCTCACGTGCCTCGATGTCCAGAGAGCCGTCCGTCACCTCGAACGTCACGCCCGTGAAGTTAGGGTCATCGTAGCTGAACTGCTCGGACTTCAAGCCCATTGCGTAGTGGCCGACGTTCGTGCCGCTGGCTACTGCCGTGCCCGTGAACTGAACCTTGCTCGCGTCGTAAAGGGTGGATGCGCAACTCAGGTCGTAGCCCGTCACGCTCTGCTCTTCCCCGGTGTATGTCTCCGTGCCGCTGTGGCCCGTTACCGTGATCGTCAACGTAGCAGCCTCGATGTCCAGAGAGCCGTCCGTCACCTCGAACGTCACGCCCGTGAAGTTAGGGTCATCGTAGCTGAACTGCTCGGACTTCAAGCCCATTGCGTAGTGGCCGACGTTCGTGCCGCTGGCTACTG